>Ga0081538_10003803_pt1 | contig 14112 bp, 14 predicted proteins | sample TabmetS5T2R1_FD_71022 | JGI IMG/M metagenome (GOLD analysis project Ga0081538, IMG submission 71022) | Tabebuia heterophylla rhizosphere microbial communities from the University of Puerto Rico - S5T2R1 | ecosystem: Host-associated > Plants > Roots > Rhizosphere ... | reverse complement strand
CGCATGGCCAGCCCCAGGCGGGAGTGGCGCAGGAACAGCCAGAGCAGCGCGACCACGGTGGCGGTGACGGCCAGCTTGGCCAGGTCGGAGTGGAACACGACCACCCCGGCGACCTCGGTCCGCTCCAGCCCCCAGGGGTGGCCGACCTGGCGCAGCTCCAGCCCGATCAGGTCGCCGGCCACGACCTGGAGGACGATGAACACCCCGACGGTGACCATGGTGGCCGAGAACACCGGCTCGCCGACCATGGGCCGCAGGGCGATCCGCTCCACCGCCGCCCCGATCAGGGCGGTGACGAGCACGGCCAGGGCCAGGGCCGGCCAGAACCCCAGCCCCACGACCAGGGCGAAGTAGGAGGTCCAGTAGGCGCCGAGGATCATCAGGGCCGGCTGGGCGAAGTTCACCACCCCGGTGCCGCGGTACACGATCACGAACCCCAGCCCGAGCAGGGTGTACAGCGACCCCTGGGCGAGGCCGCGGAGGGTCGAGGACAGGAACTCCTCCACTAGCGGCCTCCCCCGTACATGCCCTCGATCAGGTCGCCGAAGGCGCCGGTGATGGCGGCCCGCTTGACCTTCTGGGTGGCGGTCAGCTCGCCGTCCTCGTGGTCGAGCTCCTTGGGGATGAGGCGGAACCGCTTGATGCTCTCGGCCCGGGCCAGGCGCCGGTTGGTGTCGTCGACCACCTCCTGGACCAGGGCCAGCACCTCCGGCTTCTCCGACAGGTCGCGGTAGGTGGTGTAGGGGATGCGGCGGCGCTGGGCCCACTCCCCGACCGTGTCCAGCTCGATGCCGATGAGGGCGGTGAGGTAGGGGCGGCGGTCCCCGACCACCACCGCCTCGCGGACGTAGGGGGAGAACTTGAGCGAGTTCTCGATCTCGGACGGGGAGACGTTCTTGCCCCCCGAGGTGATGAGGATGTCCTTGAGCCGGTCGACGATCCGGATGTGGGTGCCGTCGACCCACTCGCCGACGTCGCCGGTGCGCAGCCACCCGTCGTCCCCCAGCACCTCGGCGGTCTTGGACGGCGTGCCCCAGTAGCCGGCGAACACGCCCGGGTGGCGGGTCAGGATCTCGCCCGTGGCCTCGTCGAGGCGGAGCTCGACCCCGGGGTGGGGCTCGCCGACGGTGCCGACCCTGGTCCGGCCGGGGCGGTTGGCGGTGGCCACGGCGCTGTTCTCGGTCATGCCGTAGATCTCGTGGATGACCACCCCGAGCCCGTAGAACCACTGCAGCAGCTCGGGGGCGATCGGCGCCGCCCCCGAGCCGGCGAAGCGGCAGCGCTCCAGGCCCAGACGCTTGCGCAGGGAGCGGAACAGGAACGGGTAGCCGAGGGCGTAGCGCAGCCGGGTCGAGGGGGTGTGGGTGCCGCCGTTCCTGACCAGCTCGGCCCCGATGCGTGCCGCCTGGCCCATCCACAGCCGGTAGTTGGCCCGCTTCAGCGGCGACGCCGAGGCCATCCGGACCTCGACGGTGGCCCGGATCTTCTCCCAGATGCGGGGTACGGCGAAGAACAGGGTCGGCTGCACCTCCCGCAGGTTGTCCTGGACGGTCTCGATCGACTCGGCGAAGTGGACCTGGGTGCCGGCGGCGGCGTTCTCCCACTCGGTGGCGATCCGCTCGGCCACGTGGCACAGCGGCAGGTACGACAGGGTGACGTCGCCGGGGCCGGGTTCCTCGAAGAAGCCGCCCTCCTCGACGAGGACCTTGATCGCGAAGTCGATGTTGGCGACGGTCAGCATCGCCCCCTTGGGTGGCCCGGTGGTCCCCGACGTGTAGATGAGGGTGGCCACGTCGTCGGCGCCCACCTGGGTGGCCCGCTCCTCCAACAGCCCCGGGTGCCGCTCACGGTGGTCGCGGCCCAGCTCCAGCAGCGCCTCCCACGACAGCAGCGCCGGGTCGTCGTAGGTGCGGACCCCGCGCGGCTCCACGTACACGATCCGCTCCAGCCCTGGAAGCTGGTCGGCGACCTCCAAGGCCTTGTCGACCTGCTCCTGGTCCTCGGCCACCAGCACCTTGGCGCCGGAGTCGGCCAGCAGGTAGGCGACCTCGGCCGGAGGGTTGGTCGGGTACAGGCCGACGCTCATGGCCCGGACGGCCACGGCGGCCACGTCCGCGTACAGCCACTCGGGCCGGTTGTCGGAGTGGATGGCCACCCGGTCGCCCGGCTCCACCCCGAGGGCGACCAGGCCGTGAGCGGCCAGCTCGACCTGCTCCCAGTAGCGCCGCCAGGTGACCTCCTGCCAGATGCCGAAGCGCTTCTCGCGCAAGGCGACCCCTTCGGGGATGCGCAGGGCCCGGTCCCTGATCCTGGAGGGGACGGTGGTGACGGCGGCCCGCTGCCCGACGATGCTCATTGGGGCACGCGCTCCTCGGCGGCGGCCGACTGCGCCTTGCCGTACTGCTCGCCCAGATAGGCGCGGATCACGTCCGGGTGGTGCTGGATCTCGGCCGGCGGGCCGACGGCGATGGGGATTCCGAAGTCCAGGGCCAGCACCCGGTCGGCCAGGTCCATGACCACACCCATGTCATGCTCGACAAGGATCATGGCCACGGCCAGCTCCTCGCGGATGTCGAGGATGAACCGGGCCATGTCCTCGGTCTCCTCGACGTTCATGCCGGAGACGGGCTCGTCCAGTAGCAGCAGCTTGGGCTCCATGGCCAGGGCCCGGCCGAGCTCGACCCGCTTCTTGATGCCGTAGGGAAGGATCCCGACGGGCAGCTTGCGGTAGCGCTCGATCTCCAGGAAGTCGACGATGTCCTCGACCACCCGCCGGTGGCGGACCTCCTCGCGGCGGGCCCGGCCCAGCCACAGCAGGGCCGAGGGAACGCCGTAGCCGACGTGGAGGTGGCGGCCCAGCAGCAGGTTGTCGAGCACGGTGAGGTGCTCGAACAGCTCGATGTTCTGGAAGGTGCGGGCCATGCCGGCGCGGGCGATGCGGTCGGGCTTGAGCCCGACGAGGTCGCGGCCGGCGAAGCGGATGGCGCCCTGCTGGGGCCGGTACAGGCCCGACAGGCAGTTGAACAGCGACGTCTTGCCGGCGCCGTTGGGGCCGATGATGGCCAGCAGCTCGTCCGGGCCGACCTCGAACGACACCGCCCGCAGGGCTCGGATGCCGGCGAAGCTCAGGTGCAGGTCGTCGACCTGGAGCAGCGGTCCGGTCACGACAGCCACCGCTTGCGCCGCCGGTAGTGCTTGACGTCGCGGAACGAGCGGGCATGCCCGCCCTTGCGCAGGCCGAGGTAGAACTCGCGGACGTCCTCGTCCTCGGACAGGACCGCCGCCGGCTTGTCGAGCACCAGCTTGCCGACCTCCATCACGTAGCCGTGGCCGGCGATGGACAGGGCCATGCTGGCGTTCTGCTCCACCAGCAGCACGGCCGTGCCCTGGCCGTTGATGGTCACCAGCAGGTCGCGGATCTGGGCCACGACGAGGGGGGCCAGGCCGAGGCTGGGCTCGTCCAGCAGGAGGTATCTCGGGCTGGTCATGAGCGCCCGGCCGATGGCCAGCATCTGCTGCTCGCCGCCCGACAGGTAGCCGGCGACCTGGCGGCGCCGCTCCCGCAGCAGCGGGAACAGCCCGTACACGCGGTCCAGCCCCTCGGCGAGCTGCTTGGGCTTGGCGTAGCCGCCGACCCGCAGGTTCTCCTCCACCGACAGCTCGGCGAACACCCGGCGGCCCTCCATCACCTGGCCGATGCCGGCCCGGACGATCTCGGGCGCCTCCAGCTGGTCGATGCGGCGGCCGTCCAGCTCGACCCGACCCTTGGTGATCTCGCCCCGGTGCAGGCCCAGCAGCCCGGTGAGGGCCCGCAGGGTGGTGGTCTTGCCGGCGCCGTTGGCGCCGAGGAGGGCGACGATGGCGCCGTCGGGCACCGTGAGGCTGACCCCCTTGAGGACCAGCAGGACGTCGTCGTAGACGACTTCCAGGTTCTCGACGGCGAGCATCGGCGCATCGGCCTCCCACCTGTGTCCTGGACTGGTAAATAACCGGCACTTGTGCACATGTCAATCGGCTGGCGGCGTCAACTGGATGATCATCGGGATGACCAAGCGCGTCCGGCAGAGAATCGGACGACCCTGCGGGCCGGCCAGGACAGCCGGCTCAGCCTCGGCGAGCTGGTCGCCGCCGGCCCCTGGACCCGCCAGGTCCCGCCGGTGGGCCTGGTTTCCGGCATTGTCCGTCAACGCTTCCTGGCGTACCGCCGCACCAGCGTGCCGTTGCCGAAGGCTCGGACCGACTCGAAGGCGAAGTCGGTGATGTGAAACCCCGAGGCGAACATCGGCATGCCGGAGCCGAGGACAACCGGGTCGGGCGAGTCCTTGATCGTGCGGGAGACGACGTACTGGCGCATGTGGGCATACGGGCTGGTGACGCCGATGTCCAGCGCCAGGTCGTAGCTTGCCCGGCCCTGGATCACCGTGTCGAACCGCCGGTTCTCCAGGTCGTCCAGGCCCAGCGCCCGACGGCCGTGGGTGGGCAGAGTCTCCGGGTACTCCGTCTTCAGGAACTCGAGGAACTCCGCGTCGACGAATCGGGTGAAGAACTCGGCGTCGCCGCTCGTGTCTCCGATGAAGCCGTCGATGGACGCGGCGATGAAGCAGGTGAGCTTGCGCACGCCGGGCGCATCCTTCCTATGGGTCGGTGGAGCGGACAGGGCGGACGTCCGTGCCGCCCGGCGGCCGGCGCGATGATGGGCCGCCGGCGGCCGCGGCGGCCCCACCATGGCCGATGACGGTGATCGTCGTCAGGCCGGCTGCCCGACCCGGGGCCCGCGATCGACCCGCGGCCCCCGAGCAACCCGCGGGCCGCGACCGGTGCCCCTGACGGCCAACCTGGCCAGCCCGCCGACACCGACGAGCGCGGCCAGCGCAGCAAGCGCGGGGCTAGGCCCAGGTGATGCGTTGCTGGAGGACGGCCTGCTCGGCCGGGTTGGCGGTCAGCTCCAGGGCGAGGCGGTCGGCGGCGCGGGCCCGGTCCGGGTGGCCAAGCTCGCGCAGCAGCTCGGCGTGGGTGGCGTGGTACAGGTGGTAGCGGTCCAGCGCGCCGGCGAGGGCGTCCAGCTCGACCATGGCGGCCCGCGGCCCCGACCTGTAGCGCAGGGCGATGGCGCGGTGCAGGCGGGTGACCGGGGACGGCGCCAGCGCCAGCAGCATGTCGTACAGCAGCACGATCTGCTCCCAGTCGGTGTCCTCAAAGCGTTCGGCGTCGGCGTGGCAGGCGACGATCGCGGCCTGGAGCTGGTAGGGGCCGGGGCGCTGCTGGGTGGCGGCGCGGGCCAGCAGCCGGCTCGCCCCCGCGATCGCCTCCCGGTCCCACCGGGACCGCTCCTGGTGCTGCAGCAGCACCAGCTCACCGTCGGGACCGAAGCGGGCGGCCGCGCGGGCGCGGTGCAGCCGGATCAGCGCCAGCAGGCCCGCCACCTCCGGCTCGGTCGGCATCAGCTGGTGGAGCAGCGACGCCAGCCACTCGGCATCGTCGACCAGGTCGCGTGCGTGCGCCCGCTCGGCGGTGGAGAGATAGCCCTCGTTGCACAGCAGGTAGATCACCGCCAGGACCTCGGTCAGGCGCGCGTCCAGCTCGTCGTCGGCGGGGATGCGGTACGGAATCCCCGCGTCGGTGATCTTTCGCTTGGCGCGGGTGATCCGTTGCGCCACGGTCGCCTCGGGCACCAGGAACGCTCTGGCGATCTGGGCGGTGGTCAGCCCGCACACGACCCGCAAGGTGAGCGCGATCTGTGCCTGCCGAGGGAGCGCCGGGTGGCAGCAGGTGAAGATCAGCCGCAACCGCTCGTCCGGGTCTGGCTGGACCGGCCACTGCAGCTGGGCCAGCTTGGCGCGGTAGTTGCCTTGGCGCCGCAGGGCGTCCAGGCCGCGGCGGCGGGCGACGGTGAACAGCCACGCGCCCGGTCGCTCGGGGATCCCTTCCACCGGCCAGCGCCGCAGGGCGGCCACCACGGCGTCCTGGACCAGGTCCTCGGCGGTGGCGAAGTCGCCGGTGACGCGGACCAGCGAGGCGGCAAGCTGGCCCGCGTGTTGCCGGACCACGCGGGCCAGCTGGGCATGCGACGCGTCGGTCCGAGGGTTCATGACTCCAGCGGGCGGATCTCCACGACCGGGCAGCCCGGCCAGGTCTTGACCATGCGCAGCGCCTCGTCCAGGTCGGTGACCTCGATCTCGGCGTACCCGCTCACGACCTCCTTGCCCTCCACGAACGGCCCGTCGGTGATGACGGGCTCGGCGCCGTCCAGCCGCACCGTCGTCGCCGTCTCCGGTGCCTGCAGCTTGCTGCCACCCCGGAGCTTGCCGGCATGGTCGGCGAACCACTCCTCGGCCTGCTGGTAGGCCCGTTCACGCTCGGCCGGGCCCATGGCCTGCAGGTCGTTGGCGAACTGCTCGGTGTCCACGAACAACAGCACATACTTCACGTGCCACACTCCTTGCCTCAGGGAGGCCGGCAGGGCTAGGCCTGGTCCTGCAGCTCGGTCATCCGGCGCGCCAGCTCCTCCGGCGGCACGTCCTCCACGTGCGTCGCGACGGTCCATCCGTGCCCGAACGGGTCCACGATGTACCCGTCCCGGTCGCCGTAGAACTGATCCTGGGGGGGACGCTGGAGCGTAGCGCCGAGCTCAACGGCCCGCGCGACCACCGCGTCCACGTCCTCGACGTAGATGAACAGGAAGGACGGGAAGCCGGCGACACCGCCGGGCGGCGGCGCCTTGCTCCCTCGGTCCGGGGATTCATCTTCGATGATGATGACCGAGTCCCCGATCTGGACCTCGGCGTGGGCGACGGTGCCGCCGGGGCCGGGGAAGCGCATGCGCTCGGTCGCCCCGAAGACCGCCGCGTAGAACTCGAGGGCCTTGGCGCCGCCTTGAACGATCAGGCAGGGCGTGACCCTGCGGTAGGCGTCCGGGATCGGCTTGGGCTTGGTGGTCGGTGTCATCTGGCTCCTTCCGTACAGGGCTCCTTGTCGCCGGAGGGCATGCGGCCAGGGTGCCCTCCTACCAGAAAGACGATCGGCAGGCCGCTCGATTCGACAACCCCTCCGGAGAACCTTCAGGTGCAGGAGGACCCGGGCGCGGCCCTTGGCCGGAATGCTCCTGGCGATGGTTGGCCTCGCTCCCGACGATCGCCTGCTCCACCACGCGATGATCCCGTCAACGGCTCCGCGCCCACTGCCGGGCGTCAGCTTCGTCCTACCCGGCCGGGCGTCAACGGTGGCTCCGAACGGCCGAGCCGGTGAAGCCTCGACGATCCCACCTCCGACCGGAGGCTACACGCAGGTCTGTCCGGTTGTGGCTGGGGTTACTGGGCGGCGCCGATGACGCCGGCCAAAACCTGACGGACCCGGTCGGCGGCCTGATCGGGATCGGGTCGGCCGGCATCCAGCCAGGCCATCACCGCCTCGATGGCGACCACCGGGGCAAGCTGGGCGGCCCACTGCACCCAGGCCCGGTCAGGGATGATCCTGGCCAGCTCACGGCGGGCGGTGGCGACCATGCCCTTGCGGAACCGGTCCATCTGCTGGCGGAACTCCGGCTCCCTGGCGGCGTGGTGGAACAGCAGCCGGAACCCGTCCGGGTCCTCGGCGGCCGCCCCCAGCAGCGCGTCGATGCTGGCATAGGTGAAGTCGCGGGTGCCGACGGCGGCGGTCAGCCGGGCGATCGCGCGGTCCAGCACCGCGCGGTACAGGTCGGTCTTGGACTCGAAGTGCCGGTACAGCAGCACCCGGCTGATGCCGGCCTCCGCGGCGATGTCGTCCAGGCTGGTGGCGGCGAAGCCGGCGCGGGCGAAGGCCTGGGTGGCGGCGGCGAGCAGCTGCTCGCGGCGCTCGGCCCGCCGCAGCCGCCGCACCGGTGAGGAGCCCGCGGCCTTGGCCGCGGGCTGGTTGGTGGGTGGCTTGTTGGCTGGCATGCCTCGTCCCGATGCTCGTGTTGTTGACACGAGAGTATACAAGTCCTATGGTTAACTCCAAAATATACACACTGAAGTACACAGACCGGAGGATGCACCAATGGACGATGACATCGTCCAGCTCGAGAACCTGGTCAAGGCATTCAAGGGTGAGGTCCGGGCGCTGGATGGCCTGTCGCTCACCGTGCCGCCCGGCAGCGTCTACAGCCTGCTCGGGCCCAACGGCGCCGGCAAGACCACCCTCATCCGCGTCCTGAGCACCCTGCTCCCACCCGACCAGGGACTCGCGCGCGTCGCCGGCGTCGACGTGCGCGCCGACCCGGCCGGGGTGCGCGCCCGGATCGGGCTGGCCGGCCAGTCCGCCGCCGTCGACGAGGTCCTCACCGGCCGGGAGAACGTCGAGCTGGTCGGCCGGCTCTACGGGCTGTCCCGCCGCCAGGCGCGCCAGCGTGCCGGCGAGGTGCTGGAGCGCATTCGCCTGGCGGAGGTGGCCGACCGGCAGGTCAGGACCTACTCGGGCGGGATGCGCCGCCGGCTCGACCTGGCCGCCTCCCTGGTCGGCCGGCCCCAGGTGCTGTTCCTGGACGAGCCGACCGCCGGGCTGGACCCGGCGAGCCGCCGCGACCTGTGGGCGCTGCTCGGTGACCTCGTCGACACCGGGACGACGGTGCTGTTGACCACCCAGTATCTGGAGGAGGCCGACCGGCTCGCCGACCGGATCGCCGTCATCGACCATGGCCGTCTGGTCAGCGAGGGCACCGGCGACGAGCTGAAGGACCGGGTGGGCGGCTCGGTGCTGGCGGTGACCGTGCCGGAGGTCGACCGCGACCGGGCCCTCCGGGCGCTACGGGGCGTCGGCGGCCAGGACCCGACCGACGACCGCCACCATGGCAAGGTCGTGCTCCCGGCACCGGACGGCGCCAGGACCCTGACCGAGGCGCTGCGCCGGCTGGACGCCGCGGACGTCACTCCCGAGGACGTGGCCCTGCACAAGCCGACCCTGGACGACGTGTTCCTCGCCCTCACTGGCCAGCTCGCCACCACCCCGAACGGCAACGGTCACGACCCCTGGGGCGGCGCGGACCGCCGCAGCCGACACCACCCTGAAAGGGCAGCCCGATGAACGCCACCACGATCGCACCCGCCGGCCAGGGCTGGCTGGCCCGCGCCCTCGGTGACATCGCGGTCATCACCCGCCGCAACCTGCTCCGTACCCTTCGACTGCCCGAGGTGCTGGTGCTGTCGGCCAGCATGCCGGTGATCTTCATCCTGATGTTCACCTACGTGTTCGGCGGCGCCATCCAGGGCGCCCTCCCCCCGGCCGCCGCCGGCCGCTACGTCAACTGGCTGATCCCCGGCCTGCTGGCCCAGTTCGCGCTCTTCGGCGGCTCCGGGACCGCGTCCGGCCTCGCCGAGGACCTGAGCAACGGGGTCATCGACCGGTTCCGCTCGCTGCCGATGGCCGGCGCGGCGGTGCTGGCCGGCCGGACCCTGTCGGATCTTGCCCGCTCGGCGGTGACCCTGACGCTGATGGTGGCCGTCGGCGTTGGCATCGGGTTCCGCCCCCAGACCGGCTTGGGTGGCCTGCTCAGTGCCCTGGCGGTCGGCCTGCTGTTCGGCTACGCCTGGTCCTGGGTGATGGCCCTGCTGGGCCTGGCGGTCCGCACCGCCGAAGCGGTCCAGGCGGCGGTCTACCTGGTGGTGTTTCCGCTGGCCTTCACCAGCTCGGTGTTCGTCCCCACCCAGACCATGCCCGGCTGGCTGCAGCCGTTCGCCGGCAACCAGCCGGTCACCGTGGCCACCAACGCCCTGCGGGGCCTGGTCCTCGGCCAGGGCGCCCTCCCACCGGGGCGGACCGTCGCCGGGCAGGTCGCCCTGGCCCTGCTGTGGGCGGCCGCCATCACCGCCGTGTTCGCTCCCCTGGCCGTGCGCACCTACCGCCGCACCGTCAGCTGACAACCCCCGCAGGTGAGAACGATGCCCATGTCCACACGCATCCAGCCCAGACCGGTCCACCACCCTCTGTTCGCCCGCGTCTATGCGCGGGTCGGCCACCTCATGGACGCCGAGATCGGCGACCACCGCCGGCGGTTGCTGGCCGGCCTGGCCGGGCGGGTGCTGGAGGTCGGCGCCGGCAACGGCCTCAACTTCCCGTACTACCCGGCGACGGTCACCGAGGTTCTGGCCGTGGAGCCAGAGCCGCATCTGCGCCGCCTGGCCCTGGCCGCGGCCAGGCAGGCGCCGGTCCCGATCCGGGTGGTGGACGGCACCGCCGAGGCGCTGCCCACCCCCGACGGCGCCGTCGAGGCGGTGGTGGCCAGCCTGGTGCTGTGCTCGGTCGCCGACCTGGACCTGGCTCTGGTCGAGGCCCGCCGGGTGCTGCGCCCGGGCGGGAGGTTGCGCTTCTACGAACACGTGCGGGCCACCGACCCGCGGCTGGCTCGCTGGCAGGACCGGCTGGAGCGCCCATGGGGGTGGCTGGTCGGTGGCTGCCACCCCAACCGGGACACCGTGGCCGCCATCACCGCCGCCGGACTGCGGCCGGTCCGGCTGGACCGGTTCGACCTGCAGGCCATGCCCCCACTGGCGCGCCCGCACGTCCTCGGCATGGCGGAGCGGCGGCCGTAGCAAGAGCGGCAAGGAGGGAGGAACGATGCAGACGACCGAGGCGAAGGGCCCGCAGCTGGCTCGGCCGGGCCCGATCGGCCTGGGAATCCGGGTGATCCTCGGGGTGACCACGTTGTACTGGTCCGCCGCGCTCCTCACCAAGTGGAACGGGTTCGTGGAGCGCGATCCCGTCGAGTCGGGCCGGCTCTATACGCTACGCCGGTGACCTGCTGGTCTGGGGCGCCTTGGCCGTCTCGTTCCCGGTCGCCATCTTCACCCGAAGTCCCGGGTGCGAGCTCGACGCGCTCCCCTGGCTCCTCGCCGGCCGCCAAGGCGGGGCCGCGCCCAGGCCGGGCTGTGCCGTGGGCCTGGACCGCCTCGACGCATGGGAGGCCTCAAGGAGGAGGACAACGGGAAGGGAACGAACGATCCCGGACAGGGAGTAGGGAACTGGACCCTTGCCTGGCCAACCTGAAGGGGAGAAGGGCCGCCCATCTCAGGCGGCAGAGCTGCTGCGACTGGTCGCCGACACCATGGTGATCGTCGTATCGAGGGCCTCGTTCTGGCGGCGTAGCCGGCGGCGGCCGCCAAGGTGGCCGCCAGCGTGGCCTCGGGCCAGCGCCGGCGGAACAGCAACGCCAGGGGACCGGCGAGGAGAGGAATGCAGGCAAACGCGTCGAACGCCCAAGGGCTGGGCTCCCCCCGGCTGTAGTCGATCGTGCCGGCGACCTGGACGAAGGCGATCACCAAGGCGACAGCCACGTCCAGCGGCCGGGGCCGCAGCCCCCGAGCCGGCGTGAACCAGCCCCGCCACCACCCGGCCCGGCGGCCGGCGGGCCGGGCGCGCCCGGGCACCCGGTCGTCAAGGCCGGGGCGCACGCCGGCGGTGCGGTCGGGGGTGGCCACGCGAGCACGGTAGGCCGCCGGTCACTGGGTCGACAATCCTCTCCGGGGAGTAGCGTCGCCTCCCGCGCCCGGGAGTAGCACCGGCGGCGGCCAGAGTAGCCACCCGCAGGTTTCCCGATCCATTCTGCTGCTCAGGAGCGGAATCCATTCCATCTAGTGGCGTCCTGTGGTGGCTGGTATCAGCGCCTGGGTTGCCAACGTGGTCGCCACTAGCCGCGGTAAGGTCCAGGGGCTAACCCGCAGCCCGACCGACCCCGACGAAGACCTCACATGATCGAACCGCTCCAGCTTCCTGCCCGTGGGTTGGCCTTTGACGCGCTCGCCGCCGGGCCGCCAACCGGTGAGCTGGTCGTGTTGCTCCACGGCTTCCCCCAGACCTCCGCCTGCTGGACCCGGGTGCTGGAGACCCTGGCCGCGGCCGGATACCGGGCGGTCGCGCCCGACCAGCGCGGCTACTCCCCCACCGCTCGGCCCACCACGGTGGCGGCCTACCGGATGCCCGAGCTGGTCGCCGACGTGGCCGCCATCGCCGACCGGCTCGACGCCCAGACCTTCCACCTGGTCGGCCACGACTGGGGCGGGGTGGTGGCCTGGCACCTGGCCGGCCACCAGCCCGAGCGGGTGGCCACCCTGACCGCCGTCTCCACTCCCCACCCGCGGGCCTTTGCCAGGGCGCTGGTGGCCGGTACCCAGGGGTTGCGGTCGGCCTACATCCCGGTGTTCCGCCTCCCTCGGCTGCCCGAGCTGCTGTTGGGCGCGCACCGGCAGTGGGGGCTGCGCCGGCTGCTGGCCCAGGATGGGTTGGGGGTCGAGTGGGTCGACACCTACGCTCGTGCCCTGGCCCAGCCGGGTGCGCTGTCGGCGGCGCTGGCCTGGTACCGGGCGGCCACCCCGTTCAGCCTGCGGGCCCCGCGGGTGAGCGTGCCCACCCTGTATGTCTGGGGCTCGGGTGATCCGGCGCTGGGGCCCAGGGCGGCCATCACGACCGGGCGGTGGATCACCGGCGCCTACCGGTTCGAGGTCCTTGCTGGTGCCGGCCACTGGCTGCCCGAGCACCACGCCGGGGAGCTGGGTCGCCTGCTGCTGGAGCACCTGCGACGGTGGAAGACCCGGCGAACCACCTGAACCAGGCAGACGGGAGGGGGTCGGAACCGGGCGGCGACCCCCCCGAAGCCGCCCGGCGCCGCCTCCCCCCCGGGACCGAACACCGCTCGCGGCGTATCCGCCGAGAGCGCGTCGGGAAACCAGTGCCGCCGCGCCCGGTTTCGCCGACCGGACGCTATTCCCAGACGGCCGCCCTGTCTTGAGTAGTTGATTACTCTATTGGCCGGTCCGGTCGGTATAGGAGGCCTGGGTGGACGTCACGTGGCCGCTGGTGGGGCGCCAGGCCGAGCTCGAGGTGCTGTCCGCCGTCCTTGCGGACACCCGTGCCGGCGGTGTGGTGCTCGTCGGTGAGGCCGGGATCGGCAAGACGAGGATGGCCCGGGAAGCCCTGGCCCGGGCCGAGGCGGCGGGGTGGGGGGTCGAGTGGCTGGCGGCAACCCGGGCGGCCGCTTCGATCCCGTTCGGGGCCGTCTCCCACCTGCTGCCCCCGGCCGAGCGCCTCGGCGACGATCGCCTCGACACCCTCCGCCGGACCGCCGAGCTGCTTGCCGAGCGGTCTCGTGGGCGGCCGCTGTTGCTCGGGGTCGACGACGCGCACCTGCTCGACGACGCCTCGGCCGCGCTGGTGCACCAGCTCGTGTTGCGGGGGATCGCCGTGGTCGTCGCCACCGTCCGGACCGGCGAGCCGGCCCCCGACCCGGTGATCGCGCTCTGGAAGGATGGCCCGGCCCGCCGCCTGGACCTGGCGGCGCTGCCGCCGTCGGCGACCGCCGAGCTGCTCGAGCGCAGCCTCGGCGGAGCGGTCGACGGCGTGACCAGGAAGGAGGTGCTCCGGGTCACCGGGGGCAACCCGCTGTACCTGCGTGAGCTCGTCCTGGGCGGGCTGGAGAGTGGCGCCCTGCGCCAGGTGGACAGGGTGTGGCGCTGGAGGGGCGAGCTGGCCGGCGTGACACGGCTGGCCGAGCTGGTCCAGGCCCGCCTTTCCACGCTCGACGAGACGGCCAGAGGCGCCGTTGAGCTGGTCGCCTGGGGTGAGCCCCTGGGTATGGGAGTGCTCGAACGGCTGGTCGGCAGGAACGCGGTTCAGGCGGCCGAGGATGGCGGCGTGCTGATGGTCGAGCGGTCGGGCCGTCGCATGTTGGCCCGGCTCGCCCACCCGCTGTATGGCGAGGTGCTGCGGGCTGTCCTGCCGCTGAGCCGAGCGCGGGCGGTAGCCGAGCGGCTGGCGGCCGACTTCGGCACCGGCGCTCTACGGCGGCGGGACGACCTCTTGCGGGTTGGCGCCTGGCAGCTGGAGGCCGGCGTGGCCACCAACCCGGACCTGCTGCTGCAGGCGACCCGGCAGGCCGCCGCCCGCTTCGACCATGAGCTGACCGAACGCCTGGCCCGCGCCGCGGTGGACGCCGGGGGCGGCCCGACCGCGGTGCGGGTCTTGGCCGAGACCCTGGAATGGCAGGGCCGACACGCCGAGGCGGTGGCGGTCATGGACGGGGAGCCGCCGGCCCAGGGCGCCGAGCGGGCCCGCTGGGCAAGCATTCGGGCCGGGAACCTCTACTGGGGGCTGGAGCGGACCGCCGAG
>Ga0081538_10003802_pt1 | contig 14114 bp, 14 predicted proteins | sample TabmetS5T2R1_FD_71022 | JGI IMG/M metagenome (GOLD analysis project Ga0081538, IMG submission 71022) | Tabebuia heterophylla rhizosphere microbial communities from the University of Puerto Rico - S5T2R1 | ecosystem: Host-associated > Plants > Roots > Rhizosphere ... | reverse complement strand
GATCGGCTCGTAGAGGTTTGCGTCGCCCACGAGGTCGAGGTAGCCGGCTGCGATCTCCAGGCTCGACTTCGCGAGCGTCATCTCGAGGTTCTCGACGAGCGAGCGGAAGAAGGCCCAGCCGCCGTAGAGACGGCGCAGCTCGTCGATCTCGGCGCCCGCGAAGGCCGTGCCGCAGCCGTACCAGGCCGGAAGGATGCAGCGGTTCTGCGTCCAGGCGAAGACCCAGGGGATGGCGCGGAGGGAGCTCAGGAGCTCCCCGCCCTCGGGGCGGCGCGCAGGCCGGGAGCCGATCTCGAGCAGCGCCAGCTCCTCGATCGGCGTGAACCGGCGGAAGAACGCGACGAAGCGATCGTCTTCCCACACGAGCGAGCGGTAGGCCGTGAACGCCTCCGCGGAGAGCCGCTCCATCGTCTCCTGAGCGCCCTCCGGCGGGCGGGAGCCGGCCACCTCGGGGAACGCGGAAAGGAGCGTCGCGGCCAGCGCCGCCTCCAGGTTCCGGTAGGCAAGCCCGGGGAGGCCGTACTTGAAGGAGACGGTCTCCCCCTGCTCAGTGAGCTTCAGGCGCCCGGGTGGGTGGCCGGCCGGCTGCGCCAGGATCGCCGCGTGCGTCGGGCCGCCTCCCCGGCCGGTGCTGCCGCCGCGCCCGTGGAAGATGGTCAACTCGAGCTCACGCTCGGCCGCCAGCGCCGCGAGCCGCTCCTGGGCGCGGAAGATCTCCCACTGCGCCGTCAGGTAGCCGCCGTCCTTGCCGGAGTCGGAATAGCCGACCATGATCTCCAGCCGCCGGCCCCGTTCCTCGACGACGCCCGCGAAGCCCGGATCGTCGAGCAACGTCTCCACGATCGCCGGCGCCTCCCCGAGGTCGCGGATGGTCTCGAAGAGCGGAACCGGTGCGATGCGGGCGCCCGTCTCGCGGGCGAGACGAACGACGGCGAGCACATCCTCCGGCGCCTCCGTCCCGGAGACGATCACGGAGTTGACGGCCCGCTCGCCGAGCTGTCGTTGTCCCTCGGCCACACCCTCGAGGGCTCCTCGCGCGCGGGCCGAGCCCTCCCGAAGCTCCGAGGCGTGAAAGCGGACGTCGAGCTTCGCCACGTGAAGGCCGAAGAGCTCGACCCGCCGGCGCAACCGCGCCAGCCGCCCGTCCGCGATCCGCGCACCCCCGTGGGCACGAAGGCTGCCGTCGATCACGTCGAGATCCGCTTGAAGCTCCTCCATCCGGCCGTAGCCGTCGTTCCCGAGGCGCCACCAGACGAACGTGAGCTTGCGCCTGTACGGCTCGTCCCGGTTCTGCTCGCCGATCTCGGCGGCGTAATCCGCCAGCTCGCGCTCGTCCCGGGCGATTGACTCCAAGAGCTCGTCGGAGACGCCCACGAGCGTCGTCGTCAGCCCGAGCGCAGCGGCAAGCTCGCGTACTTCGCTCCGGTAGTGGTCGAGCGCGAGCGCTCGGGCCCGCGCGAGTGCCTCCTGGATCGTCTCGGGGCCGGCATCCGGATTCCCGTCCATGTCCCCGCCGATCCAGCTGCCGAAGGAGAGCGGCGAGGGCGCTTCCGGCAGTGCCGCCCGGTAGGCGGCGAGCAGCTCCTCGGCCGCGATGAGGAGGCTCTGCTCGAAGAACCAGAGCCCGTGCCGGATCTCGTCGACGACGCGCGGCCGCTGGGGACGGACCTCGTCCGTCTGCCAGAGCACCGTGATCTCCTCGGCCGCGCGCTCGACCACGTCCTCTCCGGCGTCGAGCTCGGCCAGGAGCGCGCCGAGGCGGGCCTGCGCCTGGAGGATCGTGCGGCGCGTCGCCTCGGTCGGGTGGGCCGTGAGGACGAGCTCGAGCGAGACCTGCGCCGCCGCGCCGGCCAGGGCCTCGCGGTCCACTCCCTTCTCCCGCAGCCTGGTGAACGCGTCCGCGAGGGACTCGCGGGGGACGCCGTCCTCCCGGGCGACGTCGCGGCGGCGGCGGATCCGGTGCTGCTGCTCGGCGAGGTTCGCGAGCTGGAAGAAGAGCGTGAAGGCGCGGAGGATCTTCGTCTGCCTCTCGAGGTCGAGAGCGGCGACGGCGCGGGCCAGCTCGGCGCGGACCACGGGGTCGCCGGTCTCGCGGGCGCGGCGCGAGACGTGCCGGATCTCCTCCTCCTGGGCGAGCAGCTCCTCCCCTTCCTGCTCGACCATGACGCGACCGAGCAGGTCGCCGAGCAGACGGACGTCACGGCGGAGCGGCGCGTCGGTCGCCATAGCGTGAGAGATTACGCGCCATGAGGACGCTCTTCTCGAACGCCTACGTCGTGACGATGGACGATGCCGGCACCGAGCTCGACCAGGCCTGGATCCTGGCCGAGGACGGCTTCGTCGTCGAGGTCGGCCACAGCAGCCCACCCTTCGCAGAGCACTTCGAGAACCTCGGCGGCGCGCTCGTCACGCCCGGCCTCGTCAACACCCATCACCACCTGTACCAGACGCTCACGCGCACCCGCGCGCAGCAGGCCGACCTCTTCACCTGGCTGAAGACCCTCTACCCGGTGTGGGCCCGTGTCGACGCCGAGGCGGAGTACGCCGCAGCGCGCACCGGGCTCGCGGAGCTCGTGCTGAGCGGGTGCACGACCGTCTTCGACCACCACTACGTCTTCCCGCCGGGACGCTCGGGCTTGGTCGAGGCCGAGATCCAGGCGGCGCGCGAGCTCGGCGTCCGCATCGTCGCCTCGCGCGGGTCGATGGACGTGGGCGAGTCGAACGGTGGCCTGCCGCCGGACGATCTCGTCGAGGACCCCGACGCGGTGCTCGCGGACACCGAGGGGCTCTATGGCATGCACGAGGAGGGCGCGGGCGCCTGGACGCAGATCGCTGTCGCACCCTGCTCCCCCTTCTCCGTCTCCAAGAGGCTGATGAGGGAGTCCGCAGAGCTCGCGCGCAGGCTCGAGCTGCGGCTGCACACACACCTGGCGGAGACGCTCGAGGAGGAGGAGTACTGCATGGGTCTCTTCGGCTGCCGGCCGGTCGAATACCTGGAGCAGCTCGGCTGGCTCGCCGGCGACGTCTGGTGCGCGCATTGCGTGCACCTCTCCCCCGCGGATGTGCAGGCCTTTGCGGCTACGGGGATCGGAGTCGCGCACTGCCCCACGTCCAACCTGCGCCTCGGGGCGGGCGTCGCCCCGGTGCGCGCACTGATGGACGCGGGCGTGCCCGTGGGGCTGGGCGTCGACGGGTCGGCGTCCAACGAGCGGAGCGACCTAGCAGCCGACGTCAAACAAGCGCTTCTCGTCGCGCGAGGTCGCGGCGGGCCCGAGGCGATGAGCGCGCGCGAAGCGCTGTGGCTCGGCACGCGCGGAGGCGCCAGGGTCCTCGGGCGGAAGGACCTCGGCTCGCTCGAGCCGGGCAAGTGCGCCGACTTCGCCGTCTGGCGCTTGGACGGGCTCGAGTTCGGCGGCGCCGACGACCCGGTGGCCGCGCTCGTCTTCTCCGGCCCGCACCGCGCGGAGCGCGTCTACGTCGGCGGCGAGGCGGCGGTGCTGGAGGGACAGCTCGTCCGTGCCGACGAGCGCGAGATCGCCGCGGCGCATCGCGTCCAGGCGGCGCGCTTCGTCGACTAAGAGTTCGTCCCGTGAACCCCCGCGCGCGGTTCGGGAATGATCCCTCGATGGGAGAGACGCGCACTGACGCCGAGCTGATCGCGCGAGCGTCACGGCAGCCGGAGCTCTTCGGGGTCGTCTTCGATCGTCACTTCACTACCATCCACCGCTACCTGGAGCGGCGCGTAGGGCGCGACGGCGCGGACGAGCTCGCAGGCGAAGTCTTCCGGATCGCGTTTGAGCAACGCAGGCGGTTCCGCCCTGTGCACGAGAGCACATTGCCCTGGCTCTACGGACTGGCGACGAACCTCCTGCTGAAGCGCTGGCGCGGCGACGCGCGCGCGGCACGTGCCCTCGCCCGGCTCCAGGCAGCGTCGCGGAACGGCGACGGGGAGCTCGAAGCCGCCGAGGACCGGCTGTCCGCGGCTGCGGCTCGGACACGGCTCCTCGAAGCGCTCGCGGCCCTCAGTCCCGGCGACCGCGACGTGGTCGTCCTGGTCGCCTGGGAGGAGCTGACGTACGAGGAGGTCGCGGCCTCCCTCGACATCCCTCTGGGAACTGTCAGGTCACGGCTCAATCGGGCGCGGCGCGCGTTCCGCGAACTCCTGGAGCCCAGCGGGAATGAGCCGGTGACGGTCAACCGCAAGAGACGCGAAGGGATGCGCCATGAGGGATGAGATCGAGCTTCTCCGAGATGCACGGCCCCACACCCTGGGCCCGAGTCACGAGGTCGTGGGCGCGGCACGGGCGGCTTTGCTGGCGGACATCGAGAGCGTCCGCCGGCCCCGGTGGCGCCGGCGACGGCTCTTCGGGATCGCGGCTCCGGCGCTCGCAGCGGCCGTTGCGGCGATCGTGGTCGGCATCACGCTGTCCGGCAGGAGCGACGGGCAGGCCTGGGCAGCGGCGCTCGTCCGCGTCGCCGAGGCGGCCCCGCGGCTCCTCGTCGACGAGCCCGGCTGGGAGGTGACTCGGGCCGACGAGCTCAGCGTCGACTACGGCGAGATGACGCTGGCGAACGGCGGGCAGCGGCTCGACCTCAAGTGGCTGCCGGCGGACGCGTACGACAACGCGGTCGACAAGCGCGTCGCGGAGATGGACGACCTGGCCACCGCCCCGGCGGCCGGGGCCGAGGCACGCGTGTTCCGGTATCCAGGGGCGAACGACTACGTCGCAGTCTGGCTGCAGGGCGACTACACGGTCGAGGCCCGGGGCCTAGCCCCCGACGCCGACGCTTTCCGGGCGACCCTCGCCTCGCTGCACGAGGTCGATGTCGACACGTGGCTTTCGGCGATGCCGGAGAGCGTGGTCGTACCGGCACGCCAGGCCGAGGTCATCGACGAGATGCTCGCCGGCATCCCCCTGCCGCCGGGCTTCGACTCCACCGCAATCCGGGCGACCGACGCGGTTCGCGACCGCTACCAGCTCGGCGCGCAGGTCTCGGGAGCCGTTGCGTGCGCCTGGATCGAGCGCTGGGTGGCGGCTCGCCGAGCAGGCGACGAGGCCGGCGAGCGCGCGGCTGTCGACGCGATGGCGACCTCCCCGACCTGGCCAGTCCTGCAGGAGATGGACGCGGAGGGCGACTACCCGGAGGTCGTGTGGGAGCTCGCGACGGCGATGAAGACCAACGGGTCGGTACCGGCGGGCAAGCCCATGACGGTCGAGGAGGCCTACCAGCCGGTCCTCGGCTGCCCCTAGCGCCCGGGGCCAGCTGCCTCGAACGGCCACGCCCAGGTGCCAGGCACCTGGACGTGGCCCCGGCGGACACCTGGCTGGCGGGGACGGGCATAGTGCGGGCTGACTGCAGCCGCTCACAACGAGAGGAGTCGGGATGGTCCTGGAAGCACGGCTCGAGCAGACGGAGGCGGGTCTCACGCCCGCGACCGACGGCTGGTTCGTCTTCAGCGTCCGGGACGGTCCGTGGATGACGAACGAGGCCCTTGGAGCCGCCTGCATCTTCGAGGGCGAGGACGCACCCTTCCCCGACGTCGGCTTCACCCTGCTCGTCCTGCAGCCGGGCCAGACGAGCCGTTACCACCGCGAGGCCAACCAGGAGGACTTCCTCGTGGTGTTCGGCCGGTGCCTGCTCCTGATCGAGGGCGAGGAGCGACCGCTCGAGGCGTGGGACTTCGTCCACTGCCCGCCCGACACCGACCACGGTTTCGTCGGCGCAGGCGACGGCCCGTGCGCGATCTTCATGACCGGGGCGCGAAGAGGATGGCCGGAGAAGGCGATCGTCTACCCGCGCTCCGAGCTGGCGCTCCGCCACGGCGCGGGCGTCGAGACGGAGACGAGCTCCCCCGCGGAGGCATACGCGTCGCTTCCCAAGTGGCGCCTAGGGCGGCCGGAGTCGTTCGCCGGCCTGCCCTGGGCCTAGGAACTACGCGTCCCTGCGGGCCACGCCCAGGGGTCTGACCGGGTGCCAGGCACCGGGCCGTGGCCGGTAAGGACGACTAGGGGGTCTCCTGGGACGCTTCCGCGTCGCCCTCATTCTCGACCACCCGGTCCTCCTCGCCGGGCAGGCCGGTCTCCGCCGCCTCTGCGGCCGCACGCTTCCTGGCTTCCTTCTTCTGCTGCTTGCGCTCGCGCTTGTCCTGCAGCGCGCGCTCGCGCGCGATCTTGGCCATCGTGGTTTGTCGCTTCGAGCTCGAACCCATCCGCAGCTTCCCTTCTCTTGACGCCCCGCGACGTGTCTCGGGACTAGCACGGTACCCGCAGAGGCGGACTGTCCCGAGTCAACCCTCCTACGCGGCCGCCGGCTCACGGACCGCACGCAGCGAGGCGTCCATGATCTCGACCGCGAGGTCGATCTCTTCTTCCGTCACCGTCAGCGGCGGCGCGATGCGGAAGCAGTTCGCATGGGCCTGCGAGCGGACGATGTTCATGGAGAGGCCGCGCTCGTAGCACTCCCGCGTAACAGCGGCGCCGAGCTCGTCCGCGGGTGCGCGGGAGTCGCGGTCCTCGACCAGCTCCAGCCCGACGAGGAGGCCGCGGCCGCGGACGTCGCCGATCGGCTCGTGCTCGACCTGGAGCTCGCGCAGGCGGTCGAGCAGGTACTCGCCCCGCGCCGCCGAGCGCGCCACGAGCCCCTCCTCGGCGATCACGTCGAGGACGGCGAGCCCGGCCGCGGCAGGCAAGGGGTCGGAGACGTGGGAGGTGATGTGGAGGAAGCCCTTCTCGTAGCAATCCTGCTCGATCGCGGTCGACGCGATCGTGGCCGCGAGCGGCAGGCCGCCGCCCAGCGTCTTGGAGACGCCGACGAGATCGGGCACGACGCCGTCGTGCTCGAAGCCGAACATCGTCCCGAGCCGCCCGAAGCCGGTCTGCGCCTCGTCGAGGACGAGGAGCATCTCGCGCTCGTCGAGCAGCTCCCGCACCCGGCGGAAGTAGCCGTCGGGCGGGACGATGATCCCTCCCGCCGAAAGCACCGGCTCGGCCACGAGCGCGCAGAGCGACCCGACCGACTGCTGGTCGACGAGCTCGAAGCCGACCTCCAGGCACGTGCAGTCGCACGCGCCGTCGCAGTGGCGCACGGGACAGCGGTAGGCATACGGTGCGGGAATCGCGAACGCGCCCGGCAGAAGGGGCCCGTAGCCGGCGTGCGCCATGGAGAAGTTGACGGAGGCGATGCCGGAGAGAAGCCCGTGGAAGCTCCGCGTGAGCCCGACGACCTCCCAGCGCCCGGTGTGCATCTTGGCCATCTTCAGCGCCACCTCGTTCGCCTCTGTCCCGGTGTTGAGGAGCAGGACGCGGTCGAGCGGCGGCGGGAAGAGCCCGACCAGCCGCTCACCGACCGCGAGCACCGGCTCCGAGAGCATCCAGGAGTTGAGGTGGACGACCTGATCGAAGGCGGAGCGTACGGCCGCGGCGATGCGCGGATGGTTGTGGCCGAGGGTGGAGCAGATCTGGCCCGAGGTGAAGTCGAGGATCCGCTTGCCGCCCGCCGTCTCGACCCAGGCGCCCTCCGCGCGGACGATCGGCTCGGGCGCGAAGGAGCCCGCGTAGCGGATCAGGAAGCGCTCGCGCTCGTCCACCGGGCAAGAATACGATGCCTCCCTGGGATGAGCATCTCCACGCACGTCCTCGACACGGAGCGCGGCGAGCCCGCCCGCGGGATCGCCGTCGAGCTCTTCCGCGGCGACGAGCTCGTGGCCGTGCGGGAGACCAACGAGGACGGCCGCATCCCGGACCTCGGCGGAGACGAGCTCCCGCCGGACGTCTACCGCCTCGTCTTCCACCCGCGCTCCCCGTTCTTCCGCAAGGTGGAGGTCGCCGTCGAGCTCGGCGAGGGCCACTACCACGTCCCGCTCCTCCTCTCCCCCTACTCGTGCGCGATCTACCGCGGAAGCTGAGCGTGGAAGAGCTCGCCGACCTCTTCCAGGCCCGCAGCCGCTTCGTCGAGGCGCTGGCCGAGGAGGACGATCCGCTCGGCCGGGCCCGCGCCGTGCTCGCGGCGCTGCCCGAGGCCGACCGCGTCGAGGCGCTCGCGCACCACCCGCGGATCGGGGAGCGCCGGCTCAGCGGCCGCTCCGCCGTCGAGCAGGGCGAGCCGGGACAGGACGATCCCGAGGTCCTGAGCGAGCTGGCCGAGCTGAACGCAACATACGAAGAGCGCTTCGGCTTTCGCTTCGTCGTCTTCGTCAACCGCCGCCCGCGCGCCGAGATCGTCCCGGTGCTCCGCGAGCGGCTCGAGCGCACGCGTGCCGAGGAGCTCGAGACGGGCTGCGACGAGCTCGTCGCCATCGCGCTGGACCGGTGGCAGAGCTCCTGAGGATCGGCTACGGCAAAGAAGCTGTCTCCGTCTACCGGACCGACGGCGTCAGCACGCTCTTCGCGGCGGAGATCGGCATGACCGCGCGCGGGGGGGCGTTCGTCTCGTCCTACACGGAGGGCGACAACACCCGCGTCGTCGCCACAGACTCGATGAAGAACTTCATCCATATGACCGCGCTCGACTACAGCGAAGCCTCCCTGGAGGGCTTCCTGGACCTGCTCGCCCGCCGCTTCGTGGACACGTACGCCCATGTGGAGCGGATCGAGCTCACCGCCCGCGAGACGCCCTTCGCCCGCCGGAGCGAGCAGTCGTTCCAGGAGGTCGGCGGTGACTACGCCGTCGCCGAGCTGGCGCTCGACCGCGACGGGTCGCTGGAGCATCGCTCGGGCCGGGAGGGGATCAGGTTGATGAAGCTGACCGGCAGCTCCTTCGAGGGCTTCGTCCGCGACGAGTACACGACCCTCCCGGAGTCACGGGACCGGCCGCTCTTCATCCATCTCGACGTCCACTGGCGCAACGAGGACTTCGGGCGCCGCGCCGACGGCGAAGCGGTTCGCGACTCGGTGGCGGAGACCTTCGCCGCCTTCGACTCGGCCTCGATCCAGGAGCTCGTGTACGAGATGGGCCTCCGCCTGCTCGACCGCTTCGAAGAGCTGGCCGAGGTCTCCTTCGTCGGCGAGAACCGGCTCTGGGACACGGCCCAGGTCTCCGGCGTCGACGAGCGGGTGCGGGTCTACACCGATCCGCGGCCGCCCTACGGTCGCATCCAGCTGACGCTGGCGCGATGATCGTCCCAGGGAGGTACAACGGCCCGCCGGACTCAGGAAACGGCGGGGACGTGTGCGGGCTAGTCGCGGGAATCCTCGGCGGCGTCGCCGAGGTGACCCTGCGCCGTCCTCCCCCGCTCGATCGGGAGCTCGACGTCATGCGCGGCGACGGCCGCGTCGAGGTCCGCGACGGCGAAGCGCTCGTCGCGGAAGCGGGGCCGGTCGTCCTCGAGCTGGACGTGCCCTCCCCGGTGTCGGTCGCCGAGGCCGAGAAGGCCTCGCCGCGCTACGCCGGGTTCGTCCAGCACGCGTACAACACCTGCTTCGTCTGCGGCCCCGGGCGTGAGGACGGCCTGCGCGTCTACGCCGGGCCTGTCGAGGGACGGCCCGGCCTAGTCGCCTCCCCCTGGACGCCGTCCGACGACATCAGACCGGAGCTGGTCTGGGCGGCGCTCGACTGCCCGAGCGGCTGGGCGGTGGACGACTTCCAGCGCGAAGGCGTCCTCCTCGGGCGCATGGCCGCGGCGGTCGACCGCCCCCCGACCGCGGGAGAGGAGCACGTCGTCATGGCCTGGCGGATCGGCGAGGACGGCCGCAAGCGCTTCGCGGGCTCGGCCCTCCTCGCCGCGGACGGCGAGGTCCTCGCCCGCGCCCGCTCGACCTGGATCGTTTCCAGTGCCCCTCCGGGCAGCCCACGCCGGGCTCCTGCCCCGCGATCACGCGGCGCCAGAGCCCACCCTCGCCCTCACCAAGGCTTCTAGCCTTGGCTTCGCGCGAGTGCGAACTCTGGCTTGGTGCTCGCGACGCAGGAGCGCGGCAGGGCTACCTGAAGGGGCACGGGCCACTACGGAAACAGATCCCGCTCCGGGGGCATGACGAGCTCGCGCGCGCTCCCCTCACCCTCGGGCGCCGCGTAGCCGCGGATCAGCGCTGCGGGCACGCCCCTCGCCTTGCCCATCACGAGCTCGGCCGCGCCCGCGAGCTCGTCGGCGACCGCGATGACGGTCGCCTCCAGCGGTCGACCGCGCGAGTCCTTCTCGCCGCGGAGGTCGAGAAGCGGGCGCATGCCGGCGAGGCCGATGGCGACGTCGGTCGTGCCCTGCCGCCAGGCCCGGCCGAAGGAGTCCGTGACGATCACCCCCGGCGCGCTGCCGAAGCGCGCTGCAAGCCCGTGGCGGAGGGCCGCCGCGGAGGCGTCTGGATCGCGCGGCAGAAGGACGACCCAGTCGTCTCCGGGCGTGTTCGAGCGATCGACGCCCGCGCTCGCGCAGACGAACCCGTGCTCGGTCTCGGCGATGACGAAGTCACCGCGGCGCCTGCGCACCGCGCGCGCCTCGCGCAGGATCACCGCCATGCGGTCGCGGGTCTGCTCCAGGCGGCCCTCGGTCTTGGAGACGACCTTCTGGGAGACGACGAGCACGTCGCCCGGCTCGAGCCCGCCCACCCGCTCGACGGCATCGCCGATGAGCGCTGCGAGGTCGTCGCCCGGCCGCACCTCCGGGATCCCCTCGAGGGGACGGATCTCGATCACTCGGGGAGCCCGGTGACCCGCACGCCCGCGTTGGTCTTGTAGCGCCGGTTGACGTTCAGGAGCACGGCGGTCAGCGTCTCCAGCCACCGCGCCACCTCCAGGCGGCCGCAGTCGACCGGGCGGCCCTCGACTAGGCGCGCGGCGAGCGCTGCGACGACCTCCTTTGCCTCCGCGTCGTCACCGGCGAGCAGGACGTCCTCGTCGAGCGCTACGTCGGGGTCGGCCAGCGCCTTGGAGCTGACCGTATGGAAGCCGGCGACGACCCGGGCCGCCGGCGCCGCGACTGCGGCCTCCTCCGCGAGGGAGAGCTCGCCGGGGGCGGCGCCTGCCCGGCCGTCCCGGAAGACGATCGGCGCCGCGACGCTGACGACGATGCGCCCGGCGAGCGCCTCTCGCAGGTCGTGCGCCATCTCGGCGACGCAGCCCGGCGGAACCGAGAGGAAGACGACGTCGGAGCGCAGGGACGCCGCCTCGTTCGAGACGAAGTCGCCCCGGGGCGTGCGTGAACCGATCACGACCTCCTCGCCGATCCGGCGCAGGCGCTCGGCGAGGCCCTGGCCGAAGTCCCCGCTCCCGCCCACGATCCCGATCATCGGACTGCCTCCAGCACGGCCCTGCCGACCTCCGCTCTCGAATCCGGCGCAACCATAACGATGGGCGCGACCAGCGCCCCGGGGAGCTCCGCGGCGTCCACGGGGTCGACGAGGACGTCCGTCGCCACGCCCTCGTAGAGCGCCGCGATCCCGCGGACGCCGGGCTCGTGGCCCATCGAGGCCATCATCTCCGCCAGCGGCCCGCGGAGCGCTTTCCCGCCGACGAGCGGGGAGACGGCGACGACGCGCTTGCCGGCGAGCGCCTCCGCGATCCCCGGAACGGCCAGGATGGGGCGGATGGAGACGAACGGGTTCGAGGGCGCCAGGAAGACCACGTCCGCGGCAGACACGGCCTCGAGGACCCCGGGCGCCGGCCGCGCACGGTCCGCGCCCTCGTAGCGGACGGCCGTCACCTCGTCGGCATGGCGGCGGGCGACGAACCACGTCTGGAAGTCGAGCTCGCCGGCGGTCGTCGTCAGGAACGTGCGGACGGGGTCGTCCGAGGCCGGCAGGAGCCGCGCCTTCACGCGCAGGCTCTCCGCCAGGCGCCGCGTCGCCTCCGAGAGGGGGGCGCCGGCACGCAGCAGGCGAGAGCGGACGAGGTGGAGCCCGATGTCGCGGTCGCCGAGCGTGAACCACGTCTCGGCGCCCAGGCGGCCGGCCAGCTGGAGCGCGTTCGTCGTCTCGTCCCGCACGCCCCAGCCGCGCTCCTCGTCGAGGAGGCCCGCCAGCGTGTAGAGCACGGTGTCGAGGTCCGGCGAGACCTGGAGGCCCAGGACCTCGATGTCGTCGCCGACGTTGACGACGGCCGTCACCTGCTCCGGCCCGGCCGCCCGGCAGAGCGCATCGACGAACCGCGATCCGCCCAGGCCGCCGCAGAGAACCGCGTAAGGACGCGGCTGTATGCTCATCGCGTGCTCGCGATCGTGCCTGTCAAGGGCCTCGACGGCGCGAAGACACGGCTCGCGCCGCGGCTCTCCGCGGCCGAGCGCGCGAGGTTGGTCGTCGACATGCTCGACCGCGTGCTGGCGGCGTGCGCGGAAGCGGGCACCATCGGGCGAACGCTACTCGTCACGCCCGATCCGGGCCTCGCGCCCGCGGGCATCGAGGTGCTCGTCGACGAGGGCACCGGCCACCCGGACGCGCTCGCGCTGGCGCTGGCCGACCGGCGCGCGGCGGACGGGACGCTCGTCGTCATGGGCGACTGCCCGCTCGTCACGGCCGCATCGGTCGATGCCCTCGTGCGCGCGGCGAGGCCGCTCGCCGTCGCCCCGGCCCGGGACGGCGGCGTCAACGCGCTCGCGCTCAAGGCGGTGAACGGCTTCCGGCCGCGCTTCGGCGTTCCGGTCGAGGTCACGCTCGCCGAGGCGCGGGCCGCCGGACTCCAGCCCGTCGTCGTGGACGACCCGGCGCTCGCGCTCGATGTCGACCGGCCCGAGGACTACGAGCAGCTGCTCGCCTGGCGATGAACGGCGTCGTCACCTACTCGCCCAAGGTCTTCATCCCGCTCACGAAGCTCTGCCGCGACGTCTGTCACTACTGCACGTTCGCGCAGCCGCCGCGGAAGGGCGAGCGCGCCTACATGAGGGCTGACGAGGTGCTCGCCGTCGCCCGCGCCGGCGCCGAAGCGGGCTGCCACGAGGCCCTCTTCACGCTGGGCGACAAGCCGGAGCTCCGTTACCGGGCCGCCAGGGAAGAGCTCGCTGAGCTCGGCTGCGAGACGACGATCGCCTACCTCGCGCACATGGCCGAGCTCGTGCTCTCGGAAGCCGGCCTCCTCCCCCACCTCAACCCGGGCGTCATGACCCCGGAGGACATGCTCCTCCTGCGGCCCGTCTCCGCCTCGATGGGGCTGATGCTGGAGTCGTCCTCGGCGCGACTCATGGAGAAGGGCATGGCGCACCACGGCTCCCCCGACAAGGTCCCCCAGGCCCGCCTGGGGACGATCCGGCTGGCCGGCGAGCTGGCGGTCCCGTTCACGACCGGGATCCTGATCGGGATCGGCGAGACACGGGGGGAGCGGCTGGAGGCGCTGGAGGCGATCGCCGCGCTGCACGAGCGCTACGGGCACATCCAGGAGGTGATCGTCCAGAACTTCCGGGCCAAGGCGGGAACGAAGATGGTCGACCACCCAGAGCCCACGCTTGCCGAGCTCGTCTGGACCGCCCGCGCGGCGCGCGAGATCCTGCCGGCGGACGTGCACCTGCAGGTGCCCCCAAACCTCTCCTACGACGACTTCCCGCACCTGCTCGAGTCCGGGATCGACGACTGGGGCGGCGTCTCGCCGGTGACGATCGACCACGTCAACCCGGAGGCGCCGTGGCCCGAGATCGACCGCCTGCGGGCGGCCACCGAGGCGCACGGCTTCGAGCTGGCGCCGCGCCTCCCGATCTACCCGGAGTTCGTGGCCGATCTCGAGCGCTGGGCCGACCCGCGCGTTGCGCGGGAGATCCTCCGGCACACGGACGCTTCCGGGCTGGCGCGGGAGGAGAGCTGGGCCGCGGGCGCCTCCGAGCACAGCCCGCCGCTGCGGGGGGCCGGTGGGCGGCCCGTGTCGGAGCCGGTCGCCGCGGCCCTCGCGCAGGTCGAGAACGGGACCGAGCTGGACGAGGACACGGTCACTGCCCTCGTCGAGGCGCGGGGGGCAGACCTCGGCGCCGTGCTCGCGGCCGCCGACGAGCTGCGGCGCGAGGTGTGCGGCGACGAGGTCAGCTACGTCGTCACTCGGAACGTCAACTACACGAACGTCTGCTACTTCCGCTGCGGCTTCTGCGCGTTCTCCAAGGGGAAGCTGGCGGCCAATCTGCGCGGGAGGCCGTACGTCGTCCCCGTCGAGGAGATCGTGCGCCGGGCCCGCGAGGCCTGGGACCGCGGCGCCGTCGAGATCTGCCTCCA
>Ga0081538_10003801_pt1 | contig 14115 bp, 16 predicted proteins | sample TabmetS5T2R1_FD_71022 | JGI IMG/M metagenome (GOLD analysis project Ga0081538, IMG submission 71022) | Tabebuia heterophylla rhizosphere microbial communities from the University of Puerto Rico - S5T2R1 | ecosystem: Host-associated > Plants > Roots > Rhizosphere ... | reverse complement strand
CAGGGGGAGCAGCCGCTCCGGCTGGTAGGGGGCGACCAGCTCGTCGAGGGCCCCGACGTGCTCGGCGAACGGCGGGGCGTCGCCGGAGCCGTTGACGAACAGGAACCCGTGCCAGCTCTCCAGCGGCAGCTCGACCAGCCCGTGCTCGGCCGGGCGGAAGTCGGTGTGCTCGCGGAACCCGGGCGCCGCCCGCAGGGCGCCGTCCAGGTCGTAGGTCCAGGCGTGGTAGGGGCAGAGCACCGTCCGCCGGGTGGTCCCCTCCCCGACCCCGAGCAGCTCGTGGCCCCGGTGCCGGCAGGTGTTGGCGAACGCCCGCGCCTGACCGTCGGTCCCCCGGGCCAGCAGCACCCCGGCCTGCCCGACCCTGACCGCCCGCTGGGCCCCCGTCCCCTCCAGGTCCCCCTCGCGGCCCACACACGTCCAGGACCCGGCGAAGAACCATTCCTGCTCGAAGGCGAACACCCGCGGCGAGACGTAGGCGTCCCGTGGGAGCATCCGGCTCTGCCCGAACGGCCGCAGCGACGGCTCCAGGTCAGCCGGGTCGAAGGGCGGAGCGGTGGCGTCCAGCATGGTCGGACCTCCAGCCTACTTCAACTGACTCTTCAGTCAGTATAAACGGGCGGGACGCCCCGCGACCAGCCGGTGGCCGATACACTGCGGCCGTGGCGCGGATCAAGGCGGACGTCCGCCGGGAGGAGATCCTCAGGGCGACCTGCCGTGAGGTGATCGCCCGCGGGTTCGCCAGCACCCGGGTGGGCGACGTGGCCGCCGCCCTCGGCGTGTCCACCGGGCTGGTGTTCTACCACTTCACCAACAAGGAGACGCTGCTCGGGGAGGCGTTCCGGTACGCGGCCTCCGAGGACCTGGACCGGCTGTCGGCCACGGCCGGCGGGGACGGCAGCGCCGCCCAGCGGCTCGACCGGATCCTGCGCCTCTACTCCCCCGCCGGGTCGTCGGAGGCCTGGCTGCTCTGGATCGACGCCTGGGGCCAGGCGCTCCGCAGCTCCGAGCTGGCCGAGGTGTCGCGTCAGCTCGACCTGCGCTGGAAGCAGACGCTGGCCTCGGTCATCCGCGAGGGCGTGGCCGCCGGCGAGTTCACCTGCCCCAACCCGGACGCCGCCGCCTGGCGGCTCACCGCCCTCCTCGACGGGCTCGGGGTCCAGGTCGCGGTCCACCGCAGCCTTCCCGCCAACCGCCTGGTCGAGTGGGTCCGGGGGGCCGCCGCGGCCGAGCTGGCCGTCGACCCGGCCGCCCTGGCCGGCGACCCCGACCGCCACCAGGCCGCGGGGCGCGTCTGAGCGGTCGACCTAGCGTTCCAATTCAGGCCGGTGGCGGGCCGGCAACATTGATCGTGGACTCCCCCCGGCCGGCCCGCACCACGACGAGATCGGCTGGGTCCGGGGAGGGATTGCTCTCCCGGTGCACCGCCCCCTTGGGCACATAGACGAAATCGCCGGGACCGGCCTGAGCAGTGGCCGCGCCATCCGGCCCGAACTCCATGCTCAGCCCGCCAGTGAGGACATAGATCGTCGTCTCGTACTCGCCATGGTGATGCCAGCCGGACCGCATGCCGGCCTCGGTGCGAACAAGCCCCGACCACATGCCGTCGGTGGCGACGGCCTGCTGACGGTCCATCCCCGGCGTCGACGGCCCCGCGGTCCGCTCGTCCGGCGTCACCACCACGATCTGACCCTGCTGCGCCATGTGCTCACCGCCTCGACTCGGGCCTCCTCGGCTACGGGCTCATCAGGAGGCGTGGCAACCCTACCGCTCGCGATAGCTGTTCCCTGCGGCCTCGCTTCCGAGTAGGCTCGCCGCACGGCTGGTCGAATGCACGACGCCTCAGGAAGGGCGGCGCCATGGACCCGAGCGAGAAGCTGTACCGCAGCAGGACCGACCGCCAGGTGGCCGGGGTGTGTGGTGGCCTGGCCAAGCGCTTCAACGTGGATCCGACCCTGGTCCGGGTGCTGTTCCTCGTGCTGGGGATCTTTGGCGGTGCGGGCATCGTGCGCTACATCGCCATGTGGATCATCGTCCCGAAGGAGCCACCTGTGGGCGGCGCGCCGTAGGCGACATGAGCGAATTCCATTCCGAGCGGGCCGGGCCAACCGTCCGCCGCATGCTGGTCGGCGCCGAGCTGCGCCGGCTCCGCACCGCCAGGGGCCTCTCGCGGGAAGAGGCCGGCGAGGCGATCCGCGCGTCGGAGTGGAAGATCCACCGGCTGGAGAACGGCCAGGTCAGCTTCAAGGAACGTGACATCGTCGACCTGCTGCGCCTCTACGGGGTCGCCGACGCGGATGAGGTCGCCGCGTTCGTCGTGCTCGCCCGCGAGGCCAACACCCCCGGCTGGTGGCAGCGCTACGGCGACGTCCTGCCCCCGTGGTTCCGGACCTATGTCGACCTGGAGTCCGCCGCCAGCCTGATCCGCACCTACGAGGGCCAGCTGGTCCCGGGGCTGCTCCAGACCGACGACTACATCCGGGCGGTCGTCCACGACGCCAGCCTGGAACCGTCGGAGGACGTGGGCCGGCGGGTCCGGCTCCGCATGGCCCGCCAGACCGTGCTTACCCGTGAGCACCCGCCGCGGCTGTGGGCGGTGGTCGACGAGGCCGCCCTGCGCCGGCCGGTCGGCGGCCGCGAGGTCATGCGCGGCCAGCTGGAACGGCTGATCGCGGCGACCAAGCTGCCCAACGTCACTCTCCAGATCCTGCCGTTCGCCGGCGGGGCCCATCCCGCCATGGTGGGCGCGTTCAGCATCCTGCGGTTCGCCGACCCGGAGCTGCCGGACGTGGTCTACCTCGAGCATCTGACCAACGCCGTCTACCTGGACAAGCGTGAGGAGGTGGAACGGTACCTGGACGTGATGGAGCTCCTCTGTGTCGCCAGCGAGCCCCCGGCCAGGACCGTCGAGCTCCTCACCAGGATCCTGGACGAACTGTAGGAGGACCGGTGGCCGACTGGACCACCCAGATCAACACGGGCGTGCCCAACCGGGCCCGCATCTACGACTACTTCCTGGGTGGCAAGGACAACTTCCCAGCCGACCGGGACGTGGCCGAACAGCTGCTCGCCATCGCGCCCGTCGCCCGTGACGTGGTCGAGGACAACCGGGCCTTCCTCCGCCGGGCCGTCCGCTTCCTCACCCGCGAGGCCGGGATCCGCCAGTTCATCGACCTCGGAAGCGGCCTGCCCACCCGGGGCAATGTCCACGAGATCGCCCAGGCCGTCGCCCCCGACGCGCGCGTGGTCTACGTGGACAACGACGCGATGGTGGTCACCCACAGCCGCGCCCTGCTCGCCGGGAACAACACCGTCGCCATCCAGGCCGACCTACGGGAGCCCGACAGCATCCTGGACCATCCGGAGCTCCGGGAGCTGATCGACTTCGGCCAGCCGGTCGCGCTGCTGCTGATGGCGATCCTGCACTTCATCCCCGACGACGAGGACCCGTTCGGGATCGTGGCGAGGTTCCGGGACGCCCTGCCGGCCGGCAGCTACCTCGCGATCTCCCACGGCACGAGAGACATCCCGGCACGGCCGGACATGTCAGCGGAGGAGATGGCCGAGATGGGGGCGAAGGTCGAGCAGCTGTACCAGCTGACCACCGCCTCCCTCGTGACCCGCAGCCGGGCGCAGGTCGAGCGGTTCTTCGACGGCGTCGAGCTGGTGGATCCTGGTGTGGTCGAGATCCAGCTGTGGCGGCCTGACGAGCAGGAGGCACTCCTGCCGGGAGGGTTCTATGGTGGAGTCGGCCGCAAGCGCTGACCACGGGCAGCGCCGGGGGGAGATGCCATGACGACCAGATCCGTCGCCGAGAAGCTGCTCGTCAAGCCCAACACGACCCTGTGGTCCTCGCACCCCTCGCGTCTGGAGCTGGTCGGCCCGCTGCCGGCGGGGGTCCGTCGAGTCGACGCACCCGAGCAGGCGACCACCGCCCTTGTCTTCGCCGACGACGCCGCCTCGCTACGCGACCTCCTGGCCACCCACCAGGAGCGGCTGGCCCGACCGGAGGTCCTCTGGGTGGCCTACCCCAAGGGGAACCGGACCGACATCAACCGGGACAGCCTGTGGCCGATCCTCGGCGAGCTCGGGCTGCGGCCGGTCACCCAGGTGGCAATCGACCAGGTGTGGTCGGCGCTGCGCTTCCGCCCGCTCAGGCCGGGCGAGGCCCCCTTCACCGGGGGTCGGAGCTAGCCGGAGCCGGGATGCCCATCTCGTGGAGGACGCCGTCGCTGTCGTCGCCCACGCTGGAGTCCTCGCCATCGCCCTCGCCGAGCCGGTTGGCATGGCCGGTCGGCGCGACCGCGCCGCCACCCGCCGCCGCCCCGCCCAGGCCGGCGGCCGGCGTGCCGAACCGCACCCGGGTGTGGGGCACGAGCTCGCCGGCGGCCACCCCGCCGGGGGCATTGGCGGCGTAGAACTCCACCCACATCGCCGAGCCACGGGCGGCCAGGTCCAGGCCGCCCCAGCTCGCCGGGACCCGGATGCTGCCGACCGTCGTCTCGGTACCGCCGGCGAGGTCGGCGACGGAGGCGTGCCACCAGCCGGCACGGAGCTGGGCCACCCGCAGCCGGTAGGCACGTCCAGGCTGCCATTGGTAGGCGAGCCGGCAGGTCCAGAACGGCGAGCCCTCCACGCCAGGGTGGCAGCCGGGGTTGTCGTCGCAGCCGATCGCCGACCACACCGAGAAGACCGCCAGTCTGCCCTGGCTGCCGTCGTCGCGGCGGTCATGGGCCTGGAGGCCGAGGTAGCCGACGTCCCCGCCCTGGAAGCACCACGAGTGCGCCCAGAAGTACGTGGTGGGCCCGGGGTCGCGCAGCACGGTCAGGTCCCACGCCAGGCTGCTGGCGCCCGCCGCCGCGGCCGGCCACCGCCACCAGGTGTAGGTCCCCCGCGGCCTCACCGCTGGTGCCGGACTTGACCGCTGTCGTGGGTCATGGTGACGATCCTGCCGAGTTATCCCTGGATCGACAAGACACCAGCCCGGCCCCTGACAGGAGGATTGCCGATGAACAGGACCGCCAAGGATCGCTCCCCAGGCACCCGGCTCCGGCGGATGGTCGCGCCGCTGCTGCTTCTGATCCTGGTGGCCGCCGGGGCCACGCCGGCCGCCGCCGGCCGACCCGACGAGAAGGTCATCGTCCTGCCCGGGGCCAGCTCGGCCGAGGGGATCGCCGCCGGCCGCGGCACCACCTTCTACGCCGGCGACCTGCTCCTGGGCGACATCTTCCGCGGGGATGTCCGGCGCGGCACCGCCGCGTTGTTCATCGACGCCCCCGAGGGTCGCTGGGCCGTCGGGATGGCCACCAGCATCGCCCACGAGCTGCTGTTCGTCGCCGGCGGGGCGACCGGAGAGGGCTATGTGTACGACACCGGCAGCGGGGCCACCGTGGCCAGCTACCAGCTCGCCGACCCGAACGCCGGCTTCATCAACGACGTGACCGTCACCAAGGACGGGGCCTGGTTCACCGACTCATTGCAGGCCCAGCTCTACTTCGTCCCGGTCAGCCGGGCCGGGGTTCCGGGGCCGGCCAGGACGCTGACGCTGACTGGCCCGGCGGCCGACACCAGCGCCGAGTTCAACCTCAACGGCATCGCGGCCACCCCCAACGGCAGGACCCTGATCGTGGGCCACTCCGGCAACGGCGAGCTCTACACCGTGAACCCCGCCACCGGCGAGAGCGCCACCATCGCTGGGGTCAGCGTGCCCGCCGTCGACGGCCTGTTGCTGGAGGCGGGGCGGCTGTGGGCGGTGCAGAACGAGCTGAACCAGATCGCCGAGATCCGCCTGCGTCACCAGCTCAGCTCCGGGGTCGTGGAGAAGGTCATCACCAGTGACCTGTTCCAGACACCGACCACCGTGGCCCGCTTCGGCCGTCGCCTGGCCGCGGTGAACGCCAAGTTCGACACCGGCTTCCCACCCACCGCCGACCAGTACGAGGTGGTGGTCGTCGACCGGTGAGGGTGCGTCGCCAGCCGCTCGCCGAATTCACCGTCCTGTGGTGCAGCGCCAAGCTGAACCGCGTTGAGAAGGGTCGCGATAGACGATGGCACGGTCAAGTGGAAGGGCGTTTCTCGCCAACCTCAGCAGCTACGACGCGTCGTTCCCGACTAGGGCCCGGCTCGCGCTCGCCAACAACTGGAAGAAGCTCCGCACCAGATCCGGCTGTTGTGGGAACTATGGTCAGCCGGGCTGTTGACGGCCGGCCGAGGGGCCCCGTGAGGGTTACCACGACCACCGACACCGACCCCACCACGGCTGATGATGGCTCGGGTCGTGCCAGGCCAAGACAACCCGGCGTGAGCGCCATCGCGAGCCGGCCCTGGCTGTGGCCGCGACTGGGTGATCCCGACACAGAGGTGTCGCTGGCGGTGGTGTACCTCAGCTCCCGTGTGGCCGTCGGGGCCAGTACTGAGTGTCGGCACGGCTGAGCTACAAGCCGCCGGCCCGGCGGCGGGTGGGCATTTCTGCCGTGGGACCCGAGTGCTCATCGGGGCCTGACGGCCTGACGGCAGCGGTGCTGACCTGGAGGAGCGTCTCGAGCTCTTGCACGGCTTGGTCGGTGCGATGGGCGAACCGCTCACGCTCGGCCTCGGATTCCTCGGCGGCAATGCCGACTTCGACCCGCCACAGCCGAGCGACCGAGCGGACCACCACCGCCTCGACCTGGTCGGGTGGATACACGTCGCGCAGCAGCAGATGGGTCAGGTCAGGGTCGCGGTCGGCCCGGGCCTGGCAGTAGCGGGCCATGGCGGCCGGGTCGCCCGAGCCGGCCCAGGCGACCAGGGCGCCGCTGTCGTGGGTCAGCAGCGCCAGCCACCCGCCAAGGTCGGCCCGCAACCGCTCCAGGCCGTCCTCCACTTGCTGGCGCACCTGCGGATCCAGCGGCGGCGGGGGCGCGATCGGCGAGGGGGGTGGCGGGCCGACGCGCTCGGCGACACGCCGGCGCAGCCGCGCCAGCTCCAGCTCCTCACGCAGTCGCTGCTGCTGGTGGTCGCTGGGGTCGAAGCCGGCCGCCTCCATGACGGCCGCCGCGACCCGGATCGGCGCACTGGCCAGCAGGGCCAGGGCGACCGCGTCGCCCGGTCGGGCCTCAACCTGGCGGCGCCGCCCGTCGTGGTCCAGGGTGATATCGGCATACACCGCCTCGCCGACCAGGCGGCGGATGCTGACCTGCTCGACCCGGCCGTCGAGCGCGGCGACCAGGCGGGGGAGCAGGTCATGGGTGGTCGGCGCCAGCGGCTGCTGCCGCTTGTGGAGCCGCTCGACCACCTCACCGGTGACGGCGTCCACTGGTTCCAGGGCCAGCCGCCGCGGCCCATGCCGCTCCTGGAGCATGACCACACAATCGGTGGAGAACGCCAGGCGCCCCACGAAGGCGACGTCGGCGTCGAGCAGGGCCGTGGTGTCCATCCTGTGCTCCTCCTGCTGGGTTGGGGTCAGCGTCAGCAGCTCGTCGGCCAGTGGCCGAAGCGCCCGCCGGAGCCGGCGCCGGCCGTGATGCAGCCGACCCCGCACGGTGCTGAGGGGGAGATCGAGCAGCTCGGCCAGCTCCTGGTAGCTGTAGCCCTGCAGGTAGAAGCCGACGACCGCCTCGCGGGTCGCCGGCGGCAGCGCCTGGAGGGCGGCCAGGATCGCCTGGTGGACCTCACGGCTGGCCCAGGCGTCCTCCGGTGTGGGACCGGCCTCGCCTCCGGGCAGCCCCTCGGCCACGTGGGGAGGCAGGCCCTCGAGTGTGAGCCGGTGCCGGCGGCGCAGCGCCATCCGCGCCTGGTTGGCCGCGATCGCGTGCAGCCAGGCGCCGAACCGGGCCGGGTCGGCAAGCCGCGCCAGGCCGAGGAAGGCCTGGACGGCGGCCTCCTGGGCGACGTCCTCGGCCAGCGGGCCCGGGCCCAGCAGGCGCCGGCACAGCCCCACCACGCTCGGCTGCCAGCGCGCCAGCAGCGGGCCGAACGCCTCGCGGTCGCCGGCCAGCACCGCCGCGACCAGTTCAGCGTCAGTGCGCCGATCGCCATCCATTACGTGATTGTGTTGTCCTAGGAAGCTCGAAGATCACACTCACCCGGCCGGCACCAACCACATCTGGCTTCGGCGTTCTCCAACGAGGCGTGGGCGAAGGGAACCGGCCCGGCACCTGTGAGGTAACAAGGGTGCTCGGTCTGGAGTCCTGGGAGGGAGGTGCGCCATGGCCGGCCCCGCCACCCTCCGGCCGCCGCTCCCGTGCGCGCCACGCTGGCAGACGCTGGCCGTCGCGCTGCTGCTGGCAGCGACCGGGTGCTCCGGTACCGCCGACACCCCCAGCACCCCACCCTCGACCCGGCCGCCGCCCATGCCCACCGGCACCACCGTGCCCGCCTTCGCCCGCGACCGGTTCGCCGCGGTCATCCCCGTTCCCGGCGCCAGCAGCCTGGCCGTGGCCGACGGGAAGCTCTGGGTGCTCGCCTCCGGCGGTGTAGTGCGGATCGACCCGGAGACCAATCGGGTCGTCGGCCAGCCCCTGCGGGTCCCGGCCGACGCCGAGGTCATCGCCGTCGGCCAGGGGGCGCTGTGGGTCGCCGGCGTTGCCCCGGGGGACCTGGCCGCGCCAGGCGTCGACGCCGTGACCCCCATCGACCTGACCACCGGCCGCACGGTGGCGACCGTCAGGGTCGGTCGGGCGCCCCTGGACCTGGCGGCCACGCCGGGGGCGGTCTGGTTCACCGACTCCGGCGGCGGCGGCGACAGCGTGGCCCGGATCGACCCGCGCACCAACCAGCTGGCGGGCCGGCTGGTCACGACCGGCGCCAGCCCCCAGAGCCTGGCCACCGGGGGTGGGTCGCTGTGGGTGGCCAACCACGACGCCGCCACGGTGACCCGCATCGAGCTGGCCAGCGGCAAGGTCGTGGCGAACATCCCGGTGCCGTCCGAGCCGCACCGAGTGGCCTATGGCGCGGGGGCGGCCTGGGTGGGCAACTGGCACGACAACTCGGTCTCGCGGATCGATCCGGCGACGAACCGGGTGGTCGGGTCGCCGATCCCGATCGGGCCCCACCATGCCGGCAACCTGGTGGTCGGCGCCGGCAGCGTCTGGGTCACCAGCGACTACCGCATAGACGCCGCCCCCGAGGACGTGGTGGTGGTCCGCATCGACCCGCAGGCCAACCGGGCGCTCGAGACGATCGCCGTCGGTGGCCACCCGATCGATGTCGCGGCCACCCAGGGTGCGGTCTGGGTGTCGGTCGCCAACCCCGGCACGGTCCTGCGGATCGCCGGGCGCTGACGCCAAGAAAGTCGCGCCAGCAGGACGACATGGCCATGGCTGGGCGGCGCAGCGCCGTCAGCGCGCCGGCACCTCGGGGTCGGGTTCACCGTCCGCGGATCGTTCCGCCCGGCGCTTGATCGCCGCGAGCCAACTGCGACGGATCGCGCCGCTGGCGGGACGGATCAGCCACCAGTAGCGGGCGAAGCGACGCGCCGAGGCAGGATCGGTGCAGGCCACCCGCGTCTCGGTACTCAACGGGATGGTGCCGCCGTCGGCGATGGGGGCAAGCCGGAAGTTGGCCGCCATCTTGGCGTAGCCGGGCTGATCGAAGGCCGCGAAGTCGTCGCCGCCGGCAACCGCCGCGCTGCGGCCGCCGCCAAGCCGCCACGGCTGCCCGATGGCGCCCAACACCAGCTCCCGCGGAGCGTCCTCACCCAGGATGGTGAAGCCGAACCGAACCGCCCAGCCGAGCAGCGACTCCTCGGCGTCAAAGCGGGCACGTGGGCTGCGGACCAACCGTCCCGGAAGCACGCGCACGCCCATCAGCAGGCGGAACAGACCTAGTTCGCCCATGGTGACCTGCGACAACGCGGCCCACACCTGGTCGGGAGTGGCGGCGATGGTCGTCGAATGGCGCTCGCTGGCCTGGAAGGCGGGCACGATCCGATCAAGGACCGTGGAGGCCACCTGCTCGGAGTCGGCCATCGTGCCCCTCGTTCCTGGCCGGACATCACACCGGTCTTGGACACAGCCTACGCGCTGCCAGCACCATGGGCCCGCTGGCCTCGTGCAGCGCTTGCTGTCGGCGACACCATGGAGCCTTCCCGCTGGTGCAGCCTCTGCGCAGATGTCCAGAGGTGCTGTCCGTCAGCGGCATGCCAGGCAAGCGGTGGGCAGGACGCTACCGTCGAACAGCCGCTCCGCCACAGCCGGCATGGACATACCGAGGGCGCCACGCCTTGAGTCGAGGGGGTGATTTGGTGACCGGTTTCCCTAGTGAGTAGGTTCGGCCATCACCGACCGATGGGAGGTGACCGTGACCATCTCCGTGAACGAGCAGGTCGCCGGGCACAAGGTCACCGTCAGGGCCGCGGCCCGAACCAAAACCAGCCAACGTTGCGCCAGCTGCGAATGCGGCTGGGCGTCTCGGATCGGCACTACCGAGCAGGTCATGCCCGAGATCCGAACCCACCTGGAGGCAGCCCTCGCAGCCACCCAGCCGCGAGTGGGACCGCCGACCACGCCGCGCTCCAGGATCTTCCGGCCCTGAGGGTCGCCTCACCCGGACGCCCAGCGGATGGTCCCCTCCCCATGTGGCAGTGGCGGACCTGGGTGTTCTGGAGGTCCCGGCTGTCCTGGGCCTCGGTCGTCAGCCTCGCCGTCCTTCGGTGCAGGTCCTGAACGACCTGGCGCCGTGCCCAACGGTACAGCGGGCCGATCGGGCGAGCCCGCTGCCCTCCCTGGCGGCTCGCCGCTTGGGATCTCAGGGTTGCTGGCCGGGCCGACCAACCTGCAGGCCCGCCGGCCGGCGGCGGTGGACCGACAGGTAGGCGAGCGGCCCGTCGACGGCCTGTATCGCCCTGACCGCCCCTTTGGGCAGGTGGGCGACGACCATCGGGGCGAGCGGGTGGACCTGGCCGTCAAGGGTCAGCTCGCCCCGGCCGGAGACGACCACCACCAGCACCTCGACCTCGTCGTTGCGGTGCGGCTGAACGCGATCGCCCCAGTCGAGCCGGACCAGGTTGACCTGCAGCTCCTCCCCGTCCAGCCGCCACCGCGCCCCGGGGTAGCCATCGGCCGCGGCGAGGCTGGCCAGGTCGACCGGAGGGATGGGGTCAGGCATGCCGCCATCTTCCCATCCCATAACCTCCGCCAGAGGGTGGAACGGGGGCCGGGGACTGCCTGCTGGGTTCTGGGCCGCGGTCCACAAGGCGTTCCGGCACGGGCGCGCCTTCTGAAACACGACCGGGCAGGTACTGATACAGGTGGCGGGACCGCTGCTGTGGGGGCATGAACGGCCTCGCCGATGGTGCCGGCGCCGCGGCCGGGCCCTTGCACCCGGCCGCGGATCGGCCGTTCTCGCGGCCACCCGGCCAGCTCCCCCACGCCGCCACGGGGCTGCGTCAAGGGCGCGCGGCGTCCCTGCGCGACCGCCTGCGGCGGCCCTTGACCTGGCCCGGGCGGCGCGGGCCGGCGTCCATGCCGCCCCGGGGGCGGCCGAAGCCAGGCCAGCCGGCCGCGAGCACCCAGTACAGGGTGATTTCGCAGGAATCAGGCTCGGCGGCTCAGTTTGGCGTCAGGCTGATGCCGTCCCAGAAGGCCATCCCCAAGCGGATCGTCGGTATCGCCTTCACTGAGAGCCTGGTCCGGGACTACCTGGAGTAGCGACGGAACGTGCTGTGTGCGTGGCATCAGGATGCTCTCGGGGCATTGGAGCGGCCGTACCGAGTGGTGTGCTTCGCGTGATTGATGCATGGGCGCGGCCGCCCCTTGGGCTGGCTTTGGGCCAGCGCCGCCTTCGGCGGCAGTCTCAGCCTGGTGACCACTCCCGCGGATGCTGGAGTTCCGGACTCGGCAGCAGAGCGGTTGCCCTGATGGCATGCCATCGTCAGGCTCAGGTGCGCTCATCGTCGGCAACCGGGAGCGGACGAATGGACAGGGCCGTTCGCGTCGGAGTGCTGGGGCTGCGCCGCGGCGCGGCCCTGGCCCGCCTGGCCGGGCAGGCGGGGATGTGGGTGGTCGCGGTCTGCGAGCGGGACGATGAGCGCCGCGAGCGGGCCGCCACCGCGCTGGGCGTCGCCCCCTACCGGGACCTGGAGCCGTTCCTGGACCACCCGATGGATGCCGTCATCCTGGTCAACGACTTCGACCAGCACGCCCCGGTGGCGATCGCCGCCCTGGAGCGGGGTCTGAGCGTGCTGTCGGAGACGGCCGGCTGCCGCACCCTGGCCGAGGGCGTCGCCCTGGTCGAGGCGGCCGAGCGGTCGACGGGTGTCTACATGTTCGCCGAGAACTACCCCTACCTGCCCTTCGCACGCGAGATGCGGCGCCGCTATGGGGCCGGCGACGTCGGCGAGGTCCGTTACGCCGAGGCCGAATACCTGGAGGAGCCGGCCGACCTGATGGAGATGGTCAACGACCGGGGCCACTGGCGGGCCCGCACTCCGGCCACCTACTACTGCACCCACTCCCTGGCCCCGGTGGCAGCCATCACCGGGACCCGGCCGGTGCAGGTGAGCGGGTTCGTCGTGCCCACCGCCGGCGACCCGGGGGCCCTGGAGCGAGCCCGCCGGGGACGGGGCTGGGCGGCCCTGCTGGTGGTCCGCCTGGACAACGGGGCGGTGTTCAAGTCCCTGCACGGGTTCCTGGAGGGGAGTCAGCCGGCCTGGGTGCGGATCTGTGGCGACCGCGGCCTGATGGAGAACCTGCGCCACGGCGACACCCGCACCCTCCGGGTGGTCTGGGACGTCGAGGACGGCGAGGACTGGCGGCGGGCCGAGGAGGTGTTCCTGCCCTGGCCCCCGGAGTTCGCCCCGACCGACGCCGATCCGCTGGGTGACGGGGTGGCCGAGACCTTGATGCTGCGTGACTTCGCCGATGCGGTCCGGAACCGGAGACCACCCGACCAGGACGTCTACTTCGGCGTCGAGCTGTCCGTTACCGGCATCCAGGCGATGCGCTCCAGCCTGGCCGACAGCCTACCCGTGGAGGTTCCCGACCTGCGCCGGCCCGACCTCCGCCGCGCCTACGCGGCCGATGACTGGTTCCCCGACCTGCCCGAGCTGTGATACCCGCGCTGCATCAGGTGAGCGCGGCGAGGATGCGTCGGCAGCGCTTGGGGTCCTCGGTCAGGCCGTTCTCGAGCCCCCACAGCCAGTAGTCCACACAGCGAACGATCGCCCAGCCGCGCGCCTTCTCGCCATCCAGCTCACCACTGCCAGCCAGGACCGCCAGCAAGCGCCGGATCGCGGTGGCGTCCTCCAGCTCGTCCACCCGTGTCCACAGCAGCTCGGGAACGGCGTGCTCGGGGTCGCCGGCGACCGGCTTGGGGTCGATGGCCAACCAGGGTTCCCGGGTGCCGGCCAAGACATTGCCGTAGTGCAGGTCGGCGTGGACCAGCCGATCCCCGGCCCTGGCGCCCAGTTCGTCGGCCAAGCCGCCGGCGGTAGCAAGCCAGCGCTCAGGCACTGGGCGGCCGAGGCGCGCCTGTCGTCCCGGCAGCGAGACGCCGATCGCAGCGGCCACCGCTCGCAGGGGTCGAACTCCCTCCGGCGCGGGGATCGCCAGGCGTCGCAGCAGGCTCCCCGCCACCTCAGCGGCGGCGCGGAGGTCCAGGCTGTCCAGGGTTCTTGTTGTGTCTAGCCGCTCCAGCAGCAGTGCCCCGGCCTTTGGGTCTGCTTCCAACAGGAGCACGGCGCCCTGTCCCCTCCAGGCCGCCAACGCCCGTGCCTCATCCACGGTTCGCTCGGCTGGCCAGGTGAGCTTGAGCACGCACCGCTCATCCCCACGGCGGACCGGGACGACCACGCCGTGGTAGCCGCGCGCAGCTACGCCACCCTCGACCTGGAGTCGCCACCGTCGACCCAGCCGGTCGACCAGGGCCGGCAGCCCAGCGATCCATGCCCGACCCTCGACGCTGGCTTGGGCAGCGAACTCCACCGGCTCCACCACGCGATCAAGGTCGACAACCCCTGGATATCGATCCTGCGCTGCTCCATCTGGTTGTCGGCGACCGATCCGAGGCTCTTCCATGCAGCGATGGTAGGCGGCGGCCGCGGCTGCCTGGCGCATGGCCCCCTGCGGGGGAGTGGAGCGGCCGCGTCGCCTGCGGCGGCAATCCCAGCCGGACCTGATTGCCACCGGCGTGGTGCCG
>Ga0081538_10003800_pt1 | contig 14117 bp, 14 predicted proteins | sample TabmetS5T2R1_FD_71022 | JGI IMG/M metagenome (GOLD analysis project Ga0081538, IMG submission 71022) | Tabebuia heterophylla rhizosphere microbial communities from the University of Puerto Rico - S5T2R1 | ecosystem: Host-associated > Plants > Roots > Rhizosphere ... | reverse complement strand
CTGGTGACCAGGGAGGTGCTGGAGGACTTCGGGCTGGTGGGCTGGCCCAAGACCTCCGGCTCCCGCGGGTTCCACGTCTACGCCCGCATCGAGCGGCGCTGGTCCTTCGGCGAGGTCCGCCGCGCCGCGGTCGCGCTGGCCAGGGAGGTGGAGCGGCGGGCGCCGGACATCGCCAGCAGCAAGTGGTGGAAGGAGGAACGCCACGGCGTGTTCCTCGACTACAACCAGAACGCCAAGGACCGCACGGTCGCCTCCCAGTACTCGGTGCGGCCCCTGCCCGACGCGCGCGTGTCCACGCCGCTGCGGTGGGAGGAGGTGGCCGACTGCGACCCGGCGGCGTTCACCGTCGACACGGTCCCCGAGCGGCTGGCGCGCGTGGGCGACCCGTCCGAGGGGATCGACCGGGCCGCCGGCTCGCTGGCGCCGCTGCTGGAGCTGGCGGCCCAGCACGAGGAGGCCGGGTTCGCGGACGCCCCCTGGCCGCCGCACTTCGAGAAGGCGGCCGGCGAGCCGACCCGGGCGCGGCCCTCCATCCGCCGCGGCGGCGACGGGGAGGCCGCCCGGGAGGGCATCGTCCCGCCGCCGGCGCCCGGCAAGACCAGCGGGCCGACCGGCCGGCGCCGCACCACCATGCCGCTGATCGAGGTCGCCAGGGCGGCCACCGAGGCCGAGGCGCTGGAGGGCCTGGAGCGGTGGAAGGCGCGGCACCCCGACGTGTGGCCGCTGCTGGCGCCCGCCGACGTGCTGGTGGACGGGATGCGGGGGCGCAGCAGCCTCTGGTACCGGATCCGGCTGAACCTCCGCAACGTCCCCGAGGCGCAGCGCCCGCCCCAGGAGGCGCTGGAGGTCGACTACGACCCCTGGACGGCCTGAGCGGCCGCTCCCCGGTCGGCGCCGATGGTGACGCGGTCGCGGCCGGCCGCCTTGGCGGCGTACAGGGCGCGGTCGGCGCGGGCGACCAGCTCGTCGGAGATCTCCCGCCCGTCCCAGCAGGCCACGCCGGCCGAGAAGGTCTGCGACCGGGGCGTCGCCGCGCGCAGCCGCTCGAGCACCTCGGCGGCCTGCTCGGCGGTGGCGCCGGGCATCAGCACGCCGAACTCCTCGCCGCCGTAGCGGCACAGCAGGTCGGTGCTGCGCAGCGCGGCGCTCCAGGCGGCGGTGGCGTCCTTGAGCAGCCGGTCGCCGGCCTGGTGGCCGTGCTCGTCGTTGAACCGCTTGAAGCGGTCGAGGTCGATGATGGCCACGGTGAGCGGCTTGCCGTCGCGCCGGGCGCGGTCCATCGCCACCGGCAGCTCACCGTCCCAGGTACGCCGGTTGGGGATGCCGGTCAGGCCGTCGTGCCTGGCCAGGGCGGCGAGCTGCTCGGCCTGGTCCTGCACCTGCCGGACCAGCCCGACGATCCTGAGGACCACCAGCAGGAACAGCAGCGTGGAGGCGGCGCCGATGGCGATCCCGTCCACCCGGCCGTCCGACAGCAGGGTCTGCGCCAGCAGCAGCAGCGGGGCGATCAGGGAGGCGGCGGTGAGCAGCGCCAGCCGCCGCCACGTCAGTCGCGTGCTGGGCTCCACCACCGGTTCGGTCAGCTCGGCCATGGACGGGTGCAGCCCGGTGGCGGCGAACAGCACGAACCCGAGCAGCCAGGCCACGTCCACGAGGATCCCCTGGTCGTAGCTGCCGTACTGGAGGATCAGGGCGTACACGGTGTCGTAGCCGAGCCACAGCGCGGCCGCGCCGGCCAGCAGGCGCAGGGCCGGCAGGCGCGCGCCCAGCCCGGCCAGCAGCCGCACCAGCAGGGCCAGGAACAGCACGTCCCACACCGGGTAGGCCAGCGCCACCAGCCGGCCCAGCGAGGTGAGGTCGTTGCTGCTGGCGGTCGGCGCCATCAGGAACGTCCACGACAGCAGGCCGAAGCCGCTGGCCACGATGGTCGCGTCGATCCAGCTCACCCGGTCCCTGCCCGCCGTGCGCATGCGCACCAGCAGCACCATGCCCAGGCCGAGTTGCGGGCAGCCGACCAGATACAGCGCGTCGGCCAGGGACGGGAACGGCGCCTCGCCGTGCCCCACCCGCTCGTACAGGGCGTAGGCGACGTCGCCGGCGGCGATGCACAGCAGCCCGCCGGCCAGCAGCAGCCACGGCGCCGCGCGGCGTGGCCGGTGCAGCCGGACCCCCAGCAGCAGGCCGGCGGCGCCGGCCAGGGCGATGCCGGCGTTGGCGCCGGTCTGCCACCAGTTGTCGGGCAGCAGGAAGTAACCGGCGACCGCCGCCGTCCCGGCGGCCAGCAAGATCCGCCACGCGTTCTTCCGCATGCCTCCGTTATCGGCAGGTCATGCCCGTGGTTGACCGCCCCGGAGGTGGCGGCTACCCGCTGGTGGCCAGCGCCGCGGTGAGGATCTCGATGCCCTCGTCGGCCTCGGCCTCGGTCACCACCAGCGGCGGCGCGATCCGCAGCACGTTGCCGTACAGGCCGCCCTTGCCGACCAGCAGCCCGCCCCGCCTGGCCGCCTCCTGCGCCCGCGCCGCGGCGGCGGCGTCCGGCGCGCCGCTGGCGGGCTCGACCAGCTCCACGGCGAGCATCAGGCCCTTGCCGCGGACGTCGCCGATGGCGGGGTTGCCGGCGGCCAGGCCGCGGAGCGCGGCCGCCAGCCGCGCGCCGACCGCGCGGGCGTTGGCCTGGAGGTCGTGCTCCTGGAGGTAGTCGAGGACGGCGAGCGCGGCCCTGGCGGCCAGCGGGTTGCCGCCGAAGGTCGAGATGGAGTTCGCCCCGACCGCGTCCATCAGCTCGGCGCGGGCGACCACCCCGCCGATCGCCACGCCGTTGCCGAGGCCCTTGGCGAAGGTGAGCGCGTCCGGGACGATGCCGTGCGCCTGGTAGCCCCAGAAGTGCTCGCCGGTCCGCCCCCAGCCGGTCTGCACCTCGTCGGAGACGAACAGGATGCCGTGGGCGTCCAGGACCTCCTTCATGGCGCCGAACAGGCCGTCCGGCGGGGTGGCGAAGCCGCCGACGCCCTGGATCGGCTCGGCGACCATGCACGCGACCGTGCCGGCGGTGGTGGTGTCGATCACGTCGCGCAGGTCGTCCACGCAGGCGCGGATGTACTCGTGGTCGGGGAGGTCGCGGAAGGGGCTGCGGTAGCGGTAGCCGCCGTGGACGTAGCTGACGTTGACCGGCGTGAGGCTGGAGGCCGACCAGCCGCGGTTGCCGGTCACGGCCATGGCCGCGAACGAGCGGCCGTGGTAGCTGTTGCGCAGCGCCAGCACCTGGTTGCTGCGCCGCGCGGTGGTCGCCAGCAGCAGCGCCGCCTCGTTGGCCTCGGTCCCCGAGTTGGTGAAGAACACCTTGGCGTCGGGGATGCCGGACAGCGCCGCGACCCGCTCGGCGAGCTCGACCTGCTGGCGGATCAGGTACAGCGTGGAGGTGTGGACCATCCTGCCGGCCTGGTCCCGCACCGCCTCCACCACCTCCGGCAGGTTGTAGCCGACCATGGTGACCAGGATCCCGCCGAAGAAGTCCAGGTAGCTGTTGCCCTCGCCGTCGACCACCCGGCAGCCCTTGCCGTCCACCAGCTCGATCGGCTGGTCGTAGTAGAGCGCCAGCCACGACGGCATGACCTTGCGGTGGCGGGCGAGCAGCTCCTCGTGCGACATGGCTCCTCCGGTTCCTCAGGGGCCTCCGGGTCGAGTCTCGCGGGCGGCGGCGCCCGCGGCAAGCGCCGACCGCGCGTCCGGGTGGCGGACCGGCAGGACCACGGTGAAGCGGCTGCCGGCGCCGGGGCGGGTGTCGACCTCGATGGTGCCGCCCAGGACGCCGACCAGCTCCCTGACCAGGTGGAGGCCGAGCCCGATGCCGGTCGCCGGCCGCGTGTCCGAGCCGTCGACCTGGTAGAAGCGGTCGAAGATGCGCTCCAGCTCCGAGCGGGGGATGCCGGCGCCGTGGTCGCGGACCCACAGCACCAGCCGGTCCCCGTCCGGGCGCACGCCGAGCTCGCACGGCCGCTGCCGCGGCGAGTACTTGACGGCGTTCTCCAGCAGGTTGCCGAGCACCTGCCCGAGACAGCGCCGGTCGGTGAGCAGCGGCGGCAGGGCCGGCGGCAGGTCGAGCCGGACGCGGGCCTGGTCCTCCCCGAGCCCCTCGACGACCTCCTGGCAGACCTCCTCGACCGAGGCCCAGTCGAACCTGGCGGCGACCCGGCCGCGGTCCAGCTTCGACGCCGTCAGCAGGGTCTCGACCAGGCCGAGCAGCCGCTGCGCCTGCCGCTCGACGATCTCCAGGAAGCGGTCGCGGGCGGCCGGGTCGTCGATCGGCTGGCGGCGCAGGGTGGCGACGTAGCCGAGGATCGCGGTGAGCGGGGTCCGCATCTCGTGGGAGGCGACCGCCACGAACTGCTCCTTGCCGCGGTTGACCTCGCGCAGCTCGGCGATCACGCTCCAGGCCTTGAGGCACATGGTGCGGGCGTACAGCAGCAGCCCCAGCAGCACCAGCACCACCCAGAAGCCCTCGGCCAGGTACAGGCGGGCGACCGGCAGGCCGAACCAGCCCATGCCCGGGAAGGTGGCCGGGAACCGGTAGGGGGAGGTGGCGTTCATGCGGGCCAGCAGCGCTCGCGGCCGCATCCCGCGCCGGCGCCTGGCCACTACCGCCATGGCCGCGACCTCGGCCAGCCACATCAGCACCGCGCAGGCCACGAAGGCCGGCAGCAGCCGGGCGAGCGGCTGGTCGGGGCCGGCCACGAGGTGGAACAGCGCGCCGCCGGCGGTCACCGTGACCAGCGCGACCGCGCACCGCCACCCCACGGCGAGCGGGCCCGCCCGCCGCAGCCGGCGCAGGTCGACCGCGCCCAGGCAGGCGACCGCGCCGGCGGCCAGCGGGTGGTAGAGCATCGCCAGGGCGACCTGGACCGCGAAGGCGACCGACAGGCCGGGGCCGGCCAGGGGCGGCTCGGGCCGCAGCCCGAGCAGCAGCAGCACCGCCACCCAGGCGAGCGCCTCTGGGCGGGCCAGCTCCTCCATCGCCCCCCCTTCCAGTCCGGCCGGCAAACTCTACAACGTCGCGAGCGTCCGAGATGAGAGGAAGCAACCGTGAGCACCGCGCGCATCCTGCTGCGTGACGTCGCCGTCCTGGACGCCGACGCCGGCGAGCTGGTCGAGGGGCAGTCGGTGGTGGTGGAGGGCGACCGGATCGCCGAGACGGGCCCGGCCGGGTCGCTGCGCGCCGGCGACGCCACCGTCCTGGACGGCCGCGGGATGACGCTGCTGCCGGGGCTGATCGACGCGCACGTGCACGTCAACGCCGTCACCGCCGACCTCGGCGAGCTGGCGGGATGGTCGCCGGCCTACGTCACCGCGCGGGCCGCCGGCGTGCTGCGCGGCATGCTCGACCGCGGCTTCACCACCGTCCGGGACGTCGCCGGGGCCGACTTCGGCCTGGCCGCCGCCGTGGAGGAGGGCCTGCTGGCAGGGCCCCGGCTGGTGTTCGGCGGCAAGGCGCTGTCGCAGACCGGCGGGCACGGCGACCCGCGCCCGGCCGGCCGGGTGGCGCTGGACCAGCACCCCTGCTGCCCGGCGCTGACGGTGGTCGCCGACGGCGTGCCCGAGGTGCGCCGCGCCGCCCGCGAGCAGCTCCGGCGCGGCGCCCATCACGTCAAGGTGATGCTGTCGGGCGGCATCGCCTCCCCCACCGACCGGATCGACTCGGTGCAGTTCTCCATGGAGGAGCTGCGGGCGGTGGTGGAGGAGGCGGCGGCGGCCAATCGCTACGTCACCGGGCACGCCTACACCGCCGCGGCGGTCAACCGGGGCCTGGAGGCGGGGGTGCGCTGCATCGAGCACGGCAACCTGATGGACGAGTCGTCGGTGGCCCGGTTGCGCGAGGTGGGGGCGTTCTACGTGCCGACGCTGGCGACCTACGCGGCGCTGGCCGAGGAGGGCCGCGAGCACGGCTTCCCGGCCGACCAGCACCGCAAGGTGTTCGAGGTGCTGGACGCCGGCCTTGGGGCGCTGGAGCTGGCGCACCGCGCCGGCGTGCCGATCGTGTACGGCACCGACCTGCTCGGCGGCATGCACCGCCGCCAGCTCAGTGAGCTGACCCTGCGCGCCGAGGTGCAGCCGGCCGCCGCGGTGCTGCGCTCGGCCACCACCGTGGCCGCGCGGCTGCTCGGGCTGGAGGGCCGGGTGGGGGTGGTCGCGCCCGGCGCCTTCGCCGACCTGCTGCTGGTCGACGGCAACCCGCTGGAGCGGCTCGCCCTGCTCACCGAGCCGGCGCGGCACCTGCGGCTGGTCATGAAGGCGGGCGCCATCCACCGCCAGGAGCTGGGCTGAGCTGGCGCGCCGCGACCTAGAGAGCCGGTCAAGTATCCCGGTTCAAGGTGATTGGGTGGTCGCCGGGGGCGGCGCGCAAGCTACGGCGCTGCACGAACGCCTTCGCGCGGCATGCGGCGCCGGATAACATGACCGCCTCTCTAGTCGAACAGGGACGGCTGCTGCGGGTCGGCGTCGCCGGGGGCGGCCTCCCAGCGCGCCTGCGCCAGGTCGACGGCGGCGCCGTAGGGCGCCATCGGGGTGCCCTCGGCGCGCAGCAGGGCGAGCTGCCGCTCCCGCAGGTGCGCCGGCGGGGTCCCGTCGGCGTGGAGCACCCGCCACCACGGCACCTCCTCGCCGTGCCGCAGCAGCACCTGGCCGACGTCGCGCGGCGTCGGCGCGGACGCCAGCGCGGCCACGTCGCCGTAGCTCAGCACCCGGCCGGGAGGGATCCGGTCGACCACCGCCAGCACGCGCGCCACCAGGCCGCTCTCCTCCTCCATGCCGCTCAGCCGCCCCGCGCGGCCTGCTTGGCCGCCTGCTTGAAGGCGCGCACCTCGGCCAGGCTGTCGGCGTCGGTGACGTCGGCGGCCGAGCGGCGCGAGCCCTCCTCGCCGTAGGGGCCGGCCGCCTCCCGCCAGCCCGGCGGGCACACGCCCAGCTGCTTGCCGAGCAGGGCCACGAAGATCCGCGCCTTCTGCTCGCCGAACCCCGGCAGGGCGCGCAGCCGCCGCAGCAGCTCCTGGCCGCTGTCCGCGTCCCGCCACACCGCGGCCGCGTCGCCGCCGTGGGCCTCGACGAGGTGGCGGCACAGCGTCTGGATCCGGCCGGCCATCACCGCCGGGTAGCGGTGCAGCGCCGGCGGGCCGACCATGAGCTGGGTGAACGCCTCCGGGTCGTGGGCGGCGATGTCGGCGGCGTCCAGCGAGTCCACGCCGAGCCGCTGCGCCAGCCGGTAGGGCGCGCCGAACGCCCACTCCAGCGGCACCCGCTGGTCCAGCAGCATCCCGAGCAGCAGCGCCAGCGGGTCCCTGGCGAGCAGCTCGTCGGCCTCCGGGTTCTGCGCCAGCCGCAAGGTCGGTGTGGCCACCGTCGTCCTCCCCGCGTGTCGTCCAGCGGCGGACCACCACGCAGGCTACCGCACCGCCCGGCCGCCGTCGCCGCCGGCCACCGCCAGGCCCGCCCGCGAGGCCGCCGTCGACAGGTCGGCGTCCCAGCACACGAACACCAGGTCGTCGCCGGCGACCACGAGCGCGGTGGCCAGGTGGACGGCGTCGTAGGCACGCAGCGCGTGGCGCTCGGCGGCGTCGGCCGCCGCCTCCAGCACCCCGCCGGGGTCGATCACCGCGAACCTCTCCCGGAGGGCCTGGAGGTCGGCCTTGGCCGCCTCGAAGGCCGCCTCCAGGCGACCGGCCCGGACCGCCGCCGCCAGCGCCGCGCGGACCTCCACGAAGGCCAGCGCGTTGGTGATGGCGACCTCGGCGGCGGCGAACAGCGTCATCGCCTGCTCGGAGCCGTCCTCGGACAGGAACAGCTTCACCAGCGCGCTGGTGTCGAAGTAGGCATTCACCCGCCGTCAGCGGCGCTGCTCGGCCAGCAGGTCGCCGAGGCCGCCGGCAACCGTATGGCGCGGGCCGGCCCACGTCCGCTTGGCCCGGGTGGGCCGGTGCGCGAGCCCGGCGGCGACCAGCTCGTCGAGCTTGGAGGCGGTGGTCGCGGCCACCAGGCGGGCGATCGGCCGGCCACGGTCGGTCACCACGATCTCCTCGCCCGCGGCGGCCAGTTGCAGGTAGTGCGCGAGCCGCTGGCGCAGCTCCGCGACCCCGACCACCATGAGGACCCCTTAAACGTACATCACATCCACCGAAAGTGTACACGACCGGAACGTTCGGCGCGCGGGCGGCTGACCCGGCGGGGCCGAGGCGGGCTACGATGCCGCCATGGTGTCCGTGTCGGTGGTGCTGGTGACCTACGAGAGCGCCGAGGACCTGGCGGCGTGCGTGGCCACGCTGCCGGCCGCGGCCGGCCCCCACGAGCTGGAGGTCGTGGTGGTCGACAACGCCTCCTGCGACACCAGCGCCGAGATCGCCCGCGGGCTCGGCATCAAGGTGCTGGAGAACCCCGCCAACCTGGGCCTCAGCTGCGCCATCGACCGCGGCGCCGCGGCCACCGCGGCGCCCTGGCTGCTGCTGGTCAACCCCGACACGCGGCTCGGGCCCGGGTCGCTGGCGCGCCTGCTGGCGACCGCCAGCGCCGACCCGGCCATCGGCTGCGTCGGCCCCCACCTGCGCAACTCCGACGGCTCGGAGTACCCCACCGGGCGCCGCTTCCCGTCGATCCTGGTCGGCGCCTTGCACGCCGCGCTCGGGACCGTGTGGCAGGGCAACCCGGCCACCAGGCACTACCACATGCGCGACGTTGACCGCAGCCGCCCCGTGCAGGTCGACTGGGTCTCCGGCGCCTGCATGCTGCTGCGGCGCGACGCCTACGAGGCGGCCGGCCGCTTCGACGCCGGCTACTTCATGTACTTCGAGGAGATGGATTTCTGCCTGCGGCTGCACCGGGCCGGCTGGCGGGTGGTCTACGACCCCGGCGCCGAGGTGACCCACATCCTCGGCGGCTCCACCCGCAGCGCCCCCTACCGCAAGGTGTGGAACCACCACCGCTCCGCGCTGCGCTTCTACTGCCGCCGCTACGCCCGCGACCCGCGGCTGCTGCTGGCGCCGCTGGTGGCGCTGTTCCTGGCCGCCCGCGGGCTGGCGTCGCTGGCCCGCACCGCCATCGCCCGGCGGCGGCGCGGATGACCGACCGCCCGCTGGACCTGACCCCGCAGCTGGGCTCCAGGCTGCGTGCCCTGGACGCGCTGATCGACGGAGCGCTCCGTCCCCTGATCGACCAGGCGGTCGACGCGGCCCATCGCATGCTGGCCACGTCCCAGGAGCCGTTCGGCTGGGAGTTCCTCGACGTCGGCCCGGGGGAGCTGCCCGACGGCATCGGGTCCGCGGCGGTGTTCGTCCTTCCCGCCGGGACCGCCCCGCCCGGCCACCACCACCCGAACTCCACCCAGCACATGCGGGTGCTGGCCGGAGAGGCCACCGTCACGTTGCGGCCGGCGGCAGGCCCCGCCCGGCACGACCCGGTCCGCTACGGCGTGGGAGCGCGGCGACCCTGGCTGGTCATCCCCCAGAGCGTCGTGCACGAGATCGAGGTCCCGCCGGGCGAGGACCTGGTCGTCCTGTCGTTCCATACGGTTCCCCAGGACGACCTGCTGGAGGTGAGCGCGGCCGGGGAGCGCACCTACACCGACCCGGCGGAGACCTAGGCGGGGCTGGGGTCGCGGGGCAGCGGCAGCGGGCGGTTCTCGCCGATCCAGGTGTCGATCCGCTCCCACCACGCGTACAGCCAGTCCACCTGCTCCTCCCGCCCGCTCGGCACCTCGGCGGCGGGCACGCGCCACCAGCGCGCCTTGACGACCTGCTCCATCGGCAGGGCGCGCCAGATGTCGCCGATGGTCATGAGCTGGTCCAGGCCGGTGTGGGCCACGAAGATCACGTCGGCGGTGGGCGCCGCGGCGATCGCCGCCAGCGCGCCGCCCGGCTTGGGCGGCAGCAGGTACTCCAGCTCGCGGGCCTTGGCCGCCTCCTCGTGCAGGCGGCGCTCCTCCAGCAGGCGGATCGCCCGCAGCCGCCGCCGGGGGGTGAAGTTGCCGCCCTCGGGGAAGATCACCAGCGCCCCGGTCGGCCCCAGGCCGCCGGCCAGCCGCTCGATCTCCCGGATGATCACGTTGTCGGCGCCGCGCGCGGCCTTGACGAACGCGTTGGGCAGGCGGTTGGCCATCACGTCCACGCCGGGGTCGAACTGGAGCGTCGCCTTCATCACGATCCGCGGCCGCCGCCGGTAGCGGCGCAGCAGGTCGTGGACCAGCAGGAAGGAGTCGCCCGGCCCGGCGTGGCGGCTCAGCACGATCACCGGCCGGGTCAGCCGCGCCCGCAGCTCCGCCTGGGTCAGCTCCGGCTCCTCGATCTCGATCCGCAGGTGGAAGGCGGCGCTGGCGACGTCGTACAGGGTGCTCAGGAACCAGCGCATGATCGCGTAGTGGCGCTCCTGGTACGGCTCGGAGCGGATGCGGCCGCCGAAGCCGCTGGCGATCCACAGCGCCAGCAGGGCCACCAGCGCCACCGACTCCAGGGCCACCCACACCAGCGCGAACCACAGCAACCGCGCCGCCCGCCAGCGGCCCGGCAGCAGCGGCGACGCCATCGCGGCCAGGATCGCCAGCAGCGGCAGCACCAGCAGCAGCGCCAGCATGACCACCATCAGCAGCGGCACCAGCACCAGGCGCCGGACGATCCACGGCGGCGGCACGGCCCTACCTCGCGAGCTGGCCGGCGGCCAGGTAGGCGGCGGACGCCTTGTGGGCCCGCTCGATGTGCTCGTCCACGCGGGAGGCGTCGCGGTAGCGGAGCTGCGCCAGGTCGGCGGGCCCGTCGACGTCGGCGCCGGCGGGCAGCACGTGCACGGTGACCCCGCGCGGGAGGGCGGCCATGTCCTCGGCGAAGCGGTGGCGGCGGGCGATCTCGAACGCCACCAGGCCGACCTCCCAGGGCCGCGACGGCGGCTCCAGGGGCCGCTCGATGCGGCCCACGTGCAGCACGTAGACGGTGCGGGCGCCGAGCCGGACGGCGCGGCCCACCGGGATGCTGTGGACCAGGCCGCCGTCGAAGAAGTGCTCGTCGCCGACCCGGACCGGGGGCAGCAGGCCGGGCACGGCCGCCGACGCCAGCACCGCCGGCACGATCGGCCCGCTCTCGAACCAGTGGGCGGCGGCCCGCTCGATGCTGGCGGCCACGCACTGGAAGGGCACGGCCAGGTCCTCGATGCGCGCGACCGGCAACTCCTCCAGCAGCCGCTTCAGCGGCTCGTTCTCGTGCAGGTGGGTGCCGGAGCGGGCCAGCGTCCTGACCCGCCCGAACAGCGAGCCGCGGAACGCCTCGCCGGCGGCGCCGTCGCGCCAGGTGCGGGCCAGCCGCGGCACCGCGGCGGCCGGGTCCGGGTCGGCGGCGACGAACACCCCGTTGATCGCCCCGACCGAGGTGCCGAGGATCAGGTCCGGCCGGATGCCGGCCTCGGCCAGCGCCTGCAGCATGCCGACCTCGTGCGCGCCGAGCACCCCCCCACCCCCGAGCACGAAGGCGACCTCGTGCGGCGTCCTGGTCACTCCCCCTCCTTGCGGTCCCCACCTGATGATCCCACGGACCTGCCGGCCGGCGTCCAGCCGTCATATGCTGCTGGGAGCGTGTCCCCGTTGCGCCAAAGGCGGTGTGCTGTGCGTCGGTACCTGGTGGTGGCCAACCAGACCCTCGGCGGCGAGGAGCTGGCGACCGCGATCCAAACGCGGATGGCCGCCGGGCCCTGCCACTTCCACCTGCTCGTCCCCGCCACCCCCGCCGGCCAGCTCGACCCCGGCCAGGCCCCCGGCGCGCCCGAGGCGCCCGCGGCGGCCGCGCCGGGCACCGAGGGGTTGGACCGCAAGACCGCCCGCCAGCTGCTCGAGGACGAGCTGGAGGAGGCCGGCCACGCCGAGTCCGGCGAGGACCTCGGCCGCCGGCTCGCCCGCCAGCGCCTCAGCCACGAGATCAACCGGCTGCGGGACCTGGGCGCCAGCGTCAGCGGCGAGGTCGGCGTCGCCGACCCGCTGGACGCCGTCGGCGTGGTCCTGCACCGCTGGGAGTTCGACGAGGTCATCCTGTCCACCCTGCCCGGCCGCCGCTCCCGCTGGCTGGCCGCCGACCTGCCCACCCGCATCCGCCGGGGCTTCAAGTTGCCGGTGACCCAGGTCACCGGGCCGGCCCCGGCGCAGCCGCGGCTCTAGAGAGGAAGGGACCCGATGGCGTCCAGGACGGTCACCGAGCAGCCAGGCCGGGCGCGGATCCGGGCGCCGCACCTGCGCCGGGACGCCTGGTGGCTGGCGCCGCTGGTCACCGTGGTGGTGCTGGCCGCCTTCGTGGTGTACGGCACCTGGGTGGCGTTCGCCGACCGCGACTACTTCGTCGACCCCTACCTGTCGCCGTTCTACTCGCCGTGCCTGGCCACCAGCTGCGAGGAGCCGACCTGGGCGATCGTCGGCTCCTGGTGGCCGCTGTCGCCGGCGCTGCTGGTGCTGCCGTTCCCGCTGGGCTTCCGGCTCACCTGCTACTACTACCGCAAGGCCTACTACCGCTCGTTCTGGCGGTCGCCGCCGGCGTGCGCGGTGCCGGACGGCCATGCCCGCTACAGCGGCGAGACCCGTCTCCCGCTAGTTCTCCAAAACATCCACCGGTACTTCTTCTACCTGGCGCTGCCGTTCCCCATCATCCTGACCTGGGACGCGCTGCGGGCGTTCAGCTTCCCCGACGGCTTCGGCCTGGGCCTGGGCACGCTGGTGCTGCTGGTCAACGCCGCCTTCCTGTGGCTGTACACGCTGTCGTGCCACTCCTGCCGGCACCTGTGCGGCGGCGGCCTCAACACCTTCTCCAAGGCGCCGCTGCGGTTCTGGCTGTGGCGCCAGGTGTCGGCGCTCAACGCCCGCCACATGCTGCTGGCCTGGGTCAGCCTGTTCACGGTCGCCCTGGCCGACCTGTACGTGCGGCTGGTCGCGACCGGCGCCATCACCGACCCGAGGTTGTTCTGAACATGGCTGAGCACGAGACCCACGAGTTCGACGTCGTCGTGGTCGGCGCCGGCGGCGCCGGCCTGCGGGCCGCGATCGAGGCCACCGACCAGGGCGCCCGCACGGCGCTGGTCTGCAAGTCGCTGCTGGGCAAGGCCCACACCGTCATGGCCGAGGGCGGCATCGCCGCCGCCATGGGCAACGTCTACCCCGACGACAACTGGCAGGTCCACTTCCGCGACACCATGCGCGGCGGCAAGATGCTGAACTCCTGGCGCATGGCGCAGCTCCACGCGCAGGAGGCCCCCGACCGCGTCTACGAGCTGGAGGAGTGGGGCGCGCTGTTCGACCGCACCGCCGACGGCCGCATCCTCCAGCGCGACTTCGGCGGCCACCGCTTCGCCCGCCTCGCCCACGTCGGCGACCGCACCGGCCTGGAGATGATCCGCACCCTCCAGCACCGGGCGGTCGCCACCGGCGTCGAGGTGTTCATGGAGTGCACGGTGACCCACCTGCTCACCGACGACGGGCGCATCGCCGGCGCGGTCGCCTACTGGCGCGAGTCCGGCCGCCTGATCGTCTTCCGCGCCAAGGCGGTGGTGCTGGCCACCGGCGGCATCGGCAAGGCCTGGCAGATCACCTCCAACTCCTGGGAGTACACCGGCGACGGCCACGCGCTCGCCCTGTGGGCCGGCGCCGACCTGGTCGACATGGAGTTCGTCCAGTTCCACCCCACCGGCATGGTCTGGCCGCCGTCGGTGCGGGGCATCCTGGTGACTGAGGGGGTGCGCGGCGACGGCGGCGTGCTGCGCAACGCCGAGGGCAAGCGGTTCATGTTCGACTACATCCCGGAGATCTTCCGCTCGGAGACCGCCGAGACCGAGGAGGAGGCCGACCGCTGGTACGACGACCGCAGCGGCAACCGGCGCACCCCCGACCTGCTGCCCCGCGACGAGGTCGCCAGGGCCATCAACACCGAGGTCAAGGAGGGCCGCGGCAGCCCCCACGGCGGCGTCTTCCTCGACATCGCCTCCCGCAAGCCGGCCGAGTACATCAAGCGGCGGCTGCCGTCCATGTACCACCAGTTCAAGGAGCTGGCCGACGTCGACATCACCAGGGAGCCGATGGAGGTCGGCCCGACCTGCCACTACGTGATGGGCGGGGTGCGGGG
>Ga0081538_10003799_pt1 | contig 14119 bp, 13 predicted proteins | sample TabmetS5T2R1_FD_71022 | JGI IMG/M metagenome (GOLD analysis project Ga0081538, IMG submission 71022) | Tabebuia heterophylla rhizosphere microbial communities from the University of Puerto Rico - S5T2R1 | ecosystem: Host-associated > Plants > Roots > Rhizosphere ... | reverse complement strand
CGTGCTCCTTTAGCTCCACCGTTACGTAGCGGGCGTTGTGCTTGAGCGCCTTGCGGTGTTGGTAGCGTTCGGGAACAGCGCTCGTCTCCTTGCCCGCCACCTCGATAAAATAGCCTTCCCCGTCTCTGTAGCCCACCTTCAGGGTCTTCAAGCCCGTCTTCAGCCGCTCCTCGGCCTCGAAGCGCGTCAACCACTCGTGGGCGCCGTCCCTGAACTCGCGCGCCTCGTCGAGCTCCCCCGAGTAGCCGGGGCGTATGATCTCACCGCTCTCCTCGGAGATCGCCGCCGTGACCAGCTCCCTTACCCCTGGCGGCTCCTCCATCGCCCCTAGCACCCGCGAGAGCAGAGAGGAGCCAGCCGATGCCGGCTCCAGCGTCTCCCTGAGAGGCCCGATCTCCTCTAGCGCGCCCTTGAGCGAGAGCAGATCGTTGGGCGAGGCCGAAAGCCTTACGATGCGCGTGGCGATGCGCTCCACGTCGGGGATGCGTCCCAGATGGTCGCGCACCTCCTCGCGCAACATGTAGTTTCCGGCGAGCACGTCGAGGGCCTCGAGACGTTGCCTGATGCGGTCCACCTCCAGCAGCGGACGCTCTAGCCAGCGCCTGAGCGCGCGCCGGCCCATCGGCGTGCGGGTCCGGTCTACGGTCTCGACCAGCTCTTCCAGGCCCAGGTTGCGCCTCGTCGCCGCATCGAGGACCATCCCCGAGCCAGGATCGTAAGGACGGAAAGTCACCACCTGCTCCGGCGGGCCGCCGCCACGCAGAGAGGCCAGGTACTGGATCAAAGCCCCTGCTGCACCGGCGAGCGCCGGGTGCCCGTCGATCCCGTATCCTTTGAGGCCGGAGACCCCGAAGTGTCTCTTCAGCGCCTGCTCCCCCGCGGAGGGCTCGAAAGTCCAGCGCGGGGCGGAGCTCACGGCGGCGCGTACCTTCGGCAGTCTCTCGGCCGCGGTCCGCTCGGGGACGACGATCTCGCGCGGCGACCACCGCTCCAGCTCGGAGGGGAGCTGCTCCTCAGAGACCTCGGTGCCCGTGAACTCTCCTGTCGAAGCCTCGACGACGGCTATGCCGGCCAGGCCGTCCCTGATGACGAACGCGGCCAGGTAATTGGCCTGCCCTGCGGAGAGGACGTTGTCCTCTATGACGGTGCCGGGCGTCAGGACGCGGGTGACCTCACGTGTGAACTGCTTGGGTTTCGTGGGGTGCTGCCGTTGCTCGGCGACGGCGACGGTGTAACCCTTTCTCAAGAGGGTGGCCAGATGCTCCTGTAGGGCGTGCCCTGGAACACCGGCCAACGGGACGCGGCCCTCGCCGGCCGCCTCGCGGCTCGTCAGCCGGATCGAGAGCGCCTGCGAGATCCTCTTGGCGTCCTCCTCGAAGGTCTCGAAGAACGTCCCCACCTGGTACAGGAGGATCGTCTCCGGCGGAAGTTGCGCCTTCAGCTCCGCGTAACGTCCAAGCATGGGGCTATTCTACGGCCAGAACCCCGCTTCGTCAGCCCCGAATCGTACGCCCATCCGGGATTACAAGACGGCTATCACCGCGCCAACGACGAAAGCAAGATAGAACAGGCCACCGAGCATCAGCCTTCCGGCCCACAGCTTCCCGGAGAGCCTGAGCGAGAGGTAGACGAGCCCTCCAGAAGCCAGAGCGAGCACAACAGCGAAGAGGTCGAGCGGGGCGAGATTCCACGGCGTGAAAAGGACGCCGAAAGCAACGGGTACGGTGCTCTGGAACATCATTGCGCCCGTAACGTTGCCGAGGGCAAGGGTGTCCTTGCCTTCCCTCATCCAGAAGATGGAGTTGAACTTCTCTGGTAGTTCGGTCGCCAGGGGCGCCAGTACCAGGGCTATGAGGCCGGCGGGCAACCCCAGGCCCGCGGCGGCGTGCTCGACCACGTCAACGAAGAAGTGCGCGCCCGCAACAATGACCCCGAGGCTGGCGAGCGTCTGGAAGACGACGGCGAAGAGAGGTGGCTCCTGCCTGCGCGGCATGAATAGAAGCCTCTTCGGCACCTCCTCGAGATGCTCGCCGGAAGATAGCGTTCGTCTGACGTAGAGGCCGTAGCCGAAGGCCAGCACGAGGGCGACAACGACCTTTGTGTACAGCGGCAACTCCACCAGTCCCACGCCAGCGGCCCCGGCGAAGAAGACCAGGAAGAACCCCACGTCCCTGCCGACTGTCGTCGCGTCGACGCGCAGCCTCGTGCCCTGGTCTCTGCGTCGGCGAAAGAAGAGCGCCGAGACCCCGACGACGAACATAGCGAGGGTGGCGAGCATGAACGGTGCCCCGAGTATCGCTCCTATGCCAATAAGGGCTCCTTCTTCCGATGCTTCGCCTGTGAGGGCGGGCTCGAGGATGGCGACTATGGCGATCATGCTCTCAGGCAAAGCGGTGCCTACGGCTGCGAGAAGGCTTCCCACGGCCCCCTGTCGCAGCCCGAGGCGTCCTCCCAATATCTCTATGGCGTTCGTAAAGAAGGCGGCACCCAGAATGATCGCAACCAGCGCCACCACGAACTCTATAATCGTTGACACAACCCATCTCCTCTCAGACGGGCCGCGAGACGCGAAAAAGCGAGCCATCGCGGCCTGTTTGCCTGCCGATGGTCTCGCTCTGTGCGCCTTGGCGCTGGTAACCGGCCGGGAGCATCGCTCCGTAATGACGACCGGTCCCCCCGCAACAGCGGGCGGCTACTCCCCAATTTCTTGTGATCCTACCTGATGACGTTTCTGTCGTTAGTGAGACGCTTCACGCATGCCGCAAGAACGAGGGCCGACGAATGCGAAGCACCGCTCGTCGACTGCCTCTGCCGGCTCACGCCGGGTTTGATCGCCTTTGGCCCTTACTTTGTCGCGCTGTACACGACCCACAACGCCTTGCGGGTGCTCTCCCTGTTCGGGTGTACGGACTTTTGCCCATGGGCGCCTGTAATGCGATTTGCTTCGCAAACCGCGGTTTCGGGCTACAGGTATCAGCTAGTCACCGGCGCGGGCTGTGCGCAACGAGCGGACCACGAAGGCGTCGAAGGTTGCGAAGGCCGGGATATCTCCCAGGGAGACGTCGAGCTTGGCGTGGTCGAGTGCCACTGTGACCGTGACCCTGCGCTGAGGCGCGACGCGCTCTAGCGCGTACGACTGCGAGGGAGGGAAGTACTTATCGTGGGGACCGGTGGCGAGCTCGACGGGGACGCTTATCTTTCCCGTGCCGGCGAGCGGCGAGAGCTCTTCGAGGTCGTGGCGTACGTCGTCGGGGAGATCGGCGTAGAGCGCGGCGAAGCGTTCCGGATCACGGTTCGCGAGCAACCTGACGACGCTCCTGGCGCCCGGTCCTAGGTCGTCCGTCCGGCGTGCGCGGAAGCCGGAGAGCGGGTCAGGGTCCTCGCGGTCTATGCTCGCAAGTTCGCCTGAGAGAGTACGCCGGTCTTCGCCGGGCGGCAGCGCGGCGACGAGGGAGTGGGCGATGACGTAAGGGAGGAAGGAATCTGCCTCGTAGCGGATCAGCTCTCCGTCGGACCGTCGGTAGTGGCCGGTCGTTGCGATGTTCACGACGGTGCGGATGTCCGAGTAAGGTGCGATGCCTGCGACGACCGAGACCCGCTTTTCGAGGCTCGCCTTTTCTGCCGCGAGGAGGGCCAGGGTAGCGCCAGTCGATACCCCAACCAGGGCCACCTCTCTGCCTTCGACATCAGGTCGTGCGGAGACCTCGCGGGCGACCTCGACGGTTTCACGGGCGGTCTCGGGGGTGATCTCACCCTCCGTCAGCCCAGGCAGGTCGGGCACGACGACGAGGTAACCGGCCCGCGCAAAGCCCTCGGCCAGGTTCCGCACCTCGGGCAGTTTCCTGCCCTCGCGCACGGTCCCGTTGACCAGGAATATAGCCGGCCACGGTCCGTCTCCCGCAGGCCTCGCGACGAGAGTTGGGTTGCCAGCCACAGGGATGTCCTCGATATCAGGCTCGCCGCTCACGGCTTCGGCCGCAGGCGTCAGTACAGGCGCGTCGAGAACGGAGGAGATCACCATGACGGCACGCGCCTGCGCGTCCAACCACGACCAGTACGAGACGAGCAACCCGATCAGTACCGCAAGCAACACGAGATAGAAGGTGCGCCGGCGCCTTCTACCGGAGAGCCTTTCTGCCGAGTCCTTACCCCGCAACTCCTCTCCCGCCAAAGACGATTTCGTCTACCCGTAACTATGCAACGTGGACCACCGCCTGTCCACGGCACGTCGCATATTCTGTTTTCCGGACGGATTCCTTTTTCACCGACCCGGGTAAGACTTCGTAGACTTGCGGGCACATACCACCAAGAAGGAGGAACCTTAATGGCAGACCTGCCACAGCAGGGCCAGTCACTGCCCGATCTAGAACTCAAGACAGAGAGCGGGGAGCTCATCGGTACGGGAGAGCTAACGGGCCAGAGGACCGTCCTCTACTTCTATCCCAAAGACGACACCCCAGGCTGCACAAAGGAAGCCTGCGCCTTCAGGGACCGCATGAACGACTACGCGAAGGCGGATATACAGGTCTACGGCGTCTCCCTAGATTCCCCCGAATCTCACCGCGAGTTCCGCGAAAAGTACGGCTTGAACTTTCCACTCCTTACTGACGAGGAAGGCCGCGCTTCCCAGGCTCTCGGAGTTCTCGGCGACCGGGGCATGGCCAGACGCGTCACCTTCCTGCTCGACCCTCAAGGCAGGATCTCCAAGGTCTACCCCGAAGTCTCCCCTGAGACTCACGCCGAGGAGATCCTGGAAGACGCCGCCTCGCTGTAGGTATCTTCGCAGCCGCGCCGGCTCCGGGGCTTCAGGCCACCAGGAGTCGAGTGAGGCGCAGATGCACGCCTTCGTCCTCGTCCGTAACGTAGTACGTGCGGCCCTCTGGTGTAACGGACATGCCCTCGATGCGCGGTAGGCTAGGGAACTCGCGGACGAACTCGGCTTCGAGGGAGCCGGAGTCGGCGTCACGGGGAAGTGCGCAGCGGAAGTGGGTTGCCACGGTCTCCCTTCCGCCTGGGTAGTCCTGGATCAGGACGCTCTGTTTGTCACGGCTGTCGACGTTGCCCGTTACGAGGTGTAGCTCCTCGCCTTCTCCCGTCTCGAGTAGGACGAGGTCGCGGACGCCGGCTATCTCACCGTTCTTGCCGACGGCATCGGCCGTCCAAAAACCACGGACTTCAGGTAGGGCGCCGTACGGATCGAAGAGGCGGTCGATGCCGTCCAGTTCAACGAGGATCGGGCGTCCTTGGGCGGTTGTGGGGAAGCGGAGACCAAGGAGGAGGGTACCATTCTCCCTGAAGGCCGCACCTTCTATGTTGATCGGGTAGTCATCCTCGCGCACGAGGCCGGCCCATTTCTTGTGTTCCTTCTCACCGCGTTCGACTGTCGCTTTGATGAGCGCCTTGTGCGACTGCTTGCCGAGTGGGATCAGGTCAGGTCCACTCTCCTGGAGGGCGTCGTTAAGGAGGCGATGGAGGGCGAAGCTCCGGCGGGAGACCTCGAGCTCCATAGCGGGGTCCTCTGTGACGTGCGCGACGTCTGCCTCCCGAAAGCGGGCGACGAAGCCACGTTTGGGCTGGAGGGGCCCGTCTTTGCCGCCAAAGTGGGAGCCGAGGACGTAGACGTAGCCCGTGCTCTCGTCGCGGGTGATCGCCTCGGCGTCCTCCGTCTTGCCCGCGGCGCCGCTCGCCTCGGCGCGCAGCCGCTCTATTTCCCAGCCCTCCTCGTCAGGGGCGCCACGACGGTGGCCGATAGCAGCGATACAGTCCTCGACCTTGCCCTCATCCAAACACGCCCAGAACCCGAGGTCCCAACCGTGCTCCCCGAGCAACACTTCGTCCCCGATCGTCAATAGCCCCGACGCCTCGTTCGGGTGCAGGTTGAGTTCCATCTGGAAAAGTTCGTCTTCACCGGCCATACGCTATCTCCTCTTCCAGGACATCCCAACGTACTACGCGCCAACCACCCGAAAGTTCCTGTGAGCCCTGACACCACGGGTTAGTAGGGTTGTCTGCTTGCGGCCCTTAGCGGTAGTCTCTCAGGAAATCCAGCACGATCCGATTGAACTCTTCTGGCTTTTCCATATTCGGCAGGTGTGCCGCGCCGTGCATGACGACCTTGCGCACGTTCGGAAGTTCCCTCTTTAGCAAGTCGGCTGCGGCGAAGACGCTCGGTTGGTCCTCGCCTCCGATTATTAGCAACGTCGGGGCCTGCACGTCAGGGAGACGGTCCGATGCGGGCGGCTCCGGTTCCCACTCATCGCCCAGCCCCGAGGCTTCGTTTCTAAGGGCGATCAGGTTCATCTCCCAGACCAAGTTCCTGAGGGAAGTATCTACGTCTTCAGGGGATCTTCCGGGGCCGTCGACCCAGATCTGGACCTCCAGCTCGGAGACCCGCTCCAGGTCCCCGGCCTCTTCTGCGGCGAGGATCTCGTCCCACTGCCTCGGGGGGTCGATATCGGGCCCGAACCCGCCCACGGCAGATCCCACGAGCACGAGGTTACCGACCCTCTGCGGGTACTCGAGCGCGAAGTCGAGCACGGCTCCGCCCCCCATCGAACAGCCTACGAGGTGCGCGCGCTCGACGTCTAGTGAGTCGAGTAGAGCGCGCAGGTCCTCGTAGTGAGAGAACGGTCCCTCCACCATCGCGGTCATCCCGAAGCCCCGCATGTCGTGGCGGATGACCCTGTAGCGCTCGGCGAAGGCTGTGAGTTGGTCCTCCCACATCCTGCTGTCCGCGATCCCCGCGTGTACGAGGACGAGCGGGTCCCCTTCTCCAGCAACCTCGTAGTAGATCCGCGCGCCGTTGACCTCGGCCATGCCTGTCTCCCGAAGCATTTCTTCCCTTTCCCTAATATGTCTGCGTCTCCTCCGACCCATTCCCGTGCGCAGGGTGGCACGCCAGCGCCGGGTTCTATCCTGTTCTCGGCGGGTCATGCACTCTGAAGACGCATCGGTTGCCCGGATGTGGCAAGGTCAGTATACGCCCCCACGTCTGCGGTACAGGAGGGTTGGCCGCAGGCGTAATTCGCTACGACCACTGCGTTTGCGGCCGCTGCTGCGCCTCGCCGTCCACTTCAAGATCTACCTTCTCATTGAAGAAGCACAGATGACCCTCTATGTCGGCGGCTGCAGGTATGGGGTCAGGGTAGTACCAGACGAGTGCTTCCCTGGTCTCACCGCCAGCCCGCACCGAGTAGTAAGACGCCACCCCCTTGTAGGGACATTGCGTGCGCTTGTCGCTAGGGAGTAGTACGTCCTCGGAGACATCTTCTGGGGGGAAGTAGTAGCGAGGCGGCAGACCGGTCTCGAAGAGTATCATAGGACGATTCGTCTCCGCCACAACCTCTCCACCAACGAGGATCTTGACGTGCCTGGAGCTCTTCAGGACGTCAACGCGATGATAGGGGTCGCGGGGGTGGACAAAGACCTCCTCGTCCTCTTCGTACCAGTGATCCATCTTGTTCCAATAGAACGCCAGGTAATCAGCGAGCGGCCCAGCAGAGTCTATCGGCTCAGGGTAGCCCCACACGGCGTTCTCCACGACGCTGTCGCCGACACGCACAGACCAATAGGAAGCGTCGCCCTTTGCCGGGCAGTGCGTCGTGAGGTCCGTGGCCTCGAGAAGGTCCATCCGCACGTCCCCGCTGGGGAAGTAGTAGACCGGCAGGTGTCCCTGCTCGTGCACGAGCTTTACCCGCCTGCTGTCGGCCACGGTCTCGCCGCCGAACATTACCCGCACCCGGCGCGGAGAGTCTTCGAAGAACAGTACGTGGTCTCCGGGGGGGCGCACCTCGAAATTGAACGTCTTGTCGCCCTGGTCGCCGAACGGTCCCGTCCCGATCGTAAGGGTCATCGCACCTTTCCTCTCTTTCGGCCGCATCTTCTGGCCCTTATAGTACATGCGTAAAATGGGTCGGGTGACCTACTCAGAATTACCCAGCTCGGTGTGGTCCAAATATCCGACGATAACGCTGCCAGCACAGACGATCATTCCGGGGGCAGGGAACTCAGGGTCCCTACCGGTTCATCCGTGACACGCCGGGTGGACAGCGGATACAGTTAGAGTCGGACCAGACTTAGAAGGGGCATAGGGCGTGAAGTTTATGGGCGACGAAGGCGAGGAGATCATCCGCGTGGCGGTGGTGGACGACCAAAAGCTCTTCGCCAGGGGTCTCTCCGGCCTCGTAGAGTTGTTGCCCGGCGTCGAGGTGGTGGGCGTGGCCTACGACGGCGAGGAGGCCATCGCGCTCTGTCGCAAGGAAGAGCCTGACGTCGTTTTGATGGACATCTCCATGCCGAAGATGGACGGCATAAGCGCCACCCGCGAGATCAAGGCCCTTCTGCCGCGGACCGCGGTCGTCATCCTCACGGGCCACGAGGAAGACGAGCACGTCTTCGAGGGCATAAAGGCGGGCGCGCAAGGCTATCTGCTAAAGGACTCGGAGCCCGAGGATCTCTCGCGGGCGATCCACACGGTCTTCGCGGGGGATACCATCATCGCCCCCGACCTCGCCCAGAAGATGCTCAACACCTTCGAGGGTGGTGCTCACCTCGCTCCTCCGCTGACCGAGAGGGAGCTCGAAGTCATAAAGGCCCTGGCCCAGGGCATGAGCGACAGGCAGATAGCACGTTCTTTGGGCATCTCGGAGAAGACGGTACGCAACCACACCTCCAACATCTACAGGAAACTGCACATCTTCGACAGAACCCAGGCGGTGATCTACGCCGTGAGGGAAGGCGTCATTGACGTCCGGGATCTGGAGTACCGCCCGCCGGGCGAATCCTGACCGTAATCTCCGTACCCCGACCGGGCCGGCTCCTCACCTCGAAATCTCCCCCCAGGCCTTCGGCCCGCTCGCGCATCGCCGAGAGCCCAACGCCCGCCCCGGCAGACCCGGGATCGAATCCCCTACCATCGTCGGAGACCTCGATCAGAATCGCCTTCTCATCCGTACGCAACCCCACCTCGACATGCCTCGCCGCGGAGTGACGCCGCACGTTCGCGAGGGCCTCCTGCAGTATGCGCAACAACTCTACGCTCTCCCTTCCGGAGAGCCCGGCATCGAAGCCCTCCTCGACGACCAGCCTTATCTCGCGCTCGGGCATAGTCTGCCGGCTCAGGTCCACCAAAGATTCGACCGACTCCAAAAACGGCCGTTCCTTCTCGCGCCTCAGGTCGTATATGGCGTTGCGCAGACCCGAGCTCGCCCGCCCGAGAGCCCCGAGTTCCTCTTCCAGATCGAGACTCGTACCTGATCTCTTGGCCCGCAGGTGGGTAAGCCGCAACGACTGAAGGGCCCCAGAGAGGTCCTGCAATACTACGTCGTGCAGATCCCTGGCTATCCTGCGCCGCTCGGCCCGGCGGATCTCTGAAAGTATCTCTTCGGTCCTGATGCGCTCGGTGATGTCGTTCTGAACCCCGACGAAGCTGGCCGTACGACCATCTTCATCACGAACGGGGTAGATGCTGAGCTCGTTCCAGAACAGGCTTCCGTCCTTGCGGTAGTTTCTGAGCACGACGGTGCAGTGCCGCCCCTCGCGGACGGCCGTCCTGAGTTCCCCGAGCGCCGGCTGGTCCCGGTCCTTGCCCTGCAGAAAGCGGCAATTGCGACCCAGGACCTCCTCGGAGGCGTAGCCGGTCGTCCTCTCGAAGGCAGGGTTCACGTACACGAGCGGGACATCGGGCTGGTTGGGGTCGGCGATCACGATGGAGTTGGTGCTGGCGGTCACCGCCCTTTCGAGCAACCGCAGTTTGTCAGGACCATCCATAGATTGCCCTCATCTGCGACCCACCCTCTACAAGTCGCCCATCAAACAGACCAACGATGCCTACTCTACTTTATACACTTTCTGAGCGGGCGCCCGCCAGAGGAAGGTCGCAGGCGCCGCGAACCAGGCGAATGCCGTTCCTCCCAGGACGAACCGGGACGAAGACCCTGGGTGTCATTACCCTGTTACAGCTAGTCGAAAAGTCCGATGGCACCCGGACGCTCCCGGCGCATACTCGTTCATGAAATGTCCTTTCTCGAGTCCATCCAGCGGCACTGCCCGGTCCTCCGACACCGTTGCCGGCGAAGCGCCGTAGAACGGCTCGGGAGGAGGCGAGGAAAGGGCGGCGTGATCTGCGATCGGAGATTCGACGCTTTGAGAGGAGAGTGCTCATCATGATCAACTACCACGGCGAGCCCCATGCACCAGCCACAGGTCAGCCCCATCTCTGGGTCGAAGGATTCGCGAAGGCTGGCCTCCGGGTGGCCGAGCGACGCTTCGGGACCAGGGAGATCATCTACGCCCCCGGCGATCCCGATGGTCACCTTCACTTCTTGCTCGAGGGCACCGTGCGCTTGTACAGGATGTACGGCGACTGCAAGGAGGCCACGACCGCGCTGTTGACAGAGGGGGACGTCTTCGGCGAGCTTAGCCTCGAGGAGACGTCCCATCAGAATACCTTCGCCGAGGCTGTCACCGCCGCCCGGGTCGCCGTGGTGCGGAAGTCCGTCCTCAAGGAGGCCATAAAGCGCCGCCCAGAGTTCACCCTGAAGCTGTTTTCCTCTTTCTCCAAGCGCTTCAGGCAATCCGACGAGACGATAGAAAGTCTTCTGAACAGGGAGGTATCGGCACGCTTGGTCACGTTACTCTCGCACCTGGGCGAGCGTTTCGGGGAGTCTGACGGCTCGGCCACGATCATCAAGGTGCGCCTCACACACCAGGACCTGGCGAACATGATCTTCTCCACCAGGGAGGCCGTCTCCAAGGAGATGAGCGGTTTCCAGCGCGCCGGTCTCATCGAGGTACGGAACCGCAGAATATCCGTTACCCCGCGGCTGGCGAAAGAAGGCCTTAACGAGGAGTTGCGCTCAAACGCAGGTGAAGCAGCATAAGCGTCAAGGGACGCCGGCACAAAGACTCGGGCGTTCTCTGCTGACTCACCCGGGGGCGAGTCCTTTCCTGCGCAGTTCTTCGAGCGCCTTCTCTGACTTCTTCAGACTTTGTTGGCCCATGCCCTCGAGGATCTCTGGGGCTTTGGTGAACTGGATCTCCGAGTAGTCGACGACCTGCCAGTGGTTGCCCCAGGGGTCGAGGAAGTCGAGGCCCCTGCCTGGCAGGATCTCCACCCCCATCTCCTTGAGCGCCCGGCGGACCATCCTCCTGTCGTCCACCACCATCCCGATGTGCCTGTGTCGATCTGGGGAGCTGTTCTCGCCTTCGACGAGCGCGAGGAACTGGTCCCCTGCGTCTACGAACGCCATCCTGGGTCCGCGACCCCGCAACTCGATCTCGAAGAGGCGTCCGTAGAACTCGAGCGCCTCCTCAATGTCCCCGACCTCGATGGCGACGTGATTGAACCCGATGAGCTTCGCGCGGCCGGCCATCTTGACATTATCTACTCGTCAGGGCCGTCCCGCTACCCTCTGAGTTGCGGCAGGACCGAGTGTGCCATGGCCTCCAGGGCGTCTATGTCGTCTACTTCCAGCCATTGCAACATAACTCGCTGCACGCCGGCCTCGGAGAGATATCCGAGCCGCTCGACGATCTCCCCCGTCGTCCCGGCGAGGACGGCGGCGGGGAGATGATCCCGAAACTCTCCTTCGAGCTTGCGGCCTACCTCGGCCTCCGTGCGACCGAAGATGACGCGGGTCATCAGTGTCCTGCGCACCTGTTCGGGCGCCCTCCCCGCCTCGCGCACCAACTCGTCGAGCCTGGCGTTGAGATCCACAAAGGCCTCCGCCTTCAGGAAGACGGCGTTCCACTCGTCCGCGTAGCGGGCCGCCAGGGGCAGGGTCCTTCGCACACCGTTGCCCCCGACGACCACAGGCGTCCCGCCTGGACGCGGCGAGCGCGGCATTAGCAGGGCGTCATTCAGCTGGTAGAACTCGCCGTGGAAAGATACGGGCTCGTCGCTGCGGAGCAACCTGGTCACGACCTCGAGCCCCTCCTCCAAGCGGGCGAAGCGCCGGTCTGTGTCGAGCACGTCGAAGCCGAAGGTCCCATGCTCCCATTCGTTCCAGCCAGCGCCAAGGCCGAGCCGTAGGCGTCCGCCGGCCAGGTTGTCCACGGAGGAGGCCTGCCAGGCTGTAATGACGGGATGCCGGAACGAGACGGGCGAGACCAGAGGACCGAACTCTATGCGGCTGGTATGCTCCGCCAGCCAGGTGAGCGAAGACCACAGCTCCAGGCCATCCCTGTAGATATCTGACTGTTTGGTGGGGAAGTGGTCGGATCGGTAGAGACCAGCGTAGCCGAGGTCCTCGACCGCCAGCGCCAGCCGTCGCCAGCGGTCCCAGCCAACACCCTCCTGCCCCTCGACCATGATCGCGACTTCCAGCACTGAACCCTCCTCTTCGGACGTCGAGTCATCATAGCGCCGCGCTGCTACCGGGGAAGACCTTTCACCGAGTGCAGCGACTGTTGCCCCAACGGAGCTTTCGTTCGAGTGGCTCTACTGCACGGTCGGCAAGTAATCCGGGCGGGATCCCTCGAATACGTCAAGCTCGTCCTCGTGCGTTAGCGTGAGGCTTATGTCGTCGAGGCCTTCCATGATGCGCCGGCGGGTGAAGTCGTCCATCTCGAAGGTCTCGTGGACGTTGGGGGCGGTGACGGTGAGCTCGTCGAGTTCGATGGTGATCACGGTCTCCGGGTCGTCCCTGACGGCCCGGAGAAGGTTCTCGACGGTCTCTTCCGGCAGGTCGATGGCGAGGAGGCCGTTCTTGGTCGAGTTGTTCCTGAAGATGTCCGCGAAGGAAGGGGCGATCACTGCTCCGAAACCGTAATCCTGTATGGCCCAGACTGCGTGTTCACGGCTGGAACCGGAGCCGAAGTTCTCGCCCGCGATAAGGATCACGGCGTCTTTGTGCTCTTCCCTGTGCATTATGAAGTCCTCGTCCTCTCGCCAGCCGGAGAACAGGAACTGGCCGAAGCCGGTGCGTTCGATGCGCTTGAGGGCGTCGCTAGGGACGATCTGATCCGTGTCCACGTCCGAGTAACCGAGCGGAAGCGCCGTCCCGGAGATGCGCTCGACAGGCTTCATTAGCCCACCTCCAATGGTACGCCGAGCTCCGAAGGCGAGGCGAAGCGGCCCATCACGGCCGTCGCAGCGGCCACCACGGGGCTGACCAGGTGCGTTCTGCCACCCTTGCCCTGCCGTCCCTCGAAGTTGCGGTTGCTGGTCGAGGCGCACCGCTCGCCGGGCTGCAGTATGTCCGGGTTCATGCCGAGGCACATCGAGCATCCCGCGTTGCGCCAGTCGAAGCCGGCCTCCGTGAAGGTGTCGGCGAGTCCCTCTTCTTCTGCCTGCTTCTTTACGCGCATAGACCCTGGGACGACCATCGCCCTTATGCCTTCCTTGACCTTGTGGCCTTCCAGGACGCCGGCGGCGGCACGCAGGTCCTCGATGCGGGCGTTGGTGCACGACCCGAGGAAGACGGTATCCACTTCTATATCCCGGATAAGGGTTCCCGGATCGAGCGCCATGTACTTGAGCGCCCTCTCGTGACCTTCGTTCTGCGGCTCCGGGACCTCTCCGTCGAGCGGGACGGTCTGAGCCGGGGTCGTACCCCAGGAGACGTAGGGAACCAGGTCCTCGGCCTGGATCACGACCTCCTTGTCGAACTCGGCGCCATCGTCGGTCGGAAGCTTCTTCCATTCCTCGACCGCCGCTTCCCAGTGTTCGCCCTGTGGGGCGTACTCTCTGCCTCTGAGGTACTCGAAGGTCGTCTCGTCGGGCGCCACGAGGCCTGCCCTGGCCCCTCCCTCGATGGACATGTTGCACACGGTCATGCGTCCCTCCATCGAGAGCTGCCTGACGGCTTCACCCCTGTACTCAATGACGTGCCCGACCCCGCCACCCGTCCCGATGCGGTTCAGGATGCCGAGCATGAGGTCCTTGGCCGTAACGTCCGCGGGGAGCTCGCCCTCGACGGTGACGGCCATGGTCTTCGGCCTGCTCTGGGTGAGCGTCTGGGTGGCGAGGACGTGCTCGACCTCGCTCGTCCCTATGCCGAAAGCGAGCGCTCCGAACGCACCGTGGGTGGCCGTGTGGGAGTCGCCGCAGACGATCACGAGCCCGGGCTGGGTGAGACCCGTCTCCGGCCCGATAATATGCACGATGCCCTGCCCGATG
>Ga0081538_10003798_pt1 | contig 14120 bp, 13 predicted proteins | sample TabmetS5T2R1_FD_71022 | JGI IMG/M metagenome (GOLD analysis project Ga0081538, IMG submission 71022) | Tabebuia heterophylla rhizosphere microbial communities from the University of Puerto Rico - S5T2R1 | ecosystem: Host-associated > Plants > Roots > Rhizosphere ... | reverse complement strand
GGCGTCGACCCGGAGCATGAGGCGCTGCTCGCTGACTCGGTCGGGCTGGCGCTGCTCGTCGTGCTCGACACCCTGGCTCCCGCCGAGCGGCTCGCGTTCGTCCTCCATGACATGTTCGCCGTGCCCTTTGATGAGATCGCGCCGATCATCGAGCGCTCGCCATCAGCGACCAGGCAGCTCGCCAGCCGCGCCCGCCGCCGGGTACAGGGAGCGACCCCATTCCCGGACACCGACCGCAGCAGCCAGCGAGAGGTCGTCGACGCTTTCCTCGCCGCCTCCCGCGAGGGCGATTTCGGGGCCCTGATCGTGATCCTCGACCCCGACGTCGTGCTCCGCGCGGATCGGGGAGCGCTGCCGCCGGGCGCTTCGCAGGTTGTTCGCGGAGCCCCGGCCGTGGCCGAGCAGACGATCGCATTTGCCAGAGCTCGCCGCGGGGAGGCAACGCCGGCGCTCATCAACGGCGCGGCGGGAATCGTCTGGGCCGCGGAAGGACGCCCCTACTCGGTTGTCGGATTCACGGTCAGGCGCCGCCGGATCGTCGCGATCGACGTGCTGGCGGACCCCGCGCGCCTTCAACGGCTCGATTTCGATGTGCTTGACGGTTGACTGCGTCGCGCAGGTTGTCGGCGCCAAACGCGCACAAACGGGCGACGCGCTCCCCTCTTAGCACGCGAGCGATAAGGAGCGTACAAGTGACCCGGCACCTCGCTCGCGTCGCCAGCTCGGTCTTGGCGATCCCTTCTCTTAAGAGACGCGGTCCGCGCCGGGACTTTGCGTGCCATGACTGGTCGGTGGATTACAACCGGCAGGCTGGCGACCAGCGAAGACGCGGCGCCGATGCCAGTCACACCTATCGAACACTCGCGGGTTGCCCACCGGTCGGCACGCTTAATCGAATCGGACCTGCGCACACGTCGGCGAGGAACAGGAGGTCCCAGAAAGGTACGTGACCCTGTCCAACGACAATCTCCAGCTGAGCCAGATCCCGACCGTAAGCGTGGGGATGCTCATCCGCAGGCCGCCCGCCAAGGTCTTCCAGGCGCTTGTCGACCCCGCCTGGGGCGATCGCCACCGCCAGCCCCTCGATCCGTTCGGGCACCGCGGGAACATCTCCCAGCGCCTGCGCGACGTCCCCACGACAAGATCGTAGCCCCGGCCGCCGAGCTCTACTCCTGATGCGACACCGGCTGCCAGGCGGTTCGGGCATTCGCGTCCCGGACGTTGGGCCGGCGCGATGGCCCCCGCAGACTAGCGCGACGGCTGGCGTGCCCCCTCGTGCACCCTCATTTCCAACCCGTCATGCGCCCCGCTTGCTCGATCCACTTGTGCATCTCCGGTCCGTGGGCCTCCTGCAGGGTCTTCACCTTGACGTAGCGCGTCCGTCCGCTGGTTCCAAGCGGCGGCGGAGGGTCGAATTCCGCGCCGCCGAAGAAGACGACATTCACCGAGACGTCGTAGGCGACCATCTCGATGACCCACCCGAGTTCTGGCAACCCGTAATACGCCTTCTTCCACTTGATGGCGAATTGAAGCCCGGGGATTGTCTCGCAGATCAATTCGTCCAGCCGCTTGACGACCGGATGCAGATCCGGCATCACGCGACGGATCCAATCCTCGATGTCGGTGTGGCTATCCGATGGCACGGGCGGCTTTCGGGCCGTATCTGGCTTGCGTGCTTTCGCCATCGCACGTTCTCCTCTCTGTCCTAACTCTCCAGCGATTGACCCGCGCGAGGCGAAGCCGAGGGCCGGGTCCAATCGCGAGTTGAACGGCGCCTCAACACCATCTCACGTGCGCTCTGCCAAGGGCAGCCAAGACCGACCGCCACCCAGAGAAGGGTCCCGACCAGGCCTCCCATGCCAACACGCAGCGGTGGCTACTCCTTTGCTGTGACTATGCGGAAGCGAGCGCCGGCGCCGTTCGCAGGAGATCACGGACGTCGCGCGCGGGAGCGCCGGCAGCAGTGAGCAGGCTGGACGCAATCACGATCGACGGGAGCGCCTCGGCGCGCGGCGCGACCGCTTCCACGGGGATCTCGCCGCTCGCGGCTGCGCGCGTGAGTGCGGCGCGAAACGCTCTGCGGAGGCGCCTGCGGTAGCGCCCCGTCCGTTCGGCGATCAGGGATGGTGCATTGCGGAACTCGCCGATCGTATTAGCCGCAAGGCAGCCCGGCGGACGAGAAGGTCCTCCTGTTGCGGCGAGCTGTTCGAAGAAAGCATCGACATCGGCCAGGCCCGCCGAGCCATGCTCGAGCGGCTGCAGTACCTGCCCGATGATCGCGTCGAGATAACGATCGAGCGCGCAGGCGAACAGGTCGAGCTTCGAGCCGTAGGCGTTGTAGATGCTCGACGGCGCCAGGCCGGTGGCGGCCGAGATGTCGGCGATCGAGGCGTGCGCGTAGCCGCTGCGCCAGAAGATGTCGACCGCCGTATCGAGCACCGCGGTCTCGTCGAATTTACGCGGGCGGCCGCGCCGGCGGCTGACGGTCTCTCGATCGGTCATCGCAAGGTCCCCGATAATTGTGTAGTCTCGATTCCAGAATAGCGGCAGACTACGTCAAGGGCCCGGCTGAAGATGGCGAGTGCGCGCGAGGACTGGACGTTTGGTGGCCTCTGGCCGTATCAGCCTCACTGGTTCGAGGCGCCGGATGGGCGCATGCACTACATCGACGAGGGTGCGCGCGAGGGCCGACCCGTGGTGCTCGTGCACGGCAACCCGACGTGGGGCTTCCTGTACCGCAACCTCGTCGGCCCGCTGGTCGCAGCCGGCCACCGTGCGATCGTGCCCGACCACCTGGGGTTCGGTCGCTCGGACAAGCCCGCCGGGCGCGAGCTGTATCGGATCCCGCGTCACGTCCAGCGTCTCGACGCGCTCCTGGAGTCGCTCGACCTTCACGATGCGGTGGTGGTGCCCGACGACTGGGGCGGGCCGATCGGTCTCTCCTGGGCCGTCGCCCACCCCGAGCGCGTCTCGGGGCTTTTCATCCTCAACACCTACGCGCACGGGCCGCGCGGCAAGCTCAAGCTCCCCCTCCCGCTCCGCCTGTTCCGGGCGCCCGGCGCAGGTGAGGTCCTGGTCAAGGGCCTGCACCTCTTCGTGCGGGTCTTCGTGTTCCGCGTCGGCGTCGTCCATCGCGAGCGGCTGACCCCCGAGGTGCGGCGCGCCTACCTCGCGCCGCACCCGAGCTGGTCGAGCCGCACGGCCGTGCTCGTCTTCCCCCGCGAGATCCCGACCAGCGGGACGGGCCCGGTCGCCGAGCTGACCGCCCAGCTGGAGCGCGGCCTCGAGCAGCACTTCCGCTTCAAGCCGGTGCGGATCATGTGGGGCATGCGCGACCCCTCGTTTACGCCCCAGATGCTCGACAACCTGTGGCTTGGGACCTTCCCGACCGCAGAGGTCACGCGCCTGGAGGATGCCGGCCATTTCCTTCAGGAGGACGCGCACGAGCGGATCGTGCCGGAGCTGCTGCGCTTCCTGGCGCAACTCCCGGACCGCATCGCGGTCGACCGCTCATCGGTCAGGGCACCTCGTCAGCCTCGGTGAGGACGAGCGCTTCCAGCGCAATGCGGCTGCATTCCCGAGGAACTGATCATCTCTCTGTCGCCGAAGCCAGTCCCGAGCCTGGCTCCGCTCCGGTTTGTTCTTGCCCTGGCAGACCGGACGCGGGGTGGGCGGGACGCCAGCAACCCGGCGCGCCGTGGCACGATCTCGCAGGTGACCAGCAGACCCGCCGCGGCGCAGTATCTGGACGACCTCATGCGGCTGCGCCGCGTTCGCGACCGGATCGACCGGGAGTACGCGCAGCCGCTGGACGTCGAGGCGCTCGCCCGCGGCGCGCACATGTCCGCCGGGCACTTCAGCCGCCAGTTCCGGCTCGCCTACGGCGAGTCGCCGTACAGCTATCTGATGACGCGGCGCATCGAGCGCGCGATGGCCCTGCTGCGCGGTGGCGAGCTCAGCGTCACCGAGGTCTGCTTCGAGGTCGGCTGCTCGTCGCTGGGCACCTTCAGCACTCGCTTCACCGAGCTGGTCGGTGTGCCGCCAAGCGACTATCGGCGCCAGGCGGCGGGCGCGATGGCGGGGATGCCGCCGTGCGTGGCGAAACAGGCGACGAAACCGATCAGGAATCGAGAAGCGCCGGTCACGATCCGTACCTAGCATGACGGCCGTGGACATCACCATCTACCAGGCTCTCCTCCCGCACGACGACCCGGACGCCTCCCTGGCCTTCTATCGCGACGCCCTCGGCTTCAAGGTCCGCAATGACGTCGAATACCAAGGGATGCACTGGATCACGGTCGGCCCGCCCGACCAGCCGGGCACGTCCATCGTCCTGTACCCACCCGCCGCCACCCCCGGCCTCACCGAAGACGAGCGCCGCACCATCGCCGAGATGATGGCCAAGGGAACCTACGCCAGCATCAACCTCGCGACCAGCGACCTTGACGGTACGTTCGAGCGGCTGCAGGCCAGCGAGGCCGCGGAGGTCGTCCAGGAGCCGACCGACCAGCCGTACGGCATTCGCGACTGCTCTTTCCGCGATCCCGCGGGCAACCTGATCCGCATCCAGGAGTCGTACTGAGCCGTCCGGCGATCGCACCCGAGGCCAGGCGGCGTGAGCTCACACAGTGCAAGGAGGTTCTTCGCAATGGCTGAGAGGAAACCTGCAAAGAGGAGCACGCGAAAGTCCGCAAAGAGCACCACTGCGAGCGGCAAACAGTCCAAGGTATTGACGGCCGAGGAACGAGCCGCGATGAAGGAGCGCGTCCAGGAGCTGAAGGCGGAGGCGCGCCGCGGCAAGGACAACGCGGCCGGAGAAAGCGACGTGCTCGCGAAGATCGCTGAGATGAAGGGACCGGATCAGGCCACGGCCAAGCGGCTCCACGCGCTGATCAAGGACACCGCGCCGGCCCTCTCGCCGAAGACCTGGTACGGGATGCCCGCGTATGCCAAGGGCGGCAAGGTCGTCTGCTTCTTCCAAAGCGCGCACAAGTTCAAATCGAGGTACGCGACGTTCGGCTTCAGCGACGAGGCGAACCTCGACGAAGGCGCCATGTGGCCGACCGCCTTCGCGCTGAAGGAGTTGACCGCCGCCGAGGAGGCGAGGATCGTCGCGCTCGTAAAGAAGGCGGTGAGCTGAGGACTGAGCTCGCGCGCGGCCGCGGCCATCCGATCGAAGGCAGCCGGCACGTCGGGCCGCATCGGCTTCCCCATGCGGTAGGCCAGAGGGCCGTCGTAGCCACCACCGGAACCGAACGCCGGCATCCCGAGCGCCCCGCCACCGGGGAAGCTCACATCGGCCCGCGCCGGGAATGTCCACCGGGAGTCGCACCGGGTAGTCATGAGACCTGCGCCGTGAGACGCCCTTAACCGGGTAGCCAGGCCGGAGGGAGCACTGGCCCGATGCGGCCGGCAAAGTCCGGCAGGAGGCGCACCGCCAGCCGGCCGCACGGCCGTTTGGCGACGTGCGGGCGGAGCTGATCGGCGCACATCAGGAGGCGCACGCTCGGAGCGATCTGGAAGTCGGCGGCGTTAGGGGTCGCGCCGCCGATCACGCCGCCTTCTATGCAGGCGTCAATTCTCGAGAGCGTCTCAGGGAGCGCTCGCAGGTCGGCTTGTACGCTCTCATCCGTCGCCCCGTGCGCGTGGATCTCGACGCGAATTATCGGCCCTGCCGCGTGGATCGCGAGCCCGATCGGGACGTGCAGCGCGGCTCCCTCGGCGAAGCTCCGAAGCGCCTTGCGCTCTCGCCGGATTGCCCACCAGGCGAGTCGCCGCGGGATCGGCTGCAGGACCGCTTCGCCCCAGCGCTCCGCCTCCTCGACTCGCCGCCGCTCCTCGGAGTTTCCGGGGAAGAGCGGGGGCTCAGGGCGAAGCTCCTCGAGTGCCCGGGCCACCTCGAGCGAGCCCTGGACGCGCCTACCGTCGATCCTGAGCGCGGGCACGGTGCGAGCTGAGAAGCCGGCGAGCCGCAGGAATGCCATGTGGATGGTCGGGATCAGGTCGACCCGCTTGTAGTGGAGACCCTTGTGCTCGAGCGCGAGGCGCGCGCTCATCGAGGGGTTCGAGCCGGGGACGACGTAAAGTTTGATCACCGCTCAGGGGCCAGCTCGGCGTGCGCTGCTTCTTGTGTGAGCGCGCGGGGCAGCTCGGCTCGGGAATCGATGTCGAGCTTGCGGTAGGCGTTGTGCAGATGCATCTCGACAGTCTTGCGGGTGATAAAGAGCGACTGCGCTATCTCGCGGTTCGTCCGGCCGGTCTCGGCCAGCCGGGCGATCCGCCGCTCGCTGGGCGTGAGCGCCTCGACTCCGCGGAGCATCGTTCGCGGTCGGCGTCGCACGCCGCTGGCGGCCAGCTCATCCTGTGCGCGGGCCGTGAGAGGCGCGGCGCCGCAGCGGTGGGCCAGGTCCATCCCCTCGCGTAAGGGAGCGCGCGCATCCGAGGCCCGGCCGGAGCGCCGCAGCGCCGCACCGAGTTCGACGAGCGCGCGCGCGTGCTCGAGTCGGGCATCCGTGTAGCGGAGCGTTTCGACCGCCTGCTCGAGCAGGGACCGTCCCTTTCCCCTCGCCTCGACCAGACCCGCCGCGTGCAGCGCCATCCCGATCGCGCGCCGTGCGCCCCAGCGCCGCGCGAGTTCGAGCTCCTCCGCTATCAGCCGCCTGGCTTCCGCCTCCTCGCCGAGCGACGCGAGCGCCGGGGCTGCGTAGGTGCGGAAGGTCGGTGTTCCGGCGGTGCCGAGGTTCTCGCCGCGATCGGAGCGCCTGCCCCACTCGAGCAGGTCCTCGATGCCCGCGGGCAGATCTCCTGCCGCGATTCGCAGACGTCCTCGCGCCGCGAGCACCGGCGCCATCACTAGCCCCTCGGGGATCCGCGGGCCGAGCTCCGACTCGTCGAGCACCGCTTGGGCCTCATCGAGTCGACCGGTCTCGATGTGGGCGTCGATCAGGAACGCTACGCCGATCGACCACGCCGGCCAGCCCTGGAGTCGGATGGCGTCGATCGCGCCGCGCGCGTCGGCCTCCGACTCGACCAGCCGACCGACGCGATAGGCGAGCAGGGAGCGCATCGTCGATGCAGTAGCGAACGCAATCACCGACCCTTGTCGGCGGGCATCGTCGAGGGCGGCGTCGAGAGCCTCACCCGCCTCGCCGAAGCGGTCGGCCGCGATCAGGACGAACACCGCGTGATAGAACGCCGGCGACTCCGCTCGTGTCTCGGCGAGGAGGCGCCCTCCGGCGAGTCCGCGTGCGGCCAGGTCGGCGCACCGCTCGGCTGACCCACCGCTTGCGGCGAGCCAGTGCGACAGGTTGGCGAGCAGCAGCCGTTCGGGAGCCGTGTCGCCGCGCGCGTCGGCGAACCGTGTGAGTGGCTCCATGACGCGACCGGCAGAGCCGGGCAAGAGCAGTGCGATGCCGGACAACTCGGCGGAGAGCTCGAGCGCGAGCTCCGGGTCGTCGTCCGCGACCTCTTCGCGTGCCGCGCTCAAGAGCTCCAGTGCGCGGTCGGTGCTCCCGAGGCCGACTTCGCCCCGAGCGAGCTCCCGCACGGCCCCGGCACGTCCCCGCCGGTCCGTCCCCAGCTCCGCCGCCTGCTCGAGATGTTCGAGTGCCGCCGGCTCACCGCTGCTGAGCTCCGCAGCGCCGAGCTCGCGCAGGACGTCCGGCGCGGCGTCACCGGCGGGCTCCTCTAGCGCACGACGCAGATAGCGGGCCGCAATCGCCGGTGCTCCACGCTGACCGGCCACTCGAGCGGCGGCCCGCAGCTCCTCCGTCACCCATGCATCCCCGGCGGGCTCGCAGGCCAGGAGGTGGCTGGCGACCCGTTCCGCCGGCGCGCCATGGGCCGCCAGCAGGCGGGCGGCGCGCCCGTGCTCCCTCGCGTACTCCGCTGCCGTCAGATCGCTCGCGATCGCAGAGCGCACGATCGGATGGGTGAAGCGCAGGGGGCGCTCGTCGGCGAGCACGTCTGCCCGCATCAGCACATCGGCCGCAGTCGTTGCGGCCTCAATGTCCAGGCCGGCAAGCGAGGCCGCCAGCCGCAGCTCGGCGGGATCGTCGAGGACGGCGAGCGAGCGAGCCAGCGCGGCAGCATCCCGAGACGAGCGTCCGACGCGGACCAGGAGCGCGCGGGACACGTTCTCGGGGCCGAGCTGGCACGCCTGCGGCACGTTCGCGGCGGTCGGCTCGACCCCCGCGGCGTTAAGTGCGCGGCAAAGCTCATGCAGGTAGAAGGGGTTGCCGCCGGTCACCTCATGGCAGGCGGCTAGGAACTCGCGCGCGGGCGCCCCGAGCCAGTCCCGGATGATCGAGGCAACGCTCGCCTCAGACAGGGGGCCCGGCAGCAGATGCGTCGCGGCCGGATCCGCGGCAATGGCCTCGAGGGCCACGCCTCGGTCGGCCCGGTCTCCGGCGCGGAGCGCGACGAGCAGCACGACGGCCACATCGTCGAGTCGGCGCGACAGGAAGCCCAGGAACGCAAGCGACGGCTCGTCGGACCAGTGCGCGTCGTCGATAAGTAGCGCCAACGGCCGCTCGTCGCTGACGCTCGCCAACAGCGAGTACAGAGCGTATAACCCCGCACCGGAGGGGACAGGGAGCGCCGATCCGAGGTCGAGCAACGCCCTTGCTGGCGCGGCTGCCCCCGAGAGCGCTCGCTCGCGCACCTCGGTGGTCAGCGAACGCAGCAGCGACTCGAAGAGCTGGCGGGCGAGGCCGAGTGGAAGGTCCCACTCCTGTTCCGAGCCGCGGGCGGACAGCGCGGTAAGCCCTCGCTCGTCTGCAGCGCCCGCCGCGGCGGCGAGTAGGCTGCTCTTTCCCATCCCCGCCGGCGCGCGCAGGACGACGAGCCGCCCGGCGCCGGCCGCCGCGTCCTCGATTGCGGCGGACATCTCTCTGAGCTCTACACCCCGGTCCAGCAGTTTGGCCGTCGCCGCAGGGCGGTCGCGGCTGCCCATGAACTCAACTATCCGCCCGCCAAGGCCCTGCTGCAAGCCGGCCACGCCCCACAAGTCCAGGGTGGTACCCCGTAGCTAACCGGTCCGGGAGGCGGGCAGGGTCGGCTCGTGAACCCACCACGCCAGCTGAAGGTCTGCGTGGAACTGGGGCCCCCTGAGGAGCCCATTCGCGGTCAGGTAGAGGCCCCTTCCGGGGAGCGCACGGCCTTCTCCGGCTGGATCGGGTTGGTTGCTGCGATCGAGGCCGCCCGCGTGCCTACGCCGGTTGAAGGGCAGCCGACCCCGGGCGGCGAGGAAGCCCGAGAGTGCGCCCGATCAATACCGGCCGGGCCAGTGTGGAACAGGCTGGAGCGCGGGAGATGAAGCCCACGGACAAGGCGCGGCGTCAGCCATCTCGACACGTCACGCGAGAGCGCCGTGCCCGCACCGATTGAGCCCCGGGGCGCGGACGAGAAACTCCGGGGGAGCCCGCCGGTCGCCGCGCTCGGCTACATGACTGCCAACGGCACTGCTCGGATCGACGACCCGGAGCTGAAGCACCAATCGGCCGCGATCGAGGCCTTCTGTGCCCGCGAGGGTTGGGAGCTCGTCATGCTGGTGCGCGATATCCAGCCGGAGACCGGGCGGGCTCTCAACCGCCCCGCGCTCAGCTATGCGATCGAGCGTTTGGGCAGGGGTGACGCCTCGGCCCTGGTCGTCGCTGAACTCGGGCGCCTCTGCGGATCGGTCGCCCAGCTACACGAGATTCTCGACGCGCTCCTGGGGGCGGACGCCCGGCTTGTCTCACTTGAGCCAGAGATGGACACCGGCACGGAGTTTGGGCGCGCGGCTGCCCGCATAGTGAGCGCAGTGAGCGAGTGGGAGCGAGCCCGACGCGCAGAGCGGACCCGCAAGGGACTCGCGGCCGCACGAGCGCAGGGTGCAGTCCGGTCCGCAATCAAGCCCAAGCTCAAGCGGCGAATCGTGCGCATGCGCGCCGCCGGCTTGACGCTCCAGGCGATCGCCGACGAGCTCAACGAGGAAGGGATCCCGACCCCGCGCGGCGGCACGAAGTGGCGACCGTCGAGCGTGCAGGCCGCGGTCGGCTACAAACGACCCACTCATCGCGACCCCGCGAGAAGGAACAGCGACAGACAGGAGAAGCGTGACTTGCCGTAGCCGCCGGACCTGATCCTGAACTGAAGTGTCCGTCAGGGGGCCTCTCCCCACGCACGGATGCAAGTCCTTGACGCGAACGTCTGGGTGCGTATGCCTCGACCGCGTCCCCGGTTGGACGTACTGTTGATCTGGCCCAAGGACTCGCGGGGCGACTGGGCTATGAGCACGGTCGCCGGAAGGAGCGGATTTGGACGCCGCCGACCAGAGGTTGCCGACCCGGGCGCCTGCGCCCGCCCGGTTGTCGTTGGCTCAGCCCAAGCCGCGGAGGCTGCCGGCGGCAAAGCCGGAGATGAATCGGCAGGAGCGCGTCATCTCCACCGCGTATCTCGTGATTCTCGCGCTGATCCTGGCGTTCCTGGCGGTCACGGGCCTTGTGGCGTTGCTCGGGGCGTGACGCGGCCGTTGGACCCGAGCACCTCAGGCGGCTGAGCGTCGGGCACCTGTCGTTTGCTAGTGCCGCCGCGTCGGCTGGCATGACCGCTGGTGGCCGTCCCCAACCGCTACAGCAGTGCCATTGAGCTTGCGCAGGCCGACGCGATCGTCTCCGATCTCGACGAAGCCGCATTGATCCTGAGGCTCGACACCAGCTGACCATCCGGGCCCCACCGGCCGATCCTTTATCGGAGAGGCCCCTGGAGCTCAGACGCCGTGTGCTGCTGGGCTAGGTTTGGCGCGGATCGAGCGAGGCGTGAATTGAGCGGACCACCAGCGCGCCGTCTCCCACGGCCGCCGCGACGCGCTTGGTCGAGCCTCTGCGGACGTCGCCGATGGCAAACACGCCGCGACGCGTGCACTCGAGCATCAGCGGGCCTCTGTCCGCACCGTCCCAGTGTCGGGAGAAGTCCGCGTGGCGGCGTGCCTCCTCGCCGGTGACCACGAACCCCTTGTCGTCCTGGCCGACGTAGTCGACCAGCCCCTCGGACCTCGGCGAGGCGCCGATCATCGCGAACACCGCGGCGGCCGGGACGCGGCGATCGGGCCCCGCCCCCGAGATCACGACGGCCTCGAGCTTCTCGTCGCCCTCGAGCGCCCGGACCTCACACCCCGACCAAACGCGGACGTTCGACTTGGCCTCGATCTGATCGATCAGGTAGCGCGACATCGCCAACTCGAGCCTTCGCCGCGCGACGACGTGGACCTGGCCGGCGTGGTCGGCGAGCTTGACCACCGCCTGGCCGGCCGAGTTTCCTCCGCCGACGACGACGACCTCATCTGCCGAGCATTGCTGGGCCTCGATGTGGGTCGCGGCGTAATACAGGCCCTGCCCCTCGAATCGATCCGCATTGTCGGCCGGTAATCGACGATAGTCCGCACCCGGTGCCAGGACCACGGATCGGCCCCGCACGCGCTGACCGTCGGCAAGCCGGATCTCGCGCAATCCTCCGGCCTCTGGCTCCGAGACCTGAGATGCCTCGTGGACGCTCGAGATCACGGCGCCGAACTTGCGCGCCTGGAGCGTCGCCCGTCGGGTGAGCTCGGAGCCGCTAAGGCCCGTGGGGAAGCCGAGGTAGTTCTCGATTCGAGCGCTCGTGCCCGCCTGACCGCCCGGGGCGAACCGTTCGACCACAAGAGTGCTGAGACCCTCGGAGGAGGCGTAAACCGCAGTGGCCAGCCCGGCCGGACCGCCGCCCAGCACGACGACGTCGAAGCTCTGGCCGTCGACGTGCGCTCGGAGGCCCAGCTCATCGGCGACCGAGGTCACCGTGGCGTGCCGGATGACGCTGTCGGAACGGACCAGGACCGGGCAGTCGGCATCCCCGATGCCGAGTCCGTCCAGCAAGACCCTGCTCTCCACGTCGGCGGCGAGGTCGTGCCAGGTGAAGGGAACGAGGTTGCGCTCCAGCAGCTCGCGCACCGTGAACGCCTCGTTCGACCAACGTGAGCCGATCAGGCGCTGCTGACCCAAGCCGCGGCCCTGCAACCACTCCCGGCGCGTGACCATGGTTCGCAGGAGGAGGTCGCCGAGCTGGGCAGCGGTCGCGACGACCCGGCGCACGTCCTCCGGCGGGAGCGCCAACAGCGATGTCGCTTCGGCCGCGAACCCGGCGGCGAGCGTCGGCTCGCCCGTGAACATGGAGATGTCGGCGGCGAAGGTCCCCTCCCTGCATTGGGTGAAGTAGCGGTCCCCCTCCGGCGCTTGGTCGATGACGTCCAAGGCTCCGCTGAGGACCACGAACAAGGGGGTGTCGCGCTGGCCGTGCTCCCAAACGAGGTCCCCGCGCGCGAACGACAACCGGGTGCCGATCTCGGCGAGGTAGTCGACCTGCTCCGGCGTCAGGCGAGGGAAGAGCGTCGGATCGTCGGGATCCAGGAAGTCCTCTACCGGGGTCGGGGCGTAGTCGCCAGACATTGCTTCGCGTCGAGCTTACGGCGCCGAGCCGGCGCACCCGCCGCAGCCGATCGTGACGCGCATGCCGGCCTCTTCGCACGGGTTGGCCACGGAGGCGGGCAGGGGGCGGGCCGTGAACGCCGGCCGCTCGGCCGTCGCGGCCACGACAGCAGGGGCAGGCTCGCCTGCACCAGCCAGGTCCGGTTCGACGACAGCTTCGCGCGCCGGCTCGGGAGCGAGTTGCGGAATCCGCGCCCGCAGGGTCGTGAACGCGACGGCGATCGCGACGAGCACCAGCCCGGCGCCGATGAGGTAGGCGAGGTGATAGCCGGAATTGAGCGCGTCCGCTGCCGGCTCGCCGTCGGCGAGTAGTGCCTCGGTGCGCTCGGTCCCAAACGTGGCGAGTATCGCCAGGCCGATCGCGCCACCCACCTGGACGCTGGTGTTGACTAGCCCGGACGCCAGTCCCGAGTCGCCCGCGGTGGTGCCCGACATCGCCAGGGTCATCAGCGACGGGAAGCCGAGGCCCGCCCCGAGGCCGATCAAGATCATCGAGGGCAGGAGGTCGAAGACGTAGTTCGCATCGATGGGCGTCCGAGCCAGCCAGAGCAGCCCGGCGACGATGCAGATCATTGCGGGGACGAGCGTCGCCTCCGGCCCGTACTTCAGGTTGAGCTGCCCGGTGAAGCGGAAGGACATGGTGCCCATAACGATCGTCAGCGGCAAGTATGCGAGGCCAACCTGAAGCGCGCCGTAGCCGAGGATGCGCTGCATGTAGAGGGCGCCGAGGAAGAACATCCCGAACATCCCGACCACCATCAGGGCCTGGACGAGGTTCGCCCCGGAGACCTGCCGCGAGCGAAACAGACGCAGCGGCATCAACGGGTTCGCCACCCGCGCCTGGCGGCCGACGAACGCGATCAGCAAGCCGACCGAGATTGCTCCCAAGAGGAGCGTCTGGCTCGACCCCCAGCCCTCCTCGGTCACGCCGAGAATCGTGTAGACGAAGAGCATCAGGCCGCCGGTCAACAGCACCGCGCCTGGGAGGTCGGCGCCCGCAGTGAGGCCGATGCCCTCGCGGTCGGGAACGAGCCTGATCGCCGCCAGCGCGGTCGCAACGCCGATCGGGATGTTGACGAAGAAGATCCAGTGCCAGTTGATCGTCTCCGTCAGCACGCCGCCGAGCAGCAGCCCGATCGACCCGCCCGCAACGGCTACGAAGGTGTAGGCCCCGATCGCCTTCGCCTGCTCGCGGGGCTCCGGGAACATGGTCACGATCATCCCAAGGATCACCGCGGAGGTCAGCGCCCCGCCGACGCCCTGAACGAAGCGGGCGCCGATCAGCACAGCCTGGCTCTGGGCGAGCGCGCAGAGCAGCGAAGCGCCGGTGAACACTCCGAGGCCGATCAAAAAGATGCGCCGCTGGCCAATCAGGTCACCGATCCGACCCGAGAGCAGGAGCAGGCCACCGAACGCGATCAGGTACGCGTTGACCACCCACGCGAGGTCGTTCTGCGAGAAACCAAGGTCCTCCTGGATCGTCGGGAGGGCGACGTTGACGATCGTGGCGTCGAGAACGATCATCAGCATCCCGACGCAGAGGACGTAGAGAGCCAGCCAGCGTCGCCGTTCGGAAATCTCAGCGCGTTGCTGCATCTATCTCCTTGAGGTGATTGCCGT
>Ga0081538_10003797_pt1 | contig 14123 bp, 14 predicted proteins | sample TabmetS5T2R1_FD_71022 | JGI IMG/M metagenome (GOLD analysis project Ga0081538, IMG submission 71022) | Tabebuia heterophylla rhizosphere microbial communities from the University of Puerto Rico - S5T2R1 | ecosystem: Host-associated > Plants > Roots > Rhizosphere ... | reverse complement strand
TCCGCCGGCGGCATCCCCGCGGCTACACTCGTCGGCGCACGCCGACGTAGCTCAGTTGGCCAGAGCACCGCTCTCGTAAAGCGGGGGTCGAGGGTTCGAATCCCTCCGTCGGCTTCGCTAGCTATCAGCCACCGTCCGCCTCCGGTTCGACTAGTGCGTCTTTCAGTTTCTCCGCACGGGCAGCCGCCACAGCCGGCCGGCGATCTCGCTTCAGCATGGCCACCGCCTGACGCGGGAGTGCCTACTGCTCGTCGGCGGGCCGAGTGCGATCGTGGACGTACCGAGCACGCTCGACCTTGGCCAGCCGGAGAGCGGCCAGGGGCTCGACGCGGCTTGCCACGGGTACCGTGACTCGTTCTGCGGCGCTGCGCGCGGCCGCCTCGATCACCTCGAGCAGGTGCACGTCGAGGTGGGCATCGGCGAGCGGCCTGCGACCCCTATGCAGGGCGATCACCGCCTCGCGCAGACCATCGGTCCAGAGCCAGGTGGGGTCGTCAGGCTCGTAGAGCTCCCAGGCGCCCTGCGGCTCACGCCAAACCTCGAGCCCGTGTGGGTCCCAGTCATCACCAAGGAGGTTGGCTGTGCCGATCGTCCCGTACAGCTCGAGTGCGGGACGACGGTAGCGCCGTGTCGCGTGCGACGCCAGTACCGATGCCAGAGTGCCCCGCTCGTGGCGCAGGAGTAGCTGCCATGTGTCGGGGTGGCGCGCCGGGTACTCGACTCCGTCGGCGCTCCGGTGGGACAGGGCCTTGCCGGCTGCCGCGGTGACCTCGGTGATTGAGCCGAGCAGGGCGCAAAGGCTCTTCAGGTTGTAGATCGCGATATCGCCGAGCGTGGCAAGCGGATCGTCGTGGTACCAGCGCGCCCAGCTGGAGCCGGCGTTTCCGTAATGGGCGCGGGCGGCGTGCACGTGGCCGATGGCGCCCTCGTCCAGCAGCGTCCACAGGCGGCGGAATGTTGGATTGAGGTGGACGAAGGGCGCCGCCAGGAGGAGGCGCCCCCCGGTCGCGGCCGCTCGGAACAGCCCCGCTGCGGTCGCTGGATCGTGCGCGAGGGGCTTCTCGCAGACCACGTGGCGGCCCGCCGCGATTAGCGTCCTAACGAGCTCGGGGTGCGTCGCGGGCGGGGTCACGACGACCACCAGCTCCACGGTCTCGTCGGAGAGGAGCGCGTCGATGTCGGGGAGCGTCCGGGCGCCCGGTCGTAGTTCGATCAATCGCGCGCGGGCGCGGTCCGAGCGCGCCACCACCGGGCCGCCCACCGCCAAGTTGCGCGCAACCAAATGGTCGAGTGCTTGGAGATAGGCAGGCAGCACGTTGCCGGCGCCCACGAACCCAACCCCGACGGGGCCCTCCCGCGACCGGCGGGGCGCTGGGTTCAAATGGTGATACGGTGTCTTAGATATGGCGAGCTCGGAGTCTACGGTGGCGACCCGGCCCGCCGTCAAGCCCCGGATCCAGTCGGTCGCGCGCGCGGCCTCGATTCTCAACGCGATCGCGCGTACCCCTGCCGGGCTCACGGCGCAGGAGCTGAGCGCTGCCACGGGACTGAGCCGCGCCACCACGTATCACCTGGTGCAGACGCTCGTGACCGTCGGCTACATCGCGTCCGCGCCCGAGCACCGCTATCGCCTCGCCGTAGGAGTCAGCCCGCTCGTCGAGGCGTTCGGCCGTCACGTGGTCCCGCAGGACCTGGTCCCGCTCGCGCGGTCCCTGGCCCAGAGCACGGGCGAGACCGCGTACGTCGCCGCCCGGGAGGGCGCCGATCTCGTCCTGCTCTGCAGCGTTCCCGGGCACCACCAGGTGTCGGTGTCGAACAGCCCGGTCGGGCCGATCGAGCAGGGGCACGCGCGCGCCAGCGGCAAACTGCTGCTTGCGTTCGCCCCGAACGACGCCCGCGAGCGCTACCTGGCGGCCCACCCACTCACGCGCATGACGAAGGCCACCATCACGAACCGGGACCAGCTTCTGACGGAGCTCGAGCGCATCCGCCAGGCGGGCTGGGCGTGCGACGTCGAGGAGTTCCACGACGGAGTGTGCTGCTTCGCGGCGCCGCTCGCCGGCGGTGCCGCGCCCTACGCGCTGGTCCTGTCCGCCCCGAAGGCCCGGTTCGAAACGCATCGGGAGGAGTACCTCGATGCGGTGCTTGGCACCGCCGCCGAGTGGCAGTAGCACTATCTGAACTAACCTCTCCCATTTTGACTTGTATTGCGACCCCGGTTAGGGTGGGCCGGGCATGGCCGTCTCGCAACTCGCGCCGGTCGACCGCCTCGAGGCGTACCGCTCGATGCTCACGGTCCGCCGCTTCGAGGAGCGCGTCCTCGAGCTGCGCCGAGCCGACGAGTTCGCTGGGTCCACGCACCTCTGCGCCGGGCAGGAGGCGATCCCCGTGGGGACGCTCGCCGCGCTGACGCCCGACGACCGCCTGGTGGCGACCTACCGCGGCCACGGCTGGGCGATCGCCTGCGGTGTGCCGCTCGCTGCGCTCATGGCGGAGATCTGCCAGCGCGCCACCGGTATCAACGGCGGGCGCGGCGGCTCGGCCCACCTGATGGCGCCCGAGCGCGGCCTCCTTGGCGAGAACTCGATCGTCGGCGCCGGCGTGCCGATCGCGGCGGGGGCGGCGCTGGCCGCACAGGTCGCCTGGAGCGGCCGCGTGGTCGCCGTGAGCATCGGCGAGGGCGCCACGAGCCAGGGGGCCGTGCATGAGGCGCTCGTCTTCGCGGCCTACCGCCGTCTCCCGCTCGTGGTCGTCTGCGAGAACAACGGCTGGTCCGAGATGACGCCGATCGAGCGCATCGTCGGCAGCGCCGATCTGAGCGCCCGCGCGCGGGCGCTCGGCATCGCCGGCGTGGCCGTGGACGGTAACGACCCCATCGCGGTCCGCGAAAAGGTCGCCGACGCCGCCACCCGGGCCCGTGCGGGCGACGGCCCCACATTCCTCGAGGCGACCTGCCACCGCCTCTGGGCCCACTACAACGCGGACACTGAGCACTACCGCCCCAAGGCCGACCGGCAGCTGGCTGAGGCGTCCGACCCCGTCGCCGCGCTGCGCCGACGCCTGTTCGCCGCGGGCGTGTCGGACGGGGAACTCGGCGAGCTCGAGGACGATGTGGAGCGCGCGATCGCCGCGGCGGCCGCGGAGGCGGTGGCCGCCCCCGCGCCCGATCCCGCCACCGCGCGCCAGCACGTCCACTCCCCGCCCGCCCCTGGCGGCGACACGGGCGAGCCGGCAGAGAAGCGCGAGCTGACCTACGGCAAGGCGGTCAACGAGGCGCTGCGGCGCGAATTGGCGGCGCGCCCCGAGGTGCTCGTCTACGGCGAGGACGTGGGGCACGCGGGCGGCATCTTCGGGGTCACGCGTACGCTCCAGGAGGAGTTCGGCGAGCAGCGCGTGTTCGATACGCCCATCTCGGAGGCCGCCATCCTCGGCTCCGCGGTCGGCGCCGCCCTGGAGGGGATGCGCCCGGTCGTCGAGGTGATGTGGGGCGACTTCCTGCTGGTAGCGCTCGACCAGCTGGTCAACCAGGCCGCGAACATCCGTTACGTGAGCCAGGGGCGCCACGCCGCGCCGCTCGTGGTGCGGACGCAGCAGGGCGCCGTGCCCGGCTCCTGCGCGCAGCACTCCCAGAGCCTGGAGGCGCTGCTCGCCCACATACCGGGGCTCAGGATCGGCGTGCCCTCCACGCCGCAGGACGCCCACGCGATGCTCCGCGCCGCCGTGGCCGACGAAGACCCGGTCGTGTTGTTCGAGGCGCGCGCCCTCTACCAGCGCAAGCAGACAGTGCGGCTCGGCGGTGAGCGGGAAGGCGTGGGCGGCGCGCGGGTGCGGCGCGAGGGCGGCGACGTGGCGATCGTCACCTGGGGTCCAGTGGCGCTCGCGGCCGAGGAGGCCGCCGAGGCTCTAGCCGGCCGTGGGGTCGAGGCGACCGTCGTCGACCTGCGCTGGCTCGCGCCGCTCGACGACGAGGCCATCGCGATGGCCGTCGGGCGGACGAACCGGGTGCTGATCGCCCACGAGGCGAACGTGACCGGCGGCTTCGGGGCGGAGATCGCGGCGCGCATCGGCGAGCGCCACTTCAGCGACCTGGACGCGCCCGTCTCGCGCGTCGGCGCACCGGACGTGCGCATGCCCGCAGCCCCGGCGCTGCAGGCCGCGCTGCTGCCGTCGGCCGACTCGATCGCGCGGGCCGCCGAGAGACTGGCGTTGGGAGGAATAGGAGGAGAGGGATGACGTACGAGGACTGGCTAATACGAGCGACGAGTCGCCGCCGATTTCTTCAGCGTGCCGGGCTGCTGACGGCGGCGGTGGGCGCAGGGCCCGCCTTCCTGAGCGCGTGCGGGGACGACGACGACGAGCCCGCGGACGGGGGCGGCGAGGGCGCGGGCGGTGTCCCGAAGGCGAGTGGGCGCGTTGACTACCTGTCGTGGGAGGGCTACGACCTGCCCGATCCGCTGAAGCCGTGGCGGCGCAAGAACGACGTCCAGGTCAAGGCGAGCTACATCGGCAACCACAACGACATCCAGGCGAAGCTGAAGGCGGGGGGCGGCGGCGGTTTCGACGTCATCACGTATTACCAGGGGTACAAGCCGCTCTACAGCCAGCTGGAGATCCTCGAGCCGCTCGACGAGGAGAAGATCCCGAACCTGTCCGGGCTGCTGCCCTACTTCGGCGGTGACGAGGGCAACTTCTGGGTTGACGAGGACGGCACGCGGACCGGCGTGCCCTTCACGTGGGGATCCTTCGGGATCACCTATGACAGCGAGGCCACCTCCGAACTGCCGTCCTGGTATGACCTGCTCGACCCGAAGCTGAAGGGCAAGGTCGGCATGGTCGAAGACTTCGTCGGGAACTGGACGCTCGGCGCGCGAATCAACGGCCTGAGGGTCGACCAGCTCGACGAAGCCGGCTACCAGAAGGTGCGCAAGCTTCTGCTCGACCTCGCGCGCCAGACGCGCGGCGTCTCCGCGTCGTACGGTGACCTCACGACGCAGCTCGTGAACGGCGACGTGGTGGCGGCATGGACGGGCTGGGCCGCCGTCAACCAGTTCGCCAAGGACGCGGGGAAGGACACGATCAAGACGAACCTGCCGAAGGAGGGCAGCTCCTCGTTCTGCGACGCGTACGCGATCCCGCCGGGCGCGGACAACGCGGACACCGTCTACGCCTGGATCAACGAGTCCATCGACCCGGTGGTGAACGCGCGTGCGGCGGAGTTCCTCGTGGGCGGCGTCACGGTGAGGGGCGCCATCGACGAGCTGAACAAGGCGACCGCGTCGCTCTACCCGTACGACAGGCTCGACGAGCTGCTCGAGCAGGCGCCGCTGTTCAACAATCCGCCCGTCGAGTCTGACCAGTACAAGACCTTCGAGGAGCTGCAGCGAGCCTGGGAGGAGATCAAGTCCGAGGCGGAGGCGTAGCCGCTAACGCTCGCCGGCCCGTGCTGCGCGCGGGACCCCTGGCGCTCGCCGCGCCGGCCGTGGCGGTGCTGCTCGTGTTCTTCGTGGCGCCGCTCACCGCGTTCGCGGTCTACTCGCTGCTGACCGGCGCCTTCTACGAGGTGAGCGGCCCGCTCACGCTGGACAACTATCGCCAGGCCGTCGAGTCGCCGCTCCACCGCACGCTGGCCCGAAACTCGCTGCTCGTCGGGCTGTTCGCCGCCGTCGCGTCGGTCGTATTCGCGCTGCCGATCGCGTACTGGCTGCGCTACACGAGGAGCCGCTGGCGGCTCGTCGTGATGTTCCTGATCATCGCCTCGTTTCTCGCGAGCTACCTCGTGCGCATCTACGCGTGGCGCACGATCCTCGGCTCGAACGGGCTCATCAACAGCGGGCTCGACCAGATCGGGGTGATCGACGACCCGCTCACCTTCTTCCTCTACAACCGCTTTGCGGTGACCGTGGCGCTGGTGCACATCTACCTCCCGTACGTGGTGCTGGTGCTCTACGCCGGCCTCGGGCCGCTGAGCCCCGCCTACCTCGAAACGGCCCAGGACCTCGGTGCGGGCCGCCTGCAGCGCTGGCGGCGCGTGGTGCTCCCCGTGGCCGCGGCGCCGGCCGCGAGCGCCTTCCTGTTCGTCTTCGTGCTGTCGGCCGCTGACTACGTGACCCCGCAGTTCCTCGGCGGCACGAGCGGCGGGCTTCTCGGTGTGATCGTCCAGCAGAACATGACCGCCCAGGGCGACTACGCGCTGGGTGCGGCAATCGCCTTCGCCATGCTGGCCGCCTTCCTCGCGCTCTACGGCGTCGTGGCGCTGGCGCTCCGGCTCACCCGGCTCGACCGCCTGAGGTTCGTGTCGTGACCGGGCCCGGGCGCAGCGGGCTGGCGGGCGCCTTCACGGTCGCGGGGGTCCTCTTCCTCTGGGGGCCGCTGCTCGTGGTCGTCCTCTTCAGCCTGCACAGCACCGCGGCGCTGTCCTTCCCGTTCCGCGGTTTCTCGCTGCGCTGGTACGAGGAGATCTTCAGCTCGGCGGAGGTGCGCAGCGCCGCCGAGAACAGCGTCATCGTCGCGACCGTCACGGCAGCCACCACGCTGCTGCTCGGCACCCTCGCTGCTTACGGCCTGACGCGCACGAGCTCGCGGGCGCGCGGGCCGCTGGCGCTGCTGTTCTTCCTTCCGATCACGCTGCCCGGACTCTTCATCGGCACCGCGCTGCTCGTCGCGTTCGCGCGCGTCGAGGTGACGCTCTCGCTCGCGACGGTCGCTGCAGCGCACCTCGTCTACGTATTCCCCTTCTTCTTCCTGATCGCCCGCGCCGCCCTCGATCGCCTCGACCCCGCCCTCGAGGAGGCGGCCGCCGACCTGGGGGCGGGCCGCTGGCTCGTGTTCCGGCGGGTCACCCTGCCGCAGGTGTGGCCCGTGCTCGTAGGCGCCGCCTGCCTGGCCTTCGCCCTGTCGTTCGACGAGTTCGTCATTACGTTCTTCGTGATTGGGCCGGACTCCACGCTGCCGATGTTCATCTGGTCGACCCTGCGGCGGACGATCGACCCCTCGATCAACGCCATCTCGACGCTCCTCCTGCTCTTCACCTTGCTCCTGTTCGTCGTGACGTTCGCGCTGACGTCGTGGAGCGAGCGGCGCCGACGCGGGTCGGCCGAGCCGCTCGTCGTCCCCGCCCTGAAGGACGCGCCATGAGCGGCGAACCGCGGGTACGACTCGAGGGCGTCAGCCACCGCTTCGGCGACGTGGCCGCCCTGCGCGACATCGAGCTCGACGTCGCCGACGGCGAGCTTCTGACTCTGCTGGGGCCCTCGGGCTGCGGCAAGACGACGCTCCTTCGAATCGTCGCCGGCTTCGAGCGCCCGACGACGGGTCGGGTGCTCCTGGCCGGCGAGGACGTCACGGACCGCCCGGCCCACCGGCGGGCGACGAACATGGTCTTCCAGCGCTCGACGCTGTTCCCGCACCTGGACGTGTTCGGCAACGTGGCCTTCGGCCTGCGGGTAGCCGGCGTTCCTCGCGCCGAGCAGGAGGAGCGCGTGCGGGAAGCGCTCCGGCTCGTGAGCCTGGAGGGCTACGAGCACCGGCGAAGCCATGAGCTCTCGGGCGGGCAGATGCAGCGCATCGCCCTCGCACGCGCTCTTGTCAACCGCCCACAGGTGCTGCTGCTCGATGAGCCCCTCGCGGCGCTCGACCTGAAGATCCGGCTCGACATGGAGGCCGAGCTGCGGCGCGTCCACCGCGAGACAGGCGCGACCTTCCTCTACGTCACACACGACCAGCGCGAGGCGATGGCTCTCTCCGACCGGATCGTGGTAATGAACGCGGGGGCCGTGGAGCAGGTCGGCACGCCGGCGGAGGTATACGGCCGGCCGGCCTCGACCTTCGCCGCCCGCTTCGTCGGCGACGCGAACGTCCTGCCGGTCGATGTGCTCGACGTGTCCGGCGACGACGTCTCAGTCTCGCTCGCCGAGCGCCGGCGCCAGGTGACCTGCGCCGGCGCTCGCGGCGGACCGGCCTGGCTCGTGCTGCGGCCCGAGGCCGTCCAGGTGGAGAGGCTCGCGCGGGAGGCGGGCGCCGAGGCGCTGACGGGAATCGTCCGCGACGTGGCCTTTCGCGGCACCGGGTTCCAGTACCGCATCGCTGTGGACGCGCTCGAAGCCGAGTTGAAGGCCGAGGCGCCCGCGTCGTCGCCGGAGCTCGCGGTGGACGAGCGCGTGACCGTGAACTGGACGCCAAGCGCGTGCTGGCTCCTGCCCAGAGACGACGATGCGCGGGCTCCGGGAGGGCCGCTGGCGACGAGGGAGGAGACGCCTGCATGAGCTCGACGAGCGACCGGGTCGCTCTTGTCACGGGGGCGTCGAGGGGGATGGGCGCGCACGTCGCCCGTCGCCTCGGCGAGGACGGATTCAGCGTGGCGTTGGCCGACGTCCGCGACTGCGAGGAGGCCGCCCGGGCGGTCCACGACCTGGGTCGCGAGGCGCGCGCCTTCAGCTGCGACATCGCCGACTGGGAGGCGGTCGGGCAGCTCGTGGCATCGGTGGAGGCCGAGCTCGGACCGCTCGAGGCCGCGGTCCAGGTGGCGGGGATCTATCGGATCGTGCCCTTCCTCGAGATGGATCCGCGCTCCTGGCGGGAACTGATGGACGTCAACCTGGACGGCACGTTCAACGTCGTGCGCCACGCTGCGGCTGCGATGGCCCCGCGGGGCAGCGGCAGCATCGTCGCGATCTCCTCCACGGCGTCCTGGCTTGCATGGGACGACAGCACCCACTACACCACCTCCAAGGCGGCCATCATCGGGCTCATGCGCGGCGCCGCGTACGAGTTGGGCCGCCACGGCGTTCGCGTCAACGCGGTCGCGCCGGGCACGATCCGGACGCCCGGCACGGCGGAGGAGCTCGCCATGCCGGGGGTGGAGGCGAGCGAGGCGCGCGCCTGTCCGCTCGGCCGGGTGGGTGAGACCGCGGACGTCGCCGAGGCCGTCGCGTTCCTGTGCGACGCGCGCCGCTCGGCCTGGATCACCGGCCACCAGCTCGTGGTAGACGGCGGCTACAGCACGCACGGAGAGGCTTCCGGCTTCGGACAGCACACGGACACGACGCTCGAGTCCCGTGTCTGACGCGCGCGTGATCGTCCGCGCGCTCGTCGATGCCTGGAATAGCCACGACGTCGAGCGCATCTGCAGCTTCTTCCACGACGACTTCGAGAATCACCAGGCGCCGCTCCCGCCGGTCGTTGGCCTCGACGCGTATCGCCGGCATCTCACCGAGTGGTTCGCCGCGTACCCGGACTTGCGCCTCGAGATCGTCACGCTCTTCGCCGAAGGCGACCGCGTCTGCCTCGAGACGCGGGCGACCGGCACGCCCGCGGGCGCCTTCTTCGGTGTGGAGACCGCCCCCGGCCGAGACAACCGGGCCCTCGACGTACTCGAGCTTCAAGACGGGCGTGTGCTGCGCCAGCGCGGCTACTGGGACTTCTCGGTGTGGACCGGCGCCCCCTCGCCGCTCGTCACCGCTGCCAACTGACAGGGAGGACCATGCTGATCTACATCGAGTACACGAGCCGCCGGCCGGGCGTGGGGCTCGAGCAGTTCCACAAGGTCGCGGGGCGGGGCCAGGAGGGCTGGGCCGGCGACTATCCGGACGACGTGATGGTGGTCAACCTCGGCCGCACGTGGCGCACCGGGCCGGAGCCCGAGTACATGACCGCCTGGTACACGCCGAAGCAGGGCCTCGACCGGATCGACGACTGGGAGGAGGTGTTCCGCTCGAGCGCCGCCGATGCCTTCGAGGAGCCCTTCCGCCTGGCTGCGCGCATCGACCGAGCCGGCTGTTACACGCCGCTGCTCGAGCCCGTCGTGGGCACGGTCGAGCGCTACTACGTCGAGTACTTCGAGCTCGCCGAGGGCGCGAGCCACGACGATGTCCGCGCGGCCTACGAGGAGCGTCGGGAGCGGCACGGTGACCTCGAGCTGAACCTGGTCTGCGACCGGATCGGGAAGCTGGGTCCGGGCGCGCGCGGGCTGGCGGTCTGGGGGCTTCCCAAGTGGGCCGCCCTCACCGAGATCGCGGACGAGCTCGACGCCGGCGACGGCCCGGTGCGGCTCGAGGACGCCGGGCTCTTCTCGTGGATGGGCAAGGAGACCCTGTGAGCGGACGTGTCGAGGGCCGCGTCGCGCTGGTCACGGGCGCGGGGAGGGGCATCGGCCAGGCGACATGCGTTCGGCTCGCCGAGGAGGGGGCCGAGCCGGTGATCACGTCGCGCTCGGCGGAGCATGTCGAGGAGACGTGCGACATGGTGGAGGGGATCACGGGGCGGCGCCCGCTCGGCCTGCAGGTCGATGTCGCGGACGTCGCCGCCGTCAATCGCGTCGTCGATGAGGCGGCCGAGCGCCTCGGGCGGATCGACGTCGTGGTCGCCAACGCCGGGTTCGGCCTGCCGGATGCGCCGGCGGTCCACGAAACGAGTGACGAGGACTGGGAGCGCCTCTTCGCGGTGAACGTGACCGGCGTCTTCGCCGTCTGCCGCGCGGCCGTGCGCCACATGCCGGACGGGGGCGCGATCGTAACGGTCGGCTCGATCAACTCGTTCGTCTCGTGGCCCGGCGACGGGCCCTACTCCGCCACCAAGGGGGCCGTCCTCCAGCTCACCCGCGGGCTGGCGGTGGACTTGGCCCCGCGCGGGATCAGGGCCAACTGCGTCTGCCCCGGTGTGATCCACACACCCTTCACCCAGCTCTGGCTCGATCGCGCCGAGGACCCCGAGGCGCTCGCGGCCGAGTATGCCGCCGTCGCCCCGCTCGACCGGATGGGAACGGCCCGCGAGATCGCGAACTGCATCCTCTTCCTCGCCTCGGACGAGGCGAGCTTCGTCACGGGGGCGGCGCTCGTGGCGGACGGGGGCACGGTGATCCGCCCGTGACGCCGCCGCGACTCGTTCTCGGCGCGGACACACTCTGCTGGCACCTGCGGCTGGAGCACCGCGAGCTGACGCTCGAGGAGGCGTTCGCGGAGGCGGCCGAGGCGGGCGCCGCCTTCATCCAGCTCTCGCTCCACCACACCCGCGACCGCTCGACCGCCGAGCTCCCCGCGCTCGCGCACCGCGCCGGCGAGCTCGGCCTCCGGGTACTCGCGTCCGGTGATCCGCTCGGGGGAGTACATCGCGGCGAGTCGGTGGCGACCGCCACCGCCCGCGTCGAGGGGTGGATCGAGCGCGCCGCCGCGCTCGGCAGTCCGATCCTGCGAGTGGCGTCGGGCTTCTACCGCGCCGATCTCGCCGGACGCCCAGAGGCGATCGAGGCGGAGCGACTGTGGACGGTCGAGGCGCTCGGTGCCGCGCTCGACAGCGCCCGCGACGCGGGCGTGCGCCTGGCGATCGAGAACCACTCCGACTTCACCGTGGCCGAGTACGGGTCGATCCTCCGGGAGCTCGGCAGCGAGGACGTCGGGGTGTTCCTCGACCTCATCAACCCGATCTCCGCGCTGGACGACCCCGTCACGGTGGTGCGCGGACTCGCACCGCTCGCGGTCGCCGGGCACATCAAGGACTACGAGCTCCGTTCGATCTGGACCGAGGGCCGCTACCACCGGCGCGGCTTCTCGGTGCTCTGGCGCTATCCCGGCGAGGGCGCCGCCGACCTGCCGGCGCTTCTGGACGCGCTGGCCGAGGGATCGTCCGCCCGGGAGCTCCACCTGTCTGTCGAGGGGCTGGACAACGCCGCCGGCGTCGCCGATCAGGTCGATCGCTTGCGGGCGAGCCTGGCACTGATCCGCGACCTCACCGCGACCCCGGCCGGGCGCGCTTGAGCGGATGAGCTCGGGCGTCGTGCTCGGCACGAGCGCGGCGCTCTGCTGGGGCGTCGTGGACGTGGCGATCGCGTTGCTCGCGCGGCGCGCTCCTTTCGTCACCGTCGCCGTCGTCGTCCAGGGCGCCTCGGTCGTCATGCTCGTGGCGCTGGCGGTCGCCCTTGGCGACGTTCCCGAGCTGAGCGTCGGCCAGTGGGTGGCCGTGGCGGCGCTGGGGCCGATCGGGACGGTCGCTTACCTCGCCTTCTACAAGGCGCTGCAGCTGGGCCCGATCGCGATCGTGAGTCCCATCGCCTCTGCCAACGGGGCGGTCGTCGTCGTACTGGCGGTGATCCTGCTCGGCGACCCGCTGTCCGGCACCCAGGCGCTCGGGGCCGGTGTGGTGGTCTGCTGCGTCGTGCTGGCCGCCGTCGAGCTGGGCGAGCGCGTGCCGGCCGACCCGATCAACGGCGACGGGATCAGGCTCGCTCTGCTGGCCACGGTGCTCTTCGGCGGCTACCTCTTCGCGCTCGCCGCGCTGGCCGAGCCGCTCGGCTGGCTTCTGCCGATCCTGCTCACCCGCGTGACGGGGCTGCCGCTGTTGGCGGCGATCGTCGCCCGCCGGCGCGAACGACCCTGGCGGCTGCTCGGTCCCGGCGCGGTGACCATCGCGTGCGCCGTCGGGTGGCTCGACTCCGCCGGCTTCCTCCTCTTCAACCGCGGAGCTGAGATCGGGCAGGCCGCGCTGACCAGTGCCGCGGCCGCGGCCTACCCGCTCGTGCCGATCGCGTGCGGGTTGCTGCTCCTGCACGAGCGCCTGCGCGCATATCAGGCGGTCGGCGTCGCCGGCGTGCTGGCCGGTATGGCGCTGCTAGCGCTGTAGCCGGCCATCATGCCTCCGCCGCGACGAGAGTTGCTCCGATCAACGCCGCGTCGGTGCCCAGCGCCGCCGGCACGATGTCGAGGCGGCGCGTCTCCTCAGCGTAGATCAGCGACCGTGTGCCCTGCTCGATCATTCCGCGGTAGCTCCGAACGGAGCCGAGACCACCGCCGATTACGAGCACCTCGGGGTCGAGCGCGTTGACGAGAGCGGCCAGCGTCTGCGCGAGCCGCGTAGCCGCCTCCGCCACCATGCCGGCGGAGGCCGGATCGGCGAACACCTCCTCCGTCTTGGCGCCTGCCGCGGCCGCGAGCGCCAGGCCACTGGACCACCTCTCAACGGGAGGGGCTCCGGTGATGATCGCGTTGCCGCGCGCTCCCGCGAGTGGCCGTCCTTCCACGACCATCGTGTGACTGATGCCGCTGCCGACGTTGACGAAGAGCATCGATTCTCGATCTCGGCCGGCGCCGAGGCGCGCCTCGGCCACCGCCGCGGCGCGCACGTCGGACTCCACGACAGTCGGCGCGATATGCGAGAAGGCGGTGCTCACGTCGATCGTGGTCCAGTCCACGGTCGCCGCGCTCGCGATCGTCCCGTCCGGCCGCACGAGCTCGCAGACGGCTAGGCCCAGCCTCTCTACATCGGGTCGGTGAAGCTCTTCGGCCAAGCGGACGCAGTCGCGCAATACGTCGCGGCTATCGCGGGTGGTCGCCACGCGCCGCTGCTCCAGAACCCTCCGCTTCGCCGTGTCGACCACGCCTGCCGCTACTTTGCTGGCGCCCACGTCGATGCCGACGCAGAGCATCAGGGCAGGTACGTCGGCGCGACGCCCGCGAGCGCGCGCGCCATCGCGCTCCCATAGTTGGCGTAGAGGTGAGCCGCTCCTTGCGGAAGAAAGCACGCGTCGCCGGCGCCGAGCTCGAATACCGACGACGTCTCCTCGAACCAGGCTCTCACGTGTACGGCCCCATGCGACACGTAGATGACCTCGTCGCCTCCGTGCGAGTGAACCTCAGAGATCTCCCCCGGGTTGAGCTCGAGCCGCATCGCCGTGAGCTGCGGGGTGCTGGAGAGGACGCCGGCGAGCACGCCGAGATCGCGCCTCCAGACGATGTCGTCGTCGCGCACCACGGACAGGGTCGAGGAGCGGGGCGCGCTCCGGGGCCAAGTGCCGAGCAATTCGTCGTCGGCGTAGGAGGATCTCTCGAGATAGTCGCGGGTCCGCGCGTACGCGCCCGTCGTTCCGGCCGAGGGCGGCGGCGCGAGGAACTCGAGCACCCGAAGCTCCTCGGCACCATGGGCGAACGCGTGATGCCAGGTGTCGGCGCCAAAGGCCACGCTTTGGCCTGTCTCGACCTTGTGTACCTCCCCGACCTCTGGGTTGGCGAGAACGATCGTGCCGCTCAGAACGGTCAGCACCTCATCGGCGCCGAAGACCGTCCTGTACTCGGGCGAGTGGGTGAAAGACCCTCCCGGCGCCAACCCAAAGACCAGGCAGTGGATGAGCTCGGTCGAGG
>Ga0081538_10003796_pt1 | contig 14123 bp, 16 predicted proteins | sample TabmetS5T2R1_FD_71022 | JGI IMG/M metagenome (GOLD analysis project Ga0081538, IMG submission 71022) | Tabebuia heterophylla rhizosphere microbial communities from the University of Puerto Rico - S5T2R1 | ecosystem: Host-associated > Plants > Roots > Rhizosphere ... | reverse complement strand
ACGGTGGCTCGGCGCCCCAGGCAATGCGAAGCCCCTGCTCGGCCGCAGCCGCGCCGGTGTCCGTCCCACCGGTGTCGCCCGCAGCGTCGTCGTCGTCCCCGCCACAGCCGGCTGCAGCGAGCGCCAGCACCGAGACGAGCGCCACGACGAGCAGGAGCACTCTGTTTCTACGCACGTCTGCCCTCCTCTTGTTCATCAACGGCCGCACCCGAGATTCTGGCCAGGCGGCCACTGGCAGGTTTAGACGCCGGTGGCCGGGCGAAGTTAGTGCTACTGCGCGCGGAGCTCGCGGCGCTCGACGACCTGGCTGTCGCGGAGCTGGGTCGTGCAGCCGCCGACCGTGAAGAGAGCCCCGTCGACGTAGAAGGCCTGCAGGCCGTGGCGGGTGACGAGCGAGCGGGGGCCGGACGTCCAGGTGCCGGTTTCGGCGTCGTAGATCTGGTAGGTGCTCTCCCAGACGGCATGGATCTCGTCCCCGGCCACCGCCGCCCCCAGCAGCTCCATCGGCTCGGGCATCGCAGGGCCCTTCCGCCACTCGCCGGTGCTCGGGTTCAGGATCCAGACGTCTCGGATGATCTCGTCTCCACGCCGCCCTCCGATCATCCAGATTTCGTCCCGAAACGGCACCGCGTCGAACGCGTGGTTCGCGAAGGGGAGCGACGGTCCCTCCGACCATTCGTCGGTCTCGGGGTCGTAGACGTAGACCTCGTCCCGCTCTTCACCTTCGTGGAAGCCGCCGAGCACGTAGATCTCGCCCCCGAGCGCCAGGGCGGCATGGTTGAACCGTGGCTCGGGGAGCGGAGCGCGCGCGCTCCACTCGTCGGTCGCCGGGTCGTACGCGTAGACGGCGCGCGAGTTCCCGTTGGCCGTGGTCCCACCGATCACGTACAGAAGGCCGTCGACCGCCGCCGCCGCGCCCGCCCGGACGGGCTCGGGCATGCGTCGAAGCGTCTCCCACGAGTCGGCGTCGGGGTCGTAGCGAGCGAGGAGGTCGAGCGGACGTCCGGTCTCCCCCACCATCCCGCCGGCCGCGTAGATCTGGTCGCCGATGTCCGCGGCCGCGACGTAGCTCCGGCGCTGGGACATGGATTCCCGGTAGGTCCACGGCGCCGCCTCGGCCTCGTCGGTTCCACGCACGCCGAGGACCGCCGCGAGCACGACGACGCAGAGCACGAGCAGGACGGCCGCGAGCACGCGCATGTCTACTGAGACGCTCGGCCGAGCGCCTCCGTTAGTCCTCAGAACTCGAACCAAAATGAAGCCTTGAGCCGCCGCGAAGGTCATTCTGCTTCGCGTTCTTAGCCGGCGAGCGCGTCCGCTCCCGCGACGACCTCCAGGATCTCCTGGGTGATCTCCGACTGACGGGCGCGGTTCATGTCGAGCGTGAGCCTGTCGATCAGCTCGCCGGCGTTCTTCGAGGCGTTCCGCATCGCCGTCATGCGCGCGCCGTGCTCGGAGGCAGCCGACTCGAGGAGCGCGCGGTAGATCGTGGTCTCGAGATAGGTGGGGAGCAGGCGCCCGAGGATCTCCTCCGGCTCGGGCTCGTAGATGAAGTCGCCCTCGAGCGCGATCTCGTAGGCGCTCTTCTCCTCCTCCTCGAGCAACGTCCGCGGGATCGGAAGAACGTCCTCGACGGAGACGGTCTGGGTCAGCGGCGAGACGTAGTGGTTGTAGACGACGACCACCCGGTCGACCTCCCGCTCGACGAACAGGTCGGCGAGCTTCTTCGAGATGGCGACGGCGTCGGCGTACACCGGGCGGTCGGTGAAGTCGATCCAGGCCTGCTCGATCTCGTAGCGCCGGAAGCGCAGGGTCGAGCGGCCCTTCTTGCCGACGACGACCCAGCGGACGTCGGCGCCGCCCGAGCGCACCTCGCGCTCGAGCTGGAGCGCGCGCCGGATGATCTGTGCGTTGAACGCGCCCGCGAGGCCCCGGTCGCCCGTCAGCGGCAGGATCGCGACGGACTGGATCGTGTCGCGGGCCTCGAGGAGCGGGAAGCCGCGCGAGGGCGTCGCCCGCGCGGTGCCGATCATCAGCTCGCGCATCCGCTCGGCGTAGGGCCGCAGCGCCGAGATGCGCGTCTCGGCCCGGCGCAGCTTCGCCGCCGCCACGAGCTCCATCGCCTTCGTGATCTTGCGCGTGTTGCGAACGGACCGGAGCCGCCGCTTGATGTCCTGGACCGTGGCCATCAATGCTCCTTTCGGTGATGCTGCTCAGTCTCTTCGTCGCGAGCACCAAGCTGGCGCCGCGTGATCGCGGGGTAGAGGCGAGCGTGTATCGCCGAGAGGAACATTGTTACGCGGCTACGCCGGCCTCCTCGTGCACGGCGAAGTTCTTCCGGAACTCCTCGATCTGCTCGCGCGCCGCCGCCTGCGCCTCGTCCGGGAAGTCACCGCTGTCTCGGATCCCGGCGTAGACCGTTCCCTCGGTGCGCAGGTACTCCCTGAGCTCCTCCTGGAAGCGCGGCACCTGCTCCGTGGGAACGTCGTCGAGTAGGCCCTGGATGCCCGCGAAAATGGCGACCACCTGCTCATCCAGGGGCCACGGCTGGTACTGCGGCTGGTTGAGCGTCGCCACCATGCGCTCGCCGCGGGCGAGCGTGCGCTGCGTCTGCGGGTCGAGCTCGGAGCCGAACTGCGCGAAGGCCTCGAGCTCGCGGTACTGCGCCAGGTCGAGCCGGAGGCGGCCGGCGACCTTCTTCATCGCCTTCGTCTGCGCGTTCCCGCCGACGCGGCTCACAGAGATACCGACGTTGATCGCCGGGCGCACGCCCGAGTAGAAGAGGTCGGACTCGAGGAAGATCTGCCCGTCGGTGATCGAGATGACGTTGGTGGGGATGTAGGCGGCGACGTCGCCGGCCTGCGTCTCGATCACGGGCAGGGCCGTCAGCGAGCCGCCCCCCAGCTCGTCGGAGAGCTTGCACGCGCGCTCGAGCAGGCGCGAGTGGAGGTAGAAGACGTCGCCCGGGAAGGCCTCACGGCCCGGCGGGCGGCGGAGGAGCAGCGACATCTGCCGGTACGCGTCCGCGTGCTTCGAGAGGTCGTCGTACATGCAGACGGCGTGCCTGCCGTTGTAGAGGAAGTGCTCGCCCATCGCACAGCCGGCGTAGGGCGCCATCCACTTGATCGGGGCCGCCTCCGTCGCCGAGGCGGTGACGATGATCGTGTAGTCCATCGCCCCCGCTTCCTTGAGGCGCTCGTACACCTGCGCCACCGTCGAGGCCTTCTGGCCGATGGCGACGTAGATGCAGATCATGTCCTGCCCGTGCTGGTTCAGGATCGTGTCGACGAGGATCGCGGTCTTGCCCGTCGAGCGGTCGCCGATGACGAGCTCCCGCTGGCCACGGCCGATCGGGATCATGGAGTCGATCGCCTTGATGCCGGTCTGGAGCGGCTCGAAGACGGGCTGGCGGTTGACGACGCCGGGCGCCTTGAACTCGAGCAGGCGGCTCTCCGAGGCGTTGAGCGGGCCCTGGCCGTCGACAGGCTCGCCGAGGGGGTTCACGATCCGGCCGATCAGCTCGTCGCCCACCGGGACGCTCATGACCTTTCCGGTCCGCTTGACGGTCTCGCCCTCGGCGACCTCCTCCCACTCGCCGAAGAGCGCGACGCCGACGTTGTCCTCTTCGAGGTTGAGCGCGATGCCCGTGACGTCGTGCTCGAGCTCGACCATCTCCATGGCCATGCAGCTCTCCAGGCCGTACACGCGCGCGATGCCGTCGCCGATCTGGAGGACGGTGCCGACCTCGGCCAGGTCGGTCTCGACGTCGTAGGCCTCGATCCGCTGCTTCAGGATCGACGTGATCTCTTCGGGACGTAGCTTCACTTGATTCTCAGCTCCTTGCTGTCAGTTCCTGGCGTAGCTGGTCCAGTCGGCCGCGCACGCTCGCGTCGAGGCGCTGCGAGCCGGCCTGGATGACGATGCCCCCGATCAGGCCCGGGTCGACGCTTCTCGTCGCCTCCACCTTGCGGCCGGCCGCCTGCTCGATCTGGACGACGACCTTGGCCGCCTCCTCGTCGGAGAGCTCGACCGCGGTCGTCAGCTCGAGCTCGAGGACGCGCTCGGCGAGCGCGACCAGGCGCTCGAGCTCGGCCTGGATCTCCTCGACGTCGCCGATACGGCCCTTTTCCGCGAGCAGGAGGAGGAAGTTGCGGACGAGCGGGTCCGCCTCCCCCAGCGCCGCTTCGAGCGCGTCGCGCTTGACGTGGGGCTCGATCTGAGGGTTGCGAAGGAGGGAGCGCAGCTCCTCGGAGGCCTCGATCGCGGCGACGAAGTCGCCCAGCTCCTCGCGGACTTGGTCGACCCGGTCGTGGTCGCGGCCGGCTTCGAGGAGCGCCTCGGCATAGACACGGTGGGCCACGGCCAATCTGCCTAAGCCTCCTAGTTCTCGCTCGCGATCTGCTTCACGTCGACCTCGGCGATCGTCTCGTCGATCAGGCGCCGCTGGTCTTCCTCGTCGAGGACCTTCCCGGTCACCTTCTCGGAAGCGAGCAGGGTGAGCTCGACGACGTCGCGGCGGATCTGCTCGCGGAGGCGGGCGTTCTCGGCCTCGAGCTCCTCGCGGTTCTTCTCCAGGCGCTCCCTGAGGTCGGAGTCGGCCGCGTCGCGCGCCTGATCGAGCTGGCGCTGGGCCTGGCGGCGCGACTCGTCGAGGATCCTCTCGCGGTCGGCGAGAGCTTCCTCACGCTCCTTCTTCACGAGCTCGCGGAGCTCGCGGGCCTCCTCCCGCGCCTTGTCCGCCTCGTCGAGCGCCTCCCGGATCCGGTCGCGGCGCTGGTCGATCATCCTCTGGATGCGACCGAAGGCAAAGCGCCGGAGCGCCCAGAGGACGATCAAGAACGTGAGGATCGTCCAGACCATCAGGCCCGGGACGACGTCGATCAGCGAGCCCTCGTCCTCCTCGGCAGTCGTGGTCGTCTCCTGCGCGAAGAGGATTGCCTGCAGCAGCTGGTCTCTCATGGCGAGACGAGCACGAAGGCGAGTAGGCCGCCTAGCAGCGCGTAGAAGACGACGGCCTCGGTGAGCGCGAAGCCGAGCCACTGGATGCCGGTGAGCTCACCGCGAAGTTCGGGCTGCCTCGCCACCGCCTGGATCATCGAGCCGAAGATCGTCCCGATGCCGATGCCGGCCCCCACGGCGCCGAGCCCGACCCCGACCCCGAAGGCGATCGCCTGGCCGAGCGCGACGAGACCGTTGTCGGTCGTCTGTGCGAGCAAGAGTTCCACTGTTCCTCCTCCTTAGTGTTCCGGTTCGATGGCGGCGCCGATGTAGATGGCCGAGAGCAGCGCGAAGACGAAGGCCTGGATCGAGACCACGATTCCGACCTCGAAGAGGTAGATCGCGGTTCCGATCAGCACCGAGAACGGCACCAGCCACCAGGCCGAGAAGATGAAGATGAGGCCAAGCATGACGAGGATCAGCATGTGGCCCGCCAGCATGTTGGCGAAGAGCCGCACTGACAGCGAGATCAGTCGCATGAACTGCGAGATCACCTCGAGGGGGACGATCAGGCCGAGCAGGGGCTTCGGCGCGCCCTCCGGGATCCAGCTCTTGAAGTACCGGACCGTCCCGTTGTAACGGATGCCCTCCACATGGGTGGAGCCGAAGGTGATGAGCGCGAGGGCGAGCGTGACGCTCAGGTTGGCGGTCGCGGCGTAGATCCCCCACGTCGGGAGCTCGACACCGAAGAAGTCGAACTTCTCGTCCGAGAGCGGGAGCGGCACGAACCCAACGATGTTCAGCACCCAGATGAAGAGAAAGAGCGAGGCGACGTACGGAAACCAGAGGTGGAGGGCCTTCGAGGGGATGCTCGACTCCGCGATCTGCTCCTGGACGGCCTCGTAGATCGCCTCGCCGGTCGTCTGGCGCCGGTCGGGACGGAGCGAGAGGCCGAAGCGCATGAGCCAGATGCCGAGCAGGATCGTGAGCAGCCCGCCCAGCCAGAGGTAGGCGACCGCCTTGTTGACGGACAGGTCGAGCGGCCCGACGTGGATCGGGATCCACTCCTGGAGGATGAACTCGTGCTGCGGGTCGAAATCGCCCTCGGCGGCGAAGAGAACGCTCACCGCTTCGGGCTCCCCGAGTAGTAGAGGGCGAGGCTCATGGCCAGCTCGGCGGTGTAGGCGGCCGCGTAGACGAGCGCGCCCGCCAGCGCGAGGGACGGGTCGGCGACCGCGACGGCGAGGAGGATCAGCACGAGCACGATCCCGCGGCCCATCATCCCGAAGGCGGCGACGCCCGAGCCGCGCAGGGTCGGCTCGCCGATGCCGGCCTTGAGGAGGAACAGCCCGACGACCTGGTTACCCGCCCAGAGGAGCGCGCCGAGCGCCCAGCCGCGCACGTCCCAGCCGGCGAGGAGAAAGATCGGAAGAGCGAGTGCGAGGACCGCGCCGCCCACGAGGACGGGCAGGCGCCGGTCCGGCAGGGGACGCGGCGTCAGCAGCGCCCCGGGGGTCACGGAGCGTCCGAGCGACGGACGAGGGCGGCCACGACTGCATGCATCTTATTCGCACAAAGCGTATCAGTTGAGAGCGCAGGTTCGTAACACTGTTTTTGCAGTTGTGAAGCCGTTTTTTGCCTACTTTGTGCGGCTGATGAGCCGCGCGCCGAGCTCGCGCACGACCGCGACGAAGAGATCGATGTCGCCCTCCCGCGTGCGCCAGTTGACGATCGCGGGGCGAAAGGCGACCTTGCCGCCGAAGCTGGTCGTCCCAGCGTAGACGCGACCGTCGGCGAGCACGTCTTCCCCTAGGCGGGCATTGAGGGCATTCAGCTCCTCCTCGGGCACGCCGGGCGGGCGGTAGCGGAAGCAGACGATGTTGAGCGGGACGTCCGCGAGCCGCTCGAGATCCGGTGCGTCGTCGACGAGGCCGGCGAGGCGCCGGCTCAGGTCGAGGTGGCGCTCGACCATCTCGCAGTAGCCGGACCGCCCCCAGGCCCTGAGCGCCGCCCAGACGGCGAGCGAGCGCGCCCGCTGGGAGGTCTCGGGCGTCAGGTAGCCGTAGGTCGGTTCCGGCTCTTCCTCGGGAAGGTAGGCGGCCGTGAGCGAGAAGACCTTCGCGAGCCGGCGGGAGTCGCGGACGAAAGCGAAGCCGCAGTCGTAGGGGACGTTGAGCCACTTGTGCCCATCGGCGATGACGGAGTGCGCCCGCTCGACGCCCTCGGCCAGGTGGGCGACGCGCGGCGAGAGGCGGGCGAAGAGACCGAAGGCGCCGTCCACGTGGAGCCAGGCCCCGTGCTCCTCGGCGAGATCCGCGAGGGCGGCGAGCGGGTCGAATTCGCCTGCGTTCACCTCACCGGCGTTCCCGACGATGATCGCGGGCGCGCCCCCGAGGTCGCGGAGCGCCCGCTCCAGGCCCGGCAGGTCGATCCGCCCCACCGCGTCGCGGGCGAACGCCGCCACGCTCGCCCGGCCGATGCCGAGCATCGAGAGCGCCTTCGTGGCGCTGGTGTGGATGATGCCGCTCGAGAGCACCGGCACGGCTGGGAGGCCGCCCAGCCCGTCGGCGCCGATGTCGCGCCCGTGCCGCTCTCCCCACCACTGCCGCGCGGCGGCGAGGCCCATGAGGTTGGCCGTGGTCGCGCCGGTCGTGAGCGCTCCTCCCCACTCCGCGGGGAGCCCGAAGAGCTCCTTGAGCCAGGCGACCGAGACGGACTCGAGCCGCGTGGCGAGCGGGGAGCCGACCCAGCTGAACGCGTTCTGGTCGAGCGCGGTCGCGAGCCAATCGGCGCCGAGCGCGGCGGGCGTCACTCCGCCCGTGACGAAGTGGAAGAACCGCGGCCCGGGCGACGCCGTCGCAGCGTCGAGCCCGCCGAGCAGCTCCTCGAGCGCGGCGACGGCGCCGGAGCCGCCCTCGGGGAGCGGGCCCCCGAAGCCGGCCGCGGCCGCTTCGGCGCCGTCGGGGAGCACCGCGCGCTCGCCGAGCCCCGCAAGCCAGGCCGAGGCCTGGTCGAACGCGAGCCGCGAGGCCGCGGCGGTCTCGTCTCTCACTTCGTGCCGTAGAGGCGGTCGCCCGCGTCGCCGAGGCCCGGGACGATGTAGCCACGCTCGTCCAGCCCTCGATCGATGGAGGCGACGACGACGTGGACGTCCGGGTGCGCGGCGTGCAGCCGCTCCATCCCGTCGGGCGCGGCGATGATGGCGATCATCCGGACCGACTGCGCGCCCGCCCGCTTGAGGATGTCGACGGCGGCCGCCGTCGAGTTCCCGGTCGCCAGCATCGGGTCGAGCAGGATCACGTCCCGCTCGGCCACGTCGGCCGGCAGCTTCACGTAGTACTCGACCGGCTGCAGCGTCTCCTCGTCCCGATAGAGGCCGATGAACCCGACCCGCGCCGCCGTGACGAGCGAGAGCACGCCGTCCAGCATCCCGATCCCGGCGCGGAGAATCGGGACGACGGCAACCTTCTTACCGGAGATCCTCGGCACCGTCACCCGCTCGAGCGGCGTGGCGATCTCGACCTCCTCGACCGGGAGGTCCTTGGTCACCTCGTAGGTGAGGAGGACGGCGAGCTCGTTGACGAGCTGGCGGAAGTACTGCGTCGGGGTCTCCTGGTCTCGGAGCAGCCCGAGCTTGTGCTGGACGAGCGGGTGGTCGACGACGGTGACGCGCTCCGCGGTGATGCTCACGCGACGTACTCCGGGTAGCCGCGGTAGCCCGGATAGAGCGGTCGTCGCTCGCAGAGGGCGGCGCTTCGGGCGCGGAGCGCCTCCAGGTCGCCGTCGCCGAGCGCACCGGCGATGATCGCGCCGACCTCGCGCAGGTCGTCTTCGTCGAAGCCGCGCATCGTCACGGCGGGCGTGCCCAGCCGGATGCCGGAGGCCTCCATGGGCGGGCGCTCGTCGAAGGGCACCGTGTTCCGGTTGGCGGTGATGCGAACCTCGTGCAGGCGCTCCTCCGCCGCACGACCCGTCCAGTCGCTCCCGCGCAGGTCGACCTGGAGGAGGTGGGTGTCCGTGCCGCCGGTGAGGAGGTCGAAGCCGCTCTCGAGGAGCGCGTCCGCGAGCGCGTCCGCGTTCGCGCGGATCTGACCCTGGTAGACGCGGAAAGCCTCAGTGGCCGCGATCTTGAAGCAGGTCGCCTTCGCGGCGATCACGTGCAGGAGCGGGCCGCCCTGCATTCCGGGGAAGACTGCTTTGTCGACCGCCGCGGCATGCTCCTCCTTGCAGAGGATGAACCCTGCGCGCGGGCCGGCCAGGGTCTTGTGGCTCGTCGAGGTGACGAAGTCGCAGTGAGGCACCGGATTCGGGTGCAGACCGGCGGCGACGAGCCCGGCGAAGTGGGCCATATCGCAGAGAAGAAGCGCGCCCACCTCGTCGGCGACCTCGCGGAAGCGGTCGACCTCGATCGTGCGCGGGTAGGCGGAGGCGCCGCACACGATCAGCCCGGGCCGGTGCTTGCGGGCGAGCCGCCGCACCTCGTCGAAGTCGATCAGGCCCGACTCCTTCTCGACGCCGTAGCCGACGACGTCGTAGAGCTTCCCCGAGAAGTTCACCTTCAAGCCGTGCGTGAGGTGGCCGCCGTGGTCGAGCCGCATGGCGAGGATCGTGTCCCCCGGATCGAGGCAGCTGAAGTAGACGGCCATGTTCGTCTGCGCGCCCGCGTGGGGCTGCACGTTTGCGTGCTCGGCGCCGAAGAGCTCCTTCGCGCGGTCGATCGCCAGCTGCTCGATGCCGTCCACCACCTCGCAGCCACCGTAGTAGCGGCGGCCGGGGTAACCCTCGGCGTACTTGTTCGTGGGCACGCTCCCGACCGCCTCGAAGACCGACGGCCAGGTGAAGTTCTCGGAGGCGATCAGCTCGATCGTCCCGCGCTGGCGCTCGAGCTCGCGCGCGATCAGCTCGACGAGGTCGGGATCGACGTCCGCGAGCCCGGCGCGCTGCAGCTCTTCGAGAGTCTCGACCGCGATCGCCATCCCGGCCACTTTACTCCGCGGAGAGGGCGGCGGCCGCCGCGCCGAGCGCCTCCCCGGCGGTGACCGCACCCTCGCGGAGGACGGCGGGCTCCGGCCCCGTTAGATCGAGGACGGTCGACGGCGTCCCCGGCAGCTCGCCGGCCTCGACGACGACTCCGCAGGCGTCGAGGATCTCTTTCTGAATGTCCTCCGGGCGCGCGGGATCCGGCTCCCCGTGCCGGTTCGCGCTGGTCGACGCGACGAGCCCGACGCGGCGGACGACCTCGAGCGCCTGGCGCGGGAGGTCCGGCACGCGCACGCCGATCGTCTCCGGCCTCGTCCCCGTGAGCCAGGGGAAACGGCGTGCGGGGTTCGGGAGGATCAGCGTGTACGGCCCGGGAAGGAGAGCGCGTGCGACCACGGCGGCGCGGCCGCAGGCCTCGGGAACGGCTTCCAGGATCGTGTCGAGACCTGCCGCGAGAACCTGCACGGGCATCGTCTCGGGCCGCCGCTTCGCGGCGTAGAGCCGCCGGCAGGGGCGTTCGCGGTAGGCGTCCGCGCAGAGCCCGTAGACCGTGTCGGTGGGAAGCACGACGAGCTGGTCCGCCCGCAAGGCCGCGACCGCGTCGTCGCTCACGCCTTTCCCCAGCGCCTGTGGTTCCCCGCGGTCACCCAGAGACAGTGTGCCCACCGGTGGCGCCGAATCGCGGCCCGGGCTCTCCACAGGGGGTGTCCTCCGGGGCCACGGACTGGGCCTGGCCCCGGACGTGGCCGCTACGGACGCTGTCCCTCGACGACCCGGTCGCGCCCGGCGAGGTCGGGCGTGCAGAGAACGCCCTCGTAGCCGAGGGCCGCTAGGCCCTCGGCTACGTCGCCGGCCTGGCCGTCGCCGCACTCGAGGACGAGGTAGCCGCCGGGCGCGAGCGCGTCGCGCGCGGCGCGCGCGACGCGCTCCCAGACGCGGTCGCCGACAACGGCTTCGAAAGGCTCGTAGAGCCGAATCTCGGGCTGGAGCGAGTCGTACTCCGAGGGAAGGACGTAAGGCGGATTCGAGACGACGAGGTCGAAGGGGCCGCGAAGGCCGTCGAGCAGATCGCCGCGGCGAAGCTCGACCCGGGCGGCCATGCCGGTGCGGGCCAGGTTCTCGCGCGCCAGGGCGAGCGCCGCTGCGGAGCGGTCGACTGCAACCACGCGGGCGCCCGGGTGCTCGTCGGCGAGCGCGAGGGCGATCGCGCCCGAGCCCGTGCCCACGTCGAGGACGCGCGGCGCCGGAAGGCCGCGCAGGTGGTGGAGACAGCGCTCGACAACCACCTCGGTCTCCGGCCGCGGCACGAGCGCGCGCCCGTCCACGTTCAGGACAAGCTGCCGGAACCCCCACTCTCCGAGCACGTACGCGAGCGGCTCACGCGCGCGCCGCCGCCCGACGAGCTCCTGCAGGCGGGCGAGCTCCCCGTCCGCGAGAGCCCGGTCGGAGGCGTACAGCTCCGACCTGGAGACCCCGAGCACCTCGGCCACAAGGAGCTCCGCGTCCACACGCGGCGAGGGCACGCCGGCCTCGTCGAGCTCCCGCGCGACCCCGTGGACCGCATCGAGGGGGCTCACAGGCCAGCCTCTGGCCTGTGAGCGTGGGGAGGGTGTGTGAGGGGACCGGGAGGTTCCCTCACTGTCTCAAAGAAGGGGCACGTGGGGGAAACATGGTTTCCCCGACGGGAGCGAGCCGGAGGCGAGCGACGCTCACGCTGAGGCGGCCGTCTCGAGCGCCCGCCGGCGTTCCTCCGCCGCGAGCGCCTCGGTGAGCTCCTCGAGATCCCCGCCGAGGATCGCGTCCAGCCGGTGGAGCGTGAGCTTGATGCGGTGGTCGGTGACGCGGTTCTCGGGGAAGTTGTAGGTGCGGATCTTCTCCGCGCGGTCGCCGCTTCCGATCTGGGACCGCCGCTGAGCGGAAACCTCCTCCTGCTGGCGGCGGAGCTCCGCCTCGAGGAGCCGCGCCCGCAGGACGCGCATCGCCTTCTGCTTGTTCTGGAGCTGGGACTTCTCGTCCTGCATGGCCACGACCGTGCCGGAGGGGAGATGCGTGATGCGGACGGCCGAGTCGGTCGTGTTCACGCTCTGGCCGCCGGGGCCCGTCGAGCGGTAGACGTCGATCTTCAAGTCGTTGGGATCGAGCTCGACGTCGATCTCCTCGGCCTCGGGCATGACTGCGACCGTGGCCGTCGACGTGTGGATGCGGCCCTGGGACTCGGTCTCCGGCACGCGCTGCACGCGGTGGGTCCCGCCCTCGAACTTGAAGACGGAGTAGGCGCCGTCGCCCTTGATCGCGAACGTGACGTCCTTGAAGCCGCCGCCGTCGTTGGGCCCAGAGCCCAACGGCTCCCAGCGGTAGCCGCGGCGCTCCGCATAGCGCGTGAGCATGCGGAAGAGGTCGCCGGCCCAGAGCGCCGCCTCGTTCCCGCCGGCACCCTGGCGGATCTCGACGACGACGTCCTTCGCGTCGTTCGGGTCACGCTCGACGAGCGCGAGCTTCAGATCCTCCTCCAGCCGCTCGAGGCGCTCCTCCAGCTCGGGGAGAAGCTCTCGCAGGTCAGGGTCGGAGCGCGCGGCCTCGGCGTCGTCTCGCGCCTCGCGCCATTCCTGCGCGAGCTGGTGCGGGCCTTCCAGCTCCTTCAGGCGGCGGCCGGCGTCGGCCGCGGCATTGCGGTCCGAGTAGAGCGCAGGGTCGTTCATGCGCTCCTGCGCCTCGACGTAGGAGCGCTCGAGCTCGTCCACGAGGCTGTCGATCTGGGCGCTCATGACGGCCTCAGGATAGCCCCGGAAAGCGCTGGAAAAGCTCCTCCGAGCTACGCCATCACTTCGACCTTGCGCTCCTCCGGCGTCAGCCTGCCCTCGAGGCGGAGCACCTCGCGGAGCGCGCGGATCGAGACTTCGATCTGGTCAAGCGAGGGGGCCCTCGTCGTCAGGCGCTGGAGCCACAGGCCCGGCGCGAGGATCGTGCGGAGGACGGGATTCCGAGGGTGCTTGCCGGCGAAGCGGATCACCTCGTAGGCGATGCCGGCGATGACCGGGAGGAGCAGGATCCGGGAGGCGATCAGCCAGAACCAGCCGGGCTGGCCGACGAACGCGAAGACGAAGATGGCGATGACCATCACGTACAGCAGGAACGCCGTCCCGCACCGGACGTGGATGAGGCTGTGGCGCTGGACGGCTTCGGGCTCGAGCGGGTCGCCGGCCTCGTAGGCGTTGATGGCCTTGTGCTCGGCCGCGTGGTACTGGAACACGCGCTTGAGGTCGGGCATCAGGCCGACGAGCACGAGGTAGAGGATGAAGATGGTCACGCGGAGGAGGCCCTCGACGACGACGAACCAGCCCGTCGACTCGATCGGGAGCCAGTTCGTGATCAGTGCCGGCGAGACCTTGAAGAGCAGGAGCGCGAAGCCGATCGCGATGCCGAACGCGAAGAGCAGCTGCCCCCTCGTCAGCTCCGTCTGCACCTCGCCGCTCTCGTCCTCCTCCTGCGCGGCGTAGTTCGCAGAGATCGCGAGCGCGCGAAAGCCGATGGCGAGGGACTCGCCGAGCGCGATGACACCGCGCACGATCGGGAGCCGCAGCCACCGGTGCCGGAGGAGCACCGAGGAGATGGGCCGGTTGACCTCGGCGATGTCCCCGTCCGCCTTGCGCACGGCGACGGACCACGCCGAGGGCCCGCGCATCATCACGCCTTCGAGGACGGCCTGGCCTCCGATGGGCGCGCTCACCGGCGGCCGAACCTCTTTAGCCGCGGCGGGCGCCGGCCTTCTCGAGGCGCCGCTGGAACCGCTCGACGCGTCCGCCCGTGTCGACGAGCTTCTGCTTCCCGGTGTAGAAGGGATGGCATTCGGAGCAGATCTCGACATGGAGCTCGGGCTTCGTGGAGCGGGTCTGGAACTCGTTGCCGCAGGAGCAGCGTACGGTCGCCAGGACGTACTCAGGATGGATGTCTGTCTTCATCGGCGAGGGGAAGGGTTTCCATGAGGATACCAGAGGCCGTTTCTGCGGCTACGTTGCCTCCTGAGACGACGACGGCCACGCTCGCACCGTCCAGGTCGGGCACTCTTCTCGCCAGGAGCGCCCCCACGCCGGCCGCCCCGCCCGGCTCGGCCGCGAGCTTCGCGCGCTCGTAGAGGAAGCGAAAGCCCGTCGCGATCTCGGACTCGGAGACGAGCACCGACTCGACGCCGAGGTCCCGGCAGATCC
>Ga0081538_10003795_pt1 | contig 14125 bp, 14 predicted proteins | sample TabmetS5T2R1_FD_71022 | JGI IMG/M metagenome (GOLD analysis project Ga0081538, IMG submission 71022) | Tabebuia heterophylla rhizosphere microbial communities from the University of Puerto Rico - S5T2R1 | ecosystem: Host-associated > Plants > Roots > Rhizosphere ... | reverse complement strand
TGCATGGCGTCCTCCAGCGTCGTCGCCCGGTCGTCCCAGACAGATGATGACGCCTCTCCCCGACGTCAGGCGCTTCGCTCCACCCGGGACGCCACGATCGGCCCTGTCACACCGAGCAAGGAGGATGCCGCCACGGGTCCCCGCCATCACGAAGAGGTGTGGTCAATGACAGAACGCTCACGCTTCGACGCGTCGCAGGGCCCCCGGATCATCGGGCCGCGGGATGGCAAGACGGTCGAGTTCGGTGGGGTCGGGGTCCGGTTCATGATCTGGGGCGAGGAATCAGGCGGCGGGTTCTCGCTGGTCGAGCACCCGATCCGGCCGCGACACCTGGCCGCGCCGTGGCACCGCCACACCCGCGAGGACGAGTACAGCTTCGTGCTGGAGGGCCGGCTGGGCGCGCAGCTCGGCGACGACGTGGTCTACGCCGAGGCCGGCGACCTCGCGTTCAAGCCGCGCGACCAGTGGCACACCTTCTGGAACGTCGGCGACGGCCCATGCCGGATCCTGGAGATCATCTCGCCCGCCGGCTTCGAGCATTACTTCGACGAGCTGGCCGCGGGCGGCGGCTCGCCCGAGGAGTTCGAGGCGCGCTACGGCACCCAGGTGGACTTCGACATGACCCGCCGGCTGTGCGAGCAGCACGGGCTGCAGTTCCCGATCAACGAGTGACACCGCTGGTAGGGTGGCCGTCCCAACCGCGCACTCCGAAGGAAGCCACGCCATGGACTTCAAGCTGGAGCTGGTGGCGATCCCCGTGTCCGACGTGGACCGCGCCAAGGCCTTCTACACCGAGAAGGTCGGCTTCAACACCGACCACGACCACACGGTCAGCGACGAGCTCCGCTTCGTGCAGCTCACCCCGCCCGGGTCGGCCTGCTCGATCGCCATCGGCACCGGGCTCTCGGAGTCGCCGCCGCCGCCGGGCTCCGTCCAGGGCATGCAGCTGGTGGTCGCCGACATCGAGGCCGCCCGCGCCGAGCTGGCCGGGCGCGGGGTGGAGGTCAGCGAGGTCCACGACTTCCCCTGGGGCCGGTTCGTGTTCTTCAAGGACCCGGACGGCAACGGCTGGAGCGTGCAGGAGATCCCCCCGCGCGACTAGGTATCCTGCCGCCATTGCTTCAGCCCGGACGGGAGGCGAGCGCGTGGCCGACAACCGCGAGCGCGGTCCGCGGCTACCGCCGCGCTGGTTCATCCGTCTCGCCTGGTCGACCCACCGCGCGATCTACCGGGTCAGCGGTGGCCGCGTGGGAAACGGTCGTCACCGACCGCGGTCGTGATCCTGGAGCCGCGACCGGCATCGCCCTGACAGGGCGGGCACCCTCAGGCCTGGCGGCGGGCGTTGTGGAGCCGGAGCGTCCCTGGGACGCCCTTGAGCTCCACGGGGCCGATCTCGGCGAAGGACACGGGCGCGGCGTCGGCCGCGTCGACCACCTCCTGGCTGACCAGCACCTCGCCGGGTCTGGCGTACTCGGCGATCCGCGCCGCGAGGTTCACGGTCCGGCCGAAGTAGTCGCCGTCCTGGAAGACGACCGGTCCCGCGTGGATCCCGACGTGCGCGGGCGGAAGGTCGTGGCTCCCGACCACCGCCACCATCTCAAGGGCTGCCAGCACGGCATCGCCCGGCTTCCGGAAATAGAACATCACGCCGTCGCCGAGCCACTTCACCGGCGTCCCCCCGTGCCCCAGGGAGGACCGCCGGACCAGGGTGGCCAGCCGAGTCGCCAGGTCCGCCGCTGCCTCGTCGCCCCGCTCCTCGGTCAGCCGCGTGTAGCCGGTGATGTCCAGGAAGCACATCGCCGGCGGACGTCGCATTCGGCGGTACAGCCCCGCCCGCTCCAGCGCGCCCTCGACGTGCTCGACGGTCTCCCGGTTCCAGGTGTGTTCCTGCTGCCCGTGGTAGAGGGCCAGCAGCGCCTGCTCGCGGAGGGGGGCCATCCGGGACCCGAGGTCGGCTTGGGCCTCCAGCATCTCGCCCTCGGTCATGCCCGACGCCAGCATCGGCGTCATGACCTCGCTGTGCCACCAGGCCGTCTCGGTCTCGTTGATCCGGCGAAGGCTGTCCCCGCAGACCCGAAGCCACCGCTCGATGACAGCGGGCCGGAATCCATTTGCCAGCTGGAGCTCGATCACCGAGACGACCGACAGCTCGTCCTCGCGGACGGTGTCCTCCGGCCGTGGCTCGGCGTAGCCGAAGGCCTCGCGGACCACCAGCAGCAGCTCCAGCGGGATGCCCGTCTGTGCGCTCAGCTCCTGGAAGGTCGTGCCACTGAGCCCGGAGAACTGCTCGAAGGCGGCCGCATCCATGTAGGAGAACGTCAGCGCTCCATCCCGGACGGCGGCGGCCATGGCCTCCAGCGGCACGCCGGCCCGCTCGAAGCTCTGCAGCCATCGCGCCCTGAGCACGTCACCGGGCGAGAACGCGTCTCCCGCACCCGGCGTCAGGATCCCGAGCTCGACCAGGCGGGCGACGTAGGCGGGGTCGACCCCAGCCCGCTGGGCGACCTCCTGCCTCGTGTATCCGCTCACGCCGCCGCCAGCATAGCCGCCCGCCAGGGGACCGGTGGTCACCGGTGCGGCAGGTCGGCGCCGTCCAGCCGGGCGCCCCGCAGGTCGGCGCCGCCGAGCTTGGTGCCCTGGAGGTTGGCGTACCTGAGGTCCGCGCCGCCGAGGTTGGCGTCGGTCAGGTCCGCGTCCTGGAGGTCGGCGTCGCGGAGGCCGGCGTCCTGGAGGTTGGCCGCCACCAGGTGGGCCTCCTGGAGGTTGGCGCGGGTCAGGGTCGCGCCCCGCAGGTCGGTGTCCTCCAGGCGCGCCTTGCGCAGCTCGGCGTTGTACAGCCGCGCCCCCCGCAGGTCGGCCCTGCTGAGGTAGGCCCTGCGCAGGTCGGTGTCGGACAGGTCCAGGCGCGGCGCCTCCGGGTCCGGGGCGGCGAAGCGGCCACGGCCGAGCACGGTCAGGGCCGCCTGCACGTCCGGCGCCCGCAGCCGCAGGAAGGTGACCTCCTCCATGGCCGCGTCGGCGGGCGGCTGGCCGTCCAGCCGTGGCGGCCAGGGGGCGTGGCCGCGGATGTAGGCGGTCAGCACCTCCCCGATGGTGGACCGGTCGCCGGGGGAGTCGCGGGCGATCCGCTCCAGCGCGTAGATGCCGCCCAGCCGCACGTCCAGGTGCTGGCTGCCGAGCTGGTCGATGGCGCGGGTGAAGCGCTCGGTGATCTGCCCCTGCTCGGCCAGGTGGACCTGCTGGCGGCCGGTCTGCACCTGCCGCCAGGTGAGGTAGGCGCCGAGCAGCAGCGCCCCGCCGGCCAGGGCCTGCAGCAGCGTGCCCCTGGCGTCGTTCTGGAGCTTGCCCTGCTCGCGCTGCAGCTCGATGCGGTCCCTGCCGCTCGTCACCCCCTGGCGGTCGAGCTCCCGGTCGGTGAGGGGCGGGTACAGCAGCCGCGGCCCGACCAGCACCACGCCCAGCAGCACGACGAGGACCGCCAGCGCCGCCAGCGCCAAGGCCGCCGCGGGCAGGCGCCGGCGCCCCGGCCGCTGGTCCAGGTCCGGTGCTGTCGCCGTGGCCTCCCTTCGACCGACCCGCGTGCCGCGAGCGCGGCAGGGCCAGGAGGCTATGTGAGCGTCACGGCGGGAGCAACGCCGTGTTACCGTTGACCCAGCGGCCGCTCGCCACCCGGTAGCAGCGCCGCGTTTCGGGCAAGGAGGCCGCTATGGCCCCGCTCCTGCAGTCCGCCACCACTCCCGCCGACGGCCCCGCCGTCGTCACCGTGCGCGGTGACATCGACGCGAGCACCGCCCCCCAGCTCTGGCAGTTCCTCGGCTACCTGATCCTCCAGGGGCACCATCACATCGTGCTGGACCTGCGCAGCATGATCCTGATCGACTCGGCCGGGGTGGAGGTCCTCGCCCGGGTGTCGGCGTGGACCCGCCGCAAGGGCGGCAACCTGGAGCTGCGGTCGGCCAGCGCCGCCGTGGCCGAGCAGTTGGAGCTGGCGCGCCGCAGCGAGGCGCACCGGCAGCAGCATCCTTCCCAAGCCGGCGACTGAGCGGCCGGCGTGCCAGGTCCCGGGCGGATGCTACCGTCTCGGGCATGGCGCATCCCCGGATGTACTCCGACGACGACCCGTACCTGGCCGACCTGCGCCGGGTGTGCCTGGCGCTGCCGGAGTCCGCGGAGGTCGAGGCGTGGGGACGCCCGACCTTCCGCGCCGGCAAGAAGCTGTTCGCGGTCTTCGAGGGCAACGACGAGCACCCCTACGCGGTGGTGTTCAAGCCCGAGCCGCCCGAGCGCCCGGCGCTGCTCGACGACAAGCGCTTCTACGTGCCGCCCTACTGGGGGCCGAGCGGCTGGCTGGGCCTGGACTTCACCGCCGCGCCGGTCGACTGGCAGGAGGTCGCCGAGCTGATGGAGTCCTCCTACCGCCAGGTCGCGCTGAAGCGGATGCTCAGGGCGCTGGACGGGTAGCGGCGCGGGCTACGACCCGGCCGCGGCGGCGCGCTTGTCGGCGCCGCGGACGCCGCCCAGCACGGTGTGGGCCTGCTGGTCGACCAGGCGGGTGAAGAGCTGCTGCCCGTACCCGAACACCAGCGCCCAGGCCAGGATCTGCGCGGGCGTGTCCAGGGCGCTGAGGCCCGGCACGAACTGGCCGCGCATGAGCACCAGGCCCAGGAAGGCGGTGACCGCCCCGGTCGGCAGCTTCAGCGCGGCGAGCGCGACCGGCAGCCCGTACGGCTCCGAGGAGCCGCGGATGCCGCGGATCGCCGCGGCGGCCGCCACCGCGGCGGCGATCAGCCCGACCGCCTCGATGGTGAACAGGTCCCAGGGCGCCGCGGTGTGCTTGACGACGTCGTCGACGTCCGGCTGCGCCGGGCCGGCCTGCTGGCCGGTGTCCACCAGCGCCGACTGCCCGGTGGGGCAGACGACCACGGTCTGGCCCGACCGCTCGGGCTGGAAGCACATCGGGATCCGCGCCGGGTTCAGCAGGCCCATGACGGCGATGCCGATGGCCAGCAGGGTCATGACCACGGTGGTGGCGATCAGGACGTTGCGGAAGCTGCGCACGCGGAGCTGCTCGCGCAGCGCCGCCGAGCTGGCCGCGCGCACCGCGCTCACGATCTTGCCGCGCTCCTCGTCGACGGCGGCCAGCTTCTCCGCCTGCGTCGGCTCCTCGACCTTCCCTGGTCGCTGGTTGTCCGGGTCGGCCACGCCCAGCTTGCGGGCGATCCGCTCGAACTCCTGCCGGCGCGGGTCCTGCCGGTCGAGGTGGCGCTGCACGTGGTTGAGGCACGACGGGACCTGGCCGAGCAGGTAGTCGGCCGGGGCGACCTGGAGGAGGTCGGCCTCGGCGGCGTCGAGGTTGCTGATCGCGCGCTCGACCAGCGACCCGCTGACCGGCCGCCAGGGCCGCTGCTTGCGGTGGCGGGCCGCCTGCCTGGCCGCCTCGAGGTGCTCCGCGATCGCCTTGGCGAGCGGGTCCTTGTCGCCGGCGCCGTTCGGCCACAGCCAGGCCAGCAGCGACTCCAGCTCCTTGGCCCGCGTCAGCGTGCCCTCGCCCCAGGCGGTCGAGACCGGCCCGCCGACCTCCAGGTCCGCGGGCCGGGCACGCCCGCCCGCGTCCCGCGAGGGTCGTGTCCCGTTGGCCGTGATGGTGATGTCGGTCATGCGGCCCCCTTTTGGGCATGCGTTTGGTGAGCAGAGCCAGCCAAGCCGGTCCTGATACAGCCAGCAGCCCGAACGGGGCCGTCCGGTCAGGGTCGGCGCAGCGCGTACAACACCGGCATGAGCCCGCCGAGGAGGATCTGCGGGCGCCAGAGGGCGAACGCCAGGGCGCGCCGGTACCACACCGGGCCCAGCGCGGCCTCCATGCGCTCGCGGTCGCGGGTGAGCCGGGCGACCTCCAGCAGGTCGGGGGTGAGGTCGCCGGGGTCGCGCTCCAGCCGGTGCTCGGTCCACTCGCTGCCGATCCGCTCGCGCCGCCGCACCTCGAACCCGGCGGCGGCGATGGCCGCCTCCATCGCCGGCTGGTGCATGCTCGCCGGCGAGTTCCCCAACCCGTCGATCAGCAGCGCGCGGTCCCCGGGCGCCAGCCGGTCGGTGGCGAACACCGCGTACAGCACCATGCCGCCCCCCGGCCGCAGCACCCGGGCGCACTCTCGCAGGGCCCGCCCGCAGTCCGGCAGGCACGACAGCGTGTCGCGGCACCACACCAGGTCGCAGGCGCTGCCGGCGACCGGCAGGGCCTCCAGGTCGCCCTGGACCAGGTCGACCCGCCCGCCAAGGCCGGCCGCGGCCGCGTCGGCTAGGCCCTTGGGCAGCCAGGCCCCCACCAGGTCGACGCCGAGCACGCGGCAGCCGTAGCGGCGGGCCAGCGCGATCGCGTGGCTGGCGTCCCGGCAGCCGGCGTCCAGCACCAGCCCGCCGGGGTCGAGCCCCAGCCACCCGGGCGCCTCCAGCAGCAGCTCCGGCGACCGCGGCCCGAGGCTGCGGCGCAGCAGCTCGTCGCCGCCGTGCGGCCACCCCTGCCCGGCGAACAGCTCGGTGATCTCCCGGCGGACGGCTGGGTCGGTCATGCCGCCACGCTGGCAGAGCGGGGGTTCGTGGTCGAGCGATTACCTCTTGCTCAGCCTTCAGCGCTGGTCGCGCAGGAACGCCAGGATATGCGCGGCGAAGACCTCGGGGACGAGGACGTCGGCGACGTGCTCCTGGCCCTCGAGGACCACGATGCGGGCGTCGGGCAGCGCGGCCGCCACCGCCTGGATGCCCGCCTTGGAGGGGTCGGCGCTGTGTTCGCCGGTCAGCAGGAGCACCGGCACGGTGATCCTCCCCGCCTGCTCGGGATCCAGCCGGGCCCCGGTCTCGGCGCGGACCTCGCGGGTGATCGTGTGCGCGGCGGCGACGCGTCCGGGCCAGGACGGGGCGGCCTTGAAGGCCTGCATGTCCTCGTCGGACAGCAGCTCGAGCTCCCGGAAGAGGGTCTCGACGACGGCGTCGCGGTCGCCCTGGGCCAGCAGCGCGTCCATGCGGTCCTCCAGGCCGGGCGGCAAGGCGTACACGTCGGGGTTGGGGACCGGCCATCCCTCGTAGAGCACGAGCTTGCGGATGTTCGAGGTCAGCGTGGCTGCGCCGAACGCCACGATGCCGCCGTGCGAGTGCCCGTACAGGTCGACCGGGGTTCCGGAGGCTGCGGCGACCGCGTCCACCACCGCGGCGACATCCTCGTACTCTCGCGCCAGGTCGTAGTGGGGCGCGTCGGTGCTGGCGCCACGACCTCGGCGGTCCATGGCGTGGACGGTGGCGTGCGGCTCCAGGTGCGGCAGCAACGGCCGCCAGCGCGTGTGGTCGGCCGGCGTTCCGTGCACGACCACCAGCGGCGGCCCCTGGCCGCTGGTCCAGTAGGCGATCTGGGTGCCGTCGCGGGACACCAGCCGCGTCATGGTCGGCTCGTCGGTGTTTGCCATGTCAGCGCTCCTCGCGGCCAGCTCGGCGCCGTCGACCTCGGTCGTCAACCTTATGTCGGCGGGTCAGCCGAGCAGGTCGTGATCGAGCAGGTCGGTCACCCATGAGGCGTAGCGCCGTGTCGTCCAGCGTTGTTCGACGGTGAGCAGGTGGTACAGCTCGGGGCTGAGCAGGGCGCTGTAGCGCTCGGCGGCCTGCTTGACGGTCAGCCCGGGCCGCAGTGACGTGCCGAGGTAGGTCTGCAGGTTGCGGTTCTGGATCTGCAGCCGGAGCCGAAGCATGCGGGCGTACAACTTCGCGGCGGCGGGATGGCCGTCGGCCGCGCCCCGGACCACGGCGTGCACCGGGCTGATCCGCGCGAGGGTCTGGCAGCTGAGCGCGACGAGCCGGCGGAGCCGCTGGTGTGGGTCTGCCAGTGCGCCGATCTCGTCCCGGCGGTGCTGCTGGTCGCGGTGGGCTGGGTCCTCCGGGTCGAATCTGGCCAGCGACAGGACGCCTTCCAGCAGGCCCTGCTTGCCGCCGAGGGAGACGTAGATCGTGTCGGGAGACACGCCGGCGGCCTGGGCGACCGCGGCGACCGTGGTGCCGGCGTAGCCGCGGGCCAGGAACAGCTCTCGGGCTGCGGCCAGCACCCGCCGGCGGGTCGTGTCGGCCTGCTCCGCCCGCAGCGGCGAATGGTACCGACGCCGCCCCTTGACATCATCCGCCATAGCGGCCAGTCTACCATCGGTCGATTCATTCTAGTGCTACTCGGATGGATTTCGGGGGAGGCCACGATGGACAGCCTCGCCGGTCTTGACTACCACGAGCGCGGCACTGGTGAGGTGGTCTGCCTGGTCCACGCCGGCGTCTTCAGCGCCTGGTTCGCGCCGCTGTCCGAGCAGCCGGCGCTGGACCGGTTCCGGGTCATCCGACCGATCCGGCCGGGCTACGGCCGCAGCCCGGCGCCGTCCGAGCCGGCCAGCATCGCCGCCCACGCCCGCCGCTGCGGCGAGCTGCTGCGCGGGCTCGGCGTTGCGCGCGTCCACTGGGTGGGGCATTCCTCCAGCTGTTGCATCGGGCTGCAGCTGGCGCTGGACGACCCCGGCCTGGTCGCCAGCCTGATCCTGTTCGAGCCGGCCAAGCCCTCGGGCCGGCAGCGGGCGGCGGCCGCGTCGACCTATGTCGGCCCCGCGCTGGCGGCCGCGGCCCAGGGCGACCTCGCCGCCGCGTTCGACGTGTTCCTGCGCGGCGTGGGCGGCGACGGCTTCCGGGGGGTCCTGCGGGCCCGGTTGGGGGACGACGGCCTGGCAGGGGCCGAACGCGAGTCGGCCTACTTCTTCGCCGACGAGCTGCCGGCCGTGGCCGCCTGGACCTTCGGGCCGGCCGAGGCGGCCCAGGTCGCGGCACCGGCGCTGCTGCTCTGCGGCGCCCGGTCCCGCCCCTGGTTCCGCGAGAACGTCGCGGTCCTGGCCGAGATGCTGCCGAATGTGCGCACCGAGACCCTGCCCGAGCTGGATCACCTCGCCCCCCTCACCCACCCCGCCGAGCTCGCTGCCGCCATCAGCGAGTTCGTCAGCACCCAGCTCCCAGCCGGCCGGACGGCACGCGGCGAGTCGCCGCCGGCAGATCAGCGAGCAGGCCGCTCTTTGTAACCCGTCCGCTGCCAGCGGGACTCGACGGCTCGGTCTGCCGCAACGGACCGGACAAGGTCAGGAGGTGGTGATCGTCAGGACCTGCGCATGCCGGCTCGATGGCTGCGGGGGTGGCGTGATGCGCACGTCGTTGCCGGTCTGGGTCCAGGCGAGGTCCGCGGCCCCACCGAGGACGCCGATCCGGCTGCTGGCGGGGAGCGTCAGGCCGCGGATGGTGAGGCCGTCGGTGAGGTGGTCGGACAGGACGACGGCATAGACGGTGGCCTCCCTGTGGGTGAACCGGACCTGGTCGCCGGTGGCGGTGGTGGTCGCCGCGGGGGTCCAGGGTCGGGTCGCGTAGATGGCCTCGCCGTTGGCGTCCAGCCAGGCGCCGAGTTCGCGGAGCGGCTGCTGCTGGAGGTCGGGGATGCGGCCGGCGCCGTCGGGGCCGACGTTGATCAGTAGGTTGCCGCCGTGGGCGACGACATCGGCCAGCAGGTGGACCAGTTGGGTGCCGGTGAGGGTGTCGGCGGCGGTCTCTTGGGCGTTGTACCCGAAGGACCTGCCCAGGCCGCGGGTCAGCTCCCAGGGCGTGGTGGGTGCGGGGTCGGGGGTGGCGTACTCGTGGGTCTGGACGTCGTAGTGGAACCTCGGGGGCTGCTTGGGCAGCGGCCTGCCGGCGCGGACCAGCGCCTTGAGGGCCAGGGAGACGAACCGCAGGTACAGGGCGCGGGCCAGGCGGTTTGCCGGCATCCTCACCTGGGTCCAGCGGTCGTTGACCACCCCGTCGGCCACGGTGTTGTAGTAGTGGGCCATGACCTCGTGCGGGTCGGACCCGGCGGGCCAGCCCATGTCGTTCCAGAGGACCGACGGCTGGTAGGCGTCGATCAGCTCGGTCCACTGCGCAGCGGCATAGCGCGCGTACTCGGCGCCCGAGGCCTGCTGGCGCATGAGGTCGGTCATGGTCCGGATCGGCCGGTCGGTGAAGGTCCAGTCCAGGCCGCCGCCGTAGTACAGCCCCATCCGCAGCCCCTGTTCGCGGACGGCCTGGGTCAGGTCGCCGACCAGGTCCCGGCTGGACCGGTAGTCGGCAGGCACGTGCGGGTTGGCGACCGTGGTGGGCCACAGCGGGTAGCCGTCCAGGTGCCGGGTGACCATGACCACGTACCGCGCGCCGGCGCGGGCGAAGAACTGCGCCCAGTCGGCGAGGTCCACCGTGGCGGCGCTGGCCTCGAATCGGGTGCGGAAGTCGAAGTAGGAGAAGTCCTTGCCGTAGGTGGCCTGGTGGTACCGCGCGGTCGCTGATCCCGGGATGCGCAGCGCGTTGAGGTACCACTCGGCGTAGGGGACCTGGCCCCTGGTGTCCTTGCCGGCGGCCAGGTCACGCATGAACGCGGAGAAGTCGCCGCCGGTGGGTTCGGCGAACGCCGGGATCGAGTACAGGCCCCAGTGGACGAAGATGCCGAGCTTGGCGTCGGCGTACCAGCGCGGCACCGGTCGCGCGTCCAGCGATGCCCGTTCCGGCAGGAAGGTCACAGCTCTTCGCCCTGCAGTCGCTCCTGTCCAGGCGGTGGGTATCCACCCTACGGATCGGGATCCAGGGTCGTCCACGTCGACGATGCGATTCCGCCCCGCTCGAGCGCGGTCTCGCCGCCGCCGGTCCTCTCGGTGGCGAGCGGTACGACAATGGCGTTGCGGAACCGGCCGATGGGGGTGGAGGCTCCGCGGCGGGCATCAGTGGTTGGCGGTGAGGCGATGAGCGTCCGCAGCCCGGACGGGATCCCGTGCATGGAGTGCGGCTCGCGGGAGTTCGAGATCACCCGGCCGGGGTGGGTCGAGGGCCTGGGCGAGTGGCTCCGGTTCGGCGGCCGCTGGCGACCGCCCAGGCGGACCTGCCGGCGGTGCGGCGACACCAGCGACGCCGGCAGCTATGGCGCGCTCTGGTCCGCCCGGCGAGGCTGGTCGGTGCCGGTCCAGCTCGTCCAGGTCCTGCGCCGGCGTCGCAGCATGGTCCCGGTCCCGGCCACCTACCTGGCGGCGACGGTGCTCGGGGCGGTGGTGGGGGTGGCCGCGCAGCTCCTGTTCGGCTGGCCCTGGTGGCTGCTGGCGGCCGCGGTCGTCGCCGCGGTGTGGCTGTTCTTCGCCTCCACCGCGTTCTGGAGCGCCGGCGGGTGGAGCCAGCCGCTGGCCACCGACCTGCTGCGGGTGCTCCGCCCCGACACGGCCATCGAACGCGACCAGCGGCTGGAGGTCGAGCGGTTCCGGGCCGCCCCCTTCCCCCTGTACGGTCTGCCGCCCGCCTGGTCGGGGCCACGCCACCTCGGCGGCTGGGAGGGTAGCTGGGCCAAGGGCCAGCAGCCGGTCACCACCGCGCTCAGCCTCGGCCACGGCGACCCGCTGGCCGACCAGGGCCCGGAGCTGCGGGTCGAGGTCAGGGTCGAGCAGGCGGACGCCGGGCAGGGGATGACCATGCGGCTCCAGGACCGGCGCCACCTGGCCGAGGACCTGTGGCTGCGGGCCACGCCGCCAGCGAGCGATCTCGCCGAGCACGCCGGCCGGTTCGCCGACGCCCGCCGCCGGCCCGACCCGGCCTGGTCCCAGGTCACGATCCCGGTGGACGGCCGGCCGGTCGCCTTCGAGTGGCTGGCCGAGGGCCGCCACTGGGTGGCCCGGGCCGACCTGGGCGACCGCACGCTGACCCTCCACGGCCGCGACCTGCCGGTCGAGTCGGTCGAGCTGGTCCAGGTCGCCGACCTGGAGCCCTACATCCAGGGCCAGCGCCGCCTTCAGGAAGCCTGGGCCCGCCACTACGACCAGGAGCACTAGCCGGCACGGTCGACTTGGCCGGGGTCGCGGGCGAAGGTGGCCACGGCGGTGGCGGCGGCGTCGGCCATCTGGTCTAGGACGCCCAGGTCGAGGTTGTCGAGGTCGTCGCAGCGGGCGTGGTAGCAGGGGTCGGCGGGGCCCGTGCTGCCGCCGAAGGCGTCCCGCTCCTGGGCGCTCTTGGCCTCGCCGGCGCCGGTGAACAGGCCGCCCACCGGGATGCCAGCGGCGGCGAACGATGCGTGGTCGGAGCCGCCGCGTAGCGAGGTCTCGCCGACCGCCAGCTTCTGAGCACGCAGCTGGTCGGCCAGGACCCGCTCGATCACCGCGGAGCCGGCCGGCGCGCCCTCGGCGTCGCCGTCGTAGACCAGGCGTCGGAAGTTGGGGGAGCCGACCATGTCCAGGTTGAGGTACAGGGCGATCCGGTCCCGTTCGGCCTGGCTGAGGCCGCTCACGTAGTGCCGCGAGCCGAGCAGGCCGAGCTCCTCGGCGCCCCACCAGGCGAACCGGACGGTGTGGGCGGGCCGGGTGCCGGCCAGCCGGCGAGCGATTTCCAGCAGCGTGGCCGAGCCGCTGGCGTTGTCGTTGATCCCCGGGCCGGCCGCGACGCTGTCGAGGTGGGCGCCGGCCATGACCACCCGGCTTGGGTCGGCGCCGGGCAGCTCGACCAGGACGTTGCTGGTGGGCCGGCCGGTGGACTCGGTGTCGGTGCGCACCCGTACCTGCTGGTCGGGGTCGGCCTGGGCCAGGCGCCGGCCGAGCTCGAAGCTGGCCGCCAGCACGGGCAGGCCGATGCCGGGGCCACCGAGCGTCCCGGCCGGCACCTGGATGCGGCCGGCCTGGCCCTCGTTGAAGATGACGGCGGCGGCCGCCCCGGCCCGTTGGGCGTTGTCGACCTTTGCGCGGAAGGGGCAGGTGCCGCGCTGGAGCAGGGCGACCGCGCCCCGTAGGAAGCCGGCGAAGTCGGCCGGCTCGCAGCCGCTGGTGGAGCTGTCGGCGCGCGGGCCAGGGGGAAGGCGCAAGTCGACAGGGCGGAGTGGGGCGGTGACGTCGCCGCTGCCGGAGAATTCGAAGGTGCGGTAGTCGGTCCCGGCCCGCGGGGCGGCCCCGCCTTTGCCGACCAGCTCGAGGACCGGGCGGCTCCGCTCCCGGAAGCGGCCGGCCTGGAACCGCTGCACCTGGGGCGTGTAGCCGGCCGCCCGGAGCTGCCCGGCGACGTAGTCCACGGAGGCGTCGTAGCCGGGGGTGCCGGCCGCCCGGTTGCCGCCGTGGCGGTCGGCCACCGCCTGCAGGGCGGCCAGATGGGAGCGGATCCCCGCCACGGTGACGGCCGCCCGCAGCGCCGCCGGGGTCGGCGATGCTGTCGCTCTCGGGGTGGCGGCGCCGCCCGGCGGGGTGGTGGTGGGCGGGACGGGCGGAGGGCTCGAGGCAGGTTCGGGTCGGCCAGGGGTGCAGCCGGCCAGCAGCGCCAGCAGGACCAAGATTACGTGGGCGAGCAGGCGTCTGGACGGCCGCAGGTTCATGGCCGCAGCGTAGGCCGACCCTCGTCAAGTCCCGCTAAAGTCAGGCAACCCCATAGATCCCGGCAAGACACGCGATCTAGGCTCCTGAGTGCGCGGGACCACAGTCCCTCGGATCAGCTCAGGCAGAACTCGTTGCCCTCCGGGTCCTGCATCACCACGAAGTAGCGGTCCGCCACCGCCTGGTCGAACGTGCGCAGCCGGGTCGCGCCGGCAGCGAGCAGCCGGTCGACCTCGGCCTCCACCCGTTGCTTGCGGAGGGCCACCGGCACCTCGAGCCCGCCGCCGACCCGCAGGTCGAGATGGATGCGGTTCTTGACGACCTTCGGCTCGGGCACCTCCTGGAGGAAGATCTGCGGCGCCACGCCGTCGGGGTCCACCAGGTAGGCGGTGCACTCCCCGCGGAGCTCCTCCTCCGGCACCCCGATGCTGCGGAAGTACGAGCACCAGTCGTCGAATCCCTCAGGCGGGTCCTTCGGCTTGTAGCCCAATGCCGTGGTCCAGAACCGCATCATCCGGTCGGCGTCGGCGCAGTCGATGGTCAAGGTGAAGCTGGTCGCCAACGGTCCGCCTCCTGGCTGGTTCGAGTTCCCCGGCGGGGCCGGTCGGGCGGGAACGACCGCGATGGCGTCCATCTCGACGAGGAAGTCGGGATGGGCCAGGCCCTTGACGACGGCGGCGGTGATGACCGGAGGATGGGGTTGGTTGCCCCACACT
>Ga0081538_10003794_pt1 | contig 14125 bp, 14 predicted proteins | sample TabmetS5T2R1_FD_71022 | JGI IMG/M metagenome (GOLD analysis project Ga0081538, IMG submission 71022) | Tabebuia heterophylla rhizosphere microbial communities from the University of Puerto Rico - S5T2R1 | ecosystem: Host-associated > Plants > Roots > Rhizosphere ... | reverse complement strand
AAACTGACAGTTGGTAGACTATAGCCTAGCATTCACGATGGAGGAAGGCACTAGCTGCCCAGCCCCTTGAGGGCAAGGAGGAGGCTATGGATTTCCGCCTGACGGAGGAACAGGAAGGGCTCCAGAGACTGGCGCGCCAGATCGTCCAGGAAGAGCTGATGCCGTTGGAGCCGCGCTTTTTAGAGGAAGGACGCGACGACCTATGGTCGGAGGAATACGAGCGCCTCAAAAGGCTGTCGATGGACACGGGGCTGTGGGGCGCGCATCTCCCCGCTGAATTCGGCGGCAGTGGCATGGGCGTGCTCGGCAAGGTGTTGCTGCTCGAACAGTTCTTTCAGACGGCCGTCCCCTTCCCATGGTGTGCCGACTGGATGGACGCCTTTCTTGACGATTGCAATGAAGATCAAAAGCAGCGCTTCGCCTGGCCCGTGGTCCGCGGCGAGAAGCATAGTTGCTTCGCCCAGACGGAGCCGAATGCCGGCTCTGACCCGGGCGGCATGATGCAGACCACTGCGGTGCGCGACGGCGATAATTGGGTGATCAATGGCACGAAATTCTTTGTCAGTTGGGCGGACAAAGCCGACTTCGCGCTGGTGCAGGCCGTCACCGACCCTGAAAAACGGCAACGCGGCGGCATCACCATGTTCATCGTCGAGAAGGGCACGCCTGGATTTGCACTCAAACGGCCGATTCCGGTATGGGTCAGCAGGAAACCCGAGCAGTTCGAGCTCGTCTTCGACAATTGTGTGGTGCCGCAGGCCAACGTGCTCGGTGGCATCGGCCGTGGCTTCTATATGGGCCAGAAGATCCTCACCATCTGGGATCGCCTGGAGCGGGCGGCCTGGATGCTGGGCATGATGCAGCGGGCGCTCGACATGTGCATCGGCTGGTCCAAGCAACGCGTCACCTTCGGACGGCCGATCGCCGATCGCCAGGCCATTCAGTGGATGATCGTGGACATCTGGACGGATATTCAATACCTGCGCACCAAGCTCTACGAGGCTGCCTGGAAAGCCGATCAAGGGCAGGATGTGCGCATGGAGGCCTCGCTCCTGAAATATACCGGGGCCCAGTGGGCCACGCGGTCACTCGACAAGGCGATCCAGATTCATGGTGGCATCGGCGAGACCGACTGGCTGCCGCTGACGCGCTTCTACCATATCGCCCGACATGCGCGCATCGGCGGCGGCACGGATGAAATTCACAAGATGGTGCTGGCGAGGTTTCTTTTGGGGCGCAATGCGCGGTAGGAGTCACCGACACGCCGGCAACACCTTCTCCCCCAGCAGGCGAATCGTGCGCATGACCAAGGCATGTGGCATGCCGGGCCAGTGCACGCGAAACTGCATGTGGGTAATCCCTAACTGCTCCTGATGCGAACGGATTTGCTCGATACAGTCGTCCGGGTCTCCCAGGATAAATCGATCCTGGACCAGGGTTTCAAAGGGCACCGCGAAGGTCTCCGCCGCCGGGAGCTCCCGATCCTGTCCCCACTGGGAGTAGGCGCGATATTTGGCTTCGAGATAGGGTTGGGCTTCACGCAGGGCAGTGTGGCGATCGGGCGCAATGTAGAGTTCCTTGGAGAGGGTGAAGTCCTCAGGAAATGGTTTCCGCAGGGCTTGCATGGTGTCTCGATAGAGCCGGACCTGTCGCTTCAGGGTGGTCAGTGTGGCATGGCCGGCGATGGTCCAGGCATCCCCCAGGCGCGCCGCCCGTTTAATGCCGGCATTGCCGCTGGCAGCGATCCAGATCGGCGGCCGCGGCCGCTGCACTGGCTTCAGCGTCATGCGGGCGCGATCGAGACGGAAATGCTGGCCATCATGGCTCACCTCCTCTTCAGTCCACAGGCGCTTGAGCAGCGTCAACGCTTCCTCAAAACGCGACACACGCGCGGCCCGTTCTACCCCGAAAACCGTGTATTCGACGTCTCGATACCCCAAGCCCACACCGCACACCAGCCGCCCGTCGCAGATGATGTCGAGGGTGGCGAGCTGTTCGGCCAGGTCGACCGGATTATACAGCGGCAGGAGCAGGATATTGGTAATCAGCGTCATCTCCCCGGTCTCAGCGGCGATGCGTGATAGGAGCGGAATCGGTTGAAAGTACTGGAAGGGCGTGGCGAGATAATGCTGGCTCGCGGAAATGCTGTCGAAGCCGAGGTCGCGGGCCAGCTTCACCTGCTCGATGAGCTCGCGGATGCGCTCGGCACCAGGCCCGCCAGGGGGGTGCTGCACGGGAACGCTGAAGCCAAATTTCATGCCGAGTTCCTTTCCGAGGTGAGCCAGCGAATGCGAGGGAACTGCGCCGGGTCGACGGTCAGCTCTCCGTCACCCGCCTGACGCACGCGTTCGAGCCACAAGTGGGCTTCACGGCATAAGGCGTCGACATCGATGTTCTGACAGGCCGGTTGAAAGGCAACGAGTTTATCGAGACCTTTGCCGAGCAGGTTCAACGCCCCCCGCCGGTTGCCATTGGACAGATGGTACAGGGCCACCGCCAGTTGAATCAGCCCCTGATAGAACAGACGCAGCGGACCTGACGTCCCCCGCCACAGGTCTTCTAACGTCTCATGCGCCTCGAAGAAGTAGGCGCGATTGAACTCCTCGACTCCTTGACGAAGGGCGGGCGGAAGGGCGTCCATGTCGTCTCCTGACAGAGGCTAGAGGTCACGGCTAGTTTCGTGTCCCATCCCAGACTTTGCGGATCAGCGGCTGGACGACAGGGGACACGAGCAACCAGATCGACAGGATCACCAGCACCGCCGCAATCGGGCTGGAGAAAAAGATCAGCGGCGAGCCCTGAGACATGATGAGGCTCTGTCGCAACGCCGACTCGGCCATATCACCGAGCACCAGTGCCAGGACCATGGGGGCGATCGGGTAATCCAGTTTCTTGAACAAATAGCCGGCGACGCCAAAGATCAGCATGTACCAGATGTCGGTGGTGCTGTTGTTCACAGCATAGGCCCCGATGGCGCAGATGTAAATGATGAGCGGGATCAAAATGGCAAACGGCAGGCGCAGGATCGCTGCAAAGGCGGGGACGAACAGCAGCACGATGAGCACCCCGACGACGTTACCGGTATACATGCTGGCGATCAACCCCCAGACGAACTCCGGCCGTTCCTGAAACAGCATCGGCCCTGGCTGCAGACCCCAGATGAGCAATCCGCCGAGCATCACAGCTGCCGTCGGCGACCCTGGGATGCCTAGCGTGATCATCGGTAGCAGGGCCGACACCCCAGCGGCATGGGCGGCGGTCTCCGGCGCCAGGACGCCTTCCAGCGCACCGGTGCCGAATTTTTCGGGGGTCTTGGAGAACTTCTTGGCGATGCCATAGCTCATGAACGACGCGGGGGTGGCTCCGCCGGGCTTAATCCCCATCCAGGAGCCGATCAGGGCTGAACGCACGAAGGTTCGCCAGTACTGTGGCAACTCCCGCAAGGTCTCGACGATCAGCCGCCAGCGCACTTGCGATTTCTCCCCTCGAAATTCCAGCCCCTCCTCGACGGTCGACAGGATCTCGCCGATGCCGAACAGGCCGATGACCGCTACCACGAAGTTGAAGCCGCGCATCAACTCCACGGTGCCAAACGTCAGACGGAGCTGGCCGCTGACGATGTCCATGCCGACCGTCGCCAGGATGAACCCCAGCAGGGTGGCGGCGATGGTTTTGACCGGTGAGCTGCCCCCAAGACCAACGAAGGCGCTAAAGGTCAGGATCTGGATGGCGAGGAATTCCGGGGGCCCGAATTTCAGGGAGAACTCGGCGATGAGCGGTGCGAAAAACGTCACCAGGAGAATCGCGAAGGCGGCGCCGATGAATGACGAGGTAAAGGCGGCGGTGAGCGCTTGCCCGCCCAGCCCTTGCTTGGCCATCGGATGCCCGTCGAAGGTGGTGGCCACCGACCAAGGCTCGCCGGGAATATTGAAGAGGATCGAGGTGATCGCCCCGCCGAACAACGCTCCCCAGTAGATACATGATAGCAGGATGATGGCCGAGGTTGGCGGCATGACGAAGGTCACCGGCAAGAGAATCGCCACCCCGTTCGCGCCCCCAAGGCCAGGGAGGACGCCGATGATCGTCCCCAGGATGATGCCCACGGTAGCGATCATCAGGTTGTACGGCGAGAGGGCGATTTGGAATCCCATCAGGAGGTTGGTGAAGGCATCCACTGGCGATGCTCCCCGCTGCTAGAGGCTGAGGTGTTCTCCCCACCACCCTTTGGGCATGGGGATCAGAAACCACTTGTCGAAAATCAGATAGCTGCTCAAGGGCACGCCAACGCTGACTGCCAGCACCAGGAGCCAGTGGTGTTTGCCGATCCACCGCATGTACAAGCCAATATAGAGGGCGGCGGCCAGATAGAGCCCGATCACCTCGGTGAGGGCCACCATCGCGGCAGCCGGGCCAGCCACTTTGAGGAGTGGCACCCAGCCCCCCGGCCTGACCAGCGGTTGCCTCGACGCCGGCGAGGTGTCCCGGAGGGCCTGTATCAGGATGACCAGGCAACAGAGCGCCAACCCCACCGCCAACCAAAATGGGAAGAAGCCGCCCTGCGGGCCGTTCACCCCCCAGCCGATGTCAAGCTGCAGGGAGCCCGCAGCCACGAGCACGGCTAACACAAGCAACAGCAGCGCAACTGCAACGTCGGCCTGACGCATAGCCTCGCCCTCTACTGCTTGAGCAGCCCCCCCTTGGCCATCAGGTTCTTGTGGATCGCACCCGTGAGATCAAGCCATGTGGTCAATTCCGGCCCGGTCAGAAAGCTGCGCTTCAAGCCCCCCTTGTCGGTAAACTCTATCCACTCTGGCGTCTCGCTGACTTTTCTCAGGAGTTCGATGTACCAGTCTTGTGCCGCTTTGGGGATGTCCGGCGCGCCAAAGATGCCGCGCAGCATGAGGTATTCGATGTCGTACCCCTGCTCCTTCATGGTGGGGATGTCCTGCCAATCCGGCAGCTTCAGTCGTTCCTGATCGAAGATCCCCAAAGGCCGCAGCCGCCCGGCTTTCCAGTGACCCACCGCCTCGTTGGGATTATTGACCGTGGAGTCCACGTGCTTGCCCACCAGATTGGTGGCAACATCGCCGCCCCCTCTGAAGGGGACGTAGATGAACTTGGTGCCCGTCGCTTGCTCCAACTGCACGGTGATGATCTGGTCCTCTTGAGCGGTGCCTGTCCCGCCCATCTTGAACGTTCCGGGATGGTCCTTGACGGCTTGCAGATAGGCGGCGGCCGTCGTGTAGGGGGACTCCGCATTGACCCATAAGACGAATTCATCCAGGGCTAAGCGTGCCAGTGGCGTGAAGTCGACCCAACTGAACGGCGCGCCGGTGGCCAACGGGGTGGTGAACAGGTTGGAGAGGGTGATGATGATGACGTGGGGATCTCCCTTCTTACCCTTCACATAGAGGAACCCTTCGGCCCCAGCCCCGCCCGCTTTATTGACCACGACCAACGGTTGCGGCGAGAGGTTGTACTTGCTCACCAGGGGGGCGATGAAACGGGCCATGACGTCGGCCCCTCCTCCCGGCCCTGCCGGGATGACGAACTCGATCGGTTTCTGTGGCTTCCATGCCGGACTACCGGCCCACAGCGGCGAACACGTCAGGACCATGCCGAGTATCCCTATCAGCCATTGCCAGCGCTTCATATACATCTCCTCAGGTCGCTATGCCCCCTCTCCCATGCGAAGCGGGGGGTGAGCGCTATTGGCGTGATATCACCGTCTTCCCTCCGCCTTGAGCCGATCCCAGGGAGAGGGGGGAACTCGCGAGCGATGCTCTTAGAGGAAAGGTTTACGAAAGCTTGCTGCAGTGGCAGTTCGCACTAAAGGATGCTAGAGGACAAGCACGGCCAAAACAGGACATTGCCAGACAATCGTCTGCGAGTGTAGCGAGGGAAGGGTCTGAATGTCAAGGGAAAAACGGCTTGGGCGCGCGGCAGTCTCCTCGGCCGCTCGGGGAGACTGCTGTCGCCCATAGGTAGGGCTGCTCTAGATGGCGTAATGAGCGGGGAACTGTTTCGCGATGGCGTCGGCCAGCGGGTTGGCGATCATCGCCATGTGATCGGCGGCATGGCGCAGAGCCATGTAGGCCTGGGCGACATCGCCGGAGGCTTGGGCGTCGATCACTTCTTTCAACGTGAGCACATGGGTTTTTACCAGGTTGGCCACGACATCCTTGGGAAGATGGGGGTTGGCCGAGCTTAAAAAGGCCCCGAAGTCCTGGGTATATTGCACCAGATCAGCAACGGCCTTGTCCTGCTTTGCGTTGTCTTTGGTGGCAATGCCCACCGTATAATCCACGACGAAGCCGATGTGCTTGCGCCAGAGCGGCAGGAAGGCTTGTTCCGCACCGGCGCCGTAGACCGTACCGATAGCCTTGGCGAGGTCGATCGAGTTCGCATCGAGTGCCCCGGCTGCGGCCTGAAACTCGGCCGTGCGTCCACCCAGGGCGGCGCCGGTCGCCGCTGCGGCGAGGTAGACATGCTCGCGCAGCGTCATATTGAGCGTGGACTGCAAGCTGGCGGCCGATGAGTTGGGGGCCCCCGCGAACTTGACCGGGAACTGTTTCACGATGGCGCCTGCCAACGGGTCGGCGATCATCTGCATATGGCTGGCGGCCATGCGCAGGGCCGTATAGGCCTTGACCGGATCCTTGGCCGCCTGGGCGTCGATGACCTCCTTCAGCGTCAACACATGGGCTTTCACCAGATTGGCCACCACGTGCTTTGGCAGATTCGGATTGGCGGAGCTCAGGAAGGCCCCGAAGTCTTGCGTATACTGCACGAGATCCGCCACCGCCTTGTCCTGCTTGGCCCTGTCTTGGGTCGCGACGCCCTGCGTATAGTCCACAGCGAAGCCGATATGCTTGCGCCAGAGCGGTAGAAACGCCTGCTCGGCGTCAGGTCCATACACAGAGCCAATGGCTTTGGCGAGATCCATCGAATTGGCGTCCAGCGCGCCTGCCGCCGCCTGAAACTCGACACTGCGCCCATCGAGGGCGGCCCCCGTGGCCGCGGCGGCCAGGATGACATGCTCGCTCAATAGAGCGTTCAGTCCAGTCCTCAGCTCAGCTGCTGGAGTGGCCACTGCCATGGCTCCTGCAGTCCGCGATGCGGTGGCTGTTGGGGTGGAAGTCATCTGGTGGCTCATCGTGTGATGGCTCATCGTGTTGGAACATCCGACCCCGAGGCATGAGACGATGGCTGCCATTCCGGTCAGGCGCGCGAAGGTCTTGAGCATGTCCTTTCTCCCTTTCCCGTAGCATGACATGGTCTGGTGTACGGCTCTGGCGTCACGATTTGTGGCGATGGCGTGATCCATGGCTCTCCTTTTCAGGACTAACGCACGCGGATTTCGCCGCGCATCGATTGATGCCGGTCACAGAAGTAGGGATAGATGCCGGCTTGGGTAAACGTCATAGTGGATGAGGCTCCCTTGCCATCCAGCGGTGCCTCAAACCGACGATCGCGACTTTCGGGAGTGCCCGAGGTGACGGTGTGCAAGATGTCATCCTGGTTGGTCCAGGTGACGGGCGTTCCCGTCCGCACCTCGATCGGTGTTGGTCGGAATTGGAAGGTCTGGATGGTGACTGCGGAATTCCTGTCATTGCTTTCCCGACTGCCAGCCTGGAGGCTAGCGCCGTAGCCTGCACAACTGGCGACAACCACTGCGAGTACGCCCGAAAATTTCAATAACTTGCGGATTGCGGCAGCCATCCCCTGGGCTTGATTCATGTCTGGACTCCTTCTGCATACGTTGCGGAGAAGAGCGCTCTCAACTTCTCTATACGATCGAATGCCGTCGTCTGGATGGCTCCCCGAAAAAAGAGTGTCAGGAGTCGAAAGCGCTGTTCTGGGCGTGTTGGCAGGGGCCTCCTGTATAGCCCGCAGGAAGGAAACTTTAGGTCGTCGAGCCCTCCTGGGAGTAGGCTGATCTGCCCTAGCTCCCGAAAGCTCCCACGGTAGCGATCGGGTGAGGACTCAAAGTCGCCTCTCTGAGGTGCACCATGGACCCGCGACAGCGGTTAGCCGGCTCATCGGCTCGGATGTTACGCGGATGTTACTTTTTCGGGCAAAATATTGAACATACGCACGCATTAGTTTACAATTGGCGCCAATTGTGTATAGGCCTCATTGGCAAGCGACCAACTGCCGGTCCTGGAGGCATTTGCTGGGAAGAGTGAGTAGGCTCACCAAACAATGCTGAGCCATGGGCAAACGTTTGAGGCCAAATATTCTCTGGAAGGCAATTGTTTACTTTGGCTATTTGCTTCAGGTTCGAAAGCATGGAAAGACCTTAGGACGCCTCCCAGGGCGAATGATGGCAGATCACCTGCGAGGAAGACACGGACTGAGGGCCTGTCTCTTCTGAAGCGTATGCCCGCGGTGACAATGGCGCGGGCCATGGGATGCAACGATGGCCCTGTGATAAAGCTGAGAAGCTCTCATATGTCGATGGCTGGTCGATGGTTGGTTGCTTGCCCCTGACAAGACCTAAAGCACCTCGATCCACTCTGCAAGCAGTTCCATGTGGATTGACACGCTGGGAGGGGAGAGATGATCACGCTGGCAGGGTACGACATCATCGAGCAAATCTATAACGGCTGTCGCGCGGCCGTGCTCCCGCGGACGCGCATACGGTTACCTACGATCCCTTCGAGGACTCCCTTCACGGCCAGTTTAGGATTGAAGAAGACTTTGACGCCGTCGCGCTGGCGCACTTGATCCCTGAGGATGGCTTCGAGCGGACCATCTTCTTGCACGTCGCCGTGCAGCTGGCGAACGTGAGGGTTCCTGCAGTTAATGTCCACCCTACGGTCCCTTAACATTCCCTCGTAGTCATCCAGTACCTCTGCGACGCTGAGGTCGGCGTCGGGCAGGTGGCGAACTTCTAGGGAGCTGACGCGCGAATGAGTGATCTTGTCCATGGTGAAAATTGTCCAGCGCAGCCCCTAAGTATCCGCCGTGTGCACCCTTATGTCCGCACGGCGCTGACGGCACTCCTGGTCTCTGCGGGCTACTATGTGGGCGCTCTGATCGCCTACAAGCTCAGGTTCCCCTCCCTCCGTATCTCGGTCATCTGGCCACCCAACGCGGTTCTGTTGGTGGCGCTGCTGCTCACGCCAGCGCGAACGTGGTGGGTGTGGGCGCTCGCGGCCTTTGCAGCCCATTTTGTCGGGGCCACTCAACACGGCACACCGGTGGGAGCCTTCGTAATCTACTACTTCGGCAATGCCATTGAGGCAGTCATCGCCGCATTCGGCGTGCGCCGATTCAGCGACAGCCCGCACCGGTTCGACAATCTGCGGAGCATGGCGGTGTTCATCGGCTTTGCCGGGATCATTGCCCCTGGTGTCACTTCATTTCTGGTCGCCTACCTATTGACCCTCAGCGGTTGGCCAGTCGATTACTGGTTTGTCTGGCTGGCGCGATCCCTGGCAGACGCGTTCGCGAACCTCATATTGACCCCTCTGCTTCTGCTGATGGTCGCGGGGGGAATCGTCACGGTGCGGGGGAGGCCTCTGCGCTACGCGGAGTTTGGTCTCCTCGTAGTCGGCCTGTTCGCGGTTGGGATCCCCGTCTTTGGCTGGACGGTCGCAGGGTCGGGCAGTTCCCAGGCCCTGCTCTATGCGCCGCTGCCGTTGCTACTGTGGGCCGCCGTTCGCTTTGGGCCGGTCGGGGTGTGTCTGGCTCTGCTACTGGTCGCGCTGCTGTCCCTCTCGCACGCGATTGCCGGCCGAGGACCATTCATCGCACAATTGCCGGCTGAGAACGCGATCTCGCTCCAATTTTTTCTGACGACGATCTCCTACCCGCTGATGTTACTGGCGGCACTCGTCCAGGAACGGTGGGACAAAACGGAGGCGCTGGCCCGGAACGAAGCGGCCCTTCGCGCCAGCTACGAGCAGATCCAAAGCCTGGTCGGCCGTCTGATCACCGCCCAGGAAACCGAGCGCAGACGGATCGCGCGCGAGTTGCACGACGACATCACCCAGCAGCTGGCGTCCCTGTCGATTGTCTTCAGTGGTCTCAAACGCCGGCTCGCTATAGACGGCGCCGACGTGCACGACGCGCTCGCCCGGCTGCAACAGCGCACGATCACGCTGGCCGAGGCGATCCGTCAGTTGTCGCACGATTTGCATCCGGGCGTGCTCCAACACGCGGGCCTGGTCGCCGCGTTAAAAGCGCATTGCGCCGAGTTCGGCAGCCAACATGCCATCGCAGTCACGCTCTCTGCCGATGACCTTGGTGACATCCCGCAGGACGTTGGGCTCTGCCTCTACCGCGTCGTCCAGGAGTCCCTGCGCAACGTCGCCGCGCATGCGGGCGCGCGCCAGGCGCGCATCACCCTGAGACGCACCGCTGCAGGCCTGGAGCTGACCATTGCCGACGATGGGCAGGGCTTCGATCCGGCCGATGCGCGGTGCATGGGCGGCCTAGGGCTGATCAGCCTGGACGAGCGGGTGCGTCTGGTCGGGGGGAGCGTGCAGATCAACACACAACCACAGCGCGGAACGGAGCTGCGGGTCCGAGTTCCGCTGGGAGGATGAGAGGATGCACCTCGCAAAAGTACTGCTCGCCGATGACCACGTGATCATGGCTGAGGGGTTGGCCACCCTGTTGAACGGTCATGTTGACGTCGTGGGCACTGTTGGCGACGGACGCCAGCTGCTCGAGGCCGCCCGCGAGTTGCGGCCCGACGTGATCGTCGCCGACATCGCCATGCCCGTGTTGAGTGGCCTGGAGGCGCTGCGCCGACTCAAAGCGGAACGCATTGACGCCAAAGTCATCTTTCTGACTATGCACGCCGACGCCCAGCTCGCCACCGAAGCGTTGCGCGCGGGAGCGTCTGGCTATGTGCTGAAACACTCCGCGGGCGAGGAGCTCATCAGGGCCATCGACGAGGTCTTGGCGGGCCGGGTCTATCTCACGCCACTGCTTACGAAGGACGTCATCACCACCTTGACGGAGCCGACCAGTCAACCGGTTGTGCGGCTGACGCCGCGGCAGCGCGAGGTGCTGCGGCTCATCGCGGAGGGCCGGCGGATGAAGGAGATTGCCGCGACCCTGCAGCTGTCCACGCGCACCGTCGAGACCCATAAATACGAGATGATGCGAGCGCTGGGGGTGGACAGCACCGCCGCGCTGGTCCGGTACGCCATCCAGCTCGGGCTCGTCGCGCGCTAACGTGGCCTCATGGCCATTCTCGCACGTTCGTCCATATTTTTCCGGAGCTGCGCCCTCAGTATTTTTTCGGAGCCTCTTCCCCGTACCTTTCCGAATATTGCCCCACCGTCCAATTCCTCTATGCTCCTGGGTAGACAGCAGCCTGTTTCCCAGGAGAGATCAACATGTTGAATAGGAAAGTACATCCGCGCGGACGAGTCCTCTTGGCCGAGGATCATCCGGCGGTTGCTGAAGACCTCCGTGCGGTGCTGGAGCCGGAGTTCGACGTCATCGCGACCGTCGGCGATGGCTATGGGCTCGTGGCCGCAGCCGACACGCTCACCCCGGATGTCATTGTCACCGACATCGCCATGCCGGGCCTCGACGGCATGGCGGCTGCCGGCGAGATCCTGCAGAGGAATCCTTGTGCACGCATCGTGTTTGTGACCGTACACAACGACGCAGAGATGGTGCAGAAAGCCTTGGCTACCGGTGTCTTGGGTTACGTGCTGAAGCTCACAGCGGGTGATGAGCTGATCCCCGCGACCCAGGCTGCGCTGCTGGGCGAGCGTTACGTCTCATCACTGGTCCGCCACAGGTCCACCTAACTACAGGCAGTAGGGTTATGTCTCAGGCCGGTCGACTCACTGGGAGGAAGACGATGCTACTCAAAGGCAAGGTCGCCCTGATCACCACGGTAGGCCGCGGTCTGGGCCGAGGGATTGCCCTGGCATTTGCGCGGGAAGGCGCTGTGGCGCGCTATTGCGCCTCGATGGCTCCAGAGGCACAGAGGTCCCCACTGGCGGAGCTGCTGACGGACGGGATCACGGAGGCGATGGCGGTGACGGGCGCCGCCCTGGATCTCGCCGCGGTCCTGAGAGCCGTCCACCGCCTGTCCGGCGCAAGCACCGTGGACCGGCTGCTGGTGACGATGATGGCCATGGTCATCGAGCATACTGGGGCCCGACGGGGGGTGTTCCTGCGGGAGGATGACGGCCGCTGGCGGGTCGTCGCGCGGCACGAGGGGGGGCGCGGCGGGGTCACGCGGCTGGCCCCGGTGCCCTGCGGCGCCTGCGAGGAGGCGCCGCGGGGGATCCTCCGCTATGTCAAACGCACCGGCGAAGCGGTGTGCCTCGACGATGCGAGGAGCGACGAACGCTTCGCCGCGGACCCCTACCTGCGGCGACAGCAGCCGAAATCGGTCGTCTGCCTGCCGATCGCCACCCAGGCGCGGCTGCTGGGCATCTTGTATCTCGAAGACTCGCTCAGCCCCTATGCCTTCACCCCGCCCCGGTTGGCGCTGCTCCAGGTGCTGTCGTGGCAACTGGCCATGGTGTTAGAGCAGGCCCAGGTCCAGGCGGCGCTGGAGCAGGCCATCGAGGCCCGCCAGCAGGCCGAAGCCGCGCTGCGCACCGCGCGCACGGAGATCGCCCAACTGCACGATCGGCTGCAGGCGGAGCACGGCGATTTCCGCCCTGCGCTTGAGGGGGACTACGATTGCGAAGGCATCGTGGGGCACAGTCCGGCCTTGCTGCGCGTGCTGCATCAGGTGGAGCAGGTGGCCGGCACCGAGACCACGGTGTTGATCCAGGGGGAGACGGGCACCGGCAAGGAGCTCATCGCACGGGCCATTCACCACCACAGTGCGCGCCGGGAGCGGCCGCTGGTCACCGTCAACTGCGCCGCCTTGCCCCCCACCCTGATCGAGAGCGAGCTCTTCGGGTATGAGAAGGGCGCCTTCACCGGGGCCCTGACGCGCAAGGTGGGGCGCTTCGAGCGTGCCCATGCGGGCACCATCTTCCTGGATGAGATCGGGGAGCTGCCGCTCGACGTGCAGGCCAAACTGCTGCGCGTGCTGCAGGACGGCACCTTCGAGCGCCTCGGGTCGGTGCAGACCACCACCGTGGATGTGCGGGTCATCGCTGCCACGAACCGCAATCTGGTGCAGCGGATGGCGGACGGCCACTTCCGGGAGGATCTTTTCTACCGGCTCAACGTCTTTCCCGTGACGCTGCCCCCGCTGCGGGAGCGGCGCGAAGACATCCCGCTCTTGGTGTGGTACTTCATCGCCCAGTGCCAGGGCAAGCTGGGCAAGACGATCGAGCGCATCCCGGCGCGGGCGATGGCGAGGCTCACGGCGTATCCCTGGCCGGGCAACGTCCGGGAGCTGGCGAATGTGATCGAACGCGCCATCATCCTCTCGCCGGGCCCCACCCTGGTGGTGGATGAGGTGCTGGGGGCGAGTGAACAGTCGGACCCCAGCGTCCTGGCCACGCAGCTGCTCGAGGACGTCGAGCGCACCCACATTCTGGCCGTCCTGGACGCGTGCCACTGGCACATCAAGGGGGCGGGGCAGGCGGCGGCGCGCTTGGGGCTCCACCCCAGCACCCTATACTCGCGCATGCGGAAACTCGGGATTGAGCGCCGGGCCTGAGCGCCCTCCTGTCTCATGCCCGCATTGGTCTAATGCGGACAGCTCACCGCCTTGAATGACGCAGGCGAAGGGCGATGTACGGCGAGACGTGGCGCAGCTGCGCCCCGGCGTCCGCCAGGGCGTTGAGCAGTGCGATGCCCTCGGCATCCACGCGCTGCAGGTAGGTCAAGTCGAGTGCCATGGGGGCTGTCAGGTCCTGGCAGAGTCGCTTCAGTTCCGTCACTCCATCCCGCACTAGATAGCCGTCAATGGCAACGACCGTGAGGGAACCCTCATGCTGTTGGGTTATGCGCAGGAGCATAGGCCAAAATCACCCCCCCACAGTTCCGAGCCCCTCCGCCGTCGGTCGGGAGCTCTGGTCTCGAAATGAGGCCGAAAAACCTATCCTGGCCGGCGCCCATGCCCGCACCTGCCCGCGCCATCGTAGCTAGCCCCTCTCTGAAGTGAGACCACCCTGAGCTATTAGGCAAAGGTAATGCCAGCCGCCTAGGATGGGCATAATGGCGAGTGCAAGATGCG
>Ga0081538_10003793_pt1 | contig 14132 bp, 11 predicted proteins | sample TabmetS5T2R1_FD_71022 | JGI IMG/M metagenome (GOLD analysis project Ga0081538, IMG submission 71022) | Tabebuia heterophylla rhizosphere microbial communities from the University of Puerto Rico - S5T2R1 | ecosystem: Host-associated > Plants > Roots > Rhizosphere ... | reverse complement strand
TGGAGGTGAGGCATCGGACGACGACGTCGTCGACGTGGGCCCCGTCGTCTCGGACAAAGCTGTCACTATGGAGGCGAAAACGGAGGTAGGCGTTCGCTAGGCCGTCGACGGGTGAAAGGTCGTCGAACGCGAGTTCAAATCTGCCTCCCGTACTCCCGGCGTAGACACCGTCGTTCGTCCACGGTCCGGTCGAGCTCGGCGCGCGTTCAACTACCAGAAAGTCGAAGGCAGTTGAGCCGCTCACGTCTCTAATCAGAAGCTTGACCGCGAACTCGACGCCGCAGCCGGCCCGACCTGTCAGGTTGAGCCCAGCAGCATTGCGGATCGTGTAGTCCCGGTCGTTCAGGTACTGCGCGCCGGGCGAGTCGGTCATGCTGAACGAGCCCGAGTTGGAGGTCTCGTTCGTCCACTGCCAGGGGCCAGTGCCGCCTGCTTGAACCCAGTTGGCGAAGTTTGTCTCAAGGTCGTCTGAGTAGACGGCCGACCACTGCGGGATCGAGCTATAGACGCCGACACCGGGCGCGGCGAGATGAACCGCCGCCCTGCCTCGGTTGGAGAAGCCGGCGAGGCCGTCGTTGGAGTTCGTCGCCGCGACGCAGACGATGTTCTTCACCGAGAAGCCGTGCGGCGGCGCCCGGTGGGACTCGCAGGGATGGGCGTTTGTCGAGTTCGTGTTGTTCGTGAGATTGCTACCGTCATTCCCGGCCGCGAAGACGAAGAGCGTGTTCTTGCACGCGTTGGACTTCATCGCGTTGGCCATTGCCATCGACTTGCTTGGGCCGCCGAGGCTTCCGTTCAGGATGTCCGCCCGGTTGGCGCAGGCGTAGTTGATCCCCGTCGTGATCCGGGCGTTCGTGGCTTGGCCGTATGTGTTCAGGACGCGCACCGGCATCAGCGAGACGTCCCAGTTGACGCCGGCGATGGCGGCGTTGTTGTTGCCCTCCGCGCCGATCGTCCCTGCCACGTGCGTGCCGTGGCCGAGGAAGTCGAGGGGCGTGTTGTCGTTCTGGGCGAAGTCCCAGCCGTTGGTGTCGTCGACCTTCCCGTTGCCGTCGTCGTCGCCATTCCCTGGAGGGTCGTTGTTGACCCAGATGTTCTCGTTCAGCTCCGGGTGGTCGTAGGCGACGCCGCTGTCGAGCACGGCGACGACAACGCTCGGGCTGCCCGTCTGCCTGTCCCAGGCCTCCGGAGCGTCAATGTCGTGGTCGCCGGGATTGTTTAGGCCCCAAAGAAGGCCGAAGTCCGGGTCGTTCGGCGGGGCAATCGCCCGGTAAATGTAGTTCGGCTCGGCGAAGGCGACGCTCGGGTCGCGCCCGAGGGACGCCGCCGCGGCGCGGACCGAGGCGCCGCCGCGGAGTCGAACGAGCGTCAGGCCGGGCTGGCCCAGTGTCCGTGCAGCATGTGCGCCCTGGGTGGCGAGCGCCCTGCTTCGCCTCACAGCTGAGGCGCCTGCGCGAAACTGAACGATGACTTGCCCGGGGACGAGCTCGTCGGCCTGCGCTCCGCCGGCGTGGTGCTCTAATCGGTCGCTACCGGCCACCGTGGCTGCGCCCGCGCCGGACACGCCCGCGACGAGAGCGAGCAGGACGGAAAGGAGAGTCAGCCGCCGGCCCACAGACCCCATCTTCGGCAGATCTTGAACGTTCTTGAGGCGAAAGGGAAGAGGGCGGGAGCTAACTCACCCGTCCGAGGAGGACGCAGCCGTTGTGGCCGCCGAGGCCCATCGCGTTCGAGAGCGCCACGCGCACCTCGGCCTGGCGTGCCTCGTTGGGGACGTAGTCCAGGTCGAGATCGGGGTCCGGGTTCTCGTAGTTGATCGTCGGCGGGATCGTCCCCTCGTGGATGGCGAGCGCGCAGGCCATGGCCTCGATCGCCCCTGCGGCGCCGAACATGTGCCCGAGCATCGACTTGGTCGAGGAGATCGCCAGCTCGTAGGAGTGGTCGCCGAAGACCTCCTTGATCGCCTGCGTCTCGGCGAGGTCGCCGAGCGGCGTGCCGGTCCCGTGGGCGTTGATGTAGTCGATCTGCCCGGGATCGACCCCCGCGCGGTGGAGGGCGGCGCGCATCATCGCGACGACGCCGCCGGACTCGGGATCGGGCTGGAGCATGTGGTGCGCGTCGTTGGAGGCGCCGTAGCCGAGCACCTCCGCGTAGATCCTGGCGCCCCGCGCCCGCGCCGCCTCGAGCTCCTCCAGCACCATCACCGCGGCGCCCTCCCCCATGACGAATCCGTCCCGAAGCGCGTCGAACGGCCGGGCGGCCCCCTGCGGGTTGCCGTTGCCGGTCGCGAGCCCGCGCATCGTGCAGAAGCCGGCCAGGATGAGCGGGTGGATGCAGCCCTCGGTCCCGCCGGCGAGGATCACGTCGGCGTCTCCCTGGCGGACGAGCTCGGCGGCCTCCCCGATCGCATGCGACCCGGTGGCGCACGCCGAGACGACGGCGTAGTTCGGGCCGCGGATCCCGAGCTCGATGGCGATCTGCCCGCTCGCGGAGTCGACGAGCACGTTGGCGAGGAAGGTCGGGGAGACCCGCTCGGGCCCGCGCTCGCGCAGGACGTCGTACTGGCGCATCAGCTCGTTGAAGCCGCCGATGCAGTTCCCCACGACGACGCCGACCCGCTCGGGGTCGAAACCGTTCAGGCCCGCGTCCTCGACCGCCTCCTTGGCGGCCGAGAGCGCGAAGAGGACGTTGCGGTCGAGCTTCCGCAGCTCCTTGGCGGGCGCCGCGCCGGCCGGGTCGTAGTCGTCCTTGACCTCGGCCGCGATCTGCACCGTGAACGGGCTGGGGTCGAAGGCGTGGATCCGGTCGACCCCGCTCTCGCCGGCCGCCATCCGCCGCCAGGTCGTGGGCAGGTCGTTGCCCAGGGGCGTGACCGCGCCCATGCCCGTGATCACAACTCTCCTCACATGTGATTAGACGACCGGCGCGCGCGGGTGGTTTCCCTTGACAAAATCGTGCCATGGCCGAGGAGTACCAGACTCCCGCCGCCCTGCCCTTCCCGCCCATGGAGGCGGAGCTCGTGGACGCGATTCCGGACGGCGACGGCTGGCAGTACGAGCCCAAGTGGGACGGGTTCCGCGGCATCGCCGAGAACCTCGACGGCGATTTCCACCTCTGGAGCCGCAACGCGCGGCCCCTGCTCCGCTACTTCCCCGAGCTGTCCGCGCTGGGCGACAAGCTCCCGCCTCGCTCGGCGGTCGACGGCGAGATCGTCGTCGTCCGCGACGGCGCGCTCGACTTCGACGCCCTGCAGATGCGCCTGCATCCAGCCGAGAGCCGCGTTCGGAAGCTCTCCGCCGAGATCCCCGCAGACTTCGTCTGCTTCGACGTCCTCCTCTGGGACGGCGAGTCGTTCCACGACCGCCCGCTCGAGGAGCGGCGCATCAAGGTGGAGACGCTCCCGTTCGACCGCTCGCCGGTCTCGCGCGACCCGAAGGAGGCCGCGCGGTGGCTGGAGCGGCTCGACGTCGCCGGGTTCGACGGCGTCATCGCCAAGCGCCTCGGCCTCCCGTACATGCCCGGCTCGCGCGAGGCGGTGCAGAAGGTCAAGGGCGACAAGACCGCGGACTTCGTCGTCGTCGGCGTCACCTGGAGCGAAAAGGGGACGGGGATCGCGAGCCTCTCCCTTGGCCTCTACGACGAGGGCGAGCTGAAGCCGGTCGGCTCCGCGCCCGCGAGCGGGAAGAAGCGCGCGGAGATCCTCGAGCGCGTCGAGCCGCTCCTCGGGCCCAACCCGGAGCGCAAGCCGCGCGGCGCCCCGAGCCGCTGGAAGCCGAAGGCCGACCTCGAGTGGAGCTCCGTCCCGCCGGAGCTCGTCGTGGAGGTTCGCTACGACAAGTGGCAGAAGGGCCGCATCCGCCACAACGCGCGCTTCCTCCGCTTCCGCCCCGACAAGAACCCGGAGCAGTGCACGGTCGACCAGGTCCGCCCCCGGCCGAAGAAGGGCGACCCCACCGTCGCGGGCCTGCTCGCTTCCAAGTAACAGACTGTTACTTGGAAGGCTCGCGAGGCTGATCCAGGCGTCCCGAGATGAGCCACTCCTCCCCCTACGCCTTCACCTTCGAGCCGTTCTTCCTCGCGGTCTCGGCGGTTGTGCTCGTCCTCTATGCGCGCGCCGCCCGGGCCGAGCGCGCCCCGAAGCGGAACGTCGTCCTCTTCGTCCTCGGCGTCCTCCTCATCGCCGGTGCGCTCAACTCGCCGCTCGAAACGCTGGCCGTGGACCACCTGCTCCTCATCCACCTCCTCCAGAACGTGATCATCGCCGACTGGGCCCCTCCTCTCCTGATCCTCGGCCTGACGTCCGCGATGCGCGCCGCGTTGGCGCACCGAGGCGGACGGGCCTTCGCAGCGGTGACGCGCCCGAAGGTGGCGCTGCCGGTCTGGCTCGTCGGCTGGTACGGGATCCACCTCGCCGTCTTCTACGACTTCGCCCTGCGGCACCACTGGGCACTCCACGTCGAGCACGTGCTCTTGATCGCCATCGGATTCCTCTTCTGGTGGCCGGTCTTCTCCGACGAGCCGCACCGGCTCGCCACGCCGCTGAAGCTCGCCTACCTCGGCGCAGGCTTCGTCGGCTCGGTCTTCCTCGGTCTGGCGCTGACGTTCTCGGCGAGCCCGGTCTACGACTACTACACGGAGGTGCCGCGCATCTGGGGCCTCACGGCGGTGGAGGACCAGAACTTCGGCGGCATCCTGATGACCTCGGAGCAGGCGATCGTCTTCCTCTCCGCCATCACCTACTTCCTCGTGCGGCTCCTCCGCGAGGAGGAGGCCGAGGAGCGCGCCGCACGAGACGGCTCGAATCCCCCTTCGTGGGGACGGCACTCCGACGGCCCGTAGGCATGATGTGCGTGCCGGCTCCCCTCACATATCCCCCGGCGTCTGGCGAATGCCCGTTTCGGTCGTGCGGCTCCTAACCCACCGAGGCGGGCTTCGTCGTTTCTAGAGGCCGAAAACGACGCTGGTACCATGGCCCGGCACGGAGAAGTGGCCGAGTGGCTGAAGGCGGCGCCCTGCTAAGGCGTTAGGGGGGTGAATTCCTCCCTCGAGGGTTCGAATCCCTCCTTCTCCGCTCCGACAGAGCGCTCGCACCAACCGTCGGAGGGGTGGCAGAGCGGACGAATGCGGCGGTCTCGAAAACCGTTATCCGTCGTTAGGCGGATCGAGGGTTCGAATCCCTCCCCCTCCGCCTACCCAAGCCGCACCGGGCGCGCATCTGATGCCCGCTGCGCCTACCATCGGTTCACACCCTTGCCAATGCCGTAGCCGATCGCCGTCCACAGGAGGGACTCGACGATCGCGTAGGTAAGCGACGCGACGAGGATCTTCCGCTCGCCGACCCCCGGCCGCCGAGCATGCGTGCGACCACGGTGACGAGAGCCGGGTTGATGATCGTCGCGGCGACGGCGAACAGCCAGGAGGAGCCGCTCGTCACCCAGCGGACGGGGTGGCTCATGAACCTGCCGGTGCCCATCTTCGCGAGCTTCGTCTCGATCTTCTGGCCGCGCTCGCCCGCGGTCGATCCAACGGCACGCCCAGAGGTTGAAGGCCAGGACCAGCGCCACGGCGCCGACGAACACGAACAGCGGGTTGAGGAAGATCGCCCCGACGAGCACGACAAGCCACATGAGCTCGCCCGCCCCGGCTCGATCGGGCGGCCTACTGCCAGCGGCGGCCGGCGCGGAGGATGTACTGGCCGTAGCCGCGAAGGGATGCTGCCGACGTCAGCACCTGGTACGGGAAGAGGTAGCCGAGGAACCCTCGGATATCACGCTCCGGACGGATGCCGAGGCGGCGGAAGACGTGTCGCTCCTGCCAGTGGCGCAGGAAGACGAAGATGGCAAGCGTGATCGGGAGCAGGAGCATCGACCACCACCCGACGATCAGCGGGTAGCCGAGGATGAACAGGACTAAGCCCGGCAACCAGAAGAAGACGAGGCCGATGTCGAGGAACGGGACGAGGTAGTCGATCCCGGCCACGAACTTCGCCAGGACCCGCGGCTGCGTCGGCGGCGGATGTAAGCGCAATCCCTCGAACATCCCGCGAGCCCAGCGCGACCGTTGGCTCATGAGACGGCCGAGCCGCTCCGGCACAACAGTGAAGCCGAGCGCGACAGGCTCGTACTGGGTAAGGCCGCGTGTGCCCATCAGCGTCCAGGTGAGCACGATGTCCTCGCCGATCGCGTCCGGCCAGCCGGCGACGGCCCGCAGATCGTCGGTCCAGTAGGCGGAGAACGCCCCCTGGGCAACGAGCGTGCTGTTGTAGGCCGCTTGCATGCGCTTGATGCCGTTGATCCCGAGGCGGTAATCCCATTGCTGCATCCGGGTCAAGTAGCCGGCCAGCGGGTTCTCGGCGACAAGCGCGCCGGCGCATGCACAGACATGCTGATCCTGGGGAGCGCTGGCGAGGCGGGCGACGAGGTAGGTGAGGGCCTCGCGCTGGAGATGGGTATCGGCATCGACGGTCACGACGATCGGCGTCGTGACCGTCGCGAGCGCCGCGTTGAGCGCGAAGTGCTTCCCCGGCCTCGCCTCGAACACGCGCCGGTAGCGGAGACCGAGTCTCTTCGCAGCCGCGTCCGCGAGGTCGGCGGTGCCATCGGTCGAGTTGTTGTCGGCAAGCACCACCTCGACTAGGCCCGGATAGGAGAGATCGGCGACCTGCTCGAGCGTCCGCGCGATCGCCTTCTCCTCGTTCCAGGCCGCAATCATGACTGTCACCGCGGGCCACGTGCCCTCCGGCCACGGCCCCGGCGGGGCCGTGAGCGGCAGCTCTCGATACGGGCTGAACAACAGCGTGAACACCATCACCGCGATAACGACGCCGGGGATGTAGGCCAGCACGGTCGGGATCACCCACGCCATCACCGGCCCGATCGCGTCCTCGAGGTCCTGCCGCCACGGCCCCGAAACCCACACGCTGAACGCCACCCAGCCGACCGTCAGCGCAGACACAATCGCGAAGCGCACGGTCGGCCGAAGCCCAGCTCGCGGCGGCCTGCGCCTCGTAAAGCCTCCCAAGCGTCCTCGAGGAACAGTGGGCGCTACGTTCCGCCGCGCAGCCCCGCCAGCCGGCGAGACAGGCTCGTCGATTGATGGTGGCTGCGACAACTCTGCCTCCTACCCGACCGGATCATCAAGCCTACGCCGTCGGCCAGCCCCGGACCGCATCGTAAGGGACGGATCTCGCCCGGCCTGGCGAACCCGCTGGCGAACTACCACTAGAAGGCCCGCAAATCGAACGTTTCTAGGCGCTCGAAAACCTCTATCCGTCGTCAGGCGGATCGAGGGTTCGAATCCCTCCCCTCCGCTCAACCGAGTAGTTGGCTAGAACAGTCGCGTAGGTCTTGGGCGCGTGCGGTCTTCAAAACCGCAGCGCTGAGTTCGCGGAAGTCCGTGAACGTCGTCAAGAGCAGTGGTTTCAGATCTCACGGGAGCATGACCTGCGCACACCTGCATCCTCCTTGTGTCTCCCCTTGAGACTGCTCAGTTTCGACCCTCATCGTCGGAGTCCGCCAAGAGGCGCTCCGGCCCCATCAGCTACCACAGGTCGAGATGGGGCCGAAGCGAAGCAAGGTCTAGTAGTCGATGAGGTCCAGCGGGCCGTCAACGATCAGGCCCACATGCGGGGCATAGATCTTCGTGCCCCTGCTTCCGTCGAGCGGGTTGAAGTCGCGGACGGTGATCGTGTCGGCGAACGTTCCAGCGGGCACCGTGACCGTCCTGCCCCTGCGGATGACCGTGGCTTGATCCTCGGCGATACCGGGGGCGACCTCCTGCTGGTACGTCATGCCCGGCTGCGGGTCCGCCGGCATGAAGATCCCGGGAGCATTCCTATGGTCATCGGCTCGCCATGCTCCCTCGTGGCTGACGACGACGCCGCCCTCGTAGATATCCACTTCCTCGCCGAAGTAGCACACGGTCCCGTCCTGGGTCTGCGCGTAGAAGTTGCGAGAGATCTCGATCAGGCTTTCAGGCCCATCATCGACGAGGCCGTTCGCATTCGCATCTTCCCATTCGAGCTCCTCCACGACGCGGGTCGTCACAGTCCGTCGACCCGAGTAGAAGTTCTCGGTCTCATCGAGGACGGTGATCTGCAGGCCGATGGTCTGACCTTGCTCAGTGCCTTGATACAGCCACTGCTGGCCGACGATCAGCGGGAAGTAGGTGTTGTCGATATTGAGGCTGAACGTGTTCTGGCGGGGCGCACAGAGGGACAGATCCAGATCCGTAGTCGCGGTCTGAGCGGCCGCCGGCGACGCCGTGAACATCAAAGAAGCCACAACGCCCACAAGCGTCATCCCGGCCATCAACGTTCTCTTCCGTCGCATTTCCACTCCTCCCCACGGTTTGGCTCATTTGCCTAGCTCCGACGGCTGATCGGCCCGAGCCAGGCCCGTCAGCGCGCCCTTTAACGAAGGACGATGAGATAACGGTGAGAGCGGGCTGATCACGCCAGCCAAACAACACACGCGGCGCAACCTGGTGACCGCGTAGACAACGCCCCGGCGACCATGGTGACCGCTGCGGGCAGTCAGATCGGACATGCAGAAGCCGGGCCAGAACCCGGCTTCTGTGGCGGCCTGAAGTGGCTTCAGGACGAGCTTGTCAGGCCGCAGGCACCAAGCTGCTAACGGGGCAGGCGAGCCAAGCCGCCCAGGCGAGAGCCCGCTAGGCAGCCACAGAGTCATCCCGAGGTCTGCATACGGTGAGGACAGGTGACTTCTGCTCGCCGGCGAAGACGGTGCCCTCGTGATGTCGGTCGTCGCGTCCGACATGGCCGCGGCTACTTCTTCTGAAAGAACGCAAGCTTGTAGCCGTCGGGATCGCGGAGGACGAACTCACGGTTACCGGAGGGCTGCTTCTCGGGTTCGCCGCCCGGCTTCATGCCGGCCGCGAGCACCGCCTCGTGGAAGTCCTCGATGTCATCAACCTTGACATAGAGGAACAGGCCGGCTCCCTTGTCGGGAAGCTCGGCCTCCTTCCTCAGCTTCGTTTCGGCCTGATCCTGCGCGATGAAGGTGACGAAGAACCAGTTGACATAGAACGTCACGCGATCTGGCTCCTCCTTGCCGCGCCTGAAGCCGAGCGCCTCATAGAACTCGGCGGTCTTCGAGAGATCCTTCACGTAGCAGGTGATCCCGGAGATGCTGTTCACTTTCATCTGACTTCTCCTCTCTCGATCGGCTCGTAGGTGAGCGAGACGACTCCGTTGTCGTATGCGTGGCAGCGGGTGAGCTCGAGTGCACCCAGAGCTCCTGCATCATCGAACAGCCGTGCACCTGACCCAAGCACGACCGGATGCAGGAAGATGCGCAGCTCGTCGACCAGCCCTGCAGTGAGCAGCGAGCTCAGCAGGGCGCCGCTTCCGTTGAGGGTGATGGTCGCGCCGTCCTCCTGCTTAAGGCGCGAAACTGCCTCGGGAACGTCGCCTTTCAGCACCGTCGTGTTCTGCCATTCGGGTGAGTCAAGCGTCGCCGACGCGACGTACTTCTGGGTGGTGTTCATCCAGTCCGCATTCGCGACGTCGCTTCCCCGCTGAGGCCACGAGGCGGCGAAGATTTCGTAGGTCCGACGGCCCAAGAGCAGGGCATCGGAGGAGGCGTAGTCAGCGGTCTGCTCCTCGAACATCGCATCGTCAGGTATGACCCACTTCTCGGGAGCCTCGACGACTCCGTCGAGCGTCATATAGAGCCAGGCCTTGAGCTTGCGCATGAGAGTCTCCTTTCGTTGCGACCTTGATCGGCCCCGCGAGGCCACTTCGTGCTGGTCGCCTCCGAGACGAACGGCGGAGGCGCCAAAGGACACCCGCGACCTGTCAAAGCTGAAGGCCGCGAGCGTAGTCGCGTTAGGCGGATAGCCCGTCGAAGGCCTGGTCGGTCAGGCGCGAGGCGAACGTCTCATCGAGCGGCTCCCCGCTCAGGAGCAGACGGTAGAAAACGGCGCCGTGCAGGGCGTCGACGGCGAGCTCGAGGTCCGCGTCGGCGCGGATCTCCCCACGCTCCTGACCCCGCTCGAGCGCGGTTAGCATCGCCTCGCGTCGGGCGGGAACGACGTCGCGGTGGAAGCCTTCGGCGAGATCCCGGTCGTGCTGGAGGTCGCCGACGAGCCCCGCCACCACGTGGCCGCCGGTCGGCTCGGCGAGCACCGCGATGAGCCAGCCGAGCAGCGCGCGCACATCCTCGCGTGTCGAGCGACTCGGGCCCGGCTGTGGCACGGCTTCGGCGCCCGCAAGGTATGCCTCGAGCACGAGCGCGGCCTTGGACGGCCACCACCGGTAGATCGTTTGCTTGCCCACACCGGCGCGGGCGGCAACGCCTTCGATCGTCACCTCCCGGTAGCTGCGCTCGAGAAGCAGGCTCTGCGTCGCCGCGAGGATCGCTTCGTGAGAGCGCTCGCTCCGCCTGCGTCCGCGGGTCGGTCTGGCTGGGGTCATCTCGCAGCAGACGATATCAGCTAGACGAGACGTCTCGTCTCGTGATAGTCTGGATTAGCGAGACGTACCGTCTAGGAAAGGAGGCCGGCATGAAGAGGAGCACGCTCGTCGGCCTTCGCGGTCCGCTTGCACTGGTGACGCTCTGTGCGGTCCCCGTCGCGCTGTGGGCCGGGTCGGCGCCGCTCGACCGTCGGTTCGAAGGCGAGTTCGTCACGCTCACGAGCCTGGCCGTGGTGTCCGCGCTGGCCGGGACGGCGGCGTTCGCGCTCAACCTCGTGCTCGGAGCCCGGCTTCGGCCCGTCGAGGCGCTCTTCGGCGGGCTCGAGCGCATATACAAGGTGCACCGCCTCAACGGGGAGATCGCGTTCACGCTCCTCCTCGCTCACGTGGTGCTCATCCTCGCGAGCCGAGCGACGATCGCCAAATCGACCGCGCTCGACCTGCTGGAGCCAGGAGCGGGCTGGACGGTGTTCGCGGGTGTGCTCGCGTTCGTCGGGTTGCTCGTCGCGATCGTGCTGACGCTCTTCGTGCGCATCGGCCACGAGCTCTTCGTCTACGTGCAGCGCTCGTTCGGCGTCGTCTTCCTCGGCGCTACCTATCACGTCTTCACGACCGAGGGTGCGCTCGCCGAGACCCGGGTGCTCGACCTCTACATGGCGTCGCTCGCCACCATCGGGATCGCGGCGTTCGTCTACCGGTCGGTGCTCGGCAGTCTCCTCGTGCGGCGGCGGAAGTACCGAGTCGCGGCCGTGAACCGCCTCGACGAGTTCGTCACCGAGTTGGTGATGGAGCCGCTCGACCGTCCGCTCGAGTTCGCGCCCGGCCAGTTCCTCTTCGTCAACGTTCGGGAGCCGTTCAGCGAGCAGTTCCCGCCCTTCCTCCGAAACCAATTCCACCCGTTCTCGATCACGTCCACTCCCGACGAGCGGACGCTGCGCGTCACCGTCAAGGCGGTCGGCGACTACACCCGCGCCCTGCGCGCGCTGGAGCCCGCCGTCGAGGCCGTGGTCGAAGGGCCGTACGGGTCCTTCTCGAGCGGCAACGTCCCGAACGAGCGTCAGATCTGGATCGCGGGCGGGATCGGCGTCACGCCGTTCCTGAGCATGGCCCGAAGCCTGGATGGGGCCGCACGCGACGTCGACTTCTACTACTGCGTCGAGCACGCCGCCGAGGCGCACTTCCTGGACGAGCTGCGCGCGATCGCCCGAGAGCGCGACGACTTCCACGTGACGGTCGTCCCGCGCGAGACGGAGGGCTTCCTCACGGCCGAGCGTCTCGCCCAGGAGCACAAGGACCTGGACTCGGCCGACGTCCTGGTCTGCGGACCGCCGGCGATGATCGACAGCCTCCGCGATCAGGTGACTGCACGCGGTCTCCCGGCGGAGCGATACCACGCCGAGGAATTCGGCTTTGCCAAGATCGGCAGGCCTCGCGCCGAGGAGGACGAGATCTCCGTCTCCGGGCTCCGATCGGACCCCAAGCTCTTCGCCTCGCTCTTCGCCCTCGCCTTCGCCGGGCCCGTCCTGGCGATGGCCGTTCTCGTCGGCGCGTACTTCCTCGGGGGACGATGAGAGGCCGAGCCGACGAGCAGCGCGCGGCGACGAGCGTGCTCGTCATCGGCGCGGGCGCGGCGGGTCTCCGGGCCGCGATCGAGCTGGCCGAGCGCGGCATCCAGGTCCGGTGCGTCGGGAAGCGCCGCCGTGCGGATGCCCACACCGTGCTCGCCTCCGGCGGGATCAACGCCGCGCTCGGGACGATGGATCCGGACGACACCTGGGAGCAACATGCCGCGGACACGCTCCGCGAGGGCTACTGGCTCTCCCATCCCAGACAGGTCGAGATCCTCTGTCTCGAGGCGCCGCGCGCGATCGACGATCTCGTCCGCTTCGGCGCCCGGCTGGCGCGAGAGGCCGACGGACGGCTCACCCAGCGCTTCTTCGGCGCGCACCGGTACCGGCGAACGTGCTTCGCGGGCGACTACACGGGACGTGAGATCCAGCGCACTCTCGTCCGCCGGGCGGTCGAGCTCGGCGTGGACCTGCGCGACGACGTCTACGTCACGCGCCTGCTTGTGCACGACGGTCAGGTCTTCGGCGCATACGGCTTCGGCCTCGACGACGGAAGCGGACGGCTCATCACCGCGGATGCCGTCGTGCTGGCTGCCGGCGGGCACACCCGAATCTGGCGCCGGTCGTCCTCCCGCCGAGACGAGAACACAGGAGACGCGATGCGGCTCGCGGTGCAGGCCGGCTGCCGCCTCCGAGACATGGAGCTCGTGCAGTTCCATCCGACGGGCATGGTGTGGCCCGAGGAGCACGCAGGCGTGCTCGTCACCGAGGCGGTGCGCGGGGAAGGCGGGATCCTGCGGAACGGGGTCGGCGAGCGCTTCATGGCGCGCTACGACCCCGAGCGGCTCGAGCTCTCCGCGCGCGACCGGGTCGCGCTCGCCAACTACACCGAGATCGCCGACGGTCGAGGGACAGCGCACGGCGGCGTCCTGCTCGACGTCTCACACCTCGGCCGGGAGCAGGTCCTTCAGCGGCTTCCGCGCATGTATCGGCAGTTCGTCGACCTGGCGATGCTCGACATCACGACCACTCCGATGGAGGTCGCTCCGACGGCGCACTACTCGATGGGCGGCGTCCGCGTCGATCCGGAGACGCACGCCACCGACATCGCCGGCCTCTTCGCCGTGGGGGAGTGCGCCGCCGGGCTGCACGGCGCGAACCGGCTCGGAGGCAACTCGCTCGCGGAGTGCCTCGTCTTCGGACGGATCGTGGGCGCGGAGGCGGCCTGCTGGTCGGCAGCACTCGACCTCCAGGTTCGCGACCGCGCGGCGATCGAGGAAGCGCGCGACGAGGTAGACGAGATGCTTGCCCGGCGCGGAACCGAGCTTGCGCGCCCGCTGCAGCGGGAGCTCCGCGATCTCATGTCCGAACACTGCGGCGTCATCCGCGGCGAAGACGGCCTGCGCAGAGGCCTCGAGCGGCTCGCCGAGCTCGAGCAGCGCCTCTCGAGGCTCGACGTTCGCCCAGACATTACGGGCCACGCCGATCTCGCACATGCGTTCGACCTGCACGCCTCCGCGCTCACGGCGAGGGCGACGCTCGAGTGCGCTCGCGAGCGTCGGGAGACCCGCGGGGCACACAACCGGAGCGACTTCCCGCAGCCGGATCCTTCGCTGCAAGTAAACCTCACCTGGAAAGAGGACGGCGAGATCGAGCACGAGCCGATCCCCGAGCCGTCGGCGGCAGTGGCAGCGCTTGCCGCGACGCCCGAGCTCGAGGTCGCGAACCGCCTGCTGGAGTAAATCCCCCTGCTGGCCTCACACACCAGCCCGGCGTCGTAGCCAGACTCCGTGCTCAAGGGGAGCGGGCTGCGCGAAATCACGCCGAAACGTATTGCTGGGCCTGGGCGATCGCCTGCTCGAGCGTTAGCCCTATGCCGGCGCGGTGCTCGACGTCATACGCCGCACCGAGGCGCTCGCGGGCGCCCGACATCAAGCGCTCGTAGCGCTGCCGTTCGTTCAGGAGCATCCGGAACCCAAGCCGGCGTTCCTGGTCCTCCGCGATTCCCCAAAGGCGGGCGGCCGCTCGGTCGTCGCCCCGCTGCAGCAGCGCGCACGCGATACCGGCGACGCAGTAGATCTGCATGCGTCGACTGCCTGTCGCAACGGCGTACGCCATCGCTTCGCCAA
>Ga0081538_10003792_pt1 | contig 14138 bp, 19 predicted proteins | sample TabmetS5T2R1_FD_71022 | JGI IMG/M metagenome (GOLD analysis project Ga0081538, IMG submission 71022) | Tabebuia heterophylla rhizosphere microbial communities from the University of Puerto Rico - S5T2R1 | ecosystem: Host-associated > Plants > Roots > Rhizosphere ... | reverse complement strand
AACAGCTCGCGCAGGCAGGCGGCGCAGGTTGCGACGTCAGGGGACACGAGCGCGTCGGGAGCGGCGCCGCCGGCGCTGCCCGCGATCGCGAACCCGCGCGCGCCGCGCGCGGGAACGGCCTCCCGCGTTACGCGCTCGACCGTGGCCAGCGGGGGCGCCTCGGCAGGGAGGCGGGCGAGCAGCGCGGCGACCGCGTCGGGCTCGCCCTCGACCTCGATCACCACTCCGCGGTCGTCGTTGCGGACGAAGCCGTCCAGCCCGAGCTCGGCCGCCAGCCGATGCACGTACGGCCGGAAGCCGACGCCCTGGACGACGCCCTCGACGCGGACTCGGATCCGGTGGATCGACGCCGTCATTCCCGCGGTCGCGATCGCAGCTCCGAGAGCACGAGCCCGAACAGGACGTGATCGAGCATGAACACCGCCCGCTCGCGGCCCTTCGGCCAGTTGCGCTGGGTGAGGCCGAACACCGGCGCGACGACGGCGTCGAAGCCCATCCATACCGCGAGGCCGTAGACCGGCCCCGACCAGGCGCGCCTGCGTGCCGGCTCCGGCAGCGCCCCGTACCCGGCGCCGAAGGCGCCGCCCATCGCCCAGTGGATCAGCTCGACGACCGACTCGCGCCGGCGGCGCGGAGCGAGCTTGAGGAGCCCGCGCGCCCGCTTGCGGGCGAGGCGGGTCGGCGGCGCCTCGCGGATCAGGCCCGCGTGCGAGGCGAACAGCCGCAGGCCGGTCATCGCCATCGCGCCGATCACGCCGCGGAACGTCGCGTGCGCGATCACGCAACGAGCTCGCAGAGGACGTGGTAGGCGCTCGCCTGCGCCTCCTGGATCCGCGGGATGTGCTGCGAGCGGCTGACGACGACGTGATCGGCGAGCCCCTCGGCGGCGATCCGGCCGCCGTCGTAGCCGACGAACGCGATCGTCACGAGCCCGCGGCGCCGCGCCTCGGCGAGCGCGGCGATCACGTTCGGCGAGCCGCCGCTGGTCGACAGGGCGACGAGCGCGTCGCCCCGCCGCCCGTAGGCGATCACCTGCCGCGAGAAGATCGCCTCGACCCCGACGTCGTTGGCGATCGCCGTGAGGATGGCCGGGTCGCCGGTGAGGTCGATCGCAGCACGGCCGGCGCGCTCGAGGTCGGCCACGAGATCCGTGGCGTCCGTCGCCGAGCCGCCGTTCCCGAGCGCGAGCACGCGCCCGGCCCCGCGCATCGCGTCCGCGGCGGCGGCCAGCGTCTCACGCCCCTCGGTGAGGGTCTGCGTCCGCAGCTCGCCGACCTCCTCGGCCTTCATCAGGATCGAGCGCCGCACGTCGTCGACCACCGCCTCGTGGTCGGTCTCCCGCTCGCCGAGGAAGGGGTAGAGGAAGCTCGCCGCGCCGGTGTCGTGGACGGTTCGCTCGTTGTGCTCGAGGAACACGTGGACGAGCTCCCAGAGCACGTGATAGCCGGTCTCGACGAGCTCCTGGCGGATGAACGGGTCGGCTTCCGGCGGGTCGAGCTCGATGCGCAGCGCCGGCGTGTCGCCGACGTCGGCGCCAAAGGCGATCACCATGTCGTCGGCCTCCGCGAGCAGCGCGAGCTGGTCGGGCGTGACCGCAAGTGCCGGGAGCGCCCGCTTGCCGACGATCACCGGGTGCACGAACTCCACCGCCACGTGCCGCGCGTCGGACACGTCGCCGGTGGCCAACAGCCGCCCGCCGCGCGCGAACCGCTCGGCCATCTCGCCGCACAGACGCGCGAGCCGCTCCGCCTCGGCCGCGAACCACGCGGCGTTCGCCTCGCGCCGGCGGTCGACGGCGAGCGTCGCCATCAGACGGGCACCTTCACCTGGAGCAGCCAGTCGCGGAAGGCCGCGACGCCTTCGCCGGTGCGGGCGCTGACCTGCATCCGCGGCACGCCGGGGTGCACGGCGTCGAGGTTGTGGAGGTAGCGCTCGATGTCGAAGTCCAGGTGCGGGAGGAGGTCGATCTTGTTGATGACCACCAGCTCGCACGTGCGGAACATCAGCGGGTACTTGAGCGGCTTGTCCTCGCCCTCGGTGACCGCCGAGACCATCACGCGCGCATCCTCGCCGACCCGGAACTCGGCCGGGCAGACGAGGTTGCCGACGTTCTCGATCACGAGCAGGTCGATGTCGGCCAGGGGCAGCGCGGGCACCGCCGAGCGGACCATGTTCGCGTCGAGGTGGCACTCGCCGCCGAAGCCGGGGTCGGTGTTGAGCTGCGTCACCGGGATGTGCAGGCTCGCGAGCCGGTCGGCGTCGTAGCTGCCCTGCACGTCGCCCTCGAGCACGCCCGCCCGCACGTCGCCGAGGTCGTCCAGCACGCGCTCGAGCAGCGTCGTCTTGCCGGCTCCGGGCGCGCTCATCAGGTTCACGACCGTGACGTCGTGCCGATCGAAGTCGTCTCGGTTGGCGCGGGCGATCGTGTTGTTCGCGTCCAGGGCGTCCTCGACGACCCTCACCTTCACGCGGTGCACTACATCGACCTCATCTTGAGGTAGCGCTGGATCTCGGGCAGCTGCGCGGCGACTGCGGCGGCGAGCGCGGCGAGCAGCGCGGCGAGCGCGACCATCTGCGCGGTCGGGCTGACGGTTCGCTCCTTCATCGTGCACCTCCTTCGTGGGTCAACTCGTCGAGCAGCGACTCGACCAGGCGGACGCCCTCGTCGAGTGCCGCGCGGACCGGCTCGCTGAGGACGGCGGCGCTGACCTCGCTCTGCGGCTCGCAGCCGACGACCAGGGTGCGCGGCGGCGTGCCGCCGAGGGCGCGGACCAGCGCCAGCACCTGGACCGGGTCCATGCCGTGCGCGTCGGGCGCGGCGACGGCGTCCGATACATCGGGCTCGATGACGTAGAGCGTCCCGGGCGGCTCGCCGCGCGGAGCGGCGTCGAGCAGGATCGCCGCGTCGTAGTCGCCGAGCAGCGCGTAGGCGAGGTCCATGCCGCGGATGCCGAAGTCGACGACGTCGACGCCCGGGCGCGGCTCGCCGCGCGCCAGCCGCCCGGCGAGGGCGACGCCGAAGCCGTCGTCGCCGAGGAAGACGTTGCCGATGCCGGCCACCAGGACCCGCGCCGTCGCGCGCTCGGCCGCCGGCTCGCCGGCGAGCGGCTCCACCTCGTCCGGGGAGAAGAAGAAGCGGTGGCCAGGCTGGCGGCGCTCTCCGAGATCGCGTCCCGGATCGTCCTCGACGGTGACCGCGAGCTGCAGCTTGCCGTCCACATCCTGGTCGATCCCCTCGATCACCGCGGTACGGCCGGCCAGCACCACGTCGAAGACGTCGGCCCCGGGGCGCGGGCGCAGGCGCACGCGGCTGCGGCGCCGCAGCTCGACGCCGTCGACCACGACCGCGTCGGGCGCCGGCCGCTCGAGCTCCTCCCAGTACCCGCTCACCGCTCCACCCGGAAGCCGTGCAGGCGCATGAGCTGCTCGCGGGTGAGCGATTCTGTCCGCTCGAGGATGGCCCGCGCGCGGGCGTCGCCCGCCCGGATCTCGGCCTTCTCCTCGTCGGTCAGGCTCATGATGCTGAGCGTCAGCAGCCCGTCGATCTCGCCGCCGTCATAGAGGTCGCCGGGGCTCTCGGGCGCGATCCGCGGGTGGTCCTCGAGGATGATCGGCGAGCACAGCATCGTGTCCGCCGACCCCGGCTCGCCGACCAGCACCGGCCAGACGCCGACGTTGTCGCACGCGCGGGCGGCGGCGCGCAGCCGGTCGGGCGGATCGGTGAGCGAGACGAACGCGCCCTCCGGCGCCCGCAGCAGCGCATGGGCGGCGCGGAACGCGCCCGCCCGGCAGACGAGCTCGGCGGTGAGCCGGTGCAGGTCCGGCGCGAGCGCCTCCGCCGCGACCGTCAGCTTGCCGTCGAGCGGGGGGAACGAGATCGGCCCGGGGCCGACCTCGCGCTCGACGCCTTCGTCCCCCACCATCTCGAGAAAGCGCGCGGTCACCTCCACGGCGCCCGGATCGCCGCCCTCGAGGAGGCACTGCGCGCGCATCAGCGGCCTGACGTCGGGATCGAGGTCGCCCCAGCCGAACGGCTTCTGGTTCTTGAGGGCCGACCGGCGGTAGGGCCACAGCAGGTAGCCCTCGTAGAGGACGGCGTCGGCGATCTGGCGGACCGGGTCCATCAGCGCTCCGGCAGCAACGAGTCGACGACGTCCTCCCAGGTCGCCAGCGCATGCCGCGACTTGTGGGCGGCCAGGCGGTCGAGGCTCGGCTTGGACAGCCGGAGCCATGCCGTCCCGTTGAAGTACCGATCCATGGTCTGCCGCCACAGCGCGACCGGCATCCGGTAGCCGGCTTCGCTCTCCCACGAGATGCGGCCGGCTTGCAGCGGTGCGCCGTAGAAGACGGTTCCCGAGAAGAGGAACTCGAGCGGGACGTCGCCGTCCTCGAGCGCGTCGAAGTACCGCGACGCGGCGACGTCGAGGTCGTAGCTGCAGGCGATCGGGAGGTCCACGACCGTGCTGCCGGTGAACGGGGGGACGACGAGCGTCGCCCGCGTCCACAGCAGCGTGCGCAGCGACGTCTCCCACTGTTCGACGGGCCCGAAGAGCTCGAACAGCCGCTCGTGCGCGGTGCCACCGTAGGCGCGGCGTCTCGCCGCGATCTGCACCTGGACGTCGAGCAGCACCGACCGTACCGGCAGCTCGCCGGCGATCCGGAGCGCGAAGGCGATGGTGGGTACCGCCGCGTGCTCGACGTGCGCCGCGCTCTGCACCTCGAATTCGAGCTCGGGGACCATCTAGCCCGGTGACAGGTTGGGCATCCGCGGGTCGATCGGCTCTTCCTTGCCCGGGTTGATGCCGGTCGACCGCGCGGCGGTCGACCGCCCGTCCTCGAGGTGCCCGCTCATCGACTCGTAGGCCCCTTTGGCGTTGCCCTGCTTGATGCCGGACGTGTGCGCCGGACGCTCCGTCCTCGCGAACGGCAGCTTCATCTCATCTCCTCTCCAGGTCGTCGAAGAACGTGCCGAGCTGGGCCCAGACGGCCTTGCCGCCGGTCAGCCCCTGCCAGTGGGTCCGGATCAGCCCGACGAGCCGGAAGCAGTCGTCGATCGGCACGATCCAGTGGCGGCGCTCGCCGAGATGCCGGTCGACGAGCAGCGCCTCGACGTCCGGCTCGAGCGTGTGCAGCACATCCAGTTCGAAGGTCAGCAGCGACTCCGTGGCGCCCATCGGCCCTGGGTAGAAGGCCTGGACGCGGTCCGCCCCGCGCACGAAGAACGCGATCTCGACCGGCAGGCGCAGCTCCTCCCACATCTCATTCGTCAGCTCGACGTCCTCGAGCCGGACACGCCGGGTCGGCACCAGCCGGTACCGGCCGCCCCGGTCGAACAGCAGCGCACACGCACGGCAGGCGCACAGGAGCTCGCGTCGCTCCGGCTCGAGCAGATGCCGGTGGTCCGCCGCGATCGGCGCGCTGCAGAGCTCGCAGCGCTCGAGCGCCGGTTCGCGCCGGCGCGCCAGCTGGGCGAGACGGCTCTCAGCGATCATGGAGCGCCGGCGGGCAGGCGATCTCGATCTGCAGCAGGCCGGAGGGCTCCACCGCGCCCTCGGCCTCGACCGCCTCGATGTCCGGGGCGACGCGCTGGATGGCATCCTCGATCGCGTGCTTGAGCGTCGCCGTCGACGACGGGCAGCCGTTGCAGCTTCCCTGCAGGCGCAGCCGCGCCACGCCGCCGTCGACGCCGAGCAGCTCGACGTCGCCGCCGTGCTGCTCGAGGTAGGGCCGCACGTCCTCGAGCGCGCCGCGCACCCGATCCTCGAGCGGGACCGGGTGCAGGCCGTGCAGCAGCAGCAGGTGCGAGACGAGCTCGTCGCGCGCGAGACCGGCGACGCACACGGGGTCGTGCGCCACGATCCGCGCGAGCCCCTCGCCGTAGAGGTCGACGAGCGCCTGCACCAGCTCGACGTCCTGCGCCTGGCCGAGCAGCGCGTCGATGCGCGCCACCAGCTCGCGTGCCTGATGGTCGTCCATCGGTCTACCCGTGCTCGCCGAACATCGGCGAGTGCACCGTCCGGAGCGTCTTGCCACCGCCGAGGTACATGTGGACGCCACACGGCAGGCACGGGTCGAAGCTGCGGACCGCCCGCATGATGTCGATGCCGCGGAACGCGTCCTGCGCGTTCTCCTCGAAGATGGGCTGCCCCATCACCGCGTCCTCGTACGGGCCCGGGGTGCCGTAGCTGTCGGTCGGGCTGCCGTTCCACGGCGTCGGCGGGTACGGGTGGTAGTTCGCGATCTTGCCGTCGCGGATCACCAGGTGGTGGGAGAGGACGCCGCGCACGGCCTCGTGGAAGCCGCAGCCGATCGCCTCGTCGGGCACCTCGAAGTCCTCGAACACCTTCGTCTGGCCGGCGCGGATCTCCTTGAAGGCGCGGTCGACGAAGTGCAGCGCCATGCCCGCCGCGTAGGCGACGAAGTAGATCCGCGCCCGGTCGCGCTCGATCGCGTTGGACCACTGCGGGATCGTCCACTCGAGCGTCTGGGCGGGCGTGTCCGGCGTCTGCGGGAGGTCGATGACCACGCTCGAGCCGGTCGCCTTGACGTACGGCGTGTCGACCTTGTTCGCCAGCGCCGTCGCCCACAGCCGCGCGAGCGCGCCGCCGCCGGTGTCGAGCGCGAGGTTGTCCCCCGTCCGCTTGTCGAACCACCGCGGGCTCATGACCCACGAGTAGTTGCCTCCGTCGAGGTCGCGCTTCTGCGGCTTCGGGATCGTCGTCTGGTTCCACGGGTGGCGCTTGTCCACCGGGTTGCCGAGCGGATCCTCGGGCACGAACGTCTCCTCGCCCACCCAGTCGTCGTAGTAGGACGAGCCGAGCAGGATGCGGATCCCGAGGTTGATGTCGACGAGGTTCGTGGTGACCAGCTCGCCGTCGACCACCACGCCCGGGGTCACGAACATCTCGTTCCCCCAGTCGTTCATGTTCTTGTACGTGTAGTCGACGTGGTCGGGGTTGTTGAACGCGCCCCAGCAGCCGAGCAGGATCCGCCGTCGGCCCACCTCCTCGTAGCCGGGCAGGGCGTCGTAGAAGAAGTCGAAGACGTCGTCGTTCATGGCGACGGCCTTCTTGATGAAGTCCAGGCAGCGCAGCAGCCGGCTCAGGTAGTCGGTCAGCAGCGTCGGCGTGGCCACCGTGCCGACCCCGCCGGGATAGATCGTGGAGGGGTGCACGTGGCGGCCCTCCATCAGGCAGATCATCTCCCGCCCGATCCGGCTCATGTGCAGCGCCTCGCGGTACGTCTCGCCCGTGAACGGGTTGTACGACCGCATGATGTCGGCGATCGTGCGGTACCCGTGGACGTTGGCGCCGCGGGCGTCGGTCTTCTCCGCCTTCGCGAGCAGGCTCGGGTTCGTCTCCTTGACCATCTGCTCGCAGAAGTCCACGAACACCAGGTTGTCCTGGAAGATGATGTGGTCGAAGATGTACTCGGCCGCCTCCCCGAGGTTGACGATCCACTCGGCCAGCGGCGGCGGCTTGACGCCGTACGCCATCTGCTGCGCGTAGCACGAGCAGACGGCGTGGTTGTCGCCGCAGATCCCGCAGATGCGGCTGGTGATGAAGTGCGCGTCCCGCGGGTCCTTGCCCTTCATGAACACGCTGTAGCCCCGGAACAGCGAGGAGGTCGCCTTGCACGACACCACCTCGCGGTTGTCGAAGTCGATCTTCGTGTAGATGCCGAGGTTCCCGACGATCCTGGTGATCGGGTCCCAGGACATGTCGACGACCTTGCCTGCCTCAGGCGTCACCGGTTCGCGAACGGCCATGTCAGTTCCCCCAGCGCGGGTCGTAGCCGGTTGTGAGCTCCTCGCGGTTGTGGCGCCAGGACGGCTCCTTGTTGACCGTCGTGTTGGTGATGCTGCGCAGCTTGCGGATCATCGGGCCGTAGGCACCGGAGATCATCGACGACACGCCGCCGCCGGGCGGCTGGTCCATGAACGGCATGAACTTGTCGGGGAAGCCGGGCATCGTGCAGCCGATGCAGATGCCACCCACGTTGGGGCAGCCGCCGATGCCGGCCATCCAGCCCCGCTTGGGCACGTTGCAGTTGACCACCGGCCCCCAGCAGCCCACCTTGACGAGGCACTTGGGCGAGTTGTAGTCCTGCGCGAAGTCGCCCTGCTCGTAGTAGCCGGCGCGATCGCAGCCCTCGTGGACGGTCTTCCCGAACAGCCACGTCGGCCGCAGCTGCGCGTCGAGCGGGATCACCGGCGCGAGGCCGGCCGCCTGATAGAGCAGCCAGACCAGCGTCTCCATGAAGTTCTCCGGCTGCACGGGGCAGCCGGGCACGTTGACGATCGGCAGCCCGCCCGCCGAGCGGAAGTCCCAGCCGAGGTAGTCGGCGAGGCCCATGCACCCGGTCGGGTTGCCGGCCATCGCATGGATGCCGCCATACGTGGCGCAGGTCCCGATCGCGACCACGCCCCACGCCTTCGGGGCGAGCCGGTCGATCCACCAGTTGACCGTCAGCGGCTCGCCGGTCGCCTCGTCGTTGCCGAACGAGGTCCAGTAGCCGTCGCCGTTGATGTTCTCGTTCGGGATCGAGCCCTCGATGACGAGCACGAACGGCGCGTCGAGCTCTCCGCGCACGGCCTGGCGGAACGGGGTCAGGAACTCCTCGCCGCCCAGCGTCGGCGACAGGACCTTGTTGTGGAGGTGGACCTTGGGGATGCCTGGGATGGCACCCAGCAGCACGTCCTCGATGCCCGGCTGGCCGGCCGCCGTGACGGAGACGGAGTCGCCGTCGCAGCTCATCCCCTCGGAGATCCAGAGGATGTGGACCTCCTCCACGCCCGCGGGTGCCTCGTCAACGGCCATACGCGACCTCCTCCTCCAGATCCAGCGACTCGACCGTGAGCTCCTCGCCGGCGACGATCTCGACGCCGGCGGAGCCGCACGGGCAGATGAGCGGGAACCCGTCGACCCGGCTCTCCGCGCCGCACGTCCTGCAGCGGACGGTGACGGCAACCTCCTCCAACGCCAGCTCGGCGCCCTCGAGCGGCGTGTCCTGCGCGACCAGCTCGAAGGCGAACTCGAGCGCCGACGGCACGACCTGGCGCAGGTGCCCGACCTTGACCTCGACGCGGCTGACCGGGCGCCCGGCCGCGTGGCGGAGGGCGATGTCCGCGATCGAGGCGGCGATGGAGAGCTCGTGCATCAGCAGATCCTCGGGAGCGGGTCGCCCACCAGCTGGTCCATCACACGCCGCCCGCCGAACGCGGTCTCGACGAGGACCATGCCCGGCGGCTCCTCACGCACCTCGCCGATCTCGGCGGCGCGCTCGCAGCCCTCCACCGTCCGGAGGGCGGTGAGCGCGGCGTCCGCGGCCCCGGGCGCGACGAAGGCGACGAACTTGCCCTCGTTGGCGACGTACATCGGGTCGATACCGAGCAGCTCGGCGGCGCCCGCGACGGCCGGCTCGACCGGCACGTCGGCCTCGCGCACGACGACCCCCACCCGGGCCGCGCGCGAGAGCTCGTTCAGCACCGAAGCCACGCCGCCGCGCGTGGCGTCGCGCAGGCAGTGCACGCCGCCGCTCAGCATCGCGTCGACCGCGGGCCACAGCGAGCGTGTGTCGGACTGGACGTCGGCGTCGAGCCCGAGGTCTCCGCGCGCCAGCATGATCGCCGTGCCGTGCTCGCCGATCGGGCCCGAGACGAGGACGCGATCGCCCGGGCGGATGGCGTCCGGGGAGAGCGCGGCGCGCGCGTCGCGGGCGCCGACACCCGTCGTGCAGACGTACATGCCGTCGGCGTGCCCGCGCTCGACCACCTTGGTGTCGCCGGCCGCGATGCGGACGCCGGCACGGTCGGCGGCGGTCGCGATCGCCTCGACCTCGGCGCGCAGGACGGCGGCGTCGAGACCCTCCTCGAGGATCAGCGCCAGGCTGAGCGCGAGCGGACGGGCGCCGGCCATGGCCAGGTCGTTGACCGTCCCGTTCACCGCCAGCTCGCCGATCGAGCCGCCCGGGAAGCGGAGCGGCTTGACCACGAACGAGTCGGTCGTGAGGGCGTAGCCGTCCACCAGCGCCGCGTCCGCCAGCTCCTCGAGCCCGAAGGCGGGCGCCAGCAGCCCTTCGATCAGGGTCTGGGTGGCCTTGCCCCCCGCGCCGTGGGCCATCGTGATGCGCTCGTCCTTGAAGCGCGGCCGCTTCGCGCGAGCGGTCTCGATGATCCCGAGGATCCGGCCCTCACGCTCGGACACGCTCACGAGCGAGCCTCCCGTAGTTGTAGTAGGCCGCGCAGGCGCCCTCCGGCGACACCATGCACGTGCCGATCGCGTGCTCGGGAGTGCATGCCGTGCCGAACACCTTGCACTCCCACGGCTTGATCACGCCCTTGAGCACCTCGCCGCACTGACAGGCCTTCGGGTCGGCTACGCGCACCCCCGGCACGGCGAAGCGACGCTCGGCGTCGAGGTCGGCATAGGCGTCGCCGAGTCGCAGCGCACTCTGCGAGATGAAGCCGAGCCCGCGCCACTCGAAGTGGGGGCGCAGGGCGAACACCTCGGCCATGGCGCGCAGGGCCGCCGAGTTGCCCTCGTACGGCACGACGCGCGTGTACTGGTTCTCCACCGTGCAGCGGCCCTCCGCGAGCTGGGCCAGGATCATGTGGATGGCCTGCAGGATGTCGAGCGGCTCGAAGCCCGCGATCACGACCGGGCGGCCGTAGTCATCGGGGATGAACTCGAACGGCCGCGCGCCGACCACGGTCGACACGTGCCCGGGGCCGATGAAGCCGTCGAGGCGCAGGTCCGGCGAGTCCAGCAGCGCCCGCAGGGGCGGCACGATCGTCACGTGGTTGCACATGCAGGAGAAGTTCCGCACGCCCTCCGCCCGCGCCCGCATCAGCGTCAGGGCCGTGGAGGGCGCGGTGGTCTCGAAGCCGATCGCGAAGAAGACGACCTCCTTCTCGGGCTCCGACCTGGCGATGCGGAGCGCATCGAGCGGCGAGTAGACCATCCGGATGTCCGCGCCCTCCGCCTTGGCGTCGAGCAGGGTGCCCGAGCTGCCCGGCACCCGCAGCATGTCCCCGAAGCAGGTGAAGACGACGCCGGGCTCGCGGGCGATCGCGATCCCGTCGTCGACGCGCCCCATCGGGATCACGCACACGGGGCAGCCGGGTCCGTGGACGAGCTCGACGCTCTCCGGCAGCAGGTCGTCGACCCCGTAGCGGTAGATGGAATGGGTGTGGCCGCCGCACACCTCCATCACCTTGTAGTGGCGCCCCGGCTCCACGACGCCCAGGATCTGCGCCGCCACCCTGCGTCCCAGCGCGCCGTCGCGGAACTCGTCGACGAACCTCACAACCGCACCAGCGCCACATCGGCGTGGACCAGCAGCCGGTCGCCCTCGCCGACGCCGTCGACCAGCGCGATCTCGACGGTGCGCACGTCGCCGTCGAGCGCCTCGCAGACCGCGAGCTCGTCATCGACCCGCACGACCCGCATCTCGACCCCCACGTCTCCGCACGTGATGCAGTGCTCGTAGGGGTCGCAGCCGCTCACTCGATCGCGCTCGCCTTCAGCTCTTCGAGCTCCTGCTCGTACTCGGCGCCCATCAGCTCGAGCAGGCGGCGGGTGGCCATCGCTTCCTCCTCGTCGATCTTCGAGAGCGCGAAGCCGACGTGGACCAGCACCCAGTCGCCGGGCTCGATGCCGTCGAGCAGACCGACGTTCACCGTGCGCCGCACACCCACCACGTCAACGCGCGCGAGGCGGTTGTCTGCGTCCGTGATCTCCAGGATCTGGCCGGGGATGGCCAGGCACACGGTGTCTCCCTCGGTCGGGCCTCTGACGACCCTAGTCCTCGTGACGGAAATGGCAAGCCGGATTCCTGTGCGGCGTCACGGAGCGAACCGACGCCCGACCTCGTAGCATCCGCCCTCGTTCATGGCGGAGGTCCTGTTCTTCCTAGCGGCGATCGGCGCCGTGGCCGGCGCGGTGGGCACCGTCGCCCTGCGGAACCCGTTCTACGCCGTCCTCGCGCTCGTCTGCCACCTGCTGTCGCTGGCGGCGCTGTTCCTGCTGCTGCGGGCCGAGTTCGTGGCCGCCGCGCAGGTCGTCGTCTACGCCGGGGCCGTGATGGTGCTCTACGTCTTCGTGGTCGCCTACGTGGGCGGCGCCGGGGAGCCCCTGACCGGGTCGACGGGCGCATCGCTGCGCTTCTTCTCGATCATCTTCGCGCTCGCCCTGTTCGCGGAGCTGACCATCGCGCTGGTGGGGACCGGGCTGTCCGCGCTGGGGACCGAGGGCGCGGGCTACGAGGCCGGCTTCGGGACGCCGGCCGAGGTCGGCGAGCTGTTCCTGACCCGGTTCCTCGTGGCGTTCGAGATCGCCTCGCTGCTGCTGCTCATCGCCGCCGTGGGCGCCGTCATCCTGGCGCGCCGCCGCGGGGGCCTCGGCGACGAGGGCGAGGTCTCGGTGGCCGACGTGATGCGCCGGCCCGAGGTCACCGCGGGCGAGCCGGCGACGCCGGGATCGATGATCGAGGCGGCGGGGCCGCCGCAGAGGTAGCGCGGTGTCGCTGACCTGGTACCTCGTCGCCTCGGCGCTGATCTTCTCGATCGGCGCCGGCGGCGTTCTCGTGCGCCGCAACCCGCTCGTGATCCTGCTCTGCATCGAGCTGATGCTCAACGGCGCGAACCTGGCCCTGGTCGCCTTCTCGCGCGCGCACGGGAACATGGACGGGCAGATGTTCGCGCTGATCGTGATGGTCGTCGCGGCCTGCGAGGTGGCGGTCGGCCTCGGCCTGATCGTGGCGATCTTCCGGCGGCGGCTGCCGATCGACGTCGACGAGCTGCGGGAGCTCTCCGGATGAGCCTCGAGACCTACGGCTGGCTGGTCCTGGGGCTGCCGCTGGCGGGCTGCGTGCTGATCGCTCTCACCTACAGGCTCCCGCTCGGCCGCGGGCACGGCGTGATCGGCACGCTGGCCATCGCGCTCTCCTTCGCGGCGGCGATCGGCGCGTTCAGCGAGCTGCAGTCGCTCGGCGAGGAGGAGCGCCAGGTCGTGGCCGTCGGCTGGGACTACGCGGTCACGAGCGGCATCGACGCGCAGGTGGCGATCCTGCTCGACCCGCTCAGCGTGCTGATGATGCTGATCGTCAGCGGCGTCTCGATGCTGATCCACCTCTACTCGGTCGCCTACATGGGCGGCGACCGCGGCTACGCGCGCTTCTTCGCGTACCTGAACTTCTTCGTGTTCAGCATGCTGCTGCTGGTCCTGGCCGGCAACTTCCTGCTGCTGATCGTCGGGTGGGCGTTCGTCGGCGCCGCGTCCTACCTGCTGATCTCGTTCTGGTACCGGCGCACGACCGCCACGACCGCCGGCATCAAGGCCTTCGTCATCAACGTCGTCGGCGACGTCGGCCTCGTGCTCGGCACCTACTTCATCTTCCAGGGCACGGGGACGCTCGACTTCCTCGGCACGTTCGAGGCCGCGCCCGAGGTCTTCAGCGTCAACGAGGCGGACCTCGTCGCCGGGTGCATCCTGCTGCTCGTCGGCGCCTTCGCCAAGAGCGCGCAGGTCCCGCTCCACACCTGGCTCCCGGACGCCATGGAGGGCCCGACGCCGGTCTCCGCGCTGATCCACGCCGCCACGATGGTCACGGCCGGCGTGTACCTGATCGCGCGCATGCACCCCCTGTTCGAGCTGGCGCCGACCGCCGCCGACGTGGGCGCCGTCATCGGCTGCCTCACGCTGCTGATCGCGGCCACGATCGGCCTCGTCGTGACCGATCTCAAGCGCGTCATCGCCTACTCGACGATGTCGCAGATCGGCTACATGGTCATGGCCGTCTCGTCGGCCGCCTACGCCGCCGGGCTCTTCCACCTGATGACGCACGCGTTCTTCAAGGCGCTGCTCTTCATGGCGGCCGGCTCGGTGATCGCCGCGATGGCGGGCATCCAGGACCTCAACCGGATGTCGGGCTTCCGGCGCGCGATGCCGTTCACCTTCGGCGCGATGATGATCGGCGGCCTCGCGCTCTCCGGCGTGCCGCCGTTCTCGGGCTTCTTCTCCAAGGACGAGATCATCGCCCTGCTGCTCGCCCGCGAGGACTGGCACGTCGTGCTCGGCGTGCTCGCCTACATCGGCTCCTTCCTGACCGCCGTCTACACGTTCCGGATGATCTTCCGG
>Ga0081538_10003791_pt1 | contig 14138 bp, 16 predicted proteins | sample TabmetS5T2R1_FD_71022 | JGI IMG/M metagenome (GOLD analysis project Ga0081538, IMG submission 71022) | Tabebuia heterophylla rhizosphere microbial communities from the University of Puerto Rico - S5T2R1 | ecosystem: Host-associated > Plants > Roots > Rhizosphere ... | reverse complement strand
CGGAGCGCCGACCGGAGCTCCTTGAGATGCGATCTCGGGTCGTCGGCGATGCCGAAGTGCGCGAGCAGGAGCCGTCTCGGCCCGCGCTGCTCGATCGCGTCGAGCGTTCGCTCCCAGGCCTCGACGTCGATGTCCGGAGGCGGCGCGACTGGGGCGACGTAGCGACCCGGAGGAATCCGAACTCCCGCTGCGTCACCCGCGAAGCAGGAGCCGTCGGGCGCGAGGAAGGAGACGTGGTGCGACGCGTGCCCTGGGGTCGGGAACGCCTCCAGATCGAGCACGCGGTCTTCGAGAACGCGCACGTTCTCCTCGGGGACTGGGACGAGCTCGCCCCAGAGCCTGTCGAAAGCGCCGCCGTAGAGGCGCCGCGCGCTCCGCTCGAGCCGGCTGGGGTCGACCAGGTGCGGCGCCCCGATCTCGCTCACGTGCACGAGCAGGTTCGGATTCTCGCGGACGAGCGAGCCCGTTGCGCCCGCGTGGTCGAGGTGGATGTGAGTGAGGACGAGGTGGCGGAGGTCCCCGACCCCGAGCCCGTGTTCGGAGAGGCCGGCCCTGAGCCCGTTCAGGGAGCTCGCCGGCCCGCAGTCGACCAGGGCCGGCTCGTCCCCTTCCAGCAGGTACGAGCCGATGACCCGTTTGCGGCCGAGGTGCTCGAGGTCGAGGAGCTGCACGCCGTGAGAGACGTTACTCGACGGTCAGCGTTCCCTCCATGCCTCCTTCCCGATGGCCCGGGACGGCGCAGAAGAAGATGTACTCGCCGGCTTCGAGCGAGGCCATGAGCTCGGTGGTGCCCTCGGTGATCGTCTCGCTCGGTTCCGTCTCACCTTCGATCTGCACGTTGTGCGGGACGCCGGAGTCGTTGACGAGCTCGATCGTGATCTCGCCGGCGGGTGCGCTCACCTCGGTCTGGTCGAACGCCGGTGTTCCGCCGGGATCGGCTGTGAGGGTGATGTGCCCCTCGGCCGTGTCCTCGTGGGTAGTAGTTTCCTCTGCCGGCGCTTCTGCGGCCGGCTCGTCGTCGTCTCCGCCGCACGCGGCCACGCCGAGGGCGAGCACGAGTGCGGCGAGGAGAAGCATCAGACGTCGCGTCATGGGACTCCTTCCTGAGGTGGCCTTCCGAATCTACCTACGCCGCGCGCACCGAAGTGGATCAGGAGAGCTGCCGCGATGAGCGCCGCCCAGGCCCACGAGGCCTCCGGCACGATCATGCTCGGGATCCGAAGCGAGGTCGTCCCCCGCTTGACTATCTGCTCGAGCCAGAAGTCCTGCACGGCGTTGGCGAGCCCGTAGGCGAGCATGAGGGCGACGTAGACGCCGAAGGCGGCCCGGAGAGCCCCGGTCGCCACCGCGCCGACGTTCCGCGAGAGGGCCAACGCGGAGAGCGCCAGGAGTGTTCCGTCTCCCCCGTGGTGGTGACCGAGGTGCACCGCAGTCAGCTCGGGGTGCCCCGGCTCCGGCCGCAGCTCGCCGCTCATGAACAGCGAGCCGAAGACAGGAACGTCGTCGAGGTAGAAGCCGAGCTCCGCAGAGATCCAGGGGAGCGAGCCGAGGATCAGGAGCGCTGCGAGGACGGCCCGGACGACGTCCCACGCGCCGCCGAAAGGTCGTGAGGCGCCGATCCCGCCGCGCGCGAGTGCGACGCCGGTGAGGACGAGCGCGATCAGGACGCCCAGCGCGGGCAGTGCGTTGACGGGCTTCGCGTCGAGGTCGGACTGCTCGACGACTCCCGGCCAGAAGACAACCGCGCAGAGTGCCGCCCCGAGCGCGGCCACGAGCGCGAGCCGGCCTGGCAGCCGCTCCGCGACAAGCGCGAGCACCGCGATCGCGACGAGCGCGGTCGGATAGTTGAGGAAGACGAGCGCGCGGCCCGCGCCGGCGGCGACTCCGTTGTCGCTGACGTTGTAGAGCTCGGCGACCGGGAGGCGCGCGTACGTGATCCACACCGCCACAGCGACGACCCCGAAGAGGATCCAGACGGCGACGGCCTCGGCGATGCCCGGGCTCGGTGGGGCGGAGCCTGGAGCTAGTGCCCCATCAGGCAATGCACCCCTGCTGGATTGCCCGAAGGGGCACTAGTCCGTCACGTCGCGTAGCTCGACTCGCTCGATCGTCACCGGCTCGCGCGGCCGGTCGCGCTCGTCGCGGGCGACCTCGGAGATCGCGTCGACGACGTCCATGCCCTCGGTGACTCTGCCGAAGACGGTGTGCTTGCCGTCAAGCCACGGCGCCGCCTCGGTCGTGACGATGAAGAACTGGCTGCCGTTCGTGTCCGGGCCGCGGTTGGCCATCGCGAGCGCCCCGCGGACTACGCGGTGCTCGTTGGGCTCGTCCTCGAACTCGTAGCCGGGCCCGCCCGTGCCGTCCCCGCGCGGGCAGCCTCCCTGGATCATGAAATCGGGGATGACGCGGTGAAAGATGATGCCGTCGTAGAAGCCGTCGTCCGAGAGCTTCGTGAAGTTCTGGACGGTCTTGGGCGCGTCTGCGTCGAAGAGCTCGACGACGATAGGGCCGTGTGTAGTGTGAATCGTGGCGTTGGTCATGAAGCCACCGTATCGCAATCCCGGTAAGCGCCTCTGGTACGCGGTTTCGCTCCCGGAGCGGGCGATCCGGGCGCTCGTCGGCACGCTTGGCGGGGTGATCCACGAGAGTGCGCAGGTGCTCCTCCCTCGCTTCGTCCGCCGGTCACGCCTCTACGAGGCGACCGCGACGAACGCCCTCCGCATCGCGATCGAGGCGGTCGGCCGGGTCGAACCCTCCGAGCCGCCCGAGGTGTCGGCCCAGGAGATCACCAAGCGAAAGGCGGCCGGCAACGTCGTCGAGCTCGGCTCGATCGCGGCGTTCGGGTTCTCCCCGCTCTGGCTCCTCGCGGCTGCCTCCGACGTCGCCCACGGCTCCCGCGTCTACCTAGCGTCGTTCGTGGACGAGCTCAAGCGCGCCGGCGTCCTCGCGGAGACGCGGGAGATCGGCTCGGTGGACGAGCTGCTCGAAGCGCTCGAGAGCGCCTCGGGCCGGACGGCGGGGCTCATCGACGTTCCCCCGCTCGAGGTCGCAGAGCTCCGAGCGACGCTGGGTGAGTTCCGACGCGACGCGTCGGGGCTGCCGAGCCCCAGAGAGCTCGCCTCGCTCTACCGGGGCCTCACGGAGGAGGCCGCTCGCGAGCGCGGCTCGCTGCTCGAGGTGTCGGTCGGGATGGGCATGGCCTTCCTGCTCTCCGCGAAGAGCATCACGAGCACTCACCTCGCCATCCCCTACCGCGAGGACTGGGCGCCGCTTCGCCGCGAGGGCTTCGCCGCGTACGCGCGCCGTGTGAGCTTGCCCTATGCCCGGGCCGTCGGCGGCCACTTCGACCCGAGGCGACCCTCCTGGACGGAGCGTCTCCTCCTCAAGCTGGCGAGGGCCCGTTGACCTATTGAACCCGGGCGCCGAGCGTGGTTAGCTTTGTAACGGCGCGTACCTGTGGCGACGATTCTCGAGCTTGCGGCCTATGCGGACGTCTCCGCGGAGAACGTCCTTCGCGTCGTTCACGGCGAGCCCGTCAGCGACGATGTCGAGCGGCGCGTATATGACGCGATCGAAGCCCTCGGAGCGCCTCCGTATCCTCGTCAGGTCGAGGTTCTGCCCGCGATAGCGCCCGGCACCGGGACCGACGAGCTGCTCGAGCGCGTCCGCCTCGCGTCGGCCGAGCTCGAGGCCCCGTTGCCCGAGGAGCTCGGCTCAGCCGTCTCCGAGGCATTCCGGCTCGAGGTTCGCCCGGTCGCACAGCACGTCGCCGAGCTCGGCGCCCTCTTCGAGCAGATGCTCGTGCGGATCGAGGAGGTCGCGACGAGCGTCGAAGACGAGCGCCGCGACCGCCTCCAGGATGTCGCGCTCCTCACCGAGCTCGTGACCTCGGGCTGGCGCTCGGTCGACCGCCGCCTTGCCCGCCTCGAAGAGCTCGCGGCCCTCCTCGCGCCTGCCCAAGACAGCGGCCCGGAGGCCCAGCTCTATCGCCTCGACGGCGCCGCCGGCACCACCCGGACCGAGTAGCCGGCCGGCCGCGGGCGCGCACGCAGGCCGCCGAGGAGGATCGCTACTCCTCCGGCGAGGCCCAGGAAGCCGCCCAGCGCGATCGAGGCGGCGTCATTGACCTGCCAGGCGGGAAACGCGATGTAGCGGCTGGCCCAGAGCAGTCCGAGAAAGACTCCGAGCGCGATCAGGGCTCCGCTCGCGCCCGTCCGCGCCCTTCCGAGGACGAGCGCGACAGCGACCGCGAAGACGGCGGTCAGGATCGGCTCGACCGCGTACCAGTTCGTGGTCCGCTCGAGTACCGTCTGAGCCTTAAGGGCGCCTGTGGTGAACGGCACCATGGTCGCGACGACAACGAGCGCCGCGCCGCCGAGGACGAACAGCCGCGGGAGTAGGAACGGTCCGGAATCGCGCTCCTCGCCGTCGGCCGCGATCCGGAGTAGCGCGGCGGCCGTCAGCAGCGCGCAGCCGACGAGCGCGATCAAAGCTCCGGGTCCGAACCCAGAGCTGTCCTCGTATCGACTTTCGATGTTCGTGCTCGCGAGGACGCCGAGCACGCTCAGGTATCTCGCCAGGCCGGCCAAGGCGAAGCCGAGGAACAGCCCGGTCGCGAGCCGCGCGGAGCTGCGTGAGTACGAGAGCAGAAGCGAGCCGGCCGCTCCGACGGCGATGGTCATGGGCGCAACGCTCTCGAAGTAGCCGAGCCCGTCCCGATCCACGCCTCCGCGCCCTTGCCGCGGATCGGCCCAGAGGTCCACCTGCAGCAACGTCCCGGCGATGAGGGCGGCGGTGCCGGCGAGGCCCAGGGCGGTCGCAAGCACTGGGATTCGGGTCGCCGGCGGCCCCGGCTCGACTGCCGCTACTATCGGTGGCGCGGCCTCCTTTGGGCGCTCCGGCCTTTTTGGAGACTCCGGTTCCTTTGGCGGCTCCGTCGCGGGCTTGACGACTTTACGAAGTCTGGTGACCAAGCGGTCGTGGCCCACGCGCCAGTCGGCGTCGACGAGCGTCAGTGCGTGGTGGTCGGCGAGTGGCGCAAGCTCGGGCGGTAGGTCTGCCTCACCGGGCATGACGGCACCCCCCACTAGCACCGGGATGACGACGGCCTCGCCGCTCAGAGCGAGGGAGATCTCGGTCCTGACCCAGTCCTCGGGGTCTTCCAGGCGGCGCTCGCCGTCAGCGTTCTTGGCGTTCAGCCAGCCACGGCCGATGACAACCAAGAACGCATCGGCGGTGCCGACGGCCCGCTCGATGCCCTGGACGAAGTTCTCACCGATCTCCAGTGCATCCACGTCCATGAAGACCTGCTGCTCACCGAAAGCGTCGACGAGACCGTCGTAGAGCCTGCCTGCGTGCGCAGACGCATCCTCACGGCGATAGCTGATGAAGATCCCGGACGTAAGCCCGCCTTCCCGTGGCAGCCGCAGGAATCAGGTTTCGCTTGAGTGTACGAGCCGTTCCACACGGCGACAAGAGGGCCAGCTTCTACCAGCTCGGGAGATCGCCCTCACGGTAGGAGCGCTCCGTAGGCTCGGACACTGCCGCGTAGGCCTCCCTGCCGGTATCCGTCTCCTCGCGGACGCCCGCACCGTGCTTGAGAGCCACGTCGGCGACCGGATAGCGAACGGAGCTGTCCGGTCCCCGGCCGCCGACCGCGAGGATGAGGCACGGCCGGTCCCCGGCGCCGACGAGCACATGCTCGGTCCACGGCGGACAGTGGAAGAAGTCCCAGGCCCGGAGCCGCCGCTCCTCACCCTCGACGAGCAGCAGGCACTCGCCTGGGAGAACGAGAAGGCCTTCCTGGTCGCTCTCCCCGTGGTACATGCAGGCGGGCTGACCCGGCCCGAGGATGCTGAGGTTGATGCCCAGGCCCGTGAAGCGCACGTCCCCCTCGAAGTGGCAGTAGCTCCCGTGCTCCTCGTTCTCGAGCCACCGGCTCTCCCGGGCGTTGACGACGTACCAGCCCTTTCCCTGCGGGACGAGCCCGCTCTCGCCTGCGACGAGCGTTGCCTCCTCGACCATTCGGTTCTCCTCTCGGTGGGTGCGGCAGCCTAGACCTAGACTCCTGGCAGCACATGGCGAGACGCCACCTGATCGGCCTGCTCCTGGCCACCGAGGAGGACTGGCCGAGCGCGTTCGAGGCCGTCCTCGGCCGGATCGGCCCGGTTCGCTACGGCGGCGAGACGCACCACCTCGCCGCGGCGCGGATCATGAACGAGCCGTTCGACCTGCGCTCGAAGCCGCGCTACACGCTCGTGATCGACCGCCTGTCCTGGTGGTACGACCTTCCCCGCGAGTGGCTGAAGAAGATCGCTCTCCTGGACGACGTCTACCTCCTCAACAACCCGTTCACGTTCCAGGCGATGGAAAAGCATGCTGCCTACTGCGCCATGATCCGCCTCGGCCTGCACGTGCCCGAGACGTGGCTCCTCCCGCACAAGCTCCCGCCCGACAATCCGCGCTATGTCCCGATGGCGGAGCGATACAACCCCGAGGTCGACCTCGACCAGATCGGCGAGTGGATCGGCTACCCGCTCTATATGAAGCCCTTCGACGGCGGCATGTGGGTCGGTGTCACGCGGGTCGAGGGGGCCGAAGACCTCCACGCCGCATATGAGCAGTCGGGGGAGCGGATGATGCATGTCCAGGCGAGCGTCGAGGCCTTCGACGTATTCACGCGTAGCCTCTCGATCGGCCCGCAGACGCGGGTCATGCGCTATGAACCGGGCGCCCACGGCCACTACCGCTACCAGCTCGACCGCGCCTTCCTCCCGCCCGATCAGGAGCGGGAGGTAGCGCTCATCAGCCGCATCGTCAACGCCTTCTTTCGCTGGGAGTTCAACTCGTGCGAGACGATCGTCAAGGACGGCCTCGCCCATCCGATCGACTATGCGAACGCCTCTCCGGACATCGCTCTGGTCAGCATGCACTACTACTTCCCCTGGGCGATTCGGTCGCTGGTCGCCTGGTGCGCGTTCTGCTCGGTGAGCGGGCGCTCGATGCGCCTGAACCAGCGGACGCGCGAGTACTTCGAGGTCGGTGACGACGCGGATCTCGGCTACGAGGAGAAGCTCGCCCGCTACGCCCACCTGGTCGACGCCTACTTCCAGCAGGCCGAGTTCGACGAGTTCTGCGCGGTCGCCCTCCGCCACCTCGACGAGCTGACGGTCGACTACGTCGAGAGCTCCGAGTTCGACGACCTCGTCGTCACCGCGATCCAGCTCGAGGTCGAGCCGGAGCGCCAGGAGGAGATGATCGAGCGCTGCCGGTCGCTCACACGCCGGTGGGCGGCCGACGAGCGCTTCGGAGCAGCCTAGGAGCCGGAGCCGGCTCGGGCCGCTTCGCAGTCCTCGTTGTCCCGGAGCGCGTTCCCGAGTTCGTCCGCCGGCTCCAGCCCCTCGAGCTCCTGCACGGATCCCTGGAGCTGCTGCGCCATCTGCCCGATCAGCGTAGTCGCCTGCCCGGCCTTCTCGAGCAGCTCGGGCACCGACTGGGTCTCGGTCTCGAATGCGCTCCTGAGCTGATCGACGTCCGATTCGAGGTCAGAGGCCATCGAATCGACGATGGTGGCTGCCTCCTGACCGGCCTCGGTCTCGGGTGGACCGAGCGCGCGGAGGTCCGCGACGAAGGTCTCAGTCGCCGCGAGCCCGTCGTCGATCGCGCCGCGCAGGCTATTGAAGCTGAGATCCGCCGGGTCGCCCACCTGGGCAACCGCCTCCTCGATGGAGGACCGCCAGTCCGACGCGGCCGAGCAGAAGTCGCCCGCCCATGCCTCGCTGGCCGACTCCTCCTCACCGCCGCAACCGGCGGCGAGAAGAACCAGGAAGGCGAAAATCGTCGGGACTGCTCGGCTCACACGCTCCTCCGAGCTGAGATTATCCCCCTCGATGGCGGCCCCTGTCGAATCGCGCGGGCTACGAGGTCTCATCGGAAGGACGTTTCTCTACGCGCCGCCGGAGCGAATCGCGGGCAGCGTCTACGGGACGATCGTCGTCCTCGGTGTCTTGGCCGCCGGCTCGGACAGCGACGCCATCGACGCCTGGGAGCTGGACGTCCTCTTGGTGGGGACCGTCCTCGTACTGTGGATCGCGCACGTCTACGCCCACGGCATCGCGGAGAGCATCGCCGCCGGAACGCCGCTCGGCAGGCAGTCGCTTCGCGCGTTGGCCGCGCGGGAGAGCTCGATCGCCCTGGCCGCCGTCGGCCCGGGGATCGTGCTACTGCTCGGGGCTTTCGGGCTGATGGGTGACGAGAACGCCGTGTGGCTCGCGCTCGCGGTCGGCACGCTGATTCTGGCCTTTCAGGGCGTCCGGTATGCGAGGGCGACTGGGCTGAGACGGCGCGGGATGCTCGTCGTCGTCGCCGCCAACGTCACGCTCGGCCTCGTCATCGTCGGCCTCAAGGTGTGGGTCGGAGACTAGGGGGTAAGCTCTCGTGGGCATGAGTGAGCCGCTTCGCGTCGAGTCAATCTCGGAAGCCGCCGCCGAGCGGGAAGCAGGCGTCATCCGCTACTACGAGCTCGCCAAGCGGGCCGAGTGGCAGGTCTCGGACGTTCCCTGGGGGGAGGTCCCGCCGATCCCGGAGGCGCGCGGGTCAGCCGAGAAAAAGGCGCGGCGAACCGATGTGTGGCGCTCCGTCATCACGCAGCAGTACCAGGCGGACATCCTCGCCGTGAAGATGGCCGCGCAGCTCCTCAACGCGGCTCCCCATCACGAGGCGCGGCTCTACTACTCGACGATGGCGCAGGACGAGTCCCGTCACGTCGAGGCCTGGCTGAAACTCCTGGGCGAGGTCGGAGGCGCCGCCGAGCGCGATCCGTACCTGGACGAGCTCGCGCGCATGTTCCTCGACGAGGTCGACCTGCTGGAGGAGAAAGTCTTCCTCATGCAGGTCTTCTTCGAGCGGCTGATCATCCCGCGGTTCCGCCTGATCGCGCGCTCCTCGCGCGGAACGGTCCTCGAGGACATCTGCAACCGCCTCACGATCGACGACGGCATTCACCACGGCGCCGGCATGGCCTACGAGCGTGTGCTCCTCGAGGGCGCCACCAAACGAGTGAAGGAGAAGCTCGTCAAGGCCGCGAACCGGATGCTCCCGATCTTCGTCGAGCATGCTCTCTGGCGCCCGCCGGCTCGAGCCTGGATCGGCCGTGCCATGCACGATCGGGACGTGCAGCGGCTCCGCGAGGACCTCGACGACGGCGTGAGACTGGCGAACTCGCTCGGCCTCGACGTCAGCGAGGTCGAGCTGCCCTACCGGTAGCCCTCGCTCCGTCGCGGGAGCGGGGTCGCGGTGAGCGGCTAGGCACTCTTGGGGCTCACGCGCTCCGAGAAGAACTCCAGCGCTTTCCGCGTCTTCGTCTCCTGCTCTCCGGTCATGTCGACCCCGCGCTCGGCCAGGAAGGCGCGGGATTCGGCGGCAACCTGGAACGCCTCGCCTGGAGCGCACTTCGTCGAGAGCTCCAGCAGGCGCGAGTCGTCCGGGTAGAGCCACATCTCCGCGACCAGCTTCCGGCCGAGCTCCCGGGGAGCGAACTTGACCTTGAGGACGAACACGGGCCCCAGGGTCGTGAGATCGTCGAGCGCGAGGCCCTTCGGCGCCTGCTCTGCATAGAACGCACGCTGCTCCTTCGAGAAGAGCTTGCGGAGCGGCCGATCGCCGCTCGTCGCCTCCTTGACGCGAGGCGCCGGCAGGGCCGCCTTCATCGACCCCGAGCAGACGAAGCCGCCGGGCAGCGCGTCCACCTCGACGCCGAAGCTCGGCGATATTCGCCAGGTCTCGGGAAGCTCGTGGGGGACGACCGGACGCAGCTTCACGACCGAGTCGTCCCCTTTTCCCTGGATCCGGCGAGCGCGTACCACGACTCCGGCCGCGTTGAGCGCAAGATCCGGGGTGTCGAAGAAGAACACCTGCCGGATCTGAGCCTCGAGCGGGTCGATCTCAAGCGCCGTCAGGGCTGTGCGCTGCGAGTCCGCGGGGACCGTGAGCTTCAGCTCGACGCTGTCGGCTTCCTTCGTGAGCGCGAGAATCTCGACCAGCTGCTCGTCGGTCAGCTGCCGGGCGGTTGTCGTGGTGGACGCCATTCCTTCCTCCTCTAGGCCATCGCCTTCTTCTTGAGGGCGTCGAACTCCTCGTCGCTGAGGACGCCCTGGTTGTGCAGCTCCTTGAGCTTCGCCAGCTCGTCCGCCGTCGAGACGCCTGCCGCGGCCTGGCTCGCAGCCTGCGCCTGGGTCATCGTGCGGACATCCTGCGCGGTCAGCTTCGGTCTGGCGATCACGTAGATCAGGATCCCGAGGAAGGGCAGGAAGATGATGAGCACCAGCCAGCCGGCCTTCTTCCAGCCGTGGATGTCGTCCCGCCGGAAGATGTCGGCGACCACCGAGATGAAGATCCAGAAGAACGCGATCCAGAGGAAGAAGACGATCATCCACCAGAACACGTCCAGGAACGTCGTTTCCGCGAAAAGCACCCGTCCTCCCTTCGTCTGTTGTCCCGCGGGATTCTGACGGGATCGGGCGTGCGCTGCACGCCCGGCGTTCCGAGGGCTACGGAAACCTGCGAACTGCCCGCCAGACCTCGGGCCCGCTGTAGTCGATGTAGCGCGTCCTCGTCAGGCGGAGCTCGCCGTCCTCGAGGATCGACCCGGGCAGCGTGCCCTGGTGGAGCCGGATCTCGTGGTAGTTGCGAGGCGAGATCTCAACGGCGTCCCGGTGGACGGGATTCTCTCCCCACCTCGCCGGACCCTCGGGCTTTGCGAAGAGGATCAGGTTCCCGTAGGCGCCCTTCACGAGCTCGAGGTCGTAGTAGCTCAGAAGCCCGTGGGCGGCGTAGGCGCTCATCCCGGCGATGAGCCTCTCCTCGAGGTCGAAGAGGAGCGCCGTCTGGGCGTCCTCGCGCGGCCGGCCGAAGAAGCCCACGACCAGCAGGTCTTTGGCCTCGATGAGCGCGTGCGTCTCCGGGACGACGAGAAGGTGGCGGAGCCCTGCGGCGTCGGTCTCGCGGATGATCACGTTCCTGCGGCTCTCGAACGGCTCGTCGCACCACGCCCGGGCCCGCTCTCTTTCATGCGTGAGCAGGAGGCGCAATGCCTCCTCCTCCCTGCGCGTGTGAGCGGGGTCGGTGAAAGGCCTGCCGGGAACTTCTTCGCGCGGCTCGAGCTCGATCTCGGCGGTCATGGCAGGAACCTATCGGAGCGCGCCGCTGGACGGCTCGTCGAGGCACGAGAGAGGGCCCCGAGCGGGACCCTCCTTTCGAACACGAGGGCGAGCTTCTCAGTCGGAGCAGTGCCCGGGCCCGATGTCGCCCTCGTTGTAGTCGGCCAGCGTCTCCGCGTTGGCGATCACCTGCGCGCGCAAGGCCTTCGAGAGCGTGGAGACCGGCGTCTTGGCGACGAAGAATCCGTCCGCCCATGAAAGCGCCGAGCTGACGGCGGGCGTCGAGCTCGCCCCATCGGCGAGGTTGAGCTTCGCGGCGATGTACTGGTGGGCGAGGATGTAGTAGGCGTTCCGCCCGACGACGGCGTCTTCAGCACCTGGAGCCAGGTCTTCCCGCTCGAGAAGAACGGCGTGTCCTCTCCGATCAGGGCCCATGTCGCGTCGTACGGCGCAGGGCCGTACTTCGAGTGCGTCTTCCAGTAACCCTGGGTCAGCGTGCAGCCGGGCTTCGGCGGCGCCTTGCACGCTACGGAGACGCTCGCGTCGTCGCTCTGCCCTTTCTCGCGAATCGTCGCGGTGTTGACGTGCGTGCCCTCGTCCTCGTCGCACGAAAACGTTTCCCGGGGAACGCGCAAGGCCAAGCGGCTCGGGCGGACACCCCGCCTGGGGAGGTTATTCGCGCTAAGTTAACGGGCTTCCGCGTGCGCAAGGCGCTCGTCATCTCGCTCCTTGCCATCGCCGTCCTCGCGGGGTCGGCTGCCGCGGCGTTGCATCGCTACGACGCCTCGCGCTCGGGGCTGATCGTCGACGGGACCACGATTGCCGGGGTCGACGTGGGCGGCATGTCGGCTGCGGAGGCGCGGGCGGCCGTCGATCGCGAGGTCGCGCGCCGGTTGGAGCAGCCGCTCACGCTCGACTACCGCAACCGGCGGTTCGCCACGATCGACCCGGCCCTCGTCAAGGTCCGCACCAACGTCGACGAGCTCGTGGCCGCGGCGATGGCCGAGAGCCGGGAAGGCAACTTCCTCACGCGCTCCTGGCGTGACTTGACCGGCGGCGAGACCGCGGTCGAGCACGAGCTCGAGGTCGCGTTCTCCTCCGCAGCCGTGAGGCGGGTGGTGACCGGCGTCCGCCGCGAGCTGGACAGTCGCGTGCGCGAGGCGAAGGTCTCGGCGTCCTTCAACGGAGTGCACATCAGCTCGTCGAGCGTCGGCGTCTCGGTCAAGGAAGGCGCGTTGCGACGGGCGATCGCCAGGAGCCTCGTGAGCGCGGACGCGACTCGCACGGTGACCGTCCCCACGCGGAAGATCGAGCCGAAGGTAACGACGAAGGAGCTCGCCGATCGCTACAGCCACTTCATCGCGATCAGCCGGAGCAGGCGCGAGCTTCGCCTCTTCGTCAACCAGAAGCTCGTAAAGAGCTATCGCGTCGGCATCGGTGCCGCCGGGTTCGAGACGCCGGCGGGCATCTACGAGATCGAGAACAAGGCGGTGAATCCCGCCTGGTACGTTCCGAACAAGGCGTGGGCCGGCGACCTGGCCGGCAAGGTCATCCCGGGCGACGACCCCGACAACCCGATCAAAGCGCGCTGGATGGGCTTTTGGAACGGCGCCGGCATCCACGGCACGGCCGACGAGGCCTCGATCGGCACCGCGGCCTCGCACGGCTGCATCCGCATGTTGATCCGCGAGGTCATCGACCTCTACGACCGCGTCCCGCTGCACACGCCGCTCTCGATTTCCTGACAGGCCTGACACCCAGGCCTTGCAACAGGCCTGGGAACGGCAAAGAATGCACGTGTGGCAGTCGCTCCCGAAGCCCTCGCGCCGGCCGCATCGGACACGGCGGAGCAGCTCTTCCAGGAGCATTCGAGATGGATCTACGGCTATTGCCTACGCATCCTGCGTTCGCCCGAGGAGGCCGAGGACGCGCTCCAGACGACCTATCTCAACGCCTGCCGAAGCCTGAACCAGGGGATCCGCCCGCTGGTCGGCTCGGCGTGGCTCCTGCGGATCGCCCAGAACGTCTGCTTCGCCCGCCTACGCTCGGCGGGACGTCGCGATCGTCTGGAACGCGTTCAGGACATCACTGTCCTCGAGGAGACCGTCGCCGCTCCCGAGTGCTCGCCGGCTGACCTCATCGGGCTCACTCACGCTCTCCGACGCCTGCCCGAGCGGCAGCGCGAGGCGATTCTCCTGCGGGAGTGGCAGGGCCTTTCCTACCGCGAGCTGGCCGACCGTCTCGACCTGACGCAGGCCGCCGCCGAAACGCTGATCTTTCGCGCACGCCGCTCGCTCGCCGCCGCCCTCGAGGAGTCCGGTGTGCGCGGTAGGCGGAAGGCTTTGCACTCACTCGACCTTGGCGGGCTCGTCGCCGTGCTCAAGACCGTCTTTGCAGGGACTGCGGGTATCAAGACGGCTGCGGTCCTCACGGCCGCGGTCGCCACGACGACAGGCATTGTGAGCGTCGACCCAGTAGGCGTGTGGCACGATCGGACGGAGCCCGAAGTGACGCGGATGGCCACCGCGGCCTCGAGGCCCGCGCCCCCCGCTGCGCTCGTGAGCCTGACGTCGCCCGCGCCGGCCCTTCCTGGCCCGCCTGCGAGCGAGCACCGACTGTCGGCAGAGCTTTCGGGCGGAGCGGTGCCCACGGCTGAGCGCCTCCCGATCGTCGGCACGCCGACCCCCACTCCCGCTGAGACGACTGACGAGAAGTGGGGTTCCGTGGGCGCGACAGGCGAGCAGACAGAGAAGGCGCCCGGCACGGGCGCGCAGACAGAGAAGGCGCCCGGCCACCACTCGAAGAAGCCCGCCTCGGCGGGGGACAACTCCCAGACCCGCGGCCCCCCGGCCCACGCAGAACGGAACCGACCGGAACCCCGTGGAAGAAGCAGCTCTCCGCCCGCGGCCTCACGCGACAGGACATCTCCCGCCCAGAGCAAGCCGGACCGGCCGGAACCGCGTCAGACAGAGCGCCCGTCCC
>Ga0081538_10003790_pt1 | contig 14139 bp, 15 predicted proteins | sample TabmetS5T2R1_FD_71022 | JGI IMG/M metagenome (GOLD analysis project Ga0081538, IMG submission 71022) | Tabebuia heterophylla rhizosphere microbial communities from the University of Puerto Rico - S5T2R1 | ecosystem: Host-associated > Plants > Roots > Rhizosphere ... | reverse complement strand
TCCTTCTCCACCAGCAGGGTCACCTGGTCGGCGCCGGAGGCGGCCTGGAGGTAGAAGGTGCGCTGGCCGGGCTCGCCGACCGCGTCGGCGGTCAGCCGGGTGACCGGGTCGAGGTCACGGCTGGGCACGGGCCGCCTCCCCCCGCCGGCGCCGCCGGCGCTTGGTCGGCGGGGCCAGGTCGCCGTTGCCGCCGGTGTCGTTCAGCCGCACCAGGTAGGGCACGGGCCCGAAGGCGAACGCGGTCACGCTGGCCGGGGCGACCACCACCCGCTGGTACAGGTCCAGGTGCATCCCCAGGTAGTGGCAGGTGACCGCCTTGATCACGTCGGCGTGGCTGCAGACGGCCACGGTCTGGGACGGGTGGGCCTCGCGCAGCCGCTCGAGCGCCTGCACCGAGCGGGCCTGCATCTCGTACAGCGACTCCCCCTCGGGGAACCGGGCCGCCGACGGGGTCGCCTGGACCAGCTTCCAGAGCGGCTCCTTGGCCAGCTCCTTGATGGTCCGCCCGGTCCAGTCCCCGTAGCGGACCTCGCCGACGTCCTCCAGGGTCAAAGTCTTCAATCCCTTGGCCTCGGCCACCACCGCGGCCGTCTCCTGGCACCGCTCCAGCGGGCTCGAGTACACCGCGTCCAGGGGCACCGGCCCCAGCCGCTCGGCCAGCCCCCTGGCCTGCTCCCGCCCCGCCTCCGACAGGTGCAGCCCGGGCATCCACCCCGACAGCCGCGCCCCGGTGTGCTCGGTCACCCCATGTCGCAGCAGCAGCAGCAGTCGCATCCAGCCATTCTACGGAGCCGGGTCGGCTCCGTAGCCCATGCCTAGCCGCGCGGCCCCAGGCCGGAGCGGACGGTCCAGGCGGCGACCTCGGCGCGGGAGGTCATGCCGAGCTTGGCCAGGATGTTGGAGACGTGCACCGAGGCCGTCTTGGTGGAGATGTAGAGGCGGCGGGCGATCTCGCCGTTGGAGCAGCCCTCGGCCAGGAGGGCGGCGACCTCGCGTTCCCGTGGGGTGAGGGGGGCCGGGCCGTCGGCCGGGGCGACCCGGTCGCCGAGACGGCGCAGGAGCGCGGCCACCTCGTCGCGGCGCCAGCCCGGCCAGCGGGCCAGCAGCCGGTCGGCCTGGCGGGCGTGGTCGAGGGCCCCGGCCTGGTCGCCGAGGGCGAGCAGGCAGCGGGCGGCGCCGTGGTGGCAGTCGGCCAGCAGGGGGGCGGCCCGGTAGAGGTCGTCGTGGGCCAGCGTCCGGCGGTAGGCGTCGAGGGCGGCGGCCGGGTCGCCCTCGGCCTCCAGCAGGGCCGCCTCGAGGTGCTGGCGGCCGACCCGGCGCGGGCTCCAGCGGCCGGTCGCGCCGGGGCCGGCCCCGCCGGGGCGGTCCAGCAGGTCGAGGAGCGGGCGCACCTCGGCCGGGGGGAGGCCGGCCCGGAGGGCGGCGAGCAGGCTGGCAAGCCCCGGGATGCCGTGCCGCCAGCTCGAGGTCCTCCAGGCCGGGAGCGACAGGTAGGCGGCCAGGGCGGCGCGGGCCCGCTCGAGGTTGCCCCGCCTGGCCGCCACCCCGAGCCGGACGGCCCAGATCCGGGCGGTGTCGCAGGGGTCGCCGCGGGCGGGGTCGGTGCCGTCGTGGCGGGCGAGGAGCTCGTCCACCCGCTCCAGCTCGCCCGTCTCCAGCCGCAGGCTGGCCTCCTGCAGGTCGATCCAGAACGGGTCGACCCAGCCCTCGATCGGGACCAGCTGGGTGCCGCGGGCGTCGTCGAGGGAGGCGACCGCGGTCTCCAGGTCGCCCTCGACCACGGCGACGGCGCTGCGGCCCATGGCCCAGCTGGGCGCCTCCGAGCCCCGGCCGGTCCGGTCCCCCGTCTGCTCCATGTACCGGAGCACCTGCCGGCTGCGCTCCGGCGGCCAGGTGTCGACCTCCTCCATGAACAGGTTGTGCAGGGCCCGGTGGAGCACGTAGCCGAAGTCGCCGGCCTCGGCCTCGGCGACGGCCTGCTCGAGCAGGGCGATGCCCTGGTCGTGGTCGTCCTCGCTGTCGGACAGGGCGGTGCCCTTGTTGACCAGGGCGGCGGCCCGGACGGCGGGGCAGCCGACCGCGTCGGCCATGGCCAGGGCCTTGTCGGCCCACTCGATGGCCTCGGCGGGCCGCTCGTTGAGCATGTAGGCCTCCGAGACCAGGGCGTAGGCGCGGGCCAGGGTCTCGCTCGGGCCCAGCGGCTCGGCCACCCGGAGGGCGGCCCAGACGGTCTGCCACTGGCGCTGGAAGTCCCTCGCCTCCCAGTAGAGCCGGGCCAGGTGGACCAGGGCCTTGGCCTCCAGGGCGGGGTCGCCGGTGGCGGCGGCCACCTCGTGCCAGCGCTCGCCGTGCTCGACGGCCGGCGCCAGCAGCCCGATCATCCAGGCCGCCTTGGAGGCGGCGGCGAGCAGGTCCAGGTCCCGGTCGGCCTCGGCCAGCCCGGTCTCGGCCAGGCGCAGGGCCTCGGCCGTCGAGCCCTGCTGGAGGTAGCTCCAGGCGCCGGCCCTGGCCGCCTCGACCAGCTCGTCGTAGCGGCCGGCCCCCTGGGCGTGCCAGGCGATGGCGGCCCAGTCGTCACCGCCGGCCTCCTGGATGGCGGCCAGGGCCTTCTCGTGCAGCCGGCGGCGCTCGCGGCCGAGCAGCCGCCCGGCGATGGCCTCGCGGGTGAGGGCGTGCCGGAAGGCGAACACGTCCGGCTCCTCCTCCACCATCACGTTCTCGGCCACCAGGTGGCGCAGCACCGCGATCAGCTCGTCCTCGCCGCTGCCGGTGACGGCGGCCAGGAGGTCGAAGGAGATGCGCCGGCCGAGGATGGCGGCGGCGTCGACCACCCGGCGCTGGTCGGGGGCGAGGTCGTCGAGGCGGTGGAGCACGGCCTCGCTCAGGTTCCAGGGCAGGGGGAGGGTGGCCAGGCGGGCCGGGTCGGCCCGGCCGGCGGTGACCACCAGCTCCTCGAGGAAGAACGGGTTGCCGCCGGTGCGCCGGTGCAGGGCCTCGGCCACCTGGAACGGCACCGGATGGCGGTAGACGGCGGCCAGCAGCTCGGCCACCCCGGCCCGGCCGAGCCGTTCCAGGTCGACGGCGGTGACCACGCGCTGGCGCTCCAGGTCGACCAGGAGCTCGACCAGCGGGTGACGCCGGCCGATGCGCTCGGGCCGGAAGGTGCCGACCAGCACCAGCGGCGGGTCGGGGACGAGGGCCAGGCGGCCGAAGGTGGCCACGCTCTCGGCGTCGGCCCAGTGCAGGTCCTCGAACACCACCAGCGCCCCTCCGGGACCGGCCAGCTCGCGGACCAGGGCGACCGCGGCCCGCAGCAGCTCCTCCTGGCCGTACTCGCGCTCGGCCGGCCCGGACAGCTTGGGCGCCACCGGGGCCAGCAGCAGGCGCAGGGGCTCGGAGCGGTCGGCCAGCCGCTGGGGGACGGCGTCCCAGGCGGCCACCTGGGGCTCGACCGCCTCCAGCAGCAGCTGGAAGGGGCGGCCGGGGGCGCCCTGGCTGCCCTGGCCGGCCAGCACCGGCACGGCCGGGTCGAGGGTGGCGATCAGCTCGGCGACCAGGCGGGTCTTGCCGATGCCGGCCTCGCCGCTGATGAGGGCGACGGCCGGGTGGCCGCCGGTGGCGAGCTCGCGCAGGCGCGCCAACTCATCGGCGCGCCCCACCATGACCGGGCTCAGCCCGGTCCGGGTGGCCAGCATGTCGGCCAGGCTACCAGCCAAGGCCGACGCTCCCGCCGGGGGGGGTCCGGGGGACCGCCGGGGTGGTCCCCCGGAGAATCGGGTGGTCCACCGGTGGATCGGGGACGGACCGGGCCGCGCTAGGCGGCCCGGTCGGTCCGGGGAGCCTGGACCGGGACGACCCGGCTCAGGTCGGCGGCCGGCTCGACGATCCGGGCCGGGCGCCAGGAGGTCAGGAACGGGTGGCGCGGGCGGAAGTGCTCGGCCTCGGACCGAAGGGTGGCGAAGCGGTCGGAGGCCAGCTGGCCCGTGAAGTGCGGGTGGGCGGTGGGGAACATGGCCTGCTCCTTGCTCGCGGTGCGGCGGGTCTTCGCTGTCCTGGCCATGATCCGTCCCTGAGGTAGGGTGGCCGCATCGGGCAACCGCCTTATCTGCGGGGCTTGGGCTGCCTATATTCCCTGTTCAGGTGCGCAAAGGGGGCCTAGATGGTGGCGGCCGCCGTGCTCGCCGGCGGGGCCAGCCGGCGGATGGGCCGGGACAAGGCGACCATGGCCGTCGGCGGGGTGGAGCTGGGCTCACTGGCCCTGGCCGCCGCCGCCCGCGTGGCCGACCCGGTGGTGCTGGTCGCCCCCGAAGGCCACCCGGCCCGCCGGCTCGCCGCCGGCGTCGTCGCCGACCCGGGGCAGGGGCCGCTGGCCGCCCTGGCCGCCGCCCTCGACGCCCTGGAGGGCGACCACGTCCTGGTCCTGGCCGCCGACCACCCGGGGCTGCGGGTGGAGCTCCTGTCCCACCTGGTCGGCCTGGCCGCCAGTGGCGAGGCGGTGGCCTGCCGGCGCGGCTCCCGGCTCGAGCCCCTGGTCGCGGTCTACCGGCGCGCCCCGGCCCTGGCCGCCGCCCGGGCCCGGCTGGCCGGCCCGGCCCGGGAGCGCTCGCTGCTCGGCCTGCTCGCCGACCTGCGGACCGTGGTGGTGGAGGAGTCGCAGTGGCGCCCCCTCGACCCGGACGGCCGCTCCTTCGTCGACCTCGACGACCCGGCCGACGTGGCCGCCTGGGACGCCGGGTCGCGCTAGGGTCGCACCAGACGCCACCGCCCACCGGAGGACGCCATGGACCAGCCGAACGAGCTCGACGCCTTCCTGGAGCGGGTCCGCTCCCTGCTCGGGCCCAACCCGCCGGCGGTCGACCCGGGCGAGGTCGAGGCCATCCTCGAGCTGGCCCGGGTGGCCGCCCACACCTCGGAGCGCCGGGCCGCCCCGGTGACCACCTACCTGGCCGGCCTGGTCCTCGGCGGCGCCGCCCCCGAGGCCCGCGAGGCGTTCCTGGACGACCTGGTGGTCAAGCTCGAGGCCGCCCGCTGAGGAACACCGGGTTGGTGAGGGCGACCATGGCCCCTGGGCCGGTCCCGGCGGCCGGCGGGCGCCGGACCTCGGCCCGGGCCCAGGCCGTGGCCGCCGGGGTGGTGGTCCACTCCACCTCGGCCGGGTCGCCGTCCAGGCGGATCTCCAGCACCGGGCCGGTCTGGGTGCAGAGCCGGGCCAGGCAGCCGGCCGCGCCCCGCACGGCCAGCCGGACCGTCACCGCCACGTCGGGCGTGGCCTCCAGGCGCCCGCCGGCGCCGGCCGAGGCCCCGGCGCCGGCCGCCTCCAGGCGCAGGTCGACCGCGGCCGACTCGGCCAGCCAGCAGCGCCCGGCGGCGACCGCGGCCAGCAGCGCCGGCCGGTTCAGCCCGTCGGCCAGCACCACGGTGTGGGGGCGGCCGACCCGGTCCTCGGGGCCGTGGGCGTCGCTGCCGGCCACCGCCGGCAGGAACCGGCCGGCGCGGAGGAGCCGGTCCCAGCGGCCAAGGGCGGCCTCGTCGTCGGGGGTCCAGGGGCCGTTCCAGACCTCGACGGCGTCCAGCCCGCGGTAGCCGAACCGCCAGGCGCAGCCGGGGAAGGGGCAGAACGGGTGGGCGGCCACGGCCAGCCCGCCCCGGCCGCGCAGGCCGGCCAGGGCCCGCTCGAGGCCGCCGTCGCCGGCCCGGTAGCGCCAGTCGACCACGCCGCCGTCGTCCAGGCCGAGGGCCAGCCAGTGGCCGTCGCGGGTGGTCACCTCCTGGCCGTCGACGACCAGCAGGTCGGGCCCGGCGTGGCCGCCCCAGCCGAGGTTGGCGCTGGTGGTGTTGTGCTCGGTGGAGGCGAGGAAGTCGAGCCCGGCGGCGCGGGCCTGGGCGGCCAGCTCGGCCGGGGTGCGCTCCCCGTCGGAGTGGACGGTGTGGGTGTGCAGGTCGCCCCGGTACCAGGCCCGGCCCCGGCCGCCGGCCCGCTCGGGCGCCGGGTCGGGGACGAACGCCGGCCCGGCCGGCGGGCCGTCCAGGGTGACCTCGACCTCCCAGCCGAGCCCCTGGGGGGCGACGGTGTAGGGGCCGAGCACGACCTGCCAGGTGCCCTCGTCGACCGGTCCGGGCAGGTAGCCGGGGGTCGCGCCCGACGGGCCGATCCTGAAGCGGTCGCGGGCCCCGCCCGACCACCCCCGGAACCCGGCCGGTCCGGTCCCTCGCTGGTCGAACACCCCGATGTCGAGGGCGTTCCCCGGCGCCCGGTCGTAGCCGTAGCGAACGGCCAGCTCGCCCACCCCGGCCGGCACCTCCACCGGCAGGTAGAGCCAGTCGGGCCCGCCGGGCCGGATGGTGCCCTGGAAGCGCTGGCGCCGGGGGAGCCGGGCCACCGGGTCAGGCGACGCCCAGGCGCCCGCGGATCTCGGCCTGGACCTCGGCCGTGGGGCGGCTGGCGTCGACCTCCAGCACGACCTCCTTGGCCCGGAACAGCTCCAGCACCGGCCGGGTCTTGGCGTGGTAGTCGCGCAGCCGGGCCCTGAGGGCCTCGGGGGTGTCGTCGGCCCTGACCACCAGCCGGCCGCCGCAGACGTCGCAGACGTCGGGGACGGCCGGCCGGGAGGAGATCAGGTTGTAGTCCAGCCCGCAGCGCGAGCACAGCCGGCGGCTGAGGACGCGCTGGGTGACGAGCTCGTCGGGCAGGTCGAGCAGGATCACCGCGTCCAGGTCGTAGCTCTCCAGGAAGAACCTGGCCTGGGGCTGGTTGCGGGGGAAGCCGTCGATGATGAAGCCGTAGTTCCAGTCGTGCTCCTCCAGCCGCCGCCGGACCACCTCCTCGACCAGGTCGTCGCCGACCAGCTCGCCGGCGGCGACGATGCGCCGGACCTGGGCGCCCACCTTGGTGTGGTGCTCGACGTTCCAGCGGAAGATGTCGCCGACGTTGATGTGCTCCAGGTCGAGGGCCTCGGCCAGCAGCCTGGCCTGGGTCCCCTTGCCGCTGCCCTGCACGCCCATGACGATGTACTTGCGCATCGGGCGACGCTATCAGGAGCTGACATGCCAGAGGTAAAGGTGCCCGGCATCACGGTCGGGGAGGACGGCGTCGCCCGCTGCTGGTGGTGCGGCGAGGATCCCTTGTACCGCCGCTATCACGACCTGGAGTGGGGTCGCCCGGTCGCCGAGGACCGGCGGCTGTTCGAGAAGCTCTGCCTGGAAGGGTTCCAGGCGGGGCTGAGCTGGCTCACGATCCTGCGCAAGCGGGAGAGCTTCCGGCGCGCGTTCGCGGACTTCGACATCGACGCTGTCGCCCGGTTCGGTCCGTCCAGCGTCGAGCGGCTGCTGGCGGATGCCGCGATCGTGCGCAACCGAGCCAAGATCGAGGCGACGATCAACAACGCCCGCCGCTGCACCGAGCTGATCGACGAGTTCGGCACGCTCGCGACCTACGTGTGGCGGTTCGAGCCCGACGCGCGCTCACGGCCCGCCGTCCTCGACCAGGCGGCCCTGCTGCAGATCACCTGGAGTCCGGAGTCCAAGGCGATGAGCAAGGACCTGCGACGCCGGGGGTGGTCGTTCGTGGGACCCACGACCGTGTACGCCTTCATGGAGGCGATGGGTCTGGTCGACGACCACCTCGACCACTGCGACATCCGCGCCCCGGTCGAACGGGAGCGCCACGCCTTCCAACGCCCCTGAGGAGCGCCTAGGGCTCTCGAAAGGTGACCAGGTCCAGGACGAGGACGCGGCCGAGCTCCTCAATCACCTGATACACGAGGTAGTGCAAGCCGCCGCCAGGGGTCTCGATCTCGAACGTGAACCCGCCAGGGCGGAACCGGATCGGGTACCTGCCAGACTCATTGGCCGGATCCTCACGGAGGGCCGGGTAGACGATTCGGTCGAGCATGGCGAGCAGATCGGTCGACGCCTGCTTGTATCGGTCAAGGGCGAGCGGGGTTTCGAAGACCTGGAAGCGGCCCACTATGCGAGGCCGCGCTCCTCAAGCACTCGGGTGAGACCGTCCTCAGTGAGCCCGAGGGACTCGGGCGACTCGCCACGCAGCAACGCGGCCCGCAGCCGATCGGCCTCGGGTCGCAGCGCGGCAAGACGTCCGTCGAGGAGGTCGTCGACCCGATCGCGGGACTCATCGCGTGCGGCTTCGTTCATGTCTGCTCCCGGTCGGCTGGCAAGAAGCATCGTACCTGCTGCGTCGGACGGGATCTCCCGCTGCTGGCAGGTTGTGGACACAGTGCAGTGAGATGTCCTCATTCCGGCTCCCGACCGCCAAGCAGGACCCTCGCCCGCCAGAACACCGCGTCCAACATGTCCGCTGTGAGCCGTCTCGTCGCCGTGTTCTGCTGGCTGACGTGGTAGGAGCCGAGCAGGGTCTGGCCGGCGGGGAGGGTGGCCTCGGCGGCGTGGGTGAAGCGGGGCTTGGGGTGGAGGGGGCCGAGGTGGCGGAGGGCCTGGTCCCAGGCGAAGGCGCCGAGGGCGACGACCACGCGGAGGTCGAGGAGGGCGAGCTCGGCGGTGAGCCAGGGGGCGCAGGTGTCGCGCTCGGAGGGGAGCGGCTTGTTGTCGGGTGGGGCGCACTTGACCGGGGCGGTGATGTAGCAGTCGCTGAGGGCGAGGCCGTCGTCGCGGGAGACCGAGGTGGGCTGGTTGGCGAAGCCGGTGCGGTACAGGCTGGCGAACAGCCAGTCGCCGGAGCGGTCGCCGGTGAAGATGCGGCCGGTGCGGTTGCCGCCGTGGGCGGCGGGGGCCAGGCCGAGGATGAGCAGGCGGGCGGCGGGGTCGCCGAAGCCGGGGACGGGGCGGCCCCAGTACTCCTGGTCGCGGAAGGCGGCCCGCTTCTCCCTGGCCACCTGCTCGCGCCAGGAGACCAGCCGGGGGCAGCGGCGGCAGGTCGCCACCTCGGCGGCCAGGCGGTCGAGGGGCTCGCCCGAGGTCGCCGATGCGGTGCTGGCCATGCCGGCACCGTAGCATCCGGGTCATGGGTGAACGAGCGCGGATGGACCTGGGGCAGGCGCTGCGGGCGCGGCTGGCCGCCGCCGGGATGGAGGTCCCGCCCGGCGAGACCGACCGGCTGGAGCGCGACCTGGCCCTACACCTCGACCGGGTCGCCGCCCTGACCGCCGCCGCCGACCTCGACTCCACCGACCCACCCCGCACCGACCCCACCACGGCAGTCGCCCCGGGCCCAGGAGCCAGCCAGCCCGCTCCGGGTGCAGGGGCCGGACCTCCCACCCCGGGGGCAGGGATCAGCCGGCCCACCCCTGGGTCCGTGGGCCCCCGAACCGGGAGGGTAGCCGAGGGCCACAACGGGGGCTCGGGGTTGTCCACAGCCCCGGGCACCACAGCCCCGGGCACCACAGCCCCTGGGACCGGAGGCTCGGGCGGCGGAGGCCTGGGGACCGGAGGCCTGGGGACCGGAGCCTTGGGCGTCGGGCTGGTGGAGCAGGCTCGGATGGTGCGGGAGGGGGAGGCGAGCAGCGTCGAGCTGGTCGAGCGGGCGCTGGAACGAATCGACCACCTGGACCCGCGGGTGGGGGCGTTCGTGCTGGTGCTGGGCGATGAGGCCCTGGCCGAGGCGGGGGAGCGGGACGCGGCGCGGGGGCGGGGGGAGGTGTTGGGGCCGCTGCATGGGGTGCCGGTGGGGGTCAAGGACCTGATCGACGTGGCCGGGGCGGTCACCGCGGCCGGGTCGCCCAAGCTGGCCGGGAACCGGGCGGCGGCCGACGCCGAGGTGGTGGCCAGGCTGCGGGCCGCCGGGGCGGTCGTCGTCGGCAAGACCCGCACCCACGAGTTCGCCTACGGCGTGGTCACCCCGGGGACCGCCAACCCTCTCGACCCCGAGCGGATCGCCGGCGGCTCCAGCGGCGGGTCGGCCGCGGCCGTGGCCGCCGGGATGGTCCCGGCCGCCCTGGGCAGCGACACGGCCGGGTCGATCCGCATCCCCTCGGCCTGCTGTGGCCTGGTCGGCCTCAAGCCGACCTGGGGTCGGGTCCCGGCCACCGGGGTGTGGCCCCTGTCCTGGTCCTGCGACCACGTCGGCCCGATCGCGGCCACGGTGGCCGACGTGGCCCTGCTCGACGAGGTGCTCGCCGCCGACCCGGCCGGCACGCCGGCCTTCGACCGGCCCCGGATCGGGCGGGTGGTCGGGGACGACCTCGGCCCGGTCGACCCGGCCGTCACCGCCGCCGTCGACGAGCTCTGCCGGCGGCTGGCGGCGGCCGGCGCGGTCCTGGACGAGGTGACCCTGCCCCTGGACGCGGCCCGGGGGGCGGTGGCGACGATCGTGCTCGCCGAGGCGGCCCAGGCCCACGCCCGGCTGCTGGCCGAGACGGGGGAGGAGGGCTACAGCCAGGCGATGCTTTCGATGATCCGGATCGGCGGCAGCGCCCTGGCCGAGGAGTACCTGACCGGGCTGCGCTACCGGGGCCGGTTCGCGGCCGCGGTCGAGGGCCTGCTGGCCGGCCGGGACGCCCTGCTCGTGCCCACCCTGCCCTGCGTCGCCCCGCCGGCCGGGAGCCGGACGGTGACCATCGCCGGGACCGAGGTCGGCGTCCAGGCCGCCCTGACCCGGCTCCCCGGCCCGTTCAACTGCTCCGGCAGCCCGGTCCTCACCCTCCCCGCCGGGCTGGTCGGCGGCCTCCCGGTCGGGGTCTCGCTGGTCGGCCGGATCGGCGGCGACCGCGACCTGCTCGGCGTGGCCGCCTGGGTCGAGGCGCTCGCCGCGGCCGTCCGGCCACCGGCCATGGGCGCGTAACTGCCCGTACCGGAGCCGGTCTGGTTGAATGATCAAGAGTCGCCGGGCACGGGAGGCCACGTGAGCGAGCGGGAGCAGAGCCAGGCGGCTCAGGCCGGGGGCTCCCGCCGGCGCGGCACCGTCCCCACCTACTCCTGGGCCCGGACCCCGCCGGCCCGCCTGGTCCGCAGCGGCATCCAGTACGGGGCCCTGGTCCCGCTGCTCAAGTTCATCTCCCCGTTCACCGTGATCGGCCGGCGCAACCTGGCCAAGCTCGACGGCCCGGCGGTGTTCGTGGCCAACCACCAGAGCCACTTCGACGCCCCCGTCTGCCTGGCCGCCCTCGGCGGCCGTGTCCGCCGCCGGCTGGTCGTGGCCGCAGCCGCCGACTACTTCTACAGCTCGGCCGCCTTGGCCTCGTCGGTCTCGCCCATGGCCTGCTCGAGCAGGTCGTCGGTCTTCTTGCTCGAGTACTGGCCGTAGTTGCCGCCGCCGCCGGTCCGGTAGGTGTCGCGGCTCCCGGAGATGGCGTACGGGGTGCCGACCCAGGCGAAGTTGGCGATGTCGAAGTTGCCGTTGGGCAGCCACTCGCCGAAGAACTTGGTCGAGTCGACGTTGGCGATCTTGATGTCGACCCCGATCTCCTTCATCTGGGCCTGGAACAGCTCGCCCTGGGTCTCGCGCAGCTGGTTGCCGGCGGTGGTCGAGAGCCGGACCGACAGCTTCTTGCCGTCCTTGGCGTAGATGCCGTCGCTGCCCTTGGTGTAGCCGGCCTCCTCCAGCAGCTTGGTCGCCCCGGCGGTGTCGCCCTTGCCATACTGGCCGAAGTGGTCCTGGTACTCGGGCTGGCCGGTCAGGAAGATCCGGTTGCCCAGCGTCTGGGCCTTGTCGCTGAACTGCTTGACGGTCCGGTCGACCAGCTCCTGGGTGTTGAGGCCGGTGGCGATCGCCTGGCGGACCTTGAGGTCGGCGAGGTGCTCGTTCTTGAAGTTGAAGTCGAAGTGCTCGAACGACAGCCCGAAGTTGATCTCGCTGCTCACGTCGGGCAGCGCCTTCACCTGCTGGACCTGGTCGAGCTGGGGCTGCGGGTAGATCAGGTCGACCTCGTTGTTCTGCAGGGCCGCCGGCTGGGTGGTCGACTCGGGCAGGAAGCGGAACACCACCGAGTCCAGGTTGGCCTTGGGTCCCCAGTACTTGTCGTTGCGGACCAGGGTCAGGCTCTGGCCCTGGGTGTAGTTGTCCACCTTGAACCAGCCGCCGGACGGGATCTTCTCCGGCTCCTTGTCGAGGCCGGTGTTCCAGCCGCCCGGGCGCTGCTTGACGTAGTGGGACGGCAGCACCCCGTCGAACAGCCCCTGCCAGTCGGTGTAGGGCTCCTTGAACACGACGGTGACGGTCTTGCCGTTGTCGGAGCCCTTGACGCTCTCCATCACGTCATAGCCGGTGGTCGAGGCGACGTCGTTCTCCTTGATGGTGCCGTTCTGCTGCTCCCAGAAGTAGATGAAGTCGTCGGCCGTGATCGGGGTGTCGTCCGACCAGACCGCCTCCTGCTTGATCTTGTAGACGATCGTCTGGGGGTCCTCGCTGGTCTGCTCGGCCGACTCGAGGAAGGCGTCGTCCATCTTGACGGTGAAGTCGGGCTGGGCGTGGAACGCCTGGGGGAACATGTTGATGACGATGTTGTAGACCGAGGTCCCGTTGTCCTTGGAGGTCCGGTTGTTGAACCCGGTGGGCTCCTGGTCGGCGGCGTAGTTCAGGGTGCCGCCCGGCTGGATCTCGGCGGTGGCGCCGGTGTCGCCACCCTCGTCACCGCCGCCACACGCCGCGGCGACCATGGCGAGACCGACGAGCAGCGCCGTCAGCCTGACCGAACGCAAACGATGCACTTGAGTCGTACCTCCTGTCCGGAGTCGTGGCCCGCCGCCCACCGCGGCCTGGACCCTGGCATTCGGGAGCGGCATCGTGACCCGGGGCCATTGCCGCGTTGCATGGACCCTACGCAGGCGCACCTCCCACCCTGTCGGCCTCGGGGGTATGCACAGATACGCAAGACCGGCAAGCCTTTTGCGGCCGAATCGTACCCTCAGGGCCAGAGCGTCATCATAAGAATTTTCTCAGACCAGTGGCCACGGGTAGGAGCGCTCCCCGCGGGGGGCGGGGAGCCGGCCCGTCCGGACCAGGTTGCTCGCCCGCCTCGCCAGGGCGGCGATCTCGTCCGGGTCGAGCAGCTCGTCCAGGCCGGCGGCGAGCTGGCCGCCGGTCGCCGCGGCGGCCAGCGCCTCCAGGTCGGCCAGGACCGGCGGCTCCAGCGGCACGCCGGCCAGGTCCCAGAGCACGGTGCGCAGCTTGGCCTGGACGTGGAAGCAGAGGCCGTGGTCGATCGCCCAGACGTGGCCGTCCTGGCCGGCCAGGCAGTGGCCGGCCTTGCGGTCGGCGTTGTTGGTGACCACGTCGAAGGCGGCGATCCGGGGCAGGCTGGGGTTGCCGTCGGCCAGCAGCTCGAACGCGGTGACCTCGGGGTCGGCGTCGACGTACAGCTGGACCGAGCCGACCCCGAGGGGACCGTCGCGGGCCAGCGTCGGCGGGACCAGCCGCCAGCCGAGCTGCTCGGAGACCAGGTAGGCGGCCACCTCGCGCCGGTACAGGGTGCCGTTGGGGAAGTCCCACAGCGGCCGCTCCCCCCGGGCGGGCTTGTAGACGGCCAGGCCCTCCAGGCCCTCGTGGGTGACCTTGGCCAGCACGGTCGCGTTGGAGGCCCAGGGGATGCGCCCCAGCAGCTCCAGCTCGCCCTCGGCCAGGAAGGCGCGGGCGCGCTCCTCGGAGACCACCGCACGGTCGTGCTGGCCGGGTTCCGGGGCGCCGGTGCTCACGTCGCGGTGGGGCGGTGGCCGTTCAGGGCCGGGCAGACGTGGCCGGCGGGGTCGAGCGGGTTGCCGCACAGGGGGCAGAGGGGGCGGCCGCGGGCGACCACCTCGGAGCCGTGGCGGGCCAGCACCCGGAGCTGGGCCCGGGTCACGAACAGCCGCACCTCGAGCGGGTCGGGCAGCTCCAGCGGGTCGTCCTCCTCGCCGGCGGCCTGCAGCTCGGTGGCGACCACGACCACCCGGTCGCGCTCGGCGTCGTAGCTGAGCTTGAGCTGCCCGACCCGGAAGTCGGGCTCCAGCGGCGGGGCCAGGGCCAGCTCGCCGGCCTCGGCCGCGGCCGCCTCGCCGGGGTCCTCGGGCCGGTCGGCCGCCAGCTCGGGCAGCCAGCTCTCCAGGCTCTCGGCCAGCCGCCGGACCTGTTCCTTCTCCACCAGCAGGGTCACCTGGTCGGCGCCGGAGGCGGCCTGGAGGTAGAAGGTGCGCTGGCCGGGCTCGCCGACCGCGTCGGCGGTCAGCCGGGTGACCGGGTCGAGGTCACGGCTG
>Ga0081538_10003789_pt1 | contig 14142 bp, 10 predicted proteins | sample TabmetS5T2R1_FD_71022 | JGI IMG/M metagenome (GOLD analysis project Ga0081538, IMG submission 71022) | Tabebuia heterophylla rhizosphere microbial communities from the University of Puerto Rico - S5T2R1 | ecosystem: Host-associated > Plants > Roots > Rhizosphere ... | reverse complement strand
CTCGATCCGGACCGGCCCGCCGGGGTGGACGACGGCGGTGCCCATACGGGCCCGGCCCGGCCGCCCCTCGCCGGCGCCGGCCAGCGAGGTCAGGGCGGCGTCGACGCGAAGGCCCTTGACCCGGCTGGCGAAGAAGCGCCGGGCGGCCAGCGCCTCCAGCACCCCGGCCCGGGTCAGCTCCCGCACCCACAGCCCGGCCCGTCCCTTGCCGTCGGGGCGGCCCCAGTCGGGGCCGTGCTCGTCGGTCACCCCCAGCAGCCCGACCCGCCAGCCGGCGTTGAGGCACTGGTTGAGCGGCGACGCGAGCCCGCGGTCGGTGCCCTTGAGCAGGTAGTCCTCGAGCTTGTTGAACAGCTCCAGGCTGACCAGCCGCTCCGCCATGGCCGGCCGGTAGGCGAAGCCGTCGAAGCGGAACCGGCCCGTCCCGGGATGGTTGAACCCGGCCAGGCCCTCGTCGCCCGGGCCCTCCAGCCAGTGCCAGAACCGGCCCATGGTGGGGGCGGTGCGCAGCGGGTCGGTGAAGCGCCGGCCGTTCCAGACGTTCATGTGCCCCTGGACGGCGTGGGACCACTCGAACCCGTGCAGGGCGACGAACTCGCCGTCGACGTGGGCCGCCTCGGCCAGGGAGATGGTCTGGCGCCAGCCCCGTTCGTCCATCCCGGTCCAGCCGGGCGCCTTGAACCGGTCGAGGAACACCGACGCCCAGCGGCTGTGGTCGGTCAGGGCGGCCACGTCCAGCCCGGCGTCGCGCATGGAGGCGAAGGCCAGCCGCGGGTCGCCGGCCCCGTCCGACAGCCGGGTGTGGTTGTGGAGGTCGGCGTGGGCCAGCCGCCACTCCGGGAACAGCCGCGACACCCGGCTGGTCCCCCAGGCGTCGGGCTGCTCGAGACGCTCCGACATCCCCATGGCAGGACAATAGCGCGCCCCGGGCCGGAGCTGGACGGTGTTCCGGTAGCCTCCCCGGGTGCGTTCCCATGTGGTCACCGGAGGCGGCCGGGGGGTCGGCCGGGCCGTGGTCGAGCGGCTGCTGGCCGACGGCGACGCCGTGGTCGCCATCGAGCTCGACCCGGCCGCCCTGACCTGGGTCGAGGGCCACCCGGCCGGCGACCGGGTCGGGGCCGTGGCCGGCGACGCCACCGACGAGGCCGTCTGCGGGCGGGCCGCCGACCTGGCCGAGGCGGCGGCCCCGCTGGCCGGCTGGGTCAACAACGCGGCCCTGTTCCGCGACGTGGCCCTCGACGCCGACCCGGCCGCGGTGCTGGAGATGGTCCGGCGCAACCTGGCGCCGGCGGTGGTGGGGTCGGCGACCGCGGTCCGCCGGTTCCTGGCCGCCGGGCGGGGCGGGGCGATCGTCAACGTCTCCTCCCACCAGGCCCGCCGGCCCGTCCGCGGCGCCCTGGCCTACGCCACCGCCAAGGCGGCCGTGGAGGGCCTCACCCGGGCCCTGGCCGTCGACTACGGCCCGGCCGGCATCCGCGTCAACGCCGTCGCCCTCGGCTCCATCGACACCGAGCGCTACCAGGCCTTCCTCGCCGACCAGGGACCGGAGGGGGCGGAGCGGACCCAGGACGAGCTGGGCCGGCTGCACCCCCTGGGCCGGGTCGGCCGCGGCGACGAGGTCGCCTCCGTGGTCGCCCACCTGCTGTCGCAGGAGGCCAGCTTCGTCAGCGGCGCCGTCGTCCCGGTCGACGGCGGCCGCTCGGTCCTCGGTCCCGACCCGGAGGCCCGCTAGCCGCCGGTGGCGGAGAAGTGCATGAGGTCGCGGGGAGAACGCCAGGTGCCGCCCCAGGTCCAGCCGATGGCGGCGAACGCGGCGGTGACGGCGTCGCCGGGGCGGATCATGCCGGGCCGGGACCGGGAGCGGTCCAGGTAGGCGCCGGCCAGCTCGGGCAGGACCAGGTCGCCGCGCCGGTAGGGGTTCTGGAACGGGTTGACGTCGATGGCCAGGCCGTAGGCATGGGCCGACCAGCGGGTCTGCTTGCGGGCGGCGCGGCAGACGAACGCGGCCGTGTTGTTGCCGTCGCCGGTGGGGTGGGCCTCCAGGTCGGCTCCGGTGACCAGCCGCATCTCCTCGATCGGGAACCGGGCCCGGTAGAGCCGGGCGAACACCCGCGCCACCGGGGCGGCGACCCGCTCGTGGACGACCAGCTCGCCGGTGTGGGCCCGGCCGTCGAAGCCCCGGAAGCTGACGGTCAGGTAGCGCAGGTCAGCCAGGGCGACCGGGCAGCCGGGCTTCCAGGTCGTGCCCATGCGGGCCCGGACGGCCGGGCTGATCGGCCGGACCGAGGAGCGGAACCGGCCGCCGGGCGGCGGCGGCAGCCGGTCCACGGTCGGGAGCCGCCGGCCGCGCAGCGGCGCCGGCGTGGGCCGGACCTGCCCGAACCCGTCGGGCCGGAGCGGCAACGGCCTGGCTCCGACCCGCCAGGCGACCGGTGGCCGCGTGGTCGGGGTCCGGGGGGGCTGTGGATCGGTCCGAGCACCCACTCCGCTGCTGGAGGTAGCCTCCCCCACCGGGGGACCCGACGTCGGCGGGTCCGGTTGCGGGCTGCCGGCGCAGGCGGCGACCAGGAGGGCCACGGCCGCCCCGAGGATCAGCCGCCTCAAAACAGTGACACGCCCTGGGGGCGGAAGCGGTTGGCGTCGCCGCCGGCCTCGGCCCGGATCACGTGCATGACGGCGTTGATGAGGGCCAGGTGGGTGAACGCCTGGGGGAAGTTGCCGAGGTGGCGGCCGCTGCGGGGGTCGATCTCCTCGGCGTAGAGCTGCAGCGGGCTGGCGTACGACAGCAGCTTCTCGCACAGCTGGCGGGCCCGGGCGAACTCGCCGATCTCCACCAGGGCCGACACCAGCCAGAACGAGCAGATGGTGAAGGTGCCCTCCTCGCCCGAGAAGCCGTCCTCGGTCTCCTCGACCTTGTAGCGCAGCACCAGCTCGTCCACGGTCAGCTCGTCGGCGATGGCCAGCACGGTGTTGTGGATGCGCGGGTCGTCGGGCGGCAGGAACCGCAGCAGCGGCATGAGCAGGACCGAGGCGTCCAGGGCGGTGGTCTCGTAGTGCTGCACGAACACGCCCCGCTCGTCGGTGCCGTGCTCGCAGATGTCGGCGTGGATCTCGTCGGCCGCCTTGCGCCAGGCGGCGGCCAGGTCCTTGTCGCCGTGCAGCTTGGCCAGCCGCGACCCCCGGTCGCAGGCCACCCAGCACATCAGCTTGGAGGAGGTGAAGTGCCGCGGCGGCCCCCGCACCTCCCAGATGCCCTGGTCGGGCTTGCTCCAGTTGGCGATGGCGCACTCGACGGCCCGCTTGAGCATCGGCCAGACCCGCTCGGGCAGGTACTCCCGCGACTTGGTGTGCAGGTAGACCGAGTCGAGCACCGCGCCCCAGACGTCGTGCTGGCGCTGGGTGGCGGCCGCGTTGCCGGTGCGGACCGGCCGGGCGTCCTCGTAGCCGCTGAGGTGGTCGAGCTCCTCCTCGGGGAGCTCCGCCTCGCCGCCGACCCCGTACATGATCTGGAGCTCGTCGTCCTCGTCGCAGACGTCGGCGACGAAGTAGAAGAAGTCGTTGGCCTCGCGTTCGAAGCCGAGGGTGTACAGCCCCCAGAGCATGAAGGTGGCGTCGCGGATCCAGGTGTAGCGGTAGTCGTAGTTGCGCTCGCCGCCGGGGGTCTCGGGCAGCGAGGTGGTGGCCGCGGCCAGCACCGCCCCGGTCGGGGCGTAGGTCAGGCCCTTGAGGGTGAGGGCGCTGCGCTGGAGGTAGGACTGCCAGGGGTGCTCGGGGAAGACGCCCTGGTTGATCCAGCCCCGCCAGAACTCGGCCGTCCGCTCCATCCGCTCGAAGGCCTCGTCGGTGCTGGCCGGCGGGGCCCGCTCGGCCCAGTACTCCTCCGAGGCCGACCACTGCGAGCGCGGCCAGCACAGGGCGGCGAAGGCCCGGTCGCCCTCGCGCAGGGTGGTGCGGGCGTGGGCGCCGCGGCCCTCGAAGCCGACCCGGAGGTCGGTGACCAGCCGCAGCTGGACGTCGCCCTCGCCGCCGTGGGCGATCGCCTCCCCGTAGCCCTGGCCGGAGTACTCCCAGGTGGCCTCCGTGCGGCCGTAGTCGAACACCGGCTCGCAGTCCAGGCTCAGCTCGACGTTGCCGATGATGCACTTCACCGTGCGCAGCAGGATGTGCTCGGCCTCGTAGTCGGTCGGCGGCCGGCGGTGGGTGCCGGAGCGGCGCTGCTGGTGGTACCAGGGGCCGATGCACATGGCGTCGCGGACCACGATCCAGCCGCCGCGGGCCCGCCAGGTCGTCTCCAGGACCAGCGTGCCCGGCAGGTAGCGCCGCCCCGCCGGCACCCTGACCCCGGTCGGGCCGAGCCGGAAGCTGCCGGCGGCCCGGTCGAGCATGGAGGCGAACACGCTGCGCCCGTCGGGCCGGGGCGAGCACAGCCACTCGACGTTGCCGCTGGCCGCGACCAGGGCGTTGGTCTCGCAGTCGGACAGGAACGCGTACTCGGCGATGGGCGGGAACGGGCTCGACCCGTCGACCGCGTCCGGTTCGAACGGCGTCTGCCGCCCGACGGCCACCTCGGGTCCCTCGGTCCGCCCGGTCGGCTTGCTCCTGACCATGGTCTCTATGGTCTGCCCAGCTTCAGGCGCCGGCAACCAGCTCCCCCAGGGCGTCCTCGGTGGTCAGGGCCCGCCCGGCGTCCCGGGCCGCGGCCAGGGCGGCCGGGGCGAGCGCGGCCCGGACGGCCTCGGCGGCCAGCTCGGCCTCGCGGGCCTCCCCGCCGATCGGGGCCACGCCGGCGCGCTCGCGGGCCGCCTCGGCGGCGGCGAGCCGGCGCGCGGCCAGCTCGGGCCGGCCCCGGCCGATCGCGGCCAGGGCGGCGCCGGTCAGGACCAGGGCCACGGTGGCCGCCTGGGGCGCGGCGAACAGGAGGCCGGCCGCCTCCCGCAGGTGCGCCTCGGCGTCGTCGAGGTCGCCGAGGCGGGCCTCGGCGCAGGCCAGTGAGGCGAGGGTGTAGGGGACGCTCCAGCCGACCAGCTCCTGGACGATCGGCAGCGCCTCCCGGTGCAGGTGGCGGGCCCGTTCCAGGTCGTCGCGGGCCCGGGCGACGCCGCCCATCTCGTTGTAGAGGTGGGCAAACCCGCGGCGCTCTCCGAACCGGCGGATCCGGTCGGCGGCCTCGGCGCGCAGGACGGCCGCCCGGGCGTCGTCGCCCTGGAGGGCGACCATGGTGCCGAGCCGCACCATCGAGGCGAACTGCACCCACCTCGGCCCCATCTCGCCGGCGGCGGCCATGGCGGCCTCGTAGGCGGCCGCCGCCCCGTCGACGTCGCCGCGGGCGGCGGCCAGCTCCGCCCTGGCCACCTGCGCCTGGGCCAGCCCCCACTGGTCGTCGAGGTCCTGGAACCGTTCCAGGGCCCGACGCCCCGCCTCCTCGCCCCGCTCCGACAGCCCGTGGAGGTAGGCCTCCATGGCGAACCGGGACTGGCCCGCGAAGGCCATGCCCCACGGGTCGTCCAGCTCGTCGAAGGTCGCCTCGGCCTCCTCGACCAGGCGGATGGCGTCGGCGTTGGGGCCGAGCCGCTGCAGCCCCACCCAGGCCCGCAGCAGCTTGGAGAAGGCGACCCGCCAGCGGTCCCCGAACCGCTCGAACAGCTCCTGGCTGCGCCGGGCGGCGTCGGCGGCGGCCGCGGTCGGGGTCATCGCAATCTCGAGCATGGCGCTCGCCTGCAGCGCCCTGGCCAGCTCCGGGGTCGGTGGCCGCCCGTCGGCCAGGGCGATGACCGCGGCCAGCCGCTGATGGCCCTCAAGGGTGTGCCTGGTCCACCAGTACCAGCCGAGGTCGGCGGCCAGCGGCAGCGCGGTGCCGGGGTCGCCCGCCGCCATCGCCCGGTCCAGGGCGGTCCGCAGGTTGTCGTAGTCGGCGTCGAGCAGCCGCAGCCAGGGCCGGGCCGTGCGGTGGGCGGCGGCCCGCTCGGCCAGGTCCAGGCACCAGGCGGTGTGGCGGGCGGTCACCGTCTCGTGCTCGCCGGCCTCGGCCAGCCGCTCGGCTCCGTAGGCCCGCATCGTCTCCAGCATCCGGAAGCGCGGCGGGTCGCCGCCGGCCGCCAGGACCAGCGACCGGTCCACCAGCCGGAACAGCCCCTCCAGCACGTCCTCGGCCTCCAGGCCGTCGCCGCCGCAGACCGCCTCGGCGGCCGCCACCGTCCAGCCACCCGAGAACACCGACAGCCGCCGCCACAGCCGCCGGTCGGGCTCCTCGAGCAGGTCCCAGCTCCAGTCGACGGTGGCCCGCAGGGTCTGCTGGCGCGGGTCGAGGGTACGGCCGCCCCCGGCCAGGAGCCGGAACCGGTCGCCGAGGCGGTCGGCGATCTCGGTCACCGGCAGGGCTCGCACCCGGGCCGCGGCCAGCTCGATGGCCAGGGGGAGGCCGTCCAGGCGGCGGCACAGCTCGGCCACCACCGGGGCGCTGGCCGCGTCCAGGGTGAACCCCGGGTCGGCGGCGGCCGCCCGCTCGCCGAACAGCCGCACCGCGTCGTAGCCGGCCAGCACCTCGGGGGCGGCCCCGTCGCCGCCGGGGCCGTCCGGGGTGAAGCCGGCAGCGGCCTGGTCGCCGGTGGCGTCGGGCACGGCCAGGGGTGGGACCGGCCAGACCGCCTCCCCGGGCACCCCGAGGACCTCGCGGCTGGTGGCCAGGATCCGGACCCTCGGCCCGGCCCGGAGCAGCCGCTGGACCAGCGTCGCGCACGCCCCGACCAGGTGCTCGCAGTTGTCCAGGACCAGCAGCAGCGCCTTGTCGCGGGCGAAGCCGGCCAGGCGCTCGGCCGGGGGTGGCGGCGGGGCCGCCGCCGCGGCGGTCTCCTCGCCCAGCCCCAGGGCCGCCACCACCACCTCGGCCAGGAGGGCCGGGTCGCGGAGCGGGGCCAGCTCGACCAGCCACACCCCGTCCGGGTACCGGTCCACCAGCCGCCGGGCCAGCTCCACGGCCACGGTCGTCTTGCCCGCCCCTCCGGGCCCGGCCACCGTGACCAGCCGGTGCTGCTCCAGCAGCTTGGCCACCTCGCGCAGCTCCTGGTCGCGCCCGACCAGGCTGGTGAGGCGCTCGGGCAGGTTGTGGCGGGCCTGGGTCCGGCCCGGCCCGGTCGGCTCCAGGGCCGGGTCCTGGACCAGGATCGCCTGGTGCAGCCGCTGCAGCTCGGGCGACGGGTCGATCCCCAGCTCCTCGGCCAGGACCTCGCGGGTCTGCTGGTAGACGGCCAGCGCGTCGGCCTGCCGGCCCGACCGGTACAGGGCCGTCATCAGCTGGCCCCGGAGCCGCTCCCGGGTCGGGTGGGCCGCGACCAGCCCCTCCAGCTCCCCGACCAGCCCGGCGTGGCCGCCGGCGGCCAGCCGCAGCTCGACCAGGGCCTCGCGGGCGGCCAGGCGCAGCTCCTCCAGCCGGGCCGCCTCGGCCTGGGCCCACGGCGCGTCGGCGAACTCGGCCAGGGCCGGCCCCCGCCACAGGCCCAGCGCCTCCTCCAGCAGCCGCACCGCCCGCGGGGGCTCCGCCGGCGCGGCCGCCTCGGCCTCGGCGACGAGGCGCTCGAACCGGGCCGCGTCCAGCTGCTCCGGGCCGGCGTCCAGGCGGTACCCGGGCGGGCTGGTGACCAGCCGCCCCGACCCGCCCGGCCCCAGGGCCCGGCGCAGGGCCGACACCCGGCCCTGGAGGGTGTTGGCCGGCCGCCCGGGCGGGTCGTCGCCCCACAGGTCCTCGACCAGCCGGTCGGCCGACACCACCCGGCCGGCGTTGACCAGCAGGTCGGCCAGCAGGGCCCGCTCCTTGGCCCCCGGCACCCGGACCGGCGCCTCCCCGTTGCGGACCTCGAGCGGCCCCAGGATCCCGAACTGCATCTCCGCCTTCCCGCAGCAAACACGCAGCGCCACGTCAGGGCGCCGGCCCATCGTGGCATCAGCACCTGTCAGCGACCAAGGAGGTTTCCGATGCAGGAACGTGAGGTGCGGGAGCTGTTCGAGCGGCTCCGGACGGCCATGGACCCGGCGATCGAGTACGAGGAGCGGCACGAGGACTACCTCGTCGAGTTTCCCCAGTCGGGCGAGCGGCTGGACCGCGACGGCCTGCGCCGGCTCCAGGAGTCCTTCCCGGGCGGCCTGCCGCCCAGGATCCGGCTGCGCCGGCTGACCGGCGGCGGGGACGTCTGGTTCGCCGAGAGCAGCATCCGCTACGCCGACGGCAAGGACTTCTTCGGCGTGAGCCGGGTCGAGTTCCGCGACGGCAGGATGTGGCGCGAGACCCGCTACTACGCCGAGCCGTTCGAGGTCCCGGAGTGGCGGGCCGAGTGGTCCAAGCCGGTCCTCGAGGAGGCGGCCCCGGTGGGCTAGCCGGCCGCGGCCAGGGCGCGGTCGTCGGCGGTGAAGTCGGCGTCCGCGCCCTCGGGCGGGTTGGCCAGGTGCCAGGCGACCGAGCGGTGGAGGGCCTCGTGGGGGTCGGTCTCGGTCCAGCCGAGGAGGTCGCGGGCCTTGGAGGAGTCCACCAGGAGGTGCTGGGGGATGGTGCCGAGGGCCTTGAGGTCGTCGGGGAGGAGGACGTCGGGGACCCGGACCAGCTCGGCGCCGGCGCCGGCGGCCTCCAGGACGTGGCGGGCCCACAGGCCCATCGACCAGGTGCGGGCCTCGCCGAGGTTGAGGACCTCGGCCAGGCAGGCGTCGGACTCCAGGGCCAGGCGGATGCCGGCGGCGACGTCGCGGACGTAGCCGCGGGTCCACAGCCAGCCGCCCGACCCGGTGGGGACGCGGTCGCGGCCGGCCCGGGCCCGGCGCAGGAGCGGCTCCTCGCGGCGCTGGTGGTCGCGCTCGCCGTAGACCATCGGGAGCCGGCACACGGTGGCCTCCCGGGCCAGGTAGGCGGCCTCCACGTCCAGCTTCTCGTAGCTGTCGGTGTCGGCCGAGGGATGCGACCGGCCCCGGTAGGGGTAGCGCTCGGACCGGACCGGGGAGGTCTCGTCGACGGGCAGGGCGTCGGTCTCGGTGCCGGCCAGCACCGCCCCGAACGCCCGGTACACGTCCATGCTGGACACCACCAGCAGCCGCACGTCGCCGACGGCGGCAAGGGCGGTCTCGGCGTCGGCGGCCGAGTAGGCGCAGACGTCGACCACGGCCTCGGGGTCGAAGTCGTCGACCGGGCCGCGCAGGTGGGGCAGGTCCTGGCGGTCGGCGTGGAGGTGGTCGGCCTCGGGAAGGTCGGCCGGCTCGTGCTCGCCCCGGTGGACGACCAGCAGCTCGTGGCCGTTGGCGTGCAGCTCCTCGACCACGGCGGCCCCGATGAACCTGGTCCCGCCCAGCACCATCACCCGCATCGCCGCGCTCCTTCCCTGGTCAGAACCCGAGCCGGGCGAGCTGGCGGGGGTCGCGCTGCCACTCCTTGGCAACCTTCACCCTCAGGTCGAGGTAGACCTTGGTGCCGAACAGGGCCTCCAGCTCCTCCCGGGCCCTGGTGCCGATCTCGCGCAGGACCGACCCGCCCTTGCCGAGGACGATCGGCTTCTGGCTGGTCCGCTCCACGAACAGGAACGCCCGGATGACCAGCAGGTCGGCACGCTCGGGATCCGGGCCCATCTCCTCGACGAGGACGGCCACCGAGTGGGGCAGCTCGTCGCGGACCAGCGACAGGGCCTTCTCGCGGATCAGCTCGGCGACCAGGTGCTGCTCGGGCTCGTCGCTGGTGTGGCCCTCGGGGTACAGGGGGCGGCCCTCGGGGAGGTGGCGCAGGACCAGCTCGACCAGCAGGTCGAGCTGGGTGCCCTTGCGGGCCGACACGGGCACGATCTCGGCGAAGTCGGCCAGGCCGGCGGCCGCCTGGAGGGCGGCGGCGATCTTGGCCCGGGAGGCGGCGTCCACCTTGTTGACCACGCACATCCTTGGCGTGTCCACCTTGGCCAGCTCGCCGGCCAGGAAGCGGTCGCCGGCCCCGACCCCGGCGGCCGCGTCGACCAGCTGGAGGACCAGGTCGACCTCGGCCAGCGTGCCCCGGACCAGGTCGTTCAGCCGCTGGCCGAGCAGGGTGCGCGGCTTGTGGAGCCCGGGGGTGTCGACCAGCACGGCCTGGCCCTCGGGCCGGTGCAGCACCCCCCGGATGGCCGACCGGGTGGTCTGGGGCTTGTCCGAGACGATCGCCAGCTTCTGGCCGAGCAGGGCGTTGAGCAGGGTCGACTTGCCCACGTTGGGCCGCCCGACCAGCGCCACCAGCCCGGACTTCATGATTCCCTCAGCGATTCCGGCCCGAAGCTGTCGGGGAGCAGCGCCCCCAGGGTGGTGGTGAGGAGCGCGTCGCCGGACTCGCCGGCGCACAGCACCTCCAGCTCGGTTCCCGTTGGGAACTCGCGCAGGACCTGCCGGCAGGCCCCGCAGGGGGTGACCGGGTCGGGGCCGTTGCCGGCGACGGCGATGGCCAGGAAGCTGCGGGACCCGGCGGCCACGGCGGCCATCACCGCCGACCGCTCGGCGCAGATGGACAGCCCGTAGCTGGCGTTCTCGACGTTGGCGGCGGTGACCACGTCGCCGTGCTCGGTGAGCAGCGCCGCCCCGACCCGGAAGCCCGAGTAGGGCGCGTAGGCGCGGTCGCGGGCGGCCCGGGCGGCGGCGACCAGCTCGGCCGGCGATGGCCGGTTCACAGCCGGCGGGCCTGGGCGGTGATGTCCTCGGGCTCCTCGGGCGGCGACAGCCGGTGGATCCGGACCCGGCCGATGCGCCGGCCCTGGACGCGTTCGGCCCGCAGGCGCAGCCCCTGGAACTCGACCTCCTGGCCCTCCCGCGGCACCCCGCCGACCAGGTTGAACAGCAGGCCGCCGATCGAGTCCCACTCGGTCGAGGGCAGCTCCACGTCGAGCAGCTCGTTGACCTCGTCGATGCCGAGGCGGGCGTTGACCCGGTAGTCGCCGTCGGGCAGCGGCTCGACGTTGGGCTCCTCCCGGTCGTACTCGTCGGCGATCTCCCCGACGATCTCCTCCAGCAGGTCCTCGAGGGTGACCAGGCCGGAGGTGCCGCCGTACTCGTCGATCACGATCACCATGTGGCTCTTGCGCATGCGCATCTCGCGCAGGCACTCGGCCGCCCGCATCGACTCGGGCATGAACGGGGCCGGGCGCAGGATGTCGGCCAGCGGCTTGTCGGCCTGGCCGTCGTGGAGGCGGCGGAGCACGTCCTTGGCGTAGGCCAGGCCGACCACCTCGTCGATGGTGCCCTCGTACACGGGGATGCGTGAGTAGCCGGAGCGCAGGATCAGCTCCAGCACCTCCTGGAGCGCGGTCTGGAGGGGGACGGCCACCATGTCCGGCCGGGGCACCATGACCTCGCGGAGGATGGTGTCGCCGAACTCGAAGACCGAGTGGATCATCTCCCGCTCTTCCTCTTCGATGACGTCGTCGCGCTCGGCCTCGTCGACCATCGCCTTGATCTCGTCCTCGGACACGAACGGCCCGCTCTTCAGGCCCTTGCCGGGGGTGACCACGTTGCCGATGGCGATCAGCAGCCGGGTCAGCTGCCCCAGCCCGGGCAGGCGGGTGAGGAGGTACACGAACGGGGCCACGAACAGCGCCGCCCGGTCGGTGTGCTGGACGGCGTAGGTCTTGGGCGCGACCTCGGCGCAGATGAAGGTGACGATCGTCATCACGGTGGCCGCGACGACCACCCCGAGCCCGCCCCCGATGACCCGGCTCGTCACCGAGGTGAACAGGGCGGTGGCGAAGAACTGGACGACCAGGACCAGCAGCAGGACCAGGTTGAGGAAGCGGGCCGGCTGCTCGACCAGGGCCAGCAGCTGGGCGGCGCCGCGGCGCTGCTCCTCGCGCAGGTGCATCGCCCTGGCCCGGCTGATGCGGGTCAGGCCGGTCTCGGCCGCGGCCAGGAAGGCGGCGACGGCGGTCAGGGCGACCACCGCCACCAGGCTCCAGATGTCGGTGGTGGTGAGCCGGTTCACGGCCGTTCACCGGCGCGCCAGCGCGCCAGCAGCTCGGTGGTGCGGGCCTGCATGGCCCGCTCCTCGTCGGGTTCGGCGTGGTCGAACCCGCACAGGTGGAGGATGCCGTGCACGGTCAGCAGCTCCAGCTCGGCGGTCAGGCTCTGGCCGTTGCGGGTGGCCTGCTCGGCCGCGTACGCCGGGCAGAGCACGATGTCGCCCAGCAGCCAGGGCGCGTCGTCGTCCTCCTCGTCGTCGGCCGCGTCCTCGTCGTCGGCCGCGCCCAGGCGGTCGGCCGCGAACCCCCGCGGCCCGGTCGGCCCCTCGGGCGGCCCCGACGCCGGCGAGGGCCCGTCGATCGGGAACGCCAGCACGTCGGTGGGCCGGTCCTCGCCCATGTAGCGCTCGTTGAGGTCGGTCATCACCGAACGGTCCACCAGCAGCAGCGAGATCTCGGACTCCTCGACCCCTTCGGCGTCCATCACCAGACGGGCCAGCCGGGTCAGGGCCGGCTCGTCCACCCGATAATCGGCCTGTTCGTTGGCCAGGAACACACTCAATCCCGGCCTCCCGGTCTTCGGGGGCTCGGGCGGGGATGCGGAGGTTCGGGGCCCACTAGGACCTGGCCTCGTCGTAGCGCCGGTAGGCCTCGACGATGTCCTGCACGATCCTGTGCCTGACCACGTCCCTGCTCGAAAGGTACACGAACGCCAGGTCGTCGATCCCGGTCAGGATCTCCCGGACCACGTTCAGCCCCGAATGCTGCCCCGACGGCAGGTCGATCTGGGTGATGTCCCCCGTCACCACCGCCTTGGAGTTGAACCCCAGCCGGGTCAGGAACATCTTCATCTGCTCCGGCGTGGTGTTCTGCGCCTCGTCGAGCACGATGAACGAGTCGTTCAGGGTGTTGTGGGTGACCAGGAAGTCGTCGGTCACGTACAGCGAGTCGGCCGCTGCCACCTGGATGCAGAGCGTCTCCGCTTCGCCGGCAGGTTCGATGCGGTCGATGAACCGCATCGGCCGCCCGCCTCCGCCGGCCCGGCGGTACACCTCCCGCTTGCCTGCCAGCCGGAAGGGCTCGACCCCCTCCGGCAGCCGGATGTCGAGGACGTAGGCGTCCGAGCGGTGGTGCACGTCGCGTCCCCGCGCCCGTCCGGGCAGCCGCCCCGCGGCGGGGCGGGTCCGCCAGTAGGCGACGCCGCCCAGGGACCGGACGAGGAACACGACGTCGTCCCGGAGGCGCGCCGAGGACGTCCCGTACTGGATGCGGCAGGTCCGCCCCTGCTGCGTCACCGGCCCCCCGTCGCTGTCCAGCAGGCCCTGGAGCACGGCCAAGCGGACCTCGACGGCGTTGTGCAGGTAGGCGTACGGCACGAACTTCGTGTTCGAGCGGGTCCCGGCGAGGCCGAGGTCGCGGAGCGCGACCGTCACCGGGTTGGCGACGATCACCCCGCCTCGATGCCCGGCGGCATGGCGCAGCACGTAGTCGACCTGGGTCTTGCGGCGGAGCTCGATGCCGTCGAGGGCCGCCTCCAGCGCGACGGCCAGCTCTGGGTCGGCGGTCGTGAACGACGGCGTCGTCGAGGTCGTCAGGCAGCCGTCGCCAAGCAGGAGCCCAAGGGCGTATGGATCCATGGGGACGGGCTGGGGCTCGAGCTCGACCGGCTGGACCAGCGGGACCTCGAAGCGGTGCGCGTGGGCGGCACGGAGGCGGCCCAGCATCTGGCGGGTCTCCAGCACACGGCGGGGCCGGCCGCGGCGCCGGTCGGCGGCCGTGGTGACCGCCCAGAGGTGCTCGGCGCAGCAGAGGGTGGAGGCGCCGTCCTGGGTCTGGACCCGGAAGACCGCCTTGCGGCCCTGAGGGTGGACTCCCAGCACCGGGGTGGGAAGGCCGTCCGAGCCGATCACCAGGTCGCCGACCTCGAGGCTGCCGATGGCCCGGAAGCCGTCAGGGGTCAGGACCTGGCGGTCGTACGGCTGCGCCCGGCCACGCATATAGGCCAAAGGGGCCACTTCGATCGTGCCGCGTTCCATCATGCGGCCGATCTGCTCGGCATCGATCATCTCGTAGAGGGCGTCGTAGAGGGGGCGCAGGTAGGGGTCGATCTTCTCCGACAGGGTGCCGGGGAGGAAGCCGAGCTTCTCGCCGGCCTCGACGGCCGGGCGGGGGAGGATCAGGCGGGTGACCTGCTTGGCTATGAGGG
>Ga0081538_10003788_pt1 | contig 14146 bp, 10 predicted proteins | sample TabmetS5T2R1_FD_71022 | JGI IMG/M metagenome (GOLD analysis project Ga0081538, IMG submission 71022) | Tabebuia heterophylla rhizosphere microbial communities from the University of Puerto Rico - S5T2R1 | ecosystem: Host-associated > Plants > Roots > Rhizosphere ... | reverse complement strand
CCCCGGGGGGCCCAGCCACTCCAGCGTCAGCGCCTGGTCGGCGAAGGACATGTCCATCACCGCGGCCGGGTGGCCCTCGGCGGCGCCCAGGTTGACCAGCCGCCCCTCGGCGACCAGGTTCAGCCGCCGCCCGTCCTGGAGGGTGTACTCCTCGACGTTCTCGCGGACCCGCACCACCGAGGTGGCCAGCTCGCGCAGGGCCTCCTTGTCGATCTCCACGTCGAAGTGGCCGGAGTTGGCCAGGATCACCCCGTCCTTCATGACCTCGAAGTGCTCGCGCCGGAGCACGTCGCGGTCGCCGGTGACCGAGACGATGACGTCGGCCTCGCGGGCGGCCTCGGCCATCGGCGCCACCCGATAGCCTTCCATGGCGGCCTCCAGCGCGCGCACCGGGTCGACCTCGGTGACCACCACCTTGGCGCCCATGCCGCGGGCGCGCATGGCCAGCCCCCTGCCGCAGTAGCCGAAGCCGGCCACCACGAAGGTGGTGCCGGCCAGGAGGAGATTCGTGGCCCGCAGGATGCCGTCGATGGTCGACTGGCCGGTGCCGTAGCGGTTGTCGAACAGGTGCTTGGTGGGCGTGTCGTTGACGGCGATGATCGGGTAGGCCAGGGCGCCCTCGCGCTCCATCTGCCGCAGCCGGATGACCCCGGTGGTGGTCTCCTCGGTCCCGGCGCGCACCTCGCCGAGCTGCTCGCGGCGCTTGGTGTGCAGCAGGGTGACCAGGTCGCAGCCGTCGTCCATGGTCACGTTCGGGCGGGTGTCCAGGGCCGCCTCCAGGTGCGCGTAGTAGCCGTCGGTGTCCACGCCGCGGCGGGCGTGCACGTCGATGCCGTAGTGGCGCACCAGCGCGGCGGCGGTGTCGTCCTGGGTGGACAGCGGGTTGGAGGCGCACAGGGTGACGTCGGCGCCGCCGGCCTGGAGGGTGCGCATCAGGTTGGCGGTCTCGGTGGTCACGTGCAGGCAGGCCGCGATCCGCAGGCCCGCAAGCGGCCGCTCCTTGTCGAAGCGGGCGCGGATGTCGCGCAGCACCGGCATGTGCCGGTCGGCCCATTCGATGCGCAGGCGCCCCTCGTCGGCGAGGGCGAGGTCGGTCACGTCGTGCGGCAAGGGTCCTCCTCGGGTCTCGGATGCAAGCGAGTCTGCCTGGCTCACGCCTCCGCCGCCACCGGCAGCGTCGCCAGCACCAGCTCGCGGAGGCGGGGACGGACCAGCGCGGCCACCTCCAGCACCTCGGCGTGGCTGGTCGGGGTGCCGCCCGGCCGGTGCACGTTGGTGATCGCCGAGACCGCCGCCACCCGCAGCCCGTGGGCGCGGGCGGCGATCACCTCCGGCACGGTCGACATGCCGACCGCGTCGGCGCCCCAGGAGCGGAACATGGCGATCTCGGCGGGCGTCTCGTAGGAGGGCCCGGCGGCGGCCAGGTACACCCCCTGGCGGACGGGCATGCCCTTGGCCTGCCCGGCGGCGACCGCCGCGGCCCGCAGGCCCGCGTCGTAGGCGCCGGCCATGTCCACGAACACCGGGCCGCCCCGCAGCGGGTTGTCGAACAGGAAGTTGATGTGGTCGGTGAGGACCATCAGGTCGCCGGGGTCGTAGTCGAGGTTGAGGCCGCCGGCGGCGTTGGTGGCCAGCAGCGCGCGGCAGCCGGCCTCGGCGGCGACCCGGGTCGCGAACGCCACCTCGGCGGCGCCGTAGCCCTCGTAGGTGTGAACCCGGCCGGCCAGCACCAGCACGGGCACGCCGGCCAGCCTGCCGGCGACCAGGGCGCCGGCGTGCCCGGGCACCCGAGGCACCGGCATGCCGGGCAGCTCGGCCGCTGGGATGCGCACGGCGTCCTCGACCTCGTCGGCAAGGCCGCCGAGCCCCGACCCCAGCACCAGCGCGACCAGCGGCTGCTCTGGCAGCCGCGGGGCGAGCACCGCCGCCGCGGCGCGGACCGCCGCCGGGGACTCGACGCTCACGACAGCGCCGCCTTGATCCGGTCCAGCGTCCGGATCGGGGTGGGGTCCACGCCGCGGGCGATGGCGAGGTAGGTGGCGGTGAAGTCGGTGAACGCCGTCAGCCTCGCCAGCCGCACCAGCGCGTCGCCCTCCCCCGCCAGGCGCACCACCGGGTCGTCGACCCCCAGCGCCTCCAGCGCCGCGGCGATCCGCTGGCCGTCGCGCTCGTGCTCGCCGGCCTCGTCCCGCAGCAGCACCAGCGCCCTGCCGGCGCCCGGGCCGCCCTCCAGGCCCATGACGTCGTTGTGGTTGGCCTCCGGGAGCGCCGCCGAGACGACGCTGACCTTGGCGTTCTCGTTGCACTCGGTGCGCAGGCGGGTGGCGGCGACGGCGCCGAGCTGGCCGCTGCCCCAGACCACCGGGAGCCGGTCGAGCAGGCGCAGCGCGGCCTGCTTGGCGGGGTTGGCGTCGGTGGGCACGGCGGGCTCCAGCGCCGCGGCCTCCGCGTCGAGCGCGTCGGCGGCGGCGAGCACCTGGTCGCGCAGGGGCGGCAGCACGCCGGCCGCCTCGGCCGCCGAGCAGACCGGGACCAGCAGCGACCACAGCGCCGCCCGCGGCATCCGCCCGGGCGGCGCCTCGACGGTGACCAGCGGGCTGTTGCGGCCGCGGGCGAGCTCGGCGAGCGCCCCGCCGGAGGCCACCGCCACCACCCTGGCGCCGGCGGCCAGGCCCTGCTCGACCGCGGACAGCGTCTCGGCGGTGTTGCCGGAGAAGGAGACCGCGATCAGCAGCGTCCCGTGCCCGACGAAGGCGGGCAGCCGGTCGCCCTTGACGGCCAGCACCGGCACCGGCGAGGTGCCGAAGGCGAGCGCGGTGAGCACGTCGCCGGCCACCCCGGAGCCGCCCATGCCGGCCACCACCACCACCTCGGGCTGGGGGCCGACCAGGGAGGACGCCTGGGCGGCGCGCAGCGCCGACCGCGCCTGGTCGCCGGCGCCGCCGACCTCGTCGAGCATGCCGGCGGGGTCGGCGGCGGCCAGCCGCTCCTTGTCGTCCAGCAGCGCCGCGCCGGCGGTCACGCCCCGTCCGTCCCCGGCTTCTCGGCCTCGTCGATCAGCATCACCGGGATGTCGTCGCGGACCGGGTAGCGGTAGTGGCAGTTGCGGCACTCGATGACCTGCTCGGCCTCCTTGTAGTCGACCTCCCCGCGGCAGTTCGGGCAGGCGAGGATCGCCAGCAGGTCGGCGTCAACGGGCATCGCGCGGGGTCCTCCTCGGGTCTCGGGTTGGGGCGATTCTATGCCCGGACCACCGCCAGGACCTCGTCGCGGAGCGCCTCCATCTCGCGGCGGTCGGGTGCCTCCACGTTGAGGCGTAGCAGCGGCTCGGTGTTGGAGGGGCGCAGGTTGAACCAGCGCCTGCCCGGCAGCCGCACGGTCAGCCCGTCCAGGCGGTCGACCTCCTCGGCGGCGGTGGCGTAGCGGCCCTCGACCCGGGCCAGCACCGCGGCCATGTCGTCGACCTTGGAGTTGATCTCGCCGGAGGCGGCGTAGCGGGAGTAGGCCGCGACCAGCTCCGACAACGACCGCTCCTGCTCGCCGAGCGCGGCCAGCACGTGCATGGCGGTCAGCATGCCGGTGTCGGCGCGCCAGAAGTCCCGGAAGTAGTAGTGGCCGGAGTGCTCGCCGCCGAAGACCGCGCCGGTCTCGGCCATGACCTGCTTGATGAACGAGTGGCCCACCCGGGTCCGCACCGGCGTGCCGCCGTGCTCGGCGATGATCTCCGGGACCGCCTGCGAGGTGATGACGTTGTGGACGATGGCGGAGCCGGGGTGCTTGGCCAGCTCGCGGACGGCGACCAGCCCGACGATCGCCGACGGCGACACCGCCTCGCCGCGCTCGTCGATGAAGAAGCAGCGGTCGGCGTCGCCGTCGAAGGCCAGGCCGATGTCGGCGCCGGTGTCGCGGACCCGCCGCTGGAGGTCCACGAGGTTCTCGGGCTCGATCGGGTTGGCCTCGTGGTTGGGGAAGGAGCCGTCCAGCTCGAAGTAGAGCGGGTCCAGCTCGACCGGCAGGCCGGCGAGCACCACCGGGACGGTGTGGCCCGCCATGCCGTTGCCGGCGTCCACCACCACCCTGAGCCGGCGGATGCCGGACAGGTCGACCAGCCGGCGCAGGTAGGCGGCGTAGTCGGGCAGCAGGTCCCGCTGCACGACCCGGCCGGCGCGCCTCCCGCGCCCGCCGGCGGGTGGCGGCAGGCCGTGCTCCAGCCAGGCGCGGATCTGCGCCAGGCCGGTGTCCTGGCCGACCGGGGCGGCGCCGGCGCGGCACAGCTTGATGCCGTTGTAGGCGGCGGGGTTGTGGCTGGCGGTGAACATCGCGCCGGGGAGCTCCAGCGCGCCGGAGGCGTAGTAGAGGTAGTCGGTGGAGCCCATGCCGGCGTCGACCACGTCGGCGCCGCGCCCGGTGGCGCCTTCCGCGAACGCCGCCGCCAGCACCGGCGAGGAGGCGCGCATGTCGCGGGCGACCACCACCGCGTCGCTGCCGGTCAGCTCCACGAACGCGGCGCCGACCTGGCGCGCGAGCGCGGCGTCGAGCTGGTCGGGAACCACCCCCCGGATGTCGTAGGCCTTGACGAGCTGGGCGAGGTCTGCCATCGGGTTCCTTCCGCCAGACACACGATGTCCGGCCAGGAGACCACCAGCGCGTTGTAGGCCAGCGCCTCCTTGGGCCATCGCTTGCGTTCGCAGAGCATATAGAGCCGGTAGGCCAGCTTCCGAGCCGCGTCCGCGAGCCCTCCGTCGACGCGCCGCAGCAGCTCGCCGGCTGCCGCCTCGCCGCCGCCGTGGAGCGCCCGGATGAGGTGCTGGGCGACCTCCCATACCGCCGGCCGCCCGGCGCCGGCCGGGTCCCACCCGGGCGGCAGCTCGCCCCGGTGCAGCAGCCGGGCCGTCCCCGCCCCGGATGCGGCGATGCCGGCGGGCACCGGCCCCCCGGCGGGCCCCGGGCGCATGCCGTGCCGCTGGAACCACGCCACCGCCCAGCGGGTCTCGGCGTCCAGGCCGGCCTCCTGCTCCGCCAGCGTCTCGTCGAGCAGGCGGTCGATGAGCCCCAGCGCGGTCCGCACCGTCATCGCCCGCCCGTCGGCCTCGGCCACCTCGGCGTAGCGGGAGAACACCGCCATCCCGGGGCCGATGGCCGCCTGGGCGAGGTCGACCGGCGCGATGTTGCCCTGCTGGAGCCGCCGCAGCGCCGGCGGCAGCTCGGCCCTGAGGGCGGCCAGGAGCTGCCCGCGGGTGGCGGTCGGCGCCGCGGCGGGCCGTGGCCGGCAGACCAGGACGATCGAGGAGGCGAGCGCGTTGGTGCCGCTGGAGAGCATGCGGCTGGGGAGCTCGGTCCGCATGGGCCAGGTCCCGGTCACCGCGAACCCCGCGCCGAGCAGCCCCTCCAGCATCGTCTCCCAGCCGTCCCCAGCCTGCTTGAACGCGTAGAACAGGGCGAGCGGGCCGTCGCCGGCCTGCGCCGACCGCATGCGGGCGAACGCCCGGGCGAACCCGTCCTGGACGTGGGTGCCGGCCCGCCTGCGGCCGCCGAACCGGTAGGGGGTCGCGACCAGCTCCGCCGCCTTCGGCGTCAGCGGGGTGCCGAACAGGCCCGGGTACAGGTCGCCGAGCGAGCGGCGCAGCCAGATGTAGAAGAAGTCGGACAGGTCGGCGTAGCCGACGTTGTCGTAGTAGGGCGGGTCGGTGACGATCAGCGCCGGCGTGGCCGCCTCCAGCGAGGCGGCGTCGGCCCGGCCGGCCGTGCCCGGCGCCTGGCTCGGGAGGCGGTTGAGGACCTCCCACACCGAGAAGACGCAGTTGGCGAAGTCGCCGCCGGCGCCGCCGAACGGGTTGGCCTCGGCGAAGTCCCAGGTCATCGGCAGCGCCTGCCGCTGGAACGTGCCCCTGAGCCGGTCCATGCGGGGCTCCCAGGCGCAGATGGCGCTGTTGCGGTCCGCCAGCTTGTCGACCGCGAACGCCAGGTAGGTCGCGACCGCGGCGGCGTAGCCGGCGTCCGCGCCGTCGGCGCGCAGCCGTCCGGTCGCGTCGCCGACCAGGTCGGAGAAGGTGGCGAGCGTGCGGAGCTGCCGCGGGGTGAACAGGTCGGCGAAGCCTGGGAGGCCGAACCCGGGCGGCGAGAACCACCGCGGGTTGGCCGGCATGGCCGCCCGCGGCACGTCGCCGGGCCGCCGGGCGGCGGCGGCGACCCGTTCGTGCTCGGGGTCGGGCGGCAGGTAGACGCGGCCCCGTGGCCCCTCGGCGACGATCGCCATGAGCTGGCTGCCCATGCGGCCGGCCCTGCCCTCGGCGCGGACGTGGCCGAGCGGGACCTTGGCGCCGGTGGCCAGGCACACCGCGCTGGTGCGACCCACCGTCCCCGGCGGGCGGCCTGGCCCGGTGCGGACCTGGAAGCCGATGCGGCGCCGCTCGCGGTCCACCACCGGCTGCGCCCAGGTCTCCTGCCCGTTCCTGGTGGAGAGCGCGAAGGACCGCACCAGCGGCATCGGCCCGTCCCACGCCGGGTCCGGCGATCGGACCGTCCGCGCCCAGATCCAGGCGATCACCGTGGCCTGGCCGCCGCCGTGCTCGGGCGGGAGGGTGACCTTGGGGTAGAGCCGGCCGAGGCGGCGCTCGGCCTGCTCCCGCATCCAGCGGCCGTACCAGCGGACGTCCTCGGCCAGCCCGCGGGCACCCTGCCACGGTCCTGGCGCCGCGCCGCCGCCGGGGTGCACCGGCGGCCGGCCCGCGAACCGCGGTGGCAGCTCGATCAGCGCCTTGGTGATCAGCACCGCGACCGGGTTGAGGTCGCTCCCACGGGCCTCCAGCCCCAGCCGCTGGGCCTCCAGCGGGATCGACCCGCCGCCGCAGAACGGGTCCAGCACGGCGGGCGGGCTGCCGTCGCAGGAGGCCAGGATCTCGGCGCGGGCGGCCCGCAGCACCTCCGGGTCGGTGGCGTTGTCCCACCGCACCAGCGCCTCGAGGATCCCGAACAGCCGCCGGCGCTCCGCCTGCTGGGCCTGCTCGGTCGGGAACCGGTCCGGGTGCGCGGAGGGGTCGTCCACCAGCGAGGCGAACAGCACCGCCCGGCAGGCCGCCAGCGGGCGGCGCGCCCACCACAGGTGCAGGGTCGAGGGGTGGCCGTGGCGGATCGACTTCTCCCTGGCGGCCTCGCGGTTGATCGCCTCCAGCGGCAGCGCCACCTCGATCAGCTTCCGCTTGCCGGTCACGCCGGCAAGCTAGCACGCCTAGAAGCGGCGTTCGCTGGCGAGGGCGAGGACCTTGCCGAGCGGGACCTCGCCGCCCTGCTTGGACCAGCCCTTCCACTCGCAGGCCTGGCAGGAGGCGAAGGTGTGGTCCTCGTCGGGCGCGAGGCGGATGTGGATCGCGGTGAGCCGCTCGGAGGTGCAGTTGGGGCAGTGCATGTCGAGTCCTTCGGCGGTGACGCGGCCTGTCGGCCAGAGGCCCTCAAGCCATCGGCCCCGGCCCGCCGCCGACACATAGCCCGGACGGGCGGCTCCACCGTCACCCGGACGGACTAGCATCCCCCCGGCGGGCGGAGGATGGAGGGGTGTCGGATGGGTGCGAAGACGGCGATCCTCGCCTACGCCGACGCCGATCCCCGCGAGGTGCTGCGGGGTCGGCCCACGCTCGACCGTGCCGCGGCGCTGGACCTGGTCGGGTGGGTGTTCCCCGGTCGGAAGGTCGAGCAGGTCTTCGACGGCAGCCTGGACGACGGCTATCCCGAGGAGGGCATCGCCAACGCCGGCTGCTTCCCAGGCCTGGAGCTGGTCTGCGAGCGCAACCTCCAGATCGACCGGCCGTCGCAGCTCGACCCGCGGCTGCTGCGGGCGGGCGCCGGACGGCGGCTCTACCTGCACATGATGCACAGCATGGTCGACTGGACGGCGTTCGCGCTGTGGGAGGACACCAGGCTGATCCGGTCGCTGAGCCTCGCGCCGGACACCGGCGTGGTCGAGAGCATCGGCGCGCCGTTGCCGTTCGAGGCGCCGTTCTGGGCCGGCGAGCACGCGGACCCCGACCCCGACCCGGACTATCCGCTTCCGTTCGGCCCGCTGGGCTTGGGCGAGGAGGCGCTGCGGGCGTTCTTCGGGTTCGTCTACGAGGGCGTGCCGCGGCCCGGCGACCTCGACCCGTCCGGGATCGCGCTGGTCGGGGTCCGGCTCCGCACGCCGCCGCCGCGGCCCCGTGCGCCGCGGCCGGCCTGAGACGCTGGAGCGCCCGCGGTAACTGTCGGGTCTCCCCTACCGGTTCCCGCGGGCGCCGCGCGCACGCTACGACGATCGCCGCTGCCGGTCAAGCCGCCGGCGCGCTATGGTGACGCTCGTCCCACGGACCAGCACGAGGAGGACCGCTGCCCCGCGCCCGTCACGCCCGCCGGCCGCCGCGGCCGCGGCTGCGGCTGCCAGAGGTGCAGCCGCCAGGCACCGGCCGCGAGGCGTTCATGCGCCTGGTCGAGGAGGCGGTCGAGTCGATCCCCGCCCGCTTCCGCCAGCGCCTGGCCAACGTCGACTTCGTGGTCGAGGAGACGCCCCGCGGCGACGAGGTGCCCGGCGGCGAGCTGCTCCTGGGGCTCTACCAGGGGGTGCCCCTGACCGAGCGGGACGCCGGCTACTACGGGGTGCTGCCCGACCGGATCGTGCTGTTCCGCCGGCCCATCGAGGCCAGGGCGCGCTCCGACGCCGACCTGGCCGAGCTGGTCCGCGAGGTGGTGATCCACGAGGTGGCCCACTACTTCGGCATCGACGACGACCGGCTCGACGAGCTGGGCTGGTAGCGGGGTGTCGATTCCTGGGATGTCGGCGCCCCTCTCGCCGAGGGCAGGTCACCTCCGCGTCGCCACGCTCAACCTGTGGGGCGGCTACTACCCGGTGCGCGAGCAGGTCATCGGCCGGCTACGGCCGGGCGCGGACCGCCACCCGGCATGGTCTGCCCGCCAGGCGGCGCTCGCCGCCTGGCGGGCGCGAGCTGCGACCGGACCTGGTCGCGTTCCAGGAAGCCCTCAAGCTCGATGACCACGACCAGGTCCTGGAGCTGCTCGGCCCGGCTACCACCTCGCCCACCAGACGAGCCGGCAGGCCGACGGGTCGGGCGCCTCGATCGCCAGCCGCTGGCCACTCGGGGACGTCCACGAGGTCGACCTGCACGTGACCCCGCGCACCGACCAGGAGTTCCCCTGCGTGACGCTGGTCGCCGAGGTCGCTGCGCCCGAGCCGGTCGGCCCGCTGCTGTTCGCCAACCACAACCCCAACTTCGGGCTCGACTTCGAGCACGAGCGCGAGGGGCAGGCTGTGACCGCGGCCCGGGCCATCGAGGAGCTGGTCGGCCAGCGGCGCCTGCACGTCGTCGTCGCCGGCGACTTCGACACCGTCCCCGAGGCGGCCAGCGTGCGTTTCTGGCGCGGCCGCCAGTCGCTGGAGGGCACCAGCGTCTGCTACTGGGACGCCTGGGAGAGCATCCACCCCGACGACCCCGGGCACACCTTCACGCCCGACAATCCGCTGCTGTCGGGGGGGACCTGGCCGCAGGAACGCGGCCGGCGGATCGACTACGTCATGGTGCGCTGCGTCGACCACGGACCCACCCTCAACGTCGGCGCCTGCACGCGCATCTTCGACCAGCCGGTCGACGGCGTCTGGGCGACCGATCATTTCGGCGTCGTCGCCGACCTCGCCGTCCCCACACGGACGCCGACGGTCGTCTCCTGACCCACCCGGCGGTTGCTCCCCGGTGGCGGCTAGAGAGGCGGTCAAGGATCCCGGTTCAAGGTGATCGGGTGGTCGCCGGGGGCGGCGCGCAAGCTGCGGCGCTGCACGAACGCCTTCGCGCGGCATGCGGCGCCGGATACATGACCGCCTCTAGGGCGCGGCGGCGGGGCCGGCCATGATCGCGCCGCCGGCCGGGATGCCGCCGACCACCGACCCCGGCACCACCGGGCCGCCGCCCACCGGCGCCGCCACCAGCCCGGTCGTGCCGGCCTCCACCAGCAGGTTCTCGATGCCGTCGGGCACCTTCTGGACGACCACCCGGCCGGGGGGGAGCTGGATCGGCTCGCCGGCGGCGCCGCCGCCGAGGTCGCCGAGGCGGGCCTCCAGCTCGTCGGTGGAGAGGTTGGCGAGCACGAGCTGGCCGCCTGCGGGCGCCTTGGGCAGCAGCCAGCCGCGCTCGGGCTGGCCGGTGCCCAGGTCGATGCGGGACGACGTGCCGGCGCCCTCGCCCTCGGTGACGCGCAGGCTGGCGGCGAAGGCGGCGCCGTCGCGGGAGCGGACCTTGACGGCGAAGGGGCCGGTGACGTCCAGCGGCGGGATGCCCAGCTCGGCGGTGCCGCCGTTGGCGATCGGCTCCTCGAACGGGCCGGGCGGCTTGAAGGTGCCCTTGCTGGTGGTGATCTCGACGGTGAGCTGCAGGCGCGCCGGGTTCGGGTTGGTGACCAGCAGGTGCGACTGCCTGCCCCCGCCGCTGAGGCCGCCCGCGAACCACCACGCCGGGCGCAGGGCGCTCTGGGCGGGCAGCAGGGTCGGCTCGCCGGCGCCGGCGCGGCGGACAGCAGCGCCGGCGACCACCCGGCCGGCCCTGGCGACCACCTCGATAGACGGTTTCAGGCCGGTGGTGGCGACGTCGCCGAGCTGCCTGGTCACCGCCGTCTTCGGCGGCACGAACAGCTCCCTGTCCGAGGGGAGCGAGCCGGCGGTCACGTGCGGCACCAGGTCGACCACGGCCGGCTCGTTGTTGGGGTTGGCGACGACCACGGTGGTCTCGATGCCCTGGCGGGTGTCGGAGGCCGGCAGCCACCAGCGGTTGCTGGGGCCGGGCGCGCAGCCGAGCCCGCCGGCGCTGGCCACCACCGGCGCGCCGAACGCCTCGACCTGCACGAAGCCGTCCTGCCTGGGCCGGAGGGGGAACTCCTGGGTGACGCCCGCCTCCATCGTCCTACTGGCCAGCGGCGACGGCTTCTTGCCGGTGTGGACGGCGGCCTGGAGGGTGGCGGTCGCGTCGCCCACGTTGGCGATCGTCACCGTGGCGGGCTGACCCGCCAGCAGCGGGCAGACCCAGCGGGCCGAGTACGGGTCGCCGGTTGCCGGCGCGGGCGGGGGGCCGGCGGCCGGCAGCGTGCCCACCGCCACCACCAGCGCGGCGGCCAGAGCCACCAGCCCGCCGGCCAGCCCGACGCTGGAGGCGGCCACGCCGCGCAACTGCGGTGCGGCGGCGGCCACGCCCGGCGGCCGCAGCGAGGGACGCCGGCGCGGGGACCGCCGCGGCGGCTCCTCCCGCCGCGGCGGCTCCTCCGGCCGCGGCGCCGGCGGCGCGAAGTCCGGGACGCCGGACGGCGCCCGGCCCGCCGGCTCCCAGACCTCCTCGCCGACCTCGCGGCGGGGCGGCGCCGGCGCCGGCGGTTGCGCCCACCCGCCGGGCTCGGGGCGGCGCGGCGCGGGCTCCGCGGGCGGTGCCCACCCGGAGCGGTCGCCGCGGGGCGGCGGCGGCGCCGGCTCCGGTGACGCCGGGGGGGCGGGGCGGGCACCGCTGCCTGGCAGGAAGCGGCTGCGCCTCTTCTGGTGCCGGGCGGCGCGGCTGGGGATGAGCGGCTCCGGCCGCTGCTCCGGGCCCTCCTGGGGGTCGCGCGGGTCGCTCACCGTGCCACCCCCCCTCGCGCCAGGCCGGCAAAGCGGAGGTCGGTGCCGGTGTCCTCGACCTCGGTGGGGGCGACCGGCGGCGCGACCCGGGTCGGGCGCGCCATGGTGGCCAGCGCGACCAGCACCAGCAGCCCCTCGACCAGCAGCAGAGTGACGCGGCGCTGCTGGCCGGTCTGCCACAGCTCCACGTCGCCGGAGGCGCTGGCCGGCAGCCGGAACGCCTGCGCCCAGCCGAACGCGACGGTGGGCTCCAGCGGGGCCGAGCTGACGGTGGCCCGGTAGGGGTCGGCGGCCGGCACGGTCAGGACCAGCACGCCGGGCGCGGCGGTGTCCACCCGCCGGCCGGCCGGGCCGGGGACGGGCTGCGGCGGCGGGGCGGTGAGCATGGCCTGGACCTCGGACGGCGGCACGTCACCGGCCACCACCCAGCCGGTGGCGGCCGCGTCGGGCGGCCCCTGGAACAGGGCGGCCTGCTCGGTCGGCTTGGCGTCCAGGTCCTGCTGCCTCGCGACCAGGTCGGCCAGCCGGTCGGCCTCGGGACCCGGCCGGACCACCACGTAGCCGACGCCGAACAGCTTCAGCATCGACCCGGCCCGGTGGGTACGGGCCTCCACGATGTCGGTGACGACCGAGCCGAGCGCCCGGGCGGCGTCGGCGGGCGGGCGGCCGTCGTCGAGCAGGGTCCGCCCGGCCGGCCCGGTGACCGCGAAGTCCACCCCGCGGTCGGGCCGGCCGGCCAGCCACAGCACCCTGGCCTGCCCCCTGGTCACGGTCGCCGGCAGGGCCGGGCTGTGGACCGCCTCCAGCGGCGACCAGTCACCGCGGGCGAGCTGGCCGACGACCAGCACGGCGGTGGCGGCGCCGAGCAGCGCCACGACCCCGGCGAGCACCCGCCGGACACTGAACCTCAAGTTGAGCCTGAGGAACCCCTGGCCCATGCCGGCGAGCGCCAGGCCGGCAGCGGCGGCCCAGGCGACCGCCCCAGGGACCAGCATCGTCGCCGGCCAGTCGGTGACCACCGGCGCGATCCGCTTGGCCTGGAGGGCCGCCGCCACGGCGGCGCCGAGGAAGCCGACCAGCAACCAGAAGACCTGCCAGCGCCGCCCGGCCGGCACGAACAGCAGCGCCGCCACGGCCAGCGCCGGGTACAGCGGCCCGACCAGCGGCGAGGGCAGCCCGCCCCCGCCGGGGCGGAGCTGGAGCAGGTCGAGCAGCTCGGGCGCTGCCAGCAGCCCGCCGAGGTCGCGCAGGGCGGCACCGGTGAGCAGCCGGCCGCTCCACGGCAGCAGCAGCAGCAGCGCCAGCGCGAAGCCGCCGGCCAGCAGCAGCGACCGGCGGACCGCGGCCGCGCCGCCGCGGAGCACCGCGACCACGGCGGCGATCGCGACCACCAGCGCGAAGGCGACCGCGGCCGGCGGGCACATGGCGATGGCCACGGCGGCCAGCAGCGCGAACCGCAGCGCCGGCCGCCACGGCTCGCGGGGCTGCTCCTCGCGGAAGGCCAGCACCACCTGGGCCAGCGCCGGCGGCGCCAGCACCAGCAGGGCGAGCTCGCCGATGCGGCCCTGCGCGAGCGCGCCGATGGCCAGCGGCGAGGTCGCGTACAGCAACCCGGCCAGCGCCCTGGCCCACAGCTGCGGCACCACCACCCGCAGCGCCCGCGTGCAGGTCGCCGCCGCCAGCGGCAGGGCCAGCCACAGCAGCAGCTTCTCGGCGACCAGGGCCTTGCCGAAGGTCAGCAGGGCCGCGCCGCCGAGCAGCGCCAGCGACGGCGACGCCGAGGCGGTGGAGCCCAGCCCGCCCGGGTGGTAGGAGGCGACGAACTCGCGCAGCAGCTCCTGGGCGGTGGCCGGGAACACGCCCACGCCGACGCTGGCGATCGCGGGCGCGAACAGCACCGACCGCAGCGAGATGGCCATCAGCAGCGCGAAGCCGGCGACCATGAACGCCACCGGGTGGCCCGCGACCACCCGCACCAGCGAGGCGCCGGTCGAGGGCATGTCCTGCTCCTCGCCGCTGTCGTCGGGCCGCTGCGCGACGTGGGCGCCGACCTCGGCGCCGTAGACCATCTCCAGCACCCCGCGCAACAGCGCGCGCAGGCGCTGACCGCCGGGGGCGCGCAGCGCCGCCATGGCGCTGTCGTCGACCTTGCGCCGGCGCTGGAGCCGGCGGCGGTGCACCACGGTGACGGGCAGCTCCTTGACGTTCCACCCCCACGCCCACAGGATCTGCAGCGCGTCGGCGGGGCGCCCGGTCAGCGCCAGGCTCGCCGCCCGCACCAGCCCGCCGACCAGCGACAGCAGCATGGCCAGCGGCAGCTTGCGCAGGCTGGTCGCCTTGAGCATGGCGGCGATGGTGTGCCGCTCGATCAGGTAGCGAGGGTGGTTGACGGCGCGGGTGCGGCGGCTGCGGGAGGCGGCGGCGGCGAAGTGGCGGACCCGCGCCTGCGGCACCACCAGCACGCGGCCGCCGGTCAAATGGGTGCGCCAGCACAGGTCCAGGTCGTCGCGGAAC
>Ga0081538_10003787_pt1 | contig 14146 bp, 17 predicted proteins | sample TabmetS5T2R1_FD_71022 | JGI IMG/M metagenome (GOLD analysis project Ga0081538, IMG submission 71022) | Tabebuia heterophylla rhizosphere microbial communities from the University of Puerto Rico - S5T2R1 | ecosystem: Host-associated > Plants > Roots > Rhizosphere ... | reverse complement strand
TCCAGGAACGCGAACGACAGCCGGCCCGCCCGGATCGCCGCCGCGATGCCCTCCATCGGCAGCCCGGCCCGCTCGCACGCCGCCGCGAGGCGGACCTTCTGCACGTCGGCCTCCAGGAACGGGCCGACGCCGTCGCGGGCCACCAGGACGCCGTGCTCCACCAGGCGCTGGACCTCGGCCTCGGTCGCGCCGGCCAGGTCGGCCAGCTCGGATGCCGACAGCCCCTTCATGCCGCCTCATCCTAGGGCGGTGTCGCCTGCCCGGCGAGGTCCTGCGTCCCCGGCCGGCACCTGGCTGACGTGCGCTCAGGACCACGCACGAGCTCACGATCCGAACCACTACGACCCAGGCGGCCGTGCAAGGTGGTCGCCCTGGCCGACCTGGTAGGCCTCGCGAACCCAGCCGGCGAACTCCTCATCCAGCTGCTCGGGCGCGCTGACGCGGAACTGGTGCACCACCAGGCGCTTGGTGTAGGGCGAAGCCCTACGGATCCGCGGGTCCTCCATGCGCCGCTGCAGGTCCAGGTACCCGTCAAGGCTCCCGGCTCTGGGCTTGGCGCCGGCGAAGCCCCGCCGGCTGCCCTTGAAGGTGATCGCCGTCTTGGAGACGGCATACTCGAACGGCCCACACGCCTGGACCAGCTCGACGAACCGCCGGTAGAGCGCGACCACCGTAACCGGCTTGCCGCGCAGGTGGTCCTCCACGGTCCACTCGCCCAAGGGCATGCGCCAGCATATCCAGCACCGGCCGTCCAACCGTCAAACACTTCAGCAACACACCACCAGGAGGCTGCCGTGGAGCTTCAACTTCAGGGTCGGCGTGCGCTGGTGACCGCCGCCAGCAGCGGGATCGGGAAGGCCTGCGCCGCCGCCCTGGCTGAAGAAGGCGCTGCGGTGTTCGTCTGTGCCCGCACGCCGGAGCGCCTCGCGAACGCCGCCCGGGAGACGGGCGCCCGAGGCTTCCTTGCCGCCGACGTCACCTCCAGCGCGGACACCGACCGACTCCTCGCCGCGGCGGTCGAGACCCTCGGGGGCCTGGACGTCCTGGTGACCAACGTCCCCAATCCCACCGCCGGCGGGTTCGCCGACACGACCGACGACGACTGGGACCGAGCGCACCAGGCAACCCTGATGAGCGTGGTACGACTGATCCGGTTGGCGCTCCCCTGGCTCGTCCAGTCATCGGCCCCCCGCGTCGTCAACATCAGCTCGACCGCGGCGCACGAGGTCCTCCCCGGCCGACTGTTCTCCGCGACCTACCGATCGGCCCTGGCGGCGATGGCCAAGCACCTCTCGGTGGAGGTGGCAGCCCGCGGCGTGACCGTGAACGTCATCGCTCCGGGGAACATTCTCACTCCTGATTGGGACGAGGCCGCTGCCCGCCAGGCCGCAAGCCTCATCCCGCTGGGCCGTCTGGGGTCGGCCCGGGAGGTGGGAGCGCTGTGCGCCTACCTCTGCTCCGCTCACGCCGCCTACATCACCGGGCAGACGATCGTGATCGACGGCGGCGTCAGCCGGGTGATCCGGTAGTGCTCCAGGGCTCGATTGCCGGTCAGGAGTCAGCAGGCGCAGAAGCAAGCCCTGCTCGGACGGCTATCCGCCGCGGAGGGCCCTCCATCGGTGGGCGAGTGGTGGCTCCGGCGGTTCATCGCGCGTGAGCGCCTGGATCCTGAAGCCAGCCGCAGCAGCGGCGAGAAGGATCAGCGCGAGGATGATCCAGGTCATAGCGGGCTTCCTTCCTCCTAGCCTGCCGGGCTTGGAGCCGCCACCACCACAATACCAAGTCGGACCTGGCAGTCCAGTGACCTCGCGCATGCCAGAGGCGGCGCGTGCCCAGCCACCGACGCTCCCCGACCGGGAATGCCCTTTGGTGCTGTCCGGCGACGACATGCCGCCGCCGGACGGCTCCCTCAGGCCGTGCTATACCAATTGGCCCCCACGTAGAGCCTCTTACGCCTGACTGAATAGTCCCCAGCCAGGCGCGAACGGCGCCACCTACCTCGTCCCGCCAATCTGGCATCGCATCTCCAGCAATCCGACGAAAGGTCATTTTCGTAATTAACTGTCCACATGGACAAGACGGAACTAACGTTGGAACGGTTGCATGGGTGCTCCCCGGCTCATCCTCTGGATCGGGGCGGCTACAGGTCCATCGGATCCAGGTACCGTCGGACCGATGGCGACTCGTCGCTGAGTTCCTCGAGGAGTACCGCTGGGAACCGGTTGAGCACCGCCCTCAGCTGCTGGCCAGCGAGCCACCCGGCATAGGCGACGAGAGATGGGACGTCCTTCTGGCTGCGCTCGCCGAACATCTCGCAGCCCGGGACGGCCGCGGTGCACCACCGTGGAGTGAGCGACGGCGGCTGCGGCGATTCTGGTTCCCTTTCAACACTCCTGCCGCGCGTGGACGCGGTGGTCTACACGCCAGCCGCGTTCCGACGTCGAGGCGTCTTTGTCTCGGCCCATGAACTGGAGGTCGCGCGACCGGGCCGGGGCCGCTGCTGGATCGTCATGCAATCGAGGATGCATTCCACCGGCTCGGTGATCGACTGGTCCGGCGCGGTGTCATCGGCGACGTCTATGTCTTCGGCGGCGCCGCGATGGCGCTGGCCTACGACGCCCGACGGTGGAGGTGGGGAGACTCGAACTCCACTGCGCCCCTTTCCTTCCATGCGGGAATGGTTGCCTCGCTGGGGGCGGAACGCGAGCACGTACCTCCGGCGTTCCGCCCCGTCGCATCGCCGGCCGAGTGGCTACCAGGCGACGCAGCATCCGGGTGTGATCGCCTTGCTACGCGGGGTGCATCGTGGTGGGCTCGCCAGTGGGGATGGTCATGGACGTGTCCTGATCCTTGCCGCGGGCGCCGGCCAGCAGCCGGCGGAGCGACACGACGTGGAGGGTGATCGCCACCGGAACGGCCAGGGTGGGGACGAGGGCCAGCGGCAGGAAGGCCAGGGCTTGGGGGGCCGGCTCGACCGCGAACACGCCCAACCCGAAAAGGACCCCCAGGGTCACGGCGTTGATCAGGTCGACCAGGCCGAACACGTTGAACCACACCGCTAGCCGGCGGCCACTTCCTCGGGTCAACTGCCGGGCGACGAAGGGTGCGGCCAGGCCGGTGGCCATGTCGCCGACCGCGGCCGGCCAGGCGAACCCCGCCGGGAGCGCCCCCTGGGCCAGGACGATCAGGAACACAAAGCCTTCGACCCGCGGGGTCTGGGCCAGGGCCAGCCGAGCCAGGCTTCCCGGCGCCGAGAGGCTCCGGGAGACCACCGGGATGGTGGTGGCCAGCAGGAGGGCGGCCAGGGTGCCGACGGCCGCCACCGTCAGCACGGGCAGCTCGACGGCGGGGGCGATGGTGCGGGCGTAGGTCCCGCTGCTGGCGAGCAGGCTGGTCACCACGAACCACCCGCCCAGGAGGGACGCGGCGACGACGGCCACGCCGGTCGCGGTGCGCCGGGGCATGCGGGCGGCGAGCGCTCCCCGGTACAGCGCCACGACGGCCAGCAGGGGGATACCGATCGTTGCGAGCAGGATCGCCGCCCATACGTAGCTTGGTGCCTGGTACATGACGAACTCCTTCAGGGCCTAGGGTCGAGGTCGGGCTGGAACGGTGGGGTGGGCGGGCGAGGCGGTGGTGGGCGGCGCAATGGGCAGCTCCTCCTCGAGGGACGGTGAAGTTGTTGGGGCGGGCGACCTGCTCCGGGTCGTCCAGCTGGCCTGGATGGGGCTTGCGTGGCGGGTCCGTACCATCCGTGCTCCTGTTGGGTGTAGCTACACCTATCTGCTTGGAGGTGTAGTCCGCGCTGCTGGCCTCGGCGTTACACCCGCCGCCCGACCCGATGGCCTGCGCCACCGCGTTACTGGCAGACTTCAGGGCAGGCCGCTTGGCTCTGGCTCCTCGTGGTCCTGGTGGTCGTCGCCGTCGCCCACCGCAGGCTCGGTCCCAGCTTCTCGGCCACGACCTCGACCACCTGCCGGGCGGTGCCGTCCTCCGCCGTCCAGTCCGCTGCTGGAGCCGGCCCACCACCACACCCGGCTTGCCCCGGGTCACGACCGGCTGGAGCGGAATGCGAGCATGCTCCGCCCGCGTCCCGCTCGTCCGCATCGCTGGTCGGGCCGGCAATCCGGCCCTGCCGAACTCGTCGATGTGTAGCGAGTGCTCTGGCGTCTCGCGGTGGCCGAACCCCGTGGTGCCACGAACCCCTTGCACATGCCCTGGTGGGAGCCTTCCGCCGTCGCGCCGTTGTCGGGTTAGTCGCGGCGGAGGGCCTCGGGGGCCGACTCCGTGCGGGCGGCGCCCACGCTCGCGGCCGTCACACACGCCATCGCCAGCAGTTGCAGGGGCGTGAGCCACTCGCTGAGCAAGACCGCGGCGGCGAGGGCGGCGGCGGCCGGTTCCAGGCTCATCAAGATGCCGAACACCCGGGGCGGTAGGGTGCGCAGCGCCACCATCTCGAGGCTGTAGGGGACCACCGAACTCAGCAGGCCGACCAGCGCCCCCAACACCAGCAGACGAGGCTCGAGCAGCCGCTCGCCGGCCGCCGCCACCGCGAACGGTGCGATCGCCAGCGTGGCGGTGGTGCTGGCCACGGCCAGCCCCTCGACGCCGGCCCAGCGGCGCCCCGTGGCCGCCGTCGAGACGACGTACAGCGCCCAGCAGCCGCCGGCGAGCAGCGCCAGACCGAACCCGACGGCGTCGACCTTGGTGGGGCCGGCGCCGAACAGGGTAATGCCGAGGGCGGCCAGGCCCACCCACACCAAGTCGCGGGGCCGCCGGCTGCCGACCGCGGCCAGCAACAGCGGACCCGCGAACTCGATGGTGACCGCCACACCGAGCGGGATGCGGGCGAACGACTCGTAGAACGCCCAGTTCATCGCGCCGAGCGCGAACCCCAGCGCCAGCACCGGCCGCCAGTCGGTGACCGGCCGGCCGCGCAGCCGCGGCCGGACAAAGGCGAGCAGGATCAGGGAACTGGTGATCAGCCGGAGGAACACCATCCCCACCGGGGGAATCTCGCCGAACAGGCCTTTGGAGACCACCGCACCAAACTGCACCGAAAGGATGCCGACCAGAACGAGCCATACAGGAGAAAAGCGGGGCGTGGACACGCGGTTCACTCTAGCTACTGCGCCTGGCTCCGCGTCGTCCTGGTCGTGGTCGCCTTCGCCCAACGGAGGCTCGGCCCCAGCTCCTCGGCCACCACCTCCACGGCAGCGTGTGCGTCTGGCATGCTGCTGCCCTCCTGTTGCCTGGCCGGGCGGGCTGCCCTGCCCTGGAACCGGGCACGGGTGGACGCCTTGGCATGCCGCAAGGCCGCCAGGGGCGAGCCGCGGAGCGAACGAACTCGGCCTAGCTGGATGGAGCTGCCGGCCGCGGGCCCAGGGCGGCACGCCTCGGGGACGGTGACCCTGGACCGCTACGGCCACCTGTTCCCCGACGAACTCCAGCAGCTCGCCGACCGGCTCCAGGACGCCTACGCCAGGGCCGTCACGGACCCAGCACCGACCGAGGGTTCCGGTCAGTGACCTGCTCCCGTGGTGGAGGTGGGGAGACTCGAGCTCCTACCAGGCTGGGTCTAGGTTCGCGAGCCTGACTAGCGGCGACGGCTGAATCGGCTGCTGAGCAGGTATATGCCACTCCCCTGGTACCTTCCGCCACCTTCCGCCAATCGCCGGCACTTCTACCGCGACTGCGCCCTATCCGCGCTCCACGTGCGCCCTACCCGCCCTCGCGGCGCTCGGCCAGCCACGCCTGCACGTCGCCCCAGCGCCAGCGAAGCATCCCTCGCGGCAGCCGGACGTAGGGCGGGCCGGTGCCCGCCCGGCCTGGCACCGCGGGCGCCGGCTGCCACCCCGGCCGAGGGGAGCGGTCGCGTGGTCAGGCGATGGAGGCGGCGCAGGCAGCTCACCCAGCGCACCCGGCTCGCCGACGACGCGCGCCGCACGGTCGGGCTGATGGCCGCGATGCTGGCCGACGCCGAGCGGGCCCGCGCCGAAGTACCGGCGGGGCGTGGTGGCGCGCCTGAGCGTCTGGCGGTCCTGGGCGGGCCGGCTCGCCGAGTGGGGCCACGGGCGGCGAGCAGCTCGACCAGCCGCCCGGGCAGTAGCCTCGCACGCAGAACCGGCATGATGGTCGCGTGCCCGAGGTCGACGGCGACCAGCTCGCGGCCCTCCGCCGGCTGCGGGCCGCCTTCGGCCCCATCGAGATCATCGCGGTCATCAGCAACGACCCGACCAACGAGGCAAGGATGGCAGACACCAGGCGGATGACCCCCGAGGAGCAGGGCGAGGCGCACGCGCTGCTGGTCAAGGCGGTCAGCGACCCGGACTGGCAAGCCGCCCGCGCAGCCCTTGACGACCTGATGAGCAAGCTGCTGGTGGTGCACCGGCTGCTGGAGGCCGAGGAGCGCCTCGCCAAGCGCGAACCGCCGGCCGACCCGACGTAACGGCCGCAAGCCCCCGCTAGCCGCTAGACTTGATGAACCGGTCCAAATAGTGCGGGCGGTTTCCCGCTTGGCCCCCCCGGCGGGAGCCGCCCGCTCTAGCTCGCCGGCGGCGCGCGCGGGACCTCCGAGCCCGGGTAACGCCCAAGGCTGGTGAAGCGGTCTTCTTCCCGGTGCAAGGGGAACTGGGGATAGCGAACGGCCTCGGTGTCAGGGGTGATCCCGGGGCCGTTTGCTCATTCCCGGGTAGCTCATCAGACGTGGATGCTCGGGCCGCGGTCGCCGGCCAGCACCGCGGCGCGGTCACGCGCCATCACCGCGGCCACCGCGGCGTCGATCCGGCGCCTGCTGTCCTTGTGCTCCTTGGCGAGCCGGGCGCCGCGCGAGTCCTCCTTGAGCACCGCGTTGGCGACGTGGCGGGCCAGCGCGCTCGACCCGCCATGCGACAGCAGCCGGTCGACCACGGCCGCCTAGAACCGGGCCGTGGCCGGGCCCATCCTGGCCGGGGACTGCGGGTACTCCCCGACCGGAATGCCCTCGCCGTCCAGCAGCTCGAGCGAGCGTGGCCAGCGGTAGGGGTCGGCGGCGACCTCGAGCACGCGCCAGCGGCGGCAGGCGGCCCGGATCGCGTCCTCGACCTCGACCACCGGCACGCGCCAGTCCCTACTGCCCTCCGGGGCCTCCCACAGCTGCACCAGGTGGACGTGGGGCCGGTCGGCGACGGTGACGGCGACCAGGGCGGTGCAGTCGCCCGAGAACGACCCGTCGAAGCCCAGCACCACCTCGGCGCCGTCGGGGATGTCGACCGAGGGGTCGGCGCAGCGCTCCCAGGCGGCCTCGTCGTCGACTGCGCAGCCGGCCGGGGCGGCGAACTCCCGGAAGAAGAACGACGGGTCGGCGCCGGCGCGGCCGTGGTCGACCAGGCGGCGCATCGCGCCGTCGTCGCCAACCTTCGGCGGTGTGGAGATCGCCAGCAACAGGCTGTGCTCGCGCTTGCCGGCGCGGGCGGCCATCGCCTCGAAGGTGTCGTCGGTGACCACGTGCAGCTCGTCGACGATCGCCAAGCCGGGGTCCCAGCCCTGCAGCGCGCCGGGGTCCGCGGGCAGCGCGAACAGGGTGGAATCCGTGTGGGGTTCGAGAAGGTGATCCTTGAAGATCTGGACCCTGGCGTACAGCGCCGGGTCGAGCTCCACCATCCTCCTGGCGGTGTTCTGGATGATGCGGGCTTGCCGCTCGTCGCTGGCGACGCAGATGACCTGGGCGCCCTCATCGCCAAGCGGCGGCGCGGTGACGGTTCCCTTGGGGCCGGCCTTCATGGAATCATCCCGGCGCCATGAGCGAGATGAACCACGCAACCGCGGCCACGCGGGTCGCCATCGAATGCCTGACGCTGTGGCTGGAGTCGGACAGGCCCAGCGCAGCCAAGCGAATCGCCCGGCTTCAGCACGACCCTGACGGGCCGGGTGCGGACACGATCATCGTCGGCCTGCTCAACCTGGGTATGCTCCTGGTCGTCGAACTCGCCCGTGCGCAGGGTGCCGAAGACCTGTGCGAGCGAGCCGGCGAGATCCTCCGCAACCTGTCGCCCCGCCTCCCTGAGTAGCCTCACGCGACCACCGGGCCATCGCCGGTCTGTGTCGGAAACTTCGAGGGCGCGGGGTCGTTGGCTGGTCGCCCATGGGGGAACGCAGCTCGCGGGCCATCATGGTGGCAGCCCTCGCGCTGTTGCACGAGCGGCAGCGGACGATGAGGAGCCCGTCTGGCGTGTGCCCCGGCCCACCATGGCCTCGTGGTCGGCGGTCAGGTCGGCCGAGGGGTGGCCGGGGCGGCCGGGGCGCTCGGAGTAGCCGGGGCACCAGTCGCCCCAGCGTAGGCGGTGGGCGGCGACGGCGGCGGCGCCGCTCGGCGGCGGCGTTGTGCAGGTCGGGCCGGGCCTGGGCCTTGCGCTGGTCGAGCTGGGCCTGGCAGCGTGGGCAGCGGTGGCGCCAGCGGCCGAGCTTGCCGCAGCCGAGGCAGGGACGCTTTAGCGCCATCGCCGGGCCAAGGCGGCGAGCGGGTGATGCCCGACCTGCCCGCCAGCCCCGGCTCGCACGCCGACGACCCCGGCGCCGGCGTAGGCGGGCAGCCTGACCACCGCCACGTGATCCAGAGCGGCCCGGATCCTGGTCACACGACGGCGGTCAGGAGACCACCTTTTCCCCCCCGGGACCTCCACGAAACCGACCGACAGCCCAGCGGCACGCCGTCGCGGGCCAGCGTCAGCACCTCGTCGCCGAGCGCGGCACGGGAGACCAGCCAGGCGCCCCAGGCGGCGTCCGCGCGGTCCTCCAGCTCGACGGTGAGCGCCGTCACCAGGATCTCGGTCATGCGACGGCGCCACCTTCCTGCAGGGGCGGGCGGTCCTCCAGCGCGCGGACCTCGTTCACGGTCAGGAGCCCCGCTTCGATCGCCAGCTTGTGGGCTTCGTAGCGGTGCAGCGCACCCTCGGCCACAAGTCCGCGGTGATGACCCTGGATCGCTACGGGCATCTCTGGCCTGACGAGCTGGAGGACCTCGCCGAGCGGCTCGACCGGGCGCGGGCCGCCGCGCTCGCGCCCTCTACGCGCCCCATCGGCGGCCCGGCCGTGGTGCCGATACGCAAAGGAGCAGGCCGGTGACCTGCTCCTGCTGGTGGAGGTGGGGAGACTCGAACTCCCGTCCCGCAACGTCGTCCCAGGGCTTCTCCGAGCGCAGCCACCGGTTCAGGTTCGGACCCGGGCTGTCCGGTGGCAACGCTCCCGGGTCCTAGCCAGCTGAGGTGTTCCCGTGGCGGTCGCTGGCAGCCCGCCACGGGTGAGCCTGCTGTCGACGCCCGGTCCGCTCCCGCAGGCGAAGAGCGGCGGACGGCTGCCTAAGCGAACTTAGGCGGCGAGCGCGTAGCTAGGCTTGGCGCTTGTGGTTTCCGCGGTTTGGTACGAAGCCCCGCGAACTCCGGCTCGCTTCCCCTGGATCGACCCGTCACGGTCGAACCCAGGCACCCCCGTATGTGGTTGTCAACGCGATCCATTCTAGCGGCATTCCGCTGTGGGGGCTGCGTCGTTGTCACACCAATCGGCTAGGTTTGTCGGTGTTGACCAGCCTGGGAGCTACGTGGAGAATCCCCCAAAGCCGACCGGCGAGCATGCGCAGGTGAGGAGGGAAGCCAACGATGTTCCCGGCGCGTTCACGCCGGCTCGGCGCCCGGGCGGTCGTCCTCGACCACGAACGACGCCAGCGTGCGGACGCCGCCGCCCGGCCGCTCGATGGTGTCGACCACCCGCAGGTCGGCGTACCAGCGCTGCTGGATCACCGTGCAGCGGGTGTAGCCGCGCAGGCGGCTCTCGAAGAAGCGGACGTGCGGGTTGTCCTTCAGGTGCTTGGTGAAGCCGCTGCCCTTGCGGCTGCTGCTGCCGGAGGTGACCGAGGTCGTCACCAGCTCGGTCGCCACCACCGGAGCGTCGGGGTCGGGACCGGGGAGTCGCAGGTCGTTGACGGAGAAGGAGTGGATGTCGCCGGTGAGCACCACCGGGTTGGCGGGCTGGCGCTCCCACAGGAACCGGAGGGGGCGGTCGCGGTCGGCGGCGTAGCCGTCCCAGGCGTCGCTCCACCAGGAGCGGCCTTCGCCCGGGTGCAGGTCCCGCTCGGCCATGACGACCTGCTGGGCGAGCACGTTCCAGCGGGCCTGCGAGCCGGGTCCCCGGCCTCGACGGGATGGCGGCCGGAGTAGTCGTTCTCGACCTCGTGGTCGTCCCAGGCGGGCACGAACGGGTGGCGGGCGTGGGCGGCCTGGAGGTCGCGGTCGGACTTGTAGAGCGCGTGGCGGGCCCGGTAGCCCGGCAGGTCGGTCGGCTCTGGGCCCACGTGGTGGCGCGGCAGGTGGCGGCTCGGGGGGTTCTCGTAGATGTAGTCGCCCAGGTGCAGCACCACGTCGAGGTCCTCCTCGGCGAGGTGGCGGTGGGCGTTGTAGTAGCCGTTCTCGTAGTGCTAGCACGACACGAACGCCAGGTCCAGGCGTCCCAGCGGGCGGCACGGGTCGGGGCTGGTCTTGGTGCGGCCCAGCCGGCTGAGCTGGCCGCCGGCGCGGAACCGGTACCAGTAGGGCCGCCCCGGGCCCAGCCCCTCGACCTCGACGTGGACGGCGTGGGCGCTGGCGGGGGCGGCCAGGACCCGGCCCCTGGCGACCACCTCGGCCATGCGGGGGCCGGTGGCGACCTCCCGGTCGACCGGCACCGGCCGCGGTGGTCAGAAACCGCCGCCGCCCAACGCCGGCAGGGGCGGTGGCGGCAGGGGCAGCAGCGCGAAGGCGGTCGGTCCGGGGGTCGGGCAGCGGCGTGTCCGCCATGGCCAGGCACCCCTTCGGGGTGAGGAGAACGGCCTGCCAACCACCCGTATCCGGACGAGGTGGCACAACCGGGAGGCCGAAGCGGCTCCCCGGCGAACACTAGGCGGACGAACTGGACGAGATGGCCGACCGGGAACCGGTGGGCAACCGTCAGGCGAACTCGGTGGGACCGGCCGCTACACCCGGGTTCGGGCCTTGCGGGCGCGGGCCATCTCCCGCTCCGCGTCGCGCTTGGCCATCGACTGGCGCTTGTCGTAGGCACGCTTGCCGCGTGCCAGGCCAAGCTCGACCTTGACCAGCTGGCCCTTGAAGTAGAGGCGCAGCGGCACCAGGGTGAGGCCGCGCTCGGCGACCTTGCGGGCCAGCTGCTCGACCTCGCGGCGGTGCAGCAGCAGCTTCCGCGGCCGGGTCGGCTCGTGGCCCTCGTAGCCGGTGTGGGAGTAGGTCGGGATCTGCATGTGCAGCACCACGTTGCCGCCCTCGACGACCGCGTAGGCGTCCTGCAGCGACGCCTTGCCCTCCCGCAGGGTCTTCACCTCGCTGCCGCGCAGCACGATGCCGGCCTCGACGGTCTCGATGATCTGGTAGTCGTGCCGGGCGCGGCGGTTGGTCGCGACCGTGCCCGGGGGCTCACGCCGGGGCATCCCTGCCGCCGCCCGTCAGATCCGAACGTACTTGCGCAGGGCCAGCAGGCTGGCCAGCGCCGAGGCGGTGACCCCGAGGGCCAGCAGCACGATGCAGGAGGAGTAGAACTCGCGCATGCCGACCGCCGGCAGGATCTGGAAGATCGACACCTGGTTGCGGACGCGGTCCAGGTAGAACATGCCGGCCCGCAGCAGCCCGAAGGCGACCATGGTGCCGAGCAGCCCGGCGACCACGCCCTCGGCCAGGAACGGCAACCGGATGTAGGTGTTGCTGGCGCCCACCAGCTTCATGATCTGGGTCTCCTTGCGGCGCGCGAACGCCGCCACCCGCACCGTCACCGCGATCAGCACCACCGCGGCCAGCCCGAGCACGGCGGCCAGCACGAAGAAGGAGTTCTTCAGCATGTTGAGCAGGGCGAACAGCCGCTCGACCAGCTTCTTCTGGTCGATCACCGACTCGATCCCCGGGTTGCAGATCTCGCGGCCGCGGTCGTTGAAGCGCCCGGAGCAGAACAGGTCGTGGACCTGGGCGAACTGGGTGGGGTCCCGCAGCTTGACCCGGTAGCTCTCCGGCAGGACCTCGGGGCTGACGTTGCGGACCATGTCCGGCGAGTCCTTGAACTGGTCCTTGAAGCGCTCGTAGGCCTCCTGCCTGGACTCGTAGTAGACCCGCTCGACCACCGGCTGGGAGCGGAGCTGGTCGCCGATGGCGGTGCGCTGCTCCGGCGAGATCTTCGGCGCCAGGAACACCGACACCTCGATCTTGTCCGACCAGTAGCCGCCGAACAGCGTCACCTGCTTGCCCGCCAGCAGCGCGATCCCGAACAGGGTCAGGCTGATGGCCACGATGATGACCATCGAGATGGCCAGCAGCAGGTTGCGGCGGAAGCCCCGGTAGGCCTCGACGGCGATGTACGAGAGCCTAAACGCCAAGGTCGTACACCCCCCGCTCCTGGTCGCGGACGACCTTGCCGTGCTCCAGCTCCACCACCCGCCGGCGCATCTGGTCGACGATCCGCTCGTCGTGGGTGGCCATGACCACCGTGGTGCCGGTCCGGTTGATCCGCTCCAGCAGCCGCATGATGTCCTGGGAGGTCGTCGGGTCCAGGTTCCCGGTCGGCTCGTCGCAGAGCATCAGCAGCGGCCGGTTGACGAACGCGCGGGCGATCGAGACCCGCTGCTGCTCGCCGCCGGACAGCTCGTGCGGGAACCGGTCGGTCTTGTCGTGCAGCCCGACCAGCTTGAGCACCTCGGGCACGGTCCGCTCGATGGAGTGCCGGCGGGCGCCGATCACCTCCAGCGCGAACGCGACGTTCTCGCGCACGGTCTTGTTGGACAGCAGCTTGAAGTCCTGGAACACGCAGCCGATCGAACGCCGCAGCGCCGGGACCTTCCAGGAGGCGAGCCGGTTGAGCTCCTTGCCTGCCACCCAGATCCGGCCCGCGGTGGGGCGCTCCTCCTTGGTCAGCAGGCGCAGGAAGGTGGACTTGCCCGAGCCGGACTGGCCGACCACGAACACGAACTCGCCCTTGTTGACGTCGACCGACACGTCGTCGAGGGCGATCACCTCGCTGCCGTAGGACTTGCTGACATGGTCGAGCTTGATCACGGGAGTGGTATGGCCTTTCGCTCGCCGGGGCCTTCCGGGGTAGGGAGCTGGGGGGACCTCCCCACGGGCCGTCGGCCTGGACAACGCAAGACCATACCAGACCGGCCTCGCGAAATCAGGGTGGCGGCCCCGACGCCCGCCGCCTGGCCCGCAGGCGGGTCACGGCCGGGGCCAGCAGCACCCCGAGCCCGACCACCGTGAGCGCCTTGCCCGCCAGGTCGACGGGGGTGTCCCGGTAGACCAGGCGCACCTGCGGCTGGGTCGGCACCACCACCATCAGGCCGGGCGACAGCATCCACGGGCCCTCGGCGCCCTCGGCGCGCCAGTTCGGGAACCAGGACACCTTGACGAGGTGCGGCTGGCCGACCCGGTCGGTGGTGAAGCTGACCACGTCCCCGGTCTCGCTGGTGGTCGCCGCCACCGGCCCGGGCCGCTCCAGGGCCTGGCGCGGCAGGGAGGTGGCCGGCAGCCGGCCCGGGTCGGCGAACGCCCGCCTGGCGGCCCGGTCGTCCCTGGACGCGAACGCCAGCGGCGTGTCCAGCCAGTCGGGGTTGCGGTACCACCGCAGGCCGTTCTCGCGCCAGTCGGGGTCGTCGAACAGCACCGGCCGGTACTTCGGCACCTCCACCAGGTGGCCGTCGCCGACCTCGTAGACGGTGAAGCGGTCGCTGCGCGCCACCACCGGCAGCCCGGCCGCCTCCGCCGCCTGCACCTCCTCGTCCTTGCGGTCGAGCTCCCCGCACGGCTGCCACGCCTTGTCGGGCTCCGGCTGGCAGGCGTCGTAGGCGACGTAGTAGCGCACCCCGAACAGGCGCAGGTGCCGCAGCCCGGCGGGGAAGTCGAAGCCGGGGTAGTCGACGCCGGGCACCGCCTGGGTGGAGGTCGAGGAGGTCTCGGCCTGGTTGATGAAGTGGAACGGCGCGTTCAGCGACGACTCGATCAGCAGCCCTTCCATGGTGGGCTGGCGGGTGTAGACCGGGACGTTCTCGAGCGTCCGTGGGGTGCCGAAGCGTTCGTAGTCCTTGTTGTACTCCCACATCACCCGGCCCGGCGGCAGCCGGTCGAGGGGGCGGAACAGCCGCTCGGCC
>Ga0081538_10003786_pt1 | contig 14147 bp, 11 predicted proteins | sample TabmetS5T2R1_FD_71022 | JGI IMG/M metagenome (GOLD analysis project Ga0081538, IMG submission 71022) | Tabebuia heterophylla rhizosphere microbial communities from the University of Puerto Rico - S5T2R1 | ecosystem: Host-associated > Plants > Roots > Rhizosphere ... | reverse complement strand
GATTCCCGTTGCGCCGGGTGAAAATTCAAGGGGTCCACAATGTGGAAAACATCATGGCCGCCATTGCCGTGGCCAAAGCCATTGGCGTAGCGGCGCCGACCATCCAGCAGAGCCTGGAAGCGTTTCCCGGTCTTGAGCATCGGCTCGAGTTCGTCCGGGAGAAGAACGGCGTGCGTTACTACAATGATTCCAAGGGGACCAACGTCGGCGCCGTGGTCAAATCGCTGGCGAGTTTTGCCGCGCCGGTCATCCTTCTTGCCGGCGGTGTCGATAAGGGCGGTGACTATGGGGTGCTGCGGGACGGAATCGAAAAAAGAGTCAAACGGCTCGTGCTCTTCGGCGCGGCCAAGCAGACCATTGCCAGGACGCTGGGCGCGCTGACGGAAACCGTGGTGGTCGAAAACCTGGAAGCGGCCGTGCGTGACGCTCACGAGCATGCGCGACCCGGCGATGTGGTCTTGCTGTCGCCTGCCTGCTCGAGTTTCGACATGTTCCGCAATTATGCCGAGCGGGGAAGAGCTTTTAAAGGTTTGGTCCAGGCGCTATGAGAGACGGGTTTGCAGTCGATAAATGGCTTTTGTTGGCGGTGGCTGCCCTGGTCGCGGTAGGCGTGACCATGGTCCTAAGCACGAGCTATCTCTACTCCCAAGAGCGCTTCACCGACGGCACTTATTTTTTCCGCAAGCAGCTCCTGGCCATCGGCGCCGGTATGACAGCTCTCGTTATCTGTTCCGTCTTGCCTTCCACGATTTACCGCCGGCTCACCTATCCGCTGCTGGGCTTGACCTTGCTTGTGTTGATCTTGGTCTTGATTCCCGGCATCGGCGTTGCCCGGGGCGGCGCGCGACGCTGGTTAATGCTACCGGGTTTTGCTTTTCAACCGGCAGAGATGGCGAAGCTGGCGATCGTTTTGTATCTGGCGCATTCCATGGCCAAGAAAGAAGATCGGATCAAGACTTTCTCCTTGGGAGTTTTGCCGCATTTGCTGGTTGGCGGCGTCTTCGCGACCACGCTGCTCCTGGAGCCCGACTTCGGTACCGCGCTTATTGTCGCAGCGCTGCTCTATGTGATGCTTTTTGTCGGCGGCGCGCGGATTTCTCATCTCGCGGGTACGGCACTTTTGGCGTTGCCCCTGCTAGTTTACGTGATGTTGACCGCGGAGTATCGCTTGCGACGCCTTTTCACATTCATCGATCCATGGCGCGATGCCTCCAGCAGCGGTTTCCAGGTGGTCCAGTCGCTGATTGCGTTCGGCTCCGGCCAGTTGTGGGGCCGGGGATTGGGCGAAAGCCGCCAGAAGCTTTTCTATCTTCCCGAAGCCCACACCGATTTTGTTTTCTCGGTGGTCGGTGAGGAGCTCGGACTCTTGGGCGCGTGGGTCATTTTGCTTCTGTTCGGCATCATCATCTTGCGCGGGCTGCGGCTTACCTCGAGGATCGACGAGCCGTTTGAACAGTATCTTGCTTTCGGGCTGACGGTTGTTCTGGGGCTTCAAGCGCTAATTCACATGGGCGTGGTCATGGGGCTTATGCCCACTAAGGGCTTGGTGCTGCCTTTTATCAGTTATGGCGGATCGGCCATGGTGGTTAATTTGATGGAGGCCGGAATACTGCTGGGACTCTCACGCAGGAGAGTTTAGGCATGCGCGTGATCTTTGCCGGCGGGGGAACTGGAGGCCATCTGTTCCCAGGGCTGGCAGTGGCACGCGAGTTTCAACAGCGTGACTCAATGACGGAAATATTGTTCGTGGGAACGGAGCGGGGCATTGAAGCGCGAGTCTTGCCGCGGGAAGGATTCAGGCTTGAAACGATTCCCGTAAGAGGACTGCGAGGCAGAGGAATGCGCGGGTTTCTGGACGCACTCTGGGGTATCCCCGCTGGGCTCCTTCGTTCCGTGCGCATCATTCGGAACTTTCGGCCGGACTTTATCATCGGCCTCGGCGGCTATGCTTCAGGGCCTCTGTTATTTGTGGGGAAATTGCGCGGTCTTCGTTGCGCCATCATGGAGCAGAATCTCCGGCCCGGCTTTACCAACCGGTTTCTCGCCGGATTCGTCGACCGGGTTTTCACTTCCTATCACGAGAGTGCGGCCCATTTTTCTAGCGGGAAGATCCTGGAGACGGGCAATCCGGTGCGTTGGCGTCAGCTGCCAGAAGTGAAGCGAAGCAACAAGTTTGTTCTCTTGGTCTTCGGCGGCAGCGCGGGCGCTCATCGCATCAATCTCGCGGTCGCCGACGCGATGAAAAAGCTCAGCGATCTCGCCGGCAGGTTACAGGTCATTCATCAAACCGGTCATGCCGATTTTGTCGCCATCAAAGAAGTTTATGATTCTCTTCCGTTCGACGCCGAGGTGTTGCCGTTCATCGAGAAGATGGATGAAGCCTATGCCCGCGCCGACTTAGTTTTATGCCGGGCCGGCGCTACGACTTTGGCGGAGCTTACGGCCTTCGGCAAAGCGGCCATCCTGGTGCCTTTTCCATACGCGATCTATGACCACCAGCGCTCCAATGCTCAGGCGCTGCAAGACCGGGGAGCAGCGGAAATGATTCTCGATCAGGAACTAGGCGGAGAACTCCTGGCCGGACGGATTCGCAGCTACATTTTAGATCCAGCAAGAATCGAGCGCATGGCGGGGGCGGCGCGCGCGATGGGGCGACCGGAGGCCGCGGCGCGTATCGTCGATGAGTGTTACGTTCTTATACGCGGGTAACGTGCAAACGGTGATAGGAATTCAATGCTTCATAAAAAACACCGAGTCCACTTTGTTGGTATCGGTGGTATCGGCATGAGCGGAATCGCAGAAGTGCTCCTGAATCTAGGCTATGCGGTGACCGGGTCGGATTTGCACGAAAGCGAATCGACGGACCGACTGCGAAGGTTAGGCGCCCAGGTGTTCATCGGTCACGAGGAGGACCATCTAGCCGCCAATCCGTCGGTGGTGGTGATCTCGACAGCGGTCAAGTATTCCAATCCGGAAGTCCTGGAAGCGCGCCGGCGGCACATTCCGGTGATCCCGCGGGCGGAGATGCTAGCGGAGTTGATGCGGATGAAGCACGCGGTTGCGGTCGCCGGCAGTCACGGCAAGACGACCACAACTTCCCTGATCGCGGCGGTGTTGAGCGCCGCCGGCCTCGACCCAACCATGGTCATTGGGGGGCGGGTCCATATGCTCGGCACCAACGCGAAGATGGGCCAAGGGGAAATCCTGGTTGCCGAAGCAGATGAAAGCGACGGGAGCTTCTTATTGCTTACGCCCACCATCGCTGTCGTCACCAACATTGATCGCGAACACATGGATTTCTATCAGACCATGGAAAAGCTAAGCGAAAGCTTTGTTGACTTCGTCAATAAAATCCCTTTCTACGGTCTGGCGGTCCTTTGCATCGATAACGGCAACGTGCAGGCTTTGTTACCGAAGGTGAGAAAACGATTCGCAACCTATGGTTTGTCTTCGGATGCGGATTTTTCCGCACAAGATCTACAAATTAAACCTGCCGGCGTCGAGTTCACTGCCCTCCACCACGGCAAACCCCTCGGCCCTGTGCGGCTTCGTTTACCCGGGCGCCATAGCGTGACCAATGCCTTGGCAGCCATCGCGGTCGCCCATGAATTGGAAATTCCGTTTTCTCGTGTGGCGGGGGCGCTGGGTGATTTCACCGGCATCCATCGACGTTTTGAGATCAAAGGGGAACCGAAAGGGATCATGGTTATCGACGATTACGGCCATCATCCAGTGGAGATTTGCGCTACGATTGGCGCTATTCGCGAGAGCTGGAAGAGGCCCTTGATAGTCGTCTTCCAGCCCCACCGTTATAGCCGCACACGGGATCTTTTTGATGATTTTGTCGCCGCTTTCGAGGGCGTAGACCGGCTCATCCTGACGGAGGTTTACCCGGCGGGGGAAGATCCAATACCCGGCTCAGGCGCCGAGGCGCTCTATCAAGCAATCAAGAGAAAAGGCCATTTGGACGTCGAGTTTATTCCGGACAAGAGCCAGATCGCAAAGCAGCTTGCCGAAACGTTGCGGCCCGGCGATGTCGCTCTAACCCTGGGCGCCGGCGACATCTACCAAGTGGGAGAGGCGCTCGTAGAGTCATTGAAATGAGAGGAAGCCAAGAGACATGGAGTGATGGAGTCATGGAGCGCTGGAGTATTGGAATAGTAGGAAACCGAGTCTTCGCCATCACTCCATTACTCCAGTACTCCACACTCCGAAGCGACAATGCTTGCGATGGTCCAACAGAGTGAAGAGACTCCGCTGGCGCGGGAGCTGGCGCCCATTGCTGGCGTCAGAATCAAAGTTTCCGAGCCGCTGGCGCGCCATACCTCGATGAAGGTAGGCGGGCCGGCAGATTTTTTCATCGATGTCGACAAACAGTCCGCGATGCCGCCGGTCTTGAAGACTCTGAATCGATACAGGACGGATTTTTGTCTGCTGGGCAACGGCAGCAACGTCTTGGTCAGCGATCGCGGCGTGCGCGGTGCCGTGCTGCATCTAGCGGGAGAGTTCAAACAAGTCGAGTGGAGCCCTGAAGGCGAAATCGCCTGGGTTAGGGTCGGCGCGGCCTACGCGGTCACGCAACTGGTAAGAGAGGCGGCCCGGAAAGGATTCAGCGGGCTGGAGTTCGCCGAGGGCATTCCGGGTACTATGGGCGGTGCCCTCTTCATGAACGCCGGGGCCTACGGTTCCGAATTTGAAAAGATCATCGATCAAGTGGATGGTTTCACGCGCGAAGGTGATCCGATCTGCTTCTCGAGGAAGGAAATGACCTTTTCCTATCGCGATTCACATCTACCGAAAGGTACGGTGGTCGGCGAAGTGCGGCTACGATTGCGCCGCGAAGACTCCGCACAGGTCAGCTCGAGAGTTCGTGAACTGGTGGCGAAGCGTAAAGCGGGCCAGCCTTCCGGCTACCCCAACTCGGGTTCCATGTTTCGTAATCCGCCCGGCGATTTCGCCGGAAGACTGATTGAAGCGGCGGGCCTCAAGGGCAAGACCCTGGGCCATGCGCAGATCTCCCAACGGCACGCCAATTTCATCGTCAATCTTGGCCGTGCCAAAGCGCAAGACATTCGCCAGCTGATGGAGTTAGCGCGCGCCGAGGTGAGAACGCGCTTTGGCATTGAACTCGAACCGGAAGTTCGCTTACTCGGGGAATGGCCGGTGCAATAGCCGAAGGTGAAACGATGCATTTGATAGTCTATCGCAGAGAAAATCGCAAGCGCAACGCGCGCGGATGGCGCTGGCGGATCATGATAGGCGGCGGTCTTGCGGCTTGCATCCTTTTGACCTTGGCGCCTTACGAGTGGCGTGGCCACTGGACGAGCACGCTGGCGTCGGCGCGGCGGGTTGTTCTCGAGAGTGCTTACTTCTCTGTCAGTGAAATCCAAGTGCGCGGCGGGGAGAAATTCGGCGGCAATGAGATCGTTACCCTGGCGGGCCTGAAGCACGGCATGAATATCTGGCACATTGAGCCGGCCGTGATTGAAAGCAAAGTCGCCAAACATCCCTGGGTGCGCCGCGTCCTGGTGCGCCGCGAATTTCCCCGCCGGGTCGTCATCGAAGTCGAGGAGCGAACCCCCAAGGCAATCGTTGCGATGGGGAAACTCTATTACATCGATTCCGAGGGGGTGGTGTTCAAGGAAGTGGGAGCAGGAGAAAGCGTCGAATTCCCGTTGCTCACGGGATTACGTCGGGAGGAGGTCGGCAGTCGCGATCCCGCGGTGCGCCGGAGAATTCAAGACGCCGTTCGGCTCAGCGATTTAATGGCCAAAGACTCTCGGACGATTTCAGAGATCCATTTTGAGGCGACGGATCGCGTGATTCTTTACACGACTACCTACCCCCTGGCTATGCGTATGGGTTGGGGTAATTGGGAAGACAAGGTGCGACGGGTGGACCGTGTCCTCAAGCTTTGGAAGGGGCACGAGGAACGTTTGGTGTCGTTGGATGCGAGTTTTGGTGATCAAGTGGTGGCCCGCGTGAGGCAGATGCGGCAGTAAAACTAGGAGCGCTTCGGGCGCTGACGATTGCAATTATTGCAACAGGGATGGCGAAGAAAAACAGCATCGTCGTGGGCTTGGATATTGGCACTTCCAAAGTTTGCGCCGTCGTCGGCGAAATGACCGATCGAGGCGTGGAAGTCATCGGAGTCGGGTCCCATCCATCGCAAGGATTGCGCAAAGGGGTGGTCGTCAATATCGAAAGCACCGTGACCTCGATCAAGAAGGCGATTGCAGAGGCAGAGCTGATGGCAGGATGTGAGATTCACACCGTCTTTACCGGCCTCTCTGGAAATCATATCAAGGGCTTCAACAGTCACGGCATCGTCGCGGTCAAGAACAAGGAAGTGTGTCAGCGCGACTTGGTTCGAGTGATCGACGCTGCAAAAGCAGTGGCAATTCCAACGGATCGGGAAGTTCTTCAGATCCTGCCGCAGGATTACATCATCGACGATCAGGACGGCATCAAAGAACCTTTGGGCATGTCAGGGGTGCGCCTCGAGGCAAGGGTGCATATTGTTACTAGCGCGGTGACTTCGGCGCAGAACATCGTGAAATGCTGCAGTCGCGCCAGCCTCAATGTCGGGGAGATCGTCTCGACGCCCTTGGCCTCCGCCGAGGCGGTCCTGAGCGGAGAAGAACGTGAGTTGGGCGTCGCCTTAGTGGATATCGGCAGCGGCACGACAGATATCGCGGTTTTCTACGATGGCCCGGTGAGATACACCGCAGTCTTGGGTCTCGGCGGTAATCATCTCACCAATGATATCGCCGCGGGCCTGCGAACCCCCGCCGCTGACGCCGAGCGTATCAAGCAACGATACGGTCTGGCGAGAGCGTCCCTGGTCTCGGGCGATGAAAGGATTGAAGTCCCCAGCGTGGCCGGTAAGACTGCCGGCACGGTTTCGCGACAAATCCTCTGCGAGATTATCGAACCGCGGCTGGAAGAGATTTTTCAACTCGTCCAGCGAGAGATCGCCCGGTCGGGATACGAGAGCTCGCTGGCATCCGGAGTCGTCATGACCGGAGGTTCGATGTTGCTTCCCGGGGCCGTGGAGACGGCGGAACAACTGCTCGGTATGCCGGTCAGGCTCGGTGTGCCCACTCATTTTACCGGTCTGGTCGATGTCGTTTCAAATCCCGTCTACGCGACGAGCGTGGGGTTGGTGCTCTACGGCATGAAGCGGCAGGAACGAGTCTTTTTGCGTTCTCGTGACGACAGGATTCTTTCTAAGGTCAAACATCGTATGTCGGATTGGTTGAGTGAGTTCTTCTAATTGTCGATAAAAATATTGACCCCATTTTGAAGGAGGAAAGCTTATGTTTGAGATTGTCGAACAGGAGAATCTTAAAGCCCGCATCAAGGTGATCGGCATCGGCGGGGGCGGCGGGAACGCCGTCAATACCATGATCGGCAGTAAATTCACCGGCGTCGATTTTATCGTGGCCAATACCGATGCCCAGTCCCTTGATGCGAGTCGCGCACTGGTCAAGATTCAACTCGGAGCGACCGTGACCAAAGGGCTCGGCGCCGGAGCCAACCCTGAAATCGGGCGGCGCGCCGCCTTGGAAGACGAGGAGATCTTGAAAGAGTACCTCGCCGGGTCGGACATGATTTTTATCACCGCCGGCATGGGAGGTGGAACGGGTACCGGGGGCGCCCCTGTGGTGGCCCGCTTGGCGCGGGAGGCTGGCGCGCTGACCGTCGGAGTGGTAACGAAGCCGTTCCTATTCGAGGGCAAGAAACGGATGCGTCAGGCGGAACAGGGAATTGAATATTTAAAGGAGAACGTCGATACGCTGATAGTCATTCCCAACCAGCGCCTGCTGAGCATCGCCGCCAAGACAACCACGATGCTCGACGCTTTTCACCGGGCGGATGATGTGTTGCTTCAAGCCGTGCGCGGCATATCGGATTTGATCATCACTCCAGGTCTGATCAACCTCGATTTCGCCGACATACGCACCGTCATGGCGGAAATGGGTTTGGCTTTGATGGGCGCCGCATCGGCTTCGGGAGAGAATCGCGCCATCGAGGCGGCCCAGAAAGCGATTTCCAGCCCGCTGCTCGAAGATATTTCGATCCAAGGCGCGCGAGGGGTGCTGATCAACATCACCGGTGGGCCCGACCTCTGTTTGCATGAGGTTAACGAAGCGGCGTCGATGATCCAGGAAGAAGCCCATGACGATGCCAACATCATTTTTGGCTCGGTGATTGACGAGAGCATGACCGACGAGATCCGCATTACCGTGATCGCCACGGGCTTCGGCGAAGATCGGGATGAGCAGCGGGTGGCGCCGCCGGGAAATGTCTCGAGCATTACCAGTGCGCCGCAGAAGAATAAGAAAGTGGTGCATCTGGGAACCATCGTCGACGATCTGGACACGCCGACTTGGCAGCGGAAAAAACAAGGCACCGAGGAGACCGAAACGCTGACGCTCAACAAGAGCACGTTTGAATTCGGGCGGAGGCGGGAAGACGACGACGCCTACGATATTCCCACTTTCTTAAGAAAGCAGATGGACTGAACCCGGATTTTGCAGTTGCGATCGACAGAAAGCGCGAGGCGCAATCCTTCCGCAGCGAAGTCGATGGTTTTCTGCCTCTGAGCAGACATCGATCAGCAGTGCTTTAAGGGGATGTTTAAGCCTCATCGCAACGACGTGCGAGAGCGCAAAACGACTTTGAAGCTTCACAGTCGGACGCCTTCGCCGCTCCAGGATTCCACCTCGCTTCCGGCATTTTTATTTGACTGCGGAATCCGGGCTGAAGCTGGCGGCGTCCGGGCGGTTCATTGAAATTTTCTGCTTGGGGCCAATGCCTGCGACGGGCGTGCGGGCAGGATCAGAGGGAAGTTCGCAACTTTCTTTCCCTTCGATTTCTCTCAAGGGCAAGCTGAATCAGGCGATCGATGAGCCTGGTGTACGGCATGCCGCTCGCTTCCCATAGCTTCGGGTACATACTTATTTGCGTGAATCCGGGAATCGTGTTGATCTCGTTGACGAAGATTTCCCGGTTGTTGCGGAGAAAAAAATCGACCCGGGCCATACCCTCGCAAGCGAGCGTCTTGAAGGTTCGCAGGGCCAGAGTCTGCACTTGTCTTACGAGGTCTTTGGAAACCGCGGCCGGAATAATCAATTGCGCTCCCTTTTCGTCGAGATACTTGGCGTCATAGGAATAGAAATCGTGCCGCGTCACGATCTCTCCGGGTAACGACGCGATGGGTTTTTCGTTGCCGAGGACCGAACACTCAATTTCGCGGCCGCGGATGCTTTCTTCGATCAAGATCTTATTGTCGTAACGAAAAGCCTCGGTCAGGGCGCGGCCAAATTGCTGCTTCGCGCTCACCATGCTAATGCCGACGGAAGAGCCGAGGTTGGCGGGCTTGACAAAGAAAGGTAACCCTAATGTTCGTTTCACCTTCGCGAAATCGATTTTGCCGGCCAGGCTGCGCTCAAAAACCAGAAATTTGGCAATCGGTATTTTGGCGTCCCTCAGGAGTCGTTTCATCACGTCCTTGTCCATTCCCACAGCCGAGCCGAGCACGCCGGCGCCGACGAACGCAACGTTGGCGAGTTTCAACAAACCCTGAACCGTGCCGTCCTCGCCGAAGGGCCCGTGCAGCACGGGAAAGACCACGTCCACTTGCCCCAATGTGTGATTCGATGTGAGCATGGGTGCTTGTGCGGCTCCCGGCAGCACGGCGGTGGAATTTCTAGAGACTTGAAACTCGACCTGAGATTGCTGCTGGTTCTGGAGTAGCCGTGCGCCCTCGTCGAAGAACCAGCGGCCCTGTTTGTCGATGCCGATCGAAACAATCCTGTATTTTTTTTTGTCCATCGCTTGGAAGATGTTTCTGGCGGAAATAACCGAGATCTCATGTTCGGCTGATTTCCCGCCGAACAGGATGGCGACGCGCAGCTTCTTTTTCATCGGTTTTGTCAATGAAGGGAGAGATCGAGGACCGAGGACAATGGAATCGGGGATGATGGATAGAGTATCGATCTTCGATCCTCCATCTTCCAGCCTCGTATTTCTGCGTAAGCCTAAGACTTTTTCGATATCGCAGTCGGCGCTTGCTGTTCGATAACTTTTACGACCTTGCCTGGATAGCTTCGCTTCTCGAATTGAAGAACAAAATATTTCGCCTTGACCGGATCGCCTTTGTTGTCGAAGGCGATCGAGCCGGTGACACCCCTGAAGTCCTTCAACTTCCTGACTGCCGCCGACACTTCTGCGCGGCTTGGTTTTTTGCCGCCGTTGGCTTGTAAGCTTTGCTCGATGGCTTTGATCCCGACCAGGGCTGCGTCGTAGCCGTACATGGCGAAGGACTCGACCTCCTTACCGAACCGCTGCTTGAATTTCTTGGCAAAGGCGGCGGACTCCGGGTAGGCGTCCGGAGGCCCGGCAACGGTGGTGTAGTAGCTACCGACCACCTGGGAACCGGCGATTTTCACCATTTCCGAAGAGTCCAAGCCGTCGGGTCCCATAAAGGCCGCGTTCATACCTTTTTCGCGCATCTGCTTGAGCAGCAGACCCCCCTGATGGTAGATGCCGCCGAAATAGACCAAACCGGGATTCTTCGCTCTCATCGGCGTGATGATCGGAGAAAAGTTAGCGCGTTCTTCGGTGCCCTCATAACCCAAAACTTTCAGACCAAGCTTGTTGGCCTCGCTGCGAAAGTTGTCGGCCACTCCCTGGCCGTAAAGGGTCTTGTCGTGAATAATGTAGACGGACTTGAGCTTCAGATCCTGGGCGGCAAATCGTGCGCCAACGGGTCCCTGCACGTCGTCACGGCCGCAGACCCGGTTGACGTTGGGGTAGCCACGATCCGTGATTTCGGTCGCCGTATTGGCCGGGGAAATCATGGCGAGCATAGCGTCCTTATAGACCTCGGAAGCAGGGAGAGCCACGCCGGAATTGAAATGACCCACTAAAACCAGCACGTCCGGATCGGCGACGACATTTCTCGCATTGGCGACGCCCACCTCGGGTTTGGCTTGATCGTCGTAGGGCACGAAGACCAGGTCAAAGCCTAGAGCCTTGAACGGTTTGGTTGCTTCCTCGACTGCAAGCTGAGCTCCCAGTTTTATATGCTCGCCCAGGGCAGCCTGCTCTCCGGAGAGCGGAGATTGAACGGCAATCTTGATCGTTCCTTTTTGTGCCCAGACTGCCGCCGGGAGCAAGAGTGAAAGGACCAGAAATGGCCAAGAGACGCGCTTACACACAGCGAGAGGTGCTCCTTTTTTTGGGATACGCTATGCTAACAAATCCTAGTGTCGAGCGCTACAGGATTCTGATCTCGGTTTGCGCTAAAACAAATCTCAACGGAACCTCTGTCGGCACAACTTGAGCGTCGAAAGCAGCCTGCGCTTATTGACAGCTCAGGCAACCCAGGGCAAACTTTGTTCCAGGATGCTCAACGTCGGCGTGGATATGGTGGAAGTTCAGCGCATCCGCAAAGCTTTGGAAGACGCCCGCATCGGCAAGCGTTTCCGTGAGAGGGTTTTTACCACGAGGGAGATTCAGTATTGCGAGAGCAAACGGCGAGGACGCTATGAAAGTTATGCCGGACGTTTCGCCGCCAAAGAGGCGGTGATGAAAGCATTGGGCCGAGGCTGGGGTGCAAAGGTCTGCTGGCTTGACATCGAAGTTGCTCGAGCCCGGAGCGGCAAGCCAGAGATCGTCTTGCACGATAAGACCGCACGGCTGGCGGAAGAACTCGGAATCCGCCGCTGGTCGCTTTCGATCACTCACACCGGCGATCATGGACTGGCCTATGTCATCGGTGAGGACGCTAGGCCGATTGCGCCGGTTGATGGGCGCTGACTCACCGGCGAGCCGCGCTTTTAACGATAATTGGTTTTTTTGCCGGCAGCAAAAACAACGTTCCTAAAGCCCAAATCCCAAAAAACAAGCCCGCGATCGTCCAGAAAAGTTTTTGCCGACCGCTGTGACCGGCAATGACCCGACAGAGAATGGCATCGAGCAAGTGCACTAGAGCCGCGGTGCGAGCTAAAGTAGCTAGGTCCATGTCGGATTTTATGAAAAGGAGTCCGGAAAGATAACCGAACAGATGATAGAAATCCACGATGAGGCCTTGACGCTTCCTTTACACACCTAATATACTCGGCCTCCCTTAAAATGGGAACATCACCATGGCGGTCAGAACAATCCAATGGCAGAAGGATCGGGTCATCATGCTCGATCAGCGGCTGCTGCCCCATAAAGAAGTCTACCAAGTTTGCCGCAACTACCAGGAAGTGGCGCAGGCCATTCGTCGGATGGTGATTCGCGGCGCGCCCGCCATCGGCGTGGCGGCGGCTATGGGTATGGCTCTCGGCGCATCCAAGGCGCGAGAAAAAAACTTCGACCGCGAGTTCGAACGCATCTTTCTAACGCTTTCAAAAACCCGGCCCACAGCGATAAACTTATTCTGGGCCCTCGAACGAATGCGCAAGGTATATGCGGACAACCGAAGTCGAGGCGTGGAAAAAGTCAAGCGGCTCCTTCAAGAAGAAGCGCAGAAAATCTATAAAGAGGATATCGCCGCCAACAAGCAGTTAGGAAAATTTGGCGCGAGTCTGCTGCAGAGCACGCGGCGGGTGATGACCCACTGCAATGCCGGTGCGTTGGCGACGGCGGGATATGGGACGGCCCTGGGTGTTATACGCGCCTTGAAAGAATCGGGGCAACGGGTCGAGGTATGGGTCAATGAAACACGGCCTTTTCTTCAAGGGGCCCGCTTGACGGCCTGGGAACTTAAGAAAGAGAAGATCCCTGCGACGCTGATCACGGACAACATGGCCGGTTATTTGATGCAAGAAGGCAAAGTCGATGCGGTCGTGGTGGGTTGCGATCGGGTCGCCGCCAACGGCGATGTGGCCAATAAGATCGGAACCTACGGGATCGCCGTGCTGGCGCAAAGACACGGTATTCCTTTTTATGTTGCGGGCCCGACGTCCTCCATCGATGTTGGCTGCGCTTCGGGAAAGGACATCCCGATCGAGCAAAGAGACCCGACAGAAGTTTCCCACATCTTCGGCCGTGCGCTAGCGCCGAAGGGCATCAAAATATTCAACCCCGCGTTCGACGTTACCTCGCAGGAATTGGTCTCGGCCCTTATCACTGAAAAAGGAGTGATCCATCCTCCGTATCAGGAGAACATCCGCAAGCATGTCAGTCATTGAAAAAGCAGAAGAGCTGGAAGCTTTTTTTCACAACGCGGGAAAGACTCGCGACCGCTGGCGCGTTGGAACCGAGTACGAGAAAGTGGGTATCGATAGAAACACGGCCAAAGCCATTCCGTACTTTGGCCGCCGCGGCGTCGAGCACATCCTGAGAGAATTAATCGAGCGATATAATTGGGAGCCCGAGGAACAAGACGGGCACATCATCGCGCTGGCCCGCGGCAACGCGCAGATTACCCTCGAGCCGGGCGGACAAATCGAGCTGAGCGGGGAGCCCTGTGAGAGCATTCATTGTACCTATACTGAATTTACCCAGCATATTCGCGAGCTCTTAGAAGTCGCGGATCCGCTAGATATCGTTTTTCTCGGCCTCGGCATGCAGCCGGTGAGCCGGCCGGAAGAAATCGAATGGGTGCCGAAACAACGTTATCGCATCATGGCACCGTATATGCTCAAGGTAGGGACTCTCGGTCATCGCATGATGAAACAAACCGCGACCGTCCAGGCGAATATCGACTACGGTGACGAAAAAGACGCCATGGCAAAGTTCCGCACCGGCATGGGGCTCACGCCGGTTCTCATTGCCATGTTCGCCAATTCGCCGATTTGCGACGGGCAGCTCAACGGCTATCGAAGCTTCCGCGAGCACATCTGGACGGATACCGACAAGGGGCGGTCCGGGCTGCTCAAGTTTGCCTTCTTGCCTGATGTTTCGTTTGAGCACTACGTCCAGTATGCCTTGGACGTGCCGATGTACTTCATCATCCGCAATCACGACTACATCGACATGACGAGTGTGACGTTCCGGCAGTTTTTGGCGCGTGGCCATAACGGTGAGCGCGCGACGATCGAGGATTGGAATGATCACCTGACGACCCTTTTCCCCGAGACCCGGATCAAGCGCTACATCGAAGTACGTTCGGCGGATAGCCAGCCGCCGGACCTGATGCCCGCTTT
>Ga0081538_10003785_pt1 | contig 14152 bp, 9 predicted proteins | sample TabmetS5T2R1_FD_71022 | JGI IMG/M metagenome (GOLD analysis project Ga0081538, IMG submission 71022) | Tabebuia heterophylla rhizosphere microbial communities from the University of Puerto Rico - S5T2R1 | ecosystem: Host-associated > Plants > Roots > Rhizosphere ... | reverse complement strand
GCTGAGACGAGGATCGTGAGGAAACCGAGCGGCAGCACCAGCGCCAGGGCGACCTGCCAACCCGGCAGTACTGTCCTATCCATGGCGGAGGCAATCGACAGGACAAACGGCTGGCTGTAGATGGCGAGTTCGCGTCGGTACGTGAAATGAGGCCACCAGGGTGAGGGAGACCTGCTGGTGGCTATGTGCTCGCGACGATAGACGCTCCCCTGTGGGGCATCCTCTCTGAAGTGCTGACGCACGAGGGAAACCTTAAAGGCCGGATAGGCCTGGACGAGGTCGGTCACGAAGTGACGCGGGAGCGCCAGCGCAACGATGCCATGCAACAGGGCACGCCGACTCTCTATGGTCTGTGGTGCGTAGCGTCCCTGATAAACGGCCTTGAAGAGCAGAATGTCCTGCTCTTGCCACAAGGAGGCTGTTGGCAGTGACGCCACCACAGTGCCTGAGGCCACCGCCTGCTGCAGGCTAGGAGCCAACAGTGGATCAGAGGTAGCATCATACCCCAGGAAACGTGCCGATAACGCTTCGAGAGGGTCGATCGATCTCACCAGTAAGTAGGACGGCCGCGATGCCACCGGTATCAATTGCCCAGCGGTGTCGCGTTCTGTGACCTCGAGTGCGGCGAACCCCCGATCACGCATGGACTGGCGAAATGCGTCGAGTTCTTCCGGTAACGTTTTGGTCAGAAAGAGGATCGATCCAATATAGGGATACGCCCCAAGTAATTCTTGGGCAAAGGTCGAGAACTGCGCCTGGCTCAGATCATCACTGGCATGGTGTAAGCCGGCTAGGGCCACCAGCACCGCTTCGAGGCTGCCCAGGCGCTGCGTCAGATCTTCATAGACCGAAGCAGCCCGTTGCATGAAGTCACGCTCAGCACGAGAGATGGCGAATCTGACAGTGAGGAGAACAGAGACAGCGCAGAGCAGTAGGCTCACCATGCCGAACACGATGCCTTCGCCACGACGGAAGACAGGCTGTTTCCCCGGCAAGCGCATGGCTAATTGACCTTCTTCGCTTTCTGCAGGAGTGGCTTGGGGAGCGGGATGCCCGCTGTCTCCACCAGCAGGGGATTCATCCAGATGTCCCACTTTCGATTTGGGACGATAGGGATGTTAGAGGGGGCAACACCGTGCAGAATTTGTATAGCAATTTTGGCAGCCCATTCCCCTTGTTCCTCCGGGACCTTCGTCAGCCCCAACATGGCGAAGGGCATCATCCACTCATGGTTGGTCAGGGTCAAACGTCGTCCGCTCTTCCCAATACTTGCGAGGACTGTCGTGTCTTGCCAATCGTTGATGCCCGAGTTACTCCCGAGCGCGATGAAGTCATACTGCTGGGCACGGTGGAAGGCCGCGAGCCAGGCTTCAGTGGTATCGACCAGACTGGCGTCGAGCTGGATGCCGCGGCGGGTGGCCACTGCCTGGAAGCGCTCGAGGTTTTTGCGTTCCGTCGAAGTATTGGCTCCAAGATAGAAGGCGCGACTGTGGGCTGTTCGTAACACCTTGGCTTGGTCAAAGAGCGGTTCGATAGGGGCCACTTCGATCATGCCGGTGACGTTCCGATATGGAAAGCCATACTCCGTGACAGTCCAATTGATCCCACAAAAGACGAATGGAATGGTATGGTCTTTATAAAAAGGCATAATAAGGTACTGCGCCGCATCATCGTCAGCGGTAATCACGACATCAGGGCGCCATGTTTCAATAAGCGCTTTGGCTTCCAGGGCTTTCTGGGCGATCTCCTCGGGCTCCTTATGCCGCTTGGCGTCCATGTCGAACTGCTTGAGTTCGCAGTGGCCCTGTAAGACGGGGCGCAAACCCCGTTCTACGCCATCAGACCAGGCGTAACCCTGATGGTAGGAGGAGATAAAGAGACACTTGGCGGCCCACGCGGGATGGGCAGTGCACAGACAGCAGAGCAGAAGGAGACTCCACCACCCCATATAGCTCTGCGTGATAGCAACCCTTGCAGAGGGCTCTGCATAAATGTCGGGGGAACAAGGGGGTTGCTGCATCGGTATCCTATGCCATACGTCACGTTTGCCTTGCATGGGTTATCCCCTCAACGCATGATATCGCTGCCCGTACAGAGGATGCCGGCCCCTCTGAGTCAAGGGACCTAGTATCCGTCAATGGTTTCCTTATCGGTATGTACGCAGCGGTACTTGAACAGCAGGGGAGGAAGGCATTTCCACATTCCACCGAAGATCAGCGAGCTTATAGATAAACAAGTACACGTTAAGTTGTTAGGACCTGAGAAAACCATGATAGATTAAGTGGCTAATTGCTTCTTCAGAAATTTTTTTCCAAACTTCAAATTCCATATTCGATCCTGTGAGAAACGAAGAAGTTTTTATTCTATATAAATTTAAAGACTCATCTATTAAGACAGGGTGTTGGACTGGATCTGACATCTTTTCTGCACCAATGCGCTGATACATAGGTGTAAGCTTGTTGGTAGCAACACAGAACATAGTATCCAGGCGCAGCTTTACTAACATCTGAATTGTGACTTTTACGAAACCGAGGAACAAATCCGATCCTTGAAATTCTGGGAGGATAGCCAGCCTGGAGATCTCACAAGAATTGTGTCTTGAAATTCCCCAACTTTCGCAACTGCCAAAATATGTTTCAAAGGGAAATTTTTGTCTGTCACTCTTACTGATGTTTGCTCGCATTGTTGCTATCACATCTGGACCGTATTTAGCGCAGTATATTATTGACGAGGCGTCGTATTCGTCCCCCATCATGTCGCTCGTCGCGCCTGGTGGTGTTTTGGCCGCTGCCTTATAGGCGGCAAATCTGACATCAAGTATCTGTTCTAACTCCTGACAAGTCTCGACAACCTTAATAGTACAGGGTTTTGATAGAGAACGGGTGGTCAACCCGGCGGACCTCAGAAGCTCTTTTCTTTGACTGAGGTGTGGTGGCAAGTTGTCACTTCCAATGACGGCATATTGGGCGAGCATCTCGAGAACTTGTTTATTGATAGATTGAAAAAGGCATCCAAAAACCAAATGCTTGTCTTTTGAAAAAGCATTACATATGACAAGATTGACTGTTAAAACCCCAATACCTGGGAGAAGAAGTTGGCAGTTTTCCAACATGGTGCCCACGATTATATGCTTATTACACAACGATGTCCTCAGCTGCAGTCCATCTACATTAAAATTTTCGACCTGAAAGTTTACGATTCTGCTTAAATGAAACGGATCCGCAACCCATAAAAAAGGTTTGAAATTTTCTCTCGTCTTAATTCTTTTATGCCGGCGTTCGGCAGTCTTCCTCTCAGAAGGATTTAAAAGGACTATGAGTTTCCACTGGCCGTCATCTTTGCGAATTGTGACATTAGGCCTGTCTAGGCTTCGGACTTCTCGAGCACCATGAGTGATAGTAATGCTCTCGATTTGGCTTGCCAATTTTCCAAGGTCTGAAAGCACAGTGACGTCAACAGCCAGGCTTTCAGCATTGAAATCTATGATGGACGCTTGAAAATGCCCGAAGTTTTTTACTTTGAGGTCGACATTGAATCCTAAAGCAGCTGCGGCTGGTAAACGCTCTATCTCCCTAGCCCCGGACGCTTGTCGCTCTGGGCTTAGTTGTTTCCACTGCGTGTCCATTGTGTGCCTCCCTCAACGGTGGTGTTTGAGCTAACGCTTGGCGCACCCTCATCTGCCAGTAAGCGATCACAGAGAGTGCATCTGTACAGTACTCAAAGGAGAGAGAACTTACACCTTAGTATGCCCAACACGTCCCTATAGAGTCGGCTGTCACAGCTCAGAAGACGAGGCCTGACTATACAGGGGCAGATTTCCCTGGCGCGCATTCCATGTCTCGAAAACACGGCGTAGAGCGTATCGCCGGCCTATCGTGATCGCGTAGAGCACGACCGTCACGCCCCCGGCTTTCGTCAAAGTGGCGGCTGCGCCGTAACACAGGCGCTGCAGGATGAGAGCCATGACAATCGCCACCACGGTATCGCTACAGACTTCTAACCACGATTGCCAGCGCGACTGTCGTGCTCCAGGCGCAACGAGGGCATTGAACAGCCGTCGTATGGCGTAGCGCCTCGGCACGGCCAGCCCGAGCACTAAGGCGGCAAAGGTCAGACTGCGTCCAGCGGTCGCGAGGGCACCATAGAAGAGCATCTGGGCGACGAGATTGACCACGAGCGACACACCAAAGTCAGCACCGACCTCAAGACGACTCTGACGACACGTTTGCATAGAATAGTCCTTCCCTGTTGAGATCTGCTAACTCTACATTGAGCATCTGGCGCGCGACGCAGGTCGTGTCGCGTTCCCGGGCCAGCGTGGTGTCCTCGGCATGGAGAGGGTACATAACGACATGAGCTGGTTGTCCGTAACATGAGGTAACTGACTGTTATGCTCCCCAGGCGCTCAGGCGTGACGCAAGGAACGTCCGATCGGTGGCGTTATCGGTCTGTCCCGAGTATATGGGGGCCGTGCCATGTGCGCAGGGTTAGCGTCCGAGACGCTCTCGCCGCTGGCGTCTCGGACGCCCGTATACGGGGCGCGCCGGGACTGTGTCACTGGCAGTCGCGCAGATGGAGAAGCGGACGGTAAACCAGAAAGTACTGCCTTGTCCAGGTGTACTCTCCACCCCAATCTCTCCGTCCATCATGGTGACCAGGCGCTTGGCGATTGCCAGCCCGAGCCCGGTACCGCCATACTTGCGCGTGCTTGAGCCGTCCACCTGAGAAAACACCTGAAAAAGCTTCCCGTGAGCCTCAGCCGGGATCCCGATGCCAGTATCGGTTACAGCAAAGTACACCACTATCTCAGTCTCGTTGTCCTCAACACGCGTGACGGACACCACGACTTCGCCGGCTTCGGTGAATTTCACGGCGTTGCCGACGAGAATCAGCAGCACCTGCAGGAGACGCCCGGGGTCTCCGACGACGTAATGCGGCACATCGCTATGGATCGAGGTGGTCATGGCGAGCCCCTTCTTATGAGCGGCTTCTGCAAGGGACGCGAGGACGTCCTCGACCACGATGCGCAGCTCGAACTCAACAATGTTGAGAGCACACTGGCCAGTTTCGATCTGGGAGAAGTTCAGCATATCGTTAATGAGGGTCAGGAGATCGTCGCTGCATTTCTGGACAGTCTCGGCATATTCACGCTGCTCATCGTCCAACGCCGTATCCAAGAGCAACCCAGTCATGCCACAGATGCCGTTCATAGGCGTGCGCAGTTCATGGGTTATGGTGGCCAGGAACTCGCTCTTGGCACGATTGGCCACCTCAGCAGCGTCTTTGGCGAGATGCAACGCTGCCTCTGCCTGCCGGCGCTCGTCAATTTCCAGATGTAATTGTTCGTTGGTATACTGGAGCTCAGCCGTGCGTTGTGCGACGCGCATCTCGAGTTCATCGCGGGCTTGTTTCAATGCTTCCTCAGCCTGTTTGCGCTCTGTCACGTCGCGACCAATGCCCTGTATACCGATAGGCTTCCCATCTCTGCAGATCAACCGGCTACTCACTTCAAGCGGCACGTGACGGTTGTCTTTGGTGATGAGCTCGACTTCATATGTCGTCCAGGCAGTGCCTGCCTCTTTCGTGTCACGCATCTGTCGACTGCGTGTAAGGGACTCCGGGGACACTATTTTCGCAAGTTCTCTTCCAACCACTTCGTCGCGTGAGTATCCTAAAATCCGTTCGCCGGCCTTATTGAGGGACGTGAGATGCCCTCGCATGTCGATGGTATACACCAGGTCACTGGCATTCTCGAACAGTTCCCAATAATGCTCTTCTGCCTGCCGGCGCTCGGCAATTTCCAGGTGTAATTGTTCGTTGGTACACTGGAGCTCAGCCGTGCGCTGCGCGACCCGTGTCTCTAGCTCATCATTGGCTCTTTTCAATGCCTCCTCAGCCAGTTTACGCTCTGTCATGTCACGGCCAATGCCTTGCACCCCAACGGGCTTGCCCTCTCTGTAGATCAACTGGGTACTCACCTCAAGCGACACGCGCTGGTTGTTCTTCGTGATCACCTCGACTTCGTATGTCGCCCAGGCAGTGCCTGCCTCTTGCATGATACGCATCTGTCGACTGTGCGTGAGAGACTCTGGGGACATAATGTCAGTAAGCTTCATACACACCAACTCGTCACGTGCATAGCCTAAAATCCGTTCGCCTGTCTTATTGACAGTGGTAAAATGCCCGTGCATGTCGAGAGTGTAGATAAAGTCGCTGGCATTCTCGAACAGTTCCCAATAATGTGCTTCCTTCTCCGGCAGTGCTCTCTCAGTGGACTCATGTGCGCTTCTCTGCATGGAGGAGAGCAAGCGTCGGTGATGTCGACGGCATGCGAGAGCATGCCAGATACCCAGCCAGGCGGCCAGGGCAGCTGTGGTAGCGATAAAAGACCAGACGAGCTTGGTGTGTTGCGTGCGGTGCATGGTATTGAACTGCGCTCTGAGCTCGTCGAGGAACGCCTGTATACCCTGCACGACGAGTTGTCGCTGTTTCTCGTACTCTGGACTGAGGAGAACACGACGTGCGGCATCGGTGTGCCCCTGCCGTATAAGCGTAAAAGCCTGCCTCTCTAGGTCTGCAGTGTTCCAAGCTAGCCATACGAACGCCAACACTAGGCAGCCCCATATCCCAAAGAGCAGTTGTATCGGGGGCCAACCATGCCTCTTGCCGTTACTGTCATCAGTTGTGGAAATATCCGAATGTATTGCCACAGTGCCCATCCAAGCGTTTCATCTACAAAGCGTTGTAATACCGCAGCGCCCTCGAAGTCGCGCCTGACATGTGTGCATGCCCTCGTCCGCTCTTATCGGAAGAGATACGATGTGGCTTAAGGCTCTTGCCTATTTTTCATGGCCTGCACGTCCCTGGTATGACGTCAGCATAGAGAGCCTCTTCATGCGTCACTCGCTATGCGTTTGCCATCCGACTGCTGTGACCGATCAGACGACTATTGGCATGAAAAGAACTATGCAGTACAACAGACCACAATGACAGGGGTGCCAACTATTGTAGTGACAAATAGCCCTATCATTGAGCAGTGGCAAGTGAGGAGGTACCCAGGAGCTTAACGCCCCTGGAAGCGTGGGGGGCGCTTTTCGACGAAGGCCCGGATGCCTTCCCTGGCATCCTCCGTTTCACGGCAGACGTTTTGCGCGAAGGTTTCAAATTCCAGGGCAGCGCGCAGCTCCACATCCTGGTTGTGGTACAGGGCACGCTTGGCCAGGCGTATAGAAATTGGTGGCCCATCGGCAAGTTTCCGCGCCAGCTCGTATGTCGCCGGCATGAGTTCCTCGGGGGAGACCAGCTTGTTGAGGAGTCCGAGTGCATAGGCTTCTTCGGCGCTGATCATCTCGCCAGTAAAAATGAGCTCACAGGCTTTCGCCATGCCTACGAGCCGGGGAAGGAAATAGGTCCCACCCCAATCGACGTGCAGTCCACGCTTGACAAAGGTCTGTCCAAACCTGGCAGCGGTGGAAGCGATGCGCATGTCACACGCCAGCGCCAGGTTCATGCCGGCCCCTGCCGCCGGACCATTCACCGCCGCAATGATCGGCTTGGGGGAATCGCGCATGGCGAGGACAACTTTATCGCGTATGGGCGCGACACGATCGAGCAGCGCACGCTCCATTCTGCCCTCTTGCACCTCATGTGCGGCTTTCATATCGCCACCGGCACAAAAGCCACGACCAGCCCCGGTCAGCACGATGACACGCGCCTCGGGATCGTCACTGGCGCGGCTCATGGCCTCATATAGCTCCTCGCGCAGGGTGTCTCCCAGAGCGTTTAAGCGGTCTGGACGGTTCAAGGTCAGGGTCACAATCCCGTCTGTGTGGCCGTAGAGTAAGAATTGGTATGACATGCGTTTCCTCGTCACAGATGGTACGGGCAGACAATGCACCACCTCACTGGTGGCGCATGCGTGTTGCGAACATCTAGGGTGACGCTATAATGGGCCAGCGCATGCTGTCAAGCGAAAAGCAGCGCTGTGCAATCAAGGTGAGGCATAGACCTGTGTGGAGAGACATGATGATTCATACGCCTGTATGTGACCTTTTGGGCATTACTCATCCCATCGTACTGGGTGGGATGGCAACAGGCACCTCGGTGCCTTTGGTAGTGGCTGTCTCGAACACCGGAGGGCTGGGGATCCTCGGTGTGACCGGCCAGAGCGCCACGGACATAGGCGAGCAGATCGCGGCCATGCGTGCGGCAACAGCGCAACCGTTTGGGGTGAACTTTCTACTCTTCCTGACCAATGAAGCGAATTTTGCGGCAGCGCTGGAGGCCCGCCCGCCGGTCGTGTCCTTCGCCTGGGCCCGTCCTGACCAGGATCTCCATCACTATGTGCAGCGCGTGCACGACGCCGGCCTCCTCGCCATGTACATGGCCGGTGAGGTGCCTGAGGCCATCCGTGCTGCTGAAGCCGGGGCGGATGTCATCGTGGCTCAGGGGACGGAGGGAGGCGGCCACGTTGGCTGGATGGCATCAATGGCGCTGGTGCCTATGGTCGTGGCAGCCGTGGCCCCACGCCCAGTCCTGGCTGCCGGTGGCATCGCCGATGGCCGCGGGCTGGCTGCGGCTCTCGCCCTCGGCGCCGAAGGGGTGCTGCTGGGGACGCGCTTCCTGGCAACGGAGGAGTCGCCTATACACGCGCACCTCAAACAGGCGATTGTCCAGAGCAACGGCCATGATACCGTGCTGACGGAGATTCCCGACATTGCCTCAGGCCAGGTCTGGCCGGGCGCCATGGCCCGGACCCTGCGCAATCGTTTCGTGGAGCAGTGGTCAGGGCGGGAGTGGGCTTTACGACAGCAAGCGCACACGGTGGGTGAAGCCGCCCGGGTGGCGCGCCTCTCAGGCGATGTGGACAATGCCCCGATTCTGATTGGCCAGGACGCTGGCCTGATTGATGCAGTCCTGCCGGCTGCCGAGGTCATACAACGCATGGTCGCGCAGGCGGAGGAGATCATCACCGGGCGCTTGCGCCCAATGCTGCGCGCCTGATGTTGGCAGGCGGACCAGGGCCTGGCGCATGGTCCGCCTGCTCGGCATGGCGCTCCATTAATGCTCCAGAATATACATGTGCTCCCTGGACCAGCGGTAGATGTTACCATCTACCATCACCTTCTCTAGACTGTTGCGGGGTACCCCCTGTACCCAGGGCTTGAACATGCCAAAAAACACCCCCCAGATCACAGGCACATAGCCAACGTCCTGTTGCAAGATCTCCTCGGCTTGTCTGTAGATGTCGAGGCGTTTGTCACCATTGAGTTCCGCGCGCCCTTGTTCCAGCAGGGTATCGAACTGGGCATTGGACCAGGCCTGGCGCCGGCCGCTGGCGAGTTTGGAATAGAGGGTGTCGTAGTATTCGTTGTGCGGGTCTGGATAATCGGCAAACCAGCGAATGAAGATGAACTGCAGATCGAGCTTCCAGAGGCGTTCACGGAACACGCGTTGTTCGAGAATTTCAAGCTCGGCATTCATATGCAGATGCTGGGCGAGCATGGCCTGCATAGCCTCAGCCATAGCCTTGGGGTTCTGGCCTTCTTCACGCATCGTCAGGGTGATCTTGGGCCAGTTTTTACCTCCCTCGTACTTCGAGCCTTTTAACGACGCCATGGCACGCTTTGGATCAAACTTCTGGATCTCTAAAAATTTGGGATGCTTGGCGGCGTCGATGTGGCCCGGCAGTCCGGGGGGAATATAGGCGTACGCCGGAATCCCCTGGCCCTGGATGACTTTTTCGGCGATGGTTTTGCGGTCAATAGCGTGGCTGACCGCGCGCCGCACCCGCAGGTCGTCGAAGGGGGGATGCGTCACCTGCGGGGTCAGGTACCAGGTGATTGGCGTATCGTAGAGGACAAGCTCTTTGCTGAGTTTGGGATCGTTCTGGATACGCTTGAGATCTGAACTCGGCACTTCCACGAAATCGAGTTCATTATTTTCGTAGGCAAGCAATTGTGCCTGCCGAGCGATGACGGGTCGGACGACCTTCTCTAGCGTGATCCTGTCCTTCTCAAAGTACGTGGGATTCTTTTTCAAGGTGAACTGCTGATTATGGTCCCAGCTCTCGAGCGTGAATATCCCATTGCACACAATATTTTCGGGCTCGGTCCACTTGTCACCGTGTTTCTCTACAGTGGCACGATGCGCCGGTGCCGTAGCGGCATAGGCCATCAGGACAGGGAAGTAGCCGCGTGGCCCTTCGAGCGTGAACTCCAGAGTCAGATCGTCCTTTGCCTTCACCCCCAGTTGGGCCAGGTCTTTGATCTCTCCCTTGTTGATCTTCTCGGCGTTTTTGAGGTCATAGAAAAAGCCCACATAATCGGCGGCCACAGCCGGATCAAGTTTGCGCTGGTACGACCACACAAAGTCGTGGGCTGTCACTGCATCACCGTTGGACCACTTGAGGCCCGGACGCAAATAAAACGTGTAGACATCGCCCGTAGGATTCGCTTCATAACGCTCGGCGAGCCAGGGTATGGGCTTATAATTCGGATCAAACTTCATGAGCCAGGCAAAAATTAACGCATCACTGCCACCATAGAGGTAGCGGTTCACGTCCATGCTCGAGGGCTCATTCGGGATGGCCCAGCGGAAGACCTGCTCTTTGGCGAGTTTGGTGCCAGCCGGAACACGCCCTTGGGCCTGAGCTGAGGTGTCCCAACCCAGCGTACTCCCCACGGCTGCCACGCCGGTGAGGGCTCCCACCACTTTGAGAAACTCGCGGCGTCCTACGCCAATGGTGTGTAAGCGCTCAGCCAGGAGCGCTACCTGCTGGTGATCGATCTGCATCCTGTTACCCTTTCCTTTACTCGTTGAGTCTCGGATCCAATGCGTCTCGCAGCCCATCGCCCAGAAAGGTAAACGCCAGCATGATGGTGGCAATCCCTGTAGCCGGGAAGACACAGAGATACCAGTACGACCGGATAAACTGCTGATTCTCTCCCACCATCTGGCCCCAGCTCGGGGTGGGGGGACTGATGCCCACGCCAATGAAGCTCAAGGCCGCTTCCGTAAAGATGGCCTCGGGGATGCCAAACGTCAGGGAGATGATGATCGGCGTGAGGGCATTGGGGAGTAAGTGGCGCACAATAATCGCCAGATTCCTCGCGCCAGCAGCCCGCGCCGCCTCACAGAACTCGCGCTCTTTGAGCGATAACAGCTGCGCCCGCGTGAGCCGGGCGACGCGTACCCATCCGGTCAGGCCAATGGCGATGAAGATATTGAGCAAACCTCGCCCAAGCATGGACATAATCATGATGACAAAGAGGAGCCTGGGAAAGGCATACATCACATCCACGAACCGCATGAGGACCATATCCAGGCGGCCGCCGTAGTAGCCAGCCAGGGCACCGAGTGGCACGCCAATAGCGAGGACGATGCACTCGGCGACGACGCCCACGGTCATGGAAACACGCGCACCGTAGATAATGCGGCTGAGCACATCGCGCCCGAGATGATCTGTGCCGAGTAAAAACTCACGGCTGGGGAATTCAAAATTGCGCCCGAAGTTCGGGGTGGTATAGTGGTAGGGCGCAATGACATCGGCGCCGAGGGCCAGCACCGCCAGGAAGATGATGGTGCTGCCGCCGGCGACTGCCAGTTTATTGCGGCGCAGACGGCGCCAGGCATGCTTCCAGAGACTGGCCGATGGGCTCTGCGCCTGTGGGAGACTCAGAGCAGCAGACTGTGCCGGAGCACGCGCCATAGGTCCTCCTGCTCAGGCATAGCGGATGCGGGGGTCTAGCACGCCGTAGAGCAGATCAACGAGCAAATTCATCAGGGCTAAAAACACGCCGTACAGCAAGACGACGGCCATGATCATGGGATAATCGCGCCCCGTCATGCTTTCCACAAAGAAACGTCCCAGGCCGGGGACCCGAAAAATCGTTTCCACGAAGAACGAGCCGGTACCAATGCCCGCAAACAGCGGTCCAACAATCGTGAGCACGGGGATCATGGCATTTTTCATGACATGTACCAGAATGACCCGACGTTCATGCAGTCCTTTAGCTCTGGCAGTGCGCACAAAATCCGCCCGAATGACATCAATCATGGTAGAGCGAGTGAAGCGGGCAATGATCGCCATAGGTCCCAGTGCCAGGGTCAGTGTTGGCAGGAGCCAATGGCTTGGGGCATCCCAGCCGCCGGTCGGCACTAACTGTAACACGAGGGAGAAGAGGAGAATAAAAAACACCGCTACGACAAAATTCGGCAGGGCCACCGCCAGCATGGCGGTAAGGGAGCAGAGGTAATCGACTGGGCGATTCTGGTATACTGCAGCACTGATGCCGAGGGTCAAGCCCCCCACGAGCGCCACGGCGAGAGCCATCCCTCCCAAGTGCAACGACACCGGAAAGGCCTGGCGGATAATCTCGTGCACAGCCCGGTTCTTATACACGTACGAAGTCCCAAAATCCCCGCGTACGGCTTTGGCGAGAAAGATCACGAACTGCTGCCAGACCGGTTTGTCGAGACCATACTGCTTCGCCATGTTGCGCTGCGCTTCTGGACTGAGTGGATTGGCATTGTCGGCGACGGGATCGAGCGGGCTCCCAGGGGTGAGGTGCATGATGGTGAACGTGATGAGTGCCATGGCTAAGAGCGTTGGCACCATCCACAAGATGCGCCGAACGATATAGGGGACCATGCGCTCATGCCTCTCCGCAACGGTGTGAAGTATGTCCACCTGCAGGATGGCAACAGGGGAGGGTGTTGACCAGGGCAGCGCACTCAAACGCCCACTACCGATCCGCGCGAGGTAGGAACCCTCCAAGGTCAGGCAATCTGTGTGTCAAATTCTTGGGAAACCAGCTTGATATCAAAAGCCACAGGCTTATCTTCACCAAACCGGATGACAGACTTTTCACGAAACGTCACGGGAATATCCAGCTGTCTCCAGCCCGTCGATTCCTCTTCCGCTGTTTCCATGTGTGCTAATACATCTTCAGCAACTTCATTCCTGATATGGAAAAAAACATTATTGGGACGGCTCTCACAGGCAATAAATCCATACCCTTTTTCTTTGTTGAAGTTGATAATTTTCCCAACTAAAGGCTCTTCACTAGATGCGACCCCTCGAGGTGCCTTGGGAACTCGCTCAAGTCCTTGCAGATGTCGAATATTCTCTTCGAGATCAAAGAACTCAAAAGAGAAATTCCGTGTCAGACGCAGGCCGACAATGCGTCGATGCCGATACTCACGATTGAACACGAGCGCCAGGAGCGCCGCATAGACTAACGTTGCCGCGCCTTGTTCCAGATCTGCAGTAGGATCAGCCTCTAGATAGACGGCCTTCGGTACAACAAAACTCTTCTTCTGGACGTACATGAACTCCCGCTGCTTCACGACATCATCTTTGTTCGCGGTGATCTGCAGACCAATATGCTCAGGTAAGCGGGCCACATCTCGGAAGCCGTTCACAATAAAGTCAAGCTTGTATTGATGATCATACGTCTGATCGTAATAGATGCGACACCCTAAGGCTTCAAGCTTGGTACGCAGACGCTCCTCAAAGTTGATTCCATGAATAAAAGGACGATTCATCGAGATATCTCCTTCGTGCGACAAGCGGGGAAGGACCTATCTCCGGGCAGGATCTGTCTAGGGCGAGAGTGCGCTATGCCATTGTCAGAGAACCGCTGAGTACCCTACATGAGAAATCACCTGTTTGTCAAGATGGGTAGAGGAGACGGGAAAGCATAACCCGGAGCCCATGCTCCCAATCGAAGCGCTAGTTACTCGGGCTAGTCTTGGTGAGGAGCGCTTCGATCTGGGTCAGTAAGCGCTGAAAGTCTACTGGCTTAGCATGATAATCATCACAGCCCGCTTGCAACGCGCGCTCCTGATCGCCAGCAACCGCATGTGCCGTCATCGCCATAATCGGGATCGCCCGGGTCTCGGGTGCCTCTTTAAGTAGCCGCGTCGCTTCCCACCCATCCACATCGGGCAGGTTCAAATCCATCAGGATCAGGTCAGGCAGCTCGGCTTGGGCCATCGCCACGCCCTGTCGGCCATCCACCGCCACGATGACATCATACCCGTGACGCTGCAGGCGGCGCGACAGCGCATCCCGATTCTGCTCATTATCTTCGATCATTAAAATTTTCGGCATAGCTCTACTTTCAACAATGCGTCCCGCGTGAGGGCA
>Ga0081538_10003784_pt1 | contig 14156 bp, 12 predicted proteins | sample TabmetS5T2R1_FD_71022 | JGI IMG/M metagenome (GOLD analysis project Ga0081538, IMG submission 71022) | Tabebuia heterophylla rhizosphere microbial communities from the University of Puerto Rico - S5T2R1 | ecosystem: Host-associated > Plants > Roots > Rhizosphere ... | reverse complement strand
GATCGTCATCGGCACCTCGGTCACCAGGCCGATGGTCTTGAAGTCCTCGAGGGGCTTGTACGGCAGGTCGGCGTAGAGCGCCGGCGCCGTCGACATGCCGATGTGATGCATGAGCACGGTGTATCCGTCCGGTCTGGCCTGTGCCACCTCGCCGGCGGCGACCGTGCCGCCCGCCCCCTCGACGTTCTGGACGACGATCTGGGCACCCAGCTTCGCCGACATCGGGTCGGCGATCAGCCGCGTGACCGTGTCCGTCGGTCCGCCGGCCGAGAACGGGACGACGACGGTGATGTTCCGGTCCGGATACCCTTCGGCGCCGCCTCCAGCGGACGTCCCTCCATCCGAGCCGTCCGAGCACGCGGCCACCACCAGTGAGACAGCCACGAGTAGGACAAGCGGCCTCACGGCTCCGAGCAGTCTGGCGTATCTCATCCAGCGACCTCCTTGTCAGCATCGGCCTTCGGCGGCGGATCCCGTTGTCGCTCAACGCCTGCAACCAGTATGGCTCCGGAGCACCCCCGTCAACCGCCTGGGCTCACGACCCAGGGCGTGGGCGCTCAGGAGCGGGAGCGTCACGGCATTGCAGCTAACGGGAACCTCTCGGCCCGGCGCCGTCCTCGTCGGTCCTGATCCGCGCCACATACTCCGCCAGCTCCGCACTCGCCGCCCGGTGGAACGCCCGCGCCCGCTCGGCCTGGGCCCTCGCCTTGGCCGCCCGCTCCGGGTGACCCAAGCCCTCCTGCAAGGACGCGCCATCCGCTCATCGCTGGCGGCCGCCGACCGGTCCCGGGCCGCCGCCGCCCGGTCCTCGGCCGCCGCCCGCCGGTCCGAGGCGTCCAGTTCCCGGTCGAGCGCCGCCTGCTCATAGCGAGCCACCTGGCCGGCGTCGGCGGGTCGCTCGCGTCGGTCGGCCGCCCAGTCCCGGCGCTCGGCCGCGAGATCCCGCGTCGAGGCCTCCAAGTCACGCTGGAGGGCCGCCTTCTCCCGCTGGTCGGTCAACCGGTCCCGGTCGCTGGCCAGCTCATCACGCCGCCGGCTGGCGCGGTCGCGCTCGTCGGCCGAGTCGTCCCGGGTCGCCGCGCCCTCGTCGCGCTGCTCGGCCCGCTGGTCCCGCCGCTCCGCCTGCTGCTCCCAGTCCCGGAACCCTCCGCCAGCGCCCATCCCTCAACCTCTCGTGGCTCGGACGGCCAGAGTAGAGCCACCGGGCACGACCTTACGACGGATCCACGCGAGGTGGTGTCGTCACCCGAACATGGCCTTGAGCTCGTTGCCCCGGGTCTCGGCCTGGGTGAGGAGGTTGCTGCCGTCCCCTCGGCGTTCTGGACACCTGGGGCATACCGAGTAGTATACTGGGTATACCAGCTTGGAGGTGGTCATGAGCGTCAGGCACGCGCTGCTGGCCTTGCTCAGCGAGGGGCCGAAGTACGGCCTGCAGCTGCGGCATGAGTTCGAGGCAGGGACCGGAGAGGTTTGGCCGCTCAATGTCGGGCAGGTCTACACCACCCTTCAGCGGCTCGAACGCGACGGGCTGGTGGCCTCCACCGACGGCGAGGACGAGAGCCTGCAGAAGGGCTACAGGATCACTCCGGCCGGCAGCCGTGAGCTTGCCGCGTGGCTGCGGACCCCGCCCGACACCTGGCCACCGCCACGCGACGAGCTGGTCATCAAGGTCCTGGTGGCAATGCGGCTGCCGGGCGTGGAGGTGCGGGAGCTCATCCAGGCGCACCGCCGCCACCTGGTCGAGCTGATGCAGCGCTACACCCATCTCAAGGCGGAGGCCTCCGAGCACGACGTGGGACTGGCCCTGGTGGCCGACGCCGAGCTGTTCCGGCTGGAGGCGGTCGTCCGCTGGCTGGACGCCGCCGACACCCGCCTGGCCGGCCTCCCGGCCGCCCGCCCGGCTGCGGCGCCCGCTGCGGCCCCTCGACGGCGCCGCCGCCGGGTGGAGGCTGGCCGATGACCATCCTGCTGGAGCTGCGGCAGGTGTGGAAGGTCTACGGGACGGGACCGGCCCGGGTCCAGGCCCTGCGCGAGGTCGACCTGGCGGTTGAGGGCGGCGAGCTGGTGGCGGTCATGGGGCCGAGCGGCTCCGGCAAGAGCACGCTGCTTGCGATCGCCGGCAGCCTGGAGGAGCCCAGCAGCGGCGAGGTGCTGGTGAGCGGGTCGGCGCTGTCGGCCATGACACCCAACCAGCGGGCCCGGCTCCGCCGCCGCGCGATCGGCTACGTCTTCCAGGACTTCAACCTGCTGGCGGGGCTGTCGGCGGTGGAGAACGTGGCGCTGCCCTTGGAGCTGGACGGCGTCGGCCAGCGCGCTGCCCGGGCGAGCGGGCTGGCCGCGTTGGACGAGCTGGGCCTGGCAGACCAGGCCGACCGGTTCCCCGACGAGCTGTCAGGCGGTGAGCGCCAACGGGTGGCGATCGCCCGCGCGGTGGTGGGCGAGCGGCGCCTGCTCTTGGCCGACGAGCCGACCGGCGCCCTGGACTCGGTCAATGGCGAGTCGGTGATGCGCCTGCTGCGCGCCGCCTGCAAGCGGGGGGTCGCCGGGGTCATGGTGACCCACGACGCGCACCTGGCCTCCTGGGCTGACCGGGTGGTGTTCCTGCGCGACGGGCGCATGGTCGACCAGACCACCAGACCACCGGGACCGGAGTCGCTGCTCACCCCGCGGTCAACCCAGTGAGGCCACCGCGACGCCGACGAGCCGGGCCAGCGCCGGGCAACGGAGGGGTCGTTGCCCGCCGGGCGGTGGTGCGGTGGGCCTGGCGGTTGTTCCGCCGCGAGTGGCGCCAGCAGGTCCTGGCGCTGGGGCTGCTCACCCTCGCGGCGGCGGCGGCGCTGTTCTGCGTCTCGGCCGCCTACAACGTGGTCCCCTCATCCGGCGCCCGCTTTGGCACGGCAACCCAACGGCTGACGCTCGATGGCGCGGACCCGCGCAAGCTGGAGACCGACGTCGCGGCGATCCGAGCCTGGTTCGGCGCGGCCGAGCTGATCGGCCACCGACAGGTGGCCATTCCGGGCTCGGTCGAGGCCCTCGAGCTGCGAGCCCAGGATCCCCGGGGCGCCTACGGCCATTCCATGCTGGCGCTGCTGGAGGGTCGCTGGCCAAGCGCCGCCGGCGAGGTCGCGCTCACCGACGCGGCGGCGGCGACACTTCAGATCCGCGTCGGTGGCCCCCTCCGCCTGGACGGCCACGACGGGAGGGTTGTCGGCCTGGTCGAGAACCCCCTCGACCTGGGCGACGAGTTCGCCCTGGTGGCGCCGCGGCACGCTCGCCCACCGCAGTCGGTGACGATCCTGGCCCGGGCCAGCCGCCAGCGGGCCGCCGCCCTCCCGGCCGCCGTCCGGGCCCAATGGGAGTCGCGGCCCGAGTGCCACGCCACGCTCATCTGCCTGACGCCCGGGCAGAGTGAGCAGGCGACCGCCGCCGCGGGCGTGCTCGGCTTGACCACGGTGGCCCTGCTGCTGGTCTCGCTGGTCGCCGCGGCCGGCTTCGTCGTGGTCGCCCACCGCCGCCTGCGCCAGCTCGGCATGCTCGCCGCGGTCGGCGCCACCGAGCGGCATCTTCGCCTGGTGCTGCTGGCGAACGGTGCCGTGGTCGGTGCCATCGCCGCCGTGCTCGGGACCGCGATCGCCATGGCGTCATGGATCACGGCCGCGCCGGCGCTGGAGACAGCCATTGGACATCGAATCGACCGGTTCAACCTACCCTGGTGGCTGCTCGGGGCGGGCATGCTGCTCGCGGTGGTGACGGCAACCGCGGCCGCGTGGTGGCCAGCCCGGGCGGTCGCCCGCATCCCCGTCACCCTGGCCCTGTCGGCTCGCCCGCCGCGGCCCAAGCCGGCGCACCGCTCCGGGCTGGCCGCCGGCCTGCTGATCACCGCCAGCGTCATCTGCCTGGCCGCGGGCATCGACGCGGGCCGCGACCGGGTGAACCCGCCGCTGGTGGTCGTCGGCACCGTGGCCATGGTTCTTGGGATCCTCCTGGCGGGGCCGCTGGCGATCCGGGCCCTGGCCGCGGCCGGTGCGCGAGCGCCCGTCGCGGTGCGGTTGGCGCTGCGCGACCTGTCCCGCTACCAGGCGCGCTCGGGGGCGGCGCTGGCCGCGATCAGCCTCGGCCTGGCGATTCCAGTGGCCATCCTTGTGGCCGCGAGCGCAGCCGAGCACACCGCCGACGAGGGCAACCTGCCAGACCGGCAGGTCCTGATCCGGGTCGGCGACGCCGAACCGCTGATCCCCGAGCGGACCCCCGCCCAACTCAGCGCCATGGAAGCCCAGGTGGATCGAATCGCCGCCACGCTCGACGGCGCGGCCGTCATCGCCCTCGACGCGGCCGTGAACCCGGCCGACCGGGAGGGCCGCAACGGCGCGGTCGTGCAGCCAGCGGTCGTGGCGGGCAGGCAGGTCGACGAGAACACCGTTCGCGACCTCGGGATCCTCTACGTGGCCACCCCGGAGCTGCTCGGCCATGTCGGGATCGATCCCGCGTCGGTGACGCCGGGCACCAACGTCGTGACGGCGCACCCCGGCGACCTGCGCTACGCCAACGTCTCCGATGGAGGCGACGAGCCCATCCAGCGCGTGCAGGTGGTCGACCTCCCCGCGTACACCTCCTCGCCGACCTCGTTCATCACCCCCGCTGGCCTACGCCGGGCCGGCTGGCAACCGCGGCGCGCCGGTTGGCTCATCGAGGTGGGCCAGCCCCTGACAGGGGCGCAGGTCGCGGCGGCCCGCGACATGGCGGCAGCTGCCGGCCTGACCATTGAGGCCAGAAACAACCAGGACGAGCTGCCGGCCATCCGCTCCGCGGCGACCGCCGCCGGGCTGCTCCTGGCGCTCGGCATCCTCGCGATGACCATCGGGCTGATCCGGGGTGAAGCCGTCGGTGACCTGCGCACCCTCACCGCCACCGGCGCCACCGGCCGGACCCGGCGGACCCTCACCGCCGCCACCAGCGGCGCGCTCGCCCTGCTCGGCGCCCTGCTCGGCACCGGCGGCGCCTACCTCGCCCTGACCGCCGGCTACGACAACGACCTCGCCAGCCTGAGCCGCGTACCGCTCCCGCAGCTCACCGTCATTCTCGCCGGCCTGCCCCTGGTCGCGGCCACCGGCGGCTGGCTCCTGGCCGGGCGTCAGCCGCCCGACCTGGCCCGTCAACCGCTGGAGTGACGCAGACCCCAGCGAGCGCCGCTCCTCGGCAGCGCCGCTCCTCGGCGTCGTCGCTGGCGTCGCGGTAGGGTCCCCCTGGTAGCACCGCGTCGCGAGTTGTTGGCGGCGGAGAGCCACGCACACCAATGCGCTGAAAGGGACCGCCGATGCCAGAACTGCTCATCGACTTCATCACCTCGCTCGACGGATACGGGGCCGCCGAGGGCTGGCCCGGCTGGTGGGGCCTGGAAGGGCCCGAGTACCTCGCCTGGCTGGAAGACGACCCGGAAGCGGACTACAACGTCCTGATGGGCGCCAACACCTATCGGCTCATGTCCGGGTTCGCCGCCGCCGGTGAGCCGGGGACCGATGTCCTGGCCGGCCTGTCGAAGGTCGTCTTCTCGAGCACCTTGACCGAGCCGCTGTCGTGGCCGAACACCCAACTGGTCACCCAGGACCCGGTCGAGGCCGTGCGGGAGATGAAGGACACCGGCACCACGTCCATGCGCACCCTGGGCAGCCTCACCCTGTGCCGCTCGCTCCTGAAAGCCGGTCTCGTGGACCGGTTCCGCGTGGTCGTGTTCCCCGTCATCACCGGAAGCACCGGTCGCGACCGCATCTACGACGGGTACCCCGACGTCGCCCTCGACATGGTCGCCAGCCGCACCTTCGACGGGCAGATCCAGCTGCTCGAGTACGTCCCCACGGTGCTGGCCGGGCCACCCGGCACCACCAAGGCCGGCGCCTAGTGCTCCAGCCGTCGATGTACCTGGCTGCTCCGGGGGTGGGCCCGCTGGACCGAGCGGGCTCGCCGAGCAGGTGTCTGGGGTGAGGAGGCGGTGCTTTCTCAGTCGTTGAGGAGCCGCCATGCGGTGAGGGCGAGTCTGGCCCGGGTCAGTCCGGTGGGCTCGGTGAGGTCGATGCCGAGGGTCCTGCCGAGCTGGTCGAGTCGACGGGCGACGCTGCTGTGGTGCAGGTGGAGAAGGTCAGCGGCCCGGCGGACGGAGCCGGCGGCGCAATAGGCGTCCAAGGTCTTGAGATCTTCGGGGTTGCCGGCCATGCGGGCGATCGCGGCCACGTCGGCGTTGTCCCGGGCGGCGTCCTGGGGCACCTGTGCCAGCAGTGCGAACGCCCCCAGGTCGTCGTGGTGGACGACGGGCTGGCGTGGGGTGGTGAAGCGGAGGGCGGTGCGGGCCTGCCGCCAGGATCGGTCGGGGCGGTCGGCGGCGCCGATGCCCGCGCGTACCCCCGCCGGAAACCGGGCCGGGTCCACGGTGGCGGCCAGGATGACGCCCACGTCGGCCAGCGGCGCCGCCTTCACCGGCCGGGCCGGGCAGACCAGGCCGCCGACCTGGTCGAGCGGAAGCTGCGACCGTACCGCGGCGACGCGGACCGGCAGGTCGGCGGCGAACCCCAGCAGCCGTAGCGCCCGGGCTCTGGCCGCCTCGTCGCTGTCGGCGCTGATCACCAGCTCGACCAGGGCGGGGTCGGCCATGGTGGTGCGGGCCGGGCCGTACCGCTCGACGACCGCCGCGGCGGCGATGGCGAGCCGGTCTATCAGCAGTTCGTCGAGCGGCCCGGGCGGGCCAGGGCGTTCCAGCCACACCGTGCCGATCTCCTCCTCGTCGAGGGTGATCGGCGCCGTGGTGGACGCGGGCGGGCCCGGGGCGGACGCTGGCCTGCCGTCCGGCGAGCTGCGGATCGCCCGCCCCGTGCCGTGGAGCCGGATCCCGGCCACGCACTCGGCCAGGCCCGCCGAGGCTCGGGCGAGCGCCGGGAGGTCCACCCGCCGGCGCATCAGGGTGTCGTAGAACATCACGACCCGGAGCGCGCCTTCGGCCTGCGAATCCAGGCGCGACAGCCGTTCGGCCAGGGCCTCCATGAGCAACAGGATAGGCGACGTCCGGTGCGCGATCCAGGTGGAATGCCCGACGGATGGCGGATGACCTCGGGGGTGGCGACCGGGAGGATGGTCGACATGGATCCCGAACATGTGAGGACGGCCGACATGGACCCCGAGCTGGAAGCGTTCATCCCGTTGTTCCCTCCCGCCGACCTGACCGACCCGGTCAGCGCGCGGAGGAACCTCGCCGAGCTGGCCGCCGCGGTGCCGGCGCCGGACACCGCGGGACTGGAGATCGAGGACCGCGCGGTGCCCGCCGATCCGGACGTGCCAGTGCGGATCTATCGCCCCCACCGGGCGCAGGGCGCCATCGTCTGGCTGCGCGGCGGCGGATGGGTCATGGGTGACCTGGACACCGAGCACCCGTGGGCCACCCGGCTCGCCGACGGCTCCGGCGCGGTGGTGATCTCGGTGGGCTACCGCCGGGCGCCCGAGGACCGGTTCCCGGCCGCCCTGGACGACGCCTACGCCGCGCTGGCCTGGACGGCCGAGCACGCCGCCGAACTCGGCATCGACCCGGAGCGGATCGCGGTCGGCGGGCACAGCGCCGGCGCGGGCCTCGCCGCCGCGGTGGCGCTGCGGGCGCGGGACCAGCAGGGGCCGCCGATCCGCTTCCAGCTGCTCCACCAGCCCGAGCTGGATGACCGGCAGGAGACCTGGTCGGCGCGGAACTTCACCGACACACCCTGGATGACCCGCGACAAGCTCGCCGCGACCTGGCGACACTACCTGGGCTCGACGCCCGCCACGCCCTACGCCGCCGCGGCCCGCGCCGCCGACCTGTCCGGCCTGCCACCCGCCTACATCGCCACCGCGGAGTTCGACCCGCTCCGCGACGAAGGCATCACCTACGCGCTGCGCCTGCTGCAGGCCGGCGTGCCGGTCGAGCTGCACCAGTGGCCCGGCACCTTCCATGGCTCCCAGGCGATCCTGTCCGCCGAGATCTCGCAGCGGCAGATCGCCGAATTCGCCGCCGCCCTGCGCCGCGCCCTGACCGAGTGAGTGGTCGCTCTGGTCGCGGCGACCAGACCTGTTGCCCAGACAGCCCAACCTCAGGAAGGCGCCATGGACAAGGCCACCATCCCGCAACGCCAACACACCCACAGCCGCGACGACGCGACGCTGAGCGCCCCGCGCGGAAGGCGAGCGCGGGGCCGACGGCGACGGATCGCATCGCTGACCGTCGGCGTGCTGGCCGCCCTGCTCGCGGTGAACACCTTGTCAGTCCTCACACAGACCGCCGAGGCTTCGGGTGAGCAGATCGCGCGGCTGGCCGGCGGGGACATCCACGTCGCGCGAAACGGGCCGCCCAGCGCGCCCGCGGTGGTGCTCCTGCACGGCACAGCCGGCTCGACGGCATGGTGGGATCCGGTGATGCCGGCACTGCGGGACCGGCATGTGGTCCGTGTGGATCTGCTCGGGCACGGCAGATCAGCCAGACCGGCCGGTGGCTACCGCGTCGCGGAGCAGGCACGCAGGGTCGGGGCCGTGCTCGACCACCTCGGGGTGCGCCGCGCGACCGTCGTCGGGCATTCCACCGGCGGCATGGTCGCCACGTCACTGGCCGAACAGCGGCGCGACCTGGTAACGGCGATCACGCTGATCGATACCGGCCCGCGGGCGGACGCGTACATCGGCGACAGCCTGATCAGCCGCCTGCTACCCGTGCCAGTCGTGGGGCAGTTGATCTGGCGGCTGCGCACCGACAACACGATCCGTGGCGCCCTCGACACCGCGTTCACCCGCAAGGTAGCGATTCCTGACCAGGTCATCGCCGACGTCCGCGACATGACCTACCGCAGCTTCACCGCTCGGATCGAGATCCTCGATGTTGGCCACACCCCCATGTTCGAGGATCCGGACACCACCGGAGCACTCCTACGCGGCTTCGCCGCCGACACGCATCACGCTGATTCGGCATCACCATTCGTTGCATGAGCCTGGCGACAGACCAGGAAGGAGCATTCGATGACACTCGACGCAACCTCCGCGCACCGACGGCCAGGCGCGGACGCCGACCTCCCGACCCAACGACGGCGGCGCCGGCCCCGCCGGTGGACGGTCCTGCTGGCCGCCATGGCCGCCGTCGTCGTCGCCACCGTGGTGGTGATCCAGCTGCTGCCCACCGCGGCCGACGGCCCCGCCGTCGCCGGCGTCACCACCGTCGAGATGCGCGGCAACCGGTTCCACCCGCCGGTCATCCAGATCACCAAGGGCCAGACCGTCACCTGGTCGTTCAACGACGGCGGCGCCACCCACAACGTCAAGGGCGCGGGCTGGGGCTCTGGCGACCAGGCATCGGGGACCTTCCGCCACACCTTCGGCGCGCCTGGCAGCTACCGGTACGCCTGCACGCTGCACCTGGGCATGAACGGCCGGGTCGACGTCGGGCCGGGGCCACGCCATGACGCCGGCCGCTGGCCTGGACGGCCGAGCACGGCACCGACCCGGAGCGCAATGGGAGGCATCGATGGGTGACGTGTACACCTGGCTGAAGTTCGGGCACCTGGTCGGGCTGGTGTCGCTCAGCGGCGGCATGGTGACCCAGCTGATCGCCTACGCCGGGCTGCTGCGCGCCGGCACCGTCGGCGAGCTGCGCACCTGGCGGAAGCTGCCCAACGAGCGCCTCACCGACGGCGGCATGGGGCTGCTGATCCTCACCGGCCTGGCGATGGCCGGACAACGCTGGTCGTTCACCGACGGCTGGATCCTGGCCGCGATCGGGGTGCTGGCGGTCACCATCGCCGCCGCCGTCGCCGGCGTCGGCCCGCGCGACACGCGGCTGAAGGCGGCGCTGGCAGCCGCCGGCGACAGCGCCGCGACGGCGCCCGCGGAGCTGACCGCGGCGGCGCGCGACCCGGTGCTGCACGGCGCCGTGCGGCTGCAGCTCGTCGCGCTGGTGGAAATCGTCTACCTGATGGCGCGCAAGCCGTCCGGGATCGGGATCCTGGTGTCGCTGCTGGTCGCGGCGGTGGCCGTGGTCGCGGTGTGCTGGCCGCTGGTGGGCGGGCGGCGGGCGGCCGCCGAGTCCTCCCCGCCACCGGCCGCCTGAGCGTCAGGAGCGGAGCGGGGAGGCGCTCAAGCCACGCCTCCCCGCTGTTCGGTGCCGACTACCTGGTGACGACCACGGGAATGGAGCGCCGGCCGGTCACGATCTGGGTGGCCGTTCGGACCTTCCTGGTCACGGCCGAACTGCCGCCCCCGGGCGCCGGGTCGATGGTCATGGTCGCGATGAGCTGGTTGTTGCGTGGTTGACGGCCGAGGACCTGGAGAACCTGGGTGAAGCTCCTGACGCCGCCCTCCTCGCCGCAGGCGTCCGGGTCGAACAGGCAGAAGATGTCCTCGGAGAAGGCCGACGCCCCGCCGAGCACCTCCAGGGTGCCGCCGCTGCCGGCCCGGCCCCGGGGGATCCGGAAGGCGAGGTCCAGGTTCAGGACGGCCCCGCGGTCCTTGTAGGGGGCGAGCCGGACCCGGATCCCGACCGCGGCCCCCGACCTGACCCGGACCGGCCTGCGCGAGCTCACCTCGACGAACCTGCTGCCCCTCTTCTGCAGCACCTTCTCGATCCGGTAGCGCCGGAACTGCTCGTCCGCGGACGCCGTGATGGTAACGCCCGAGAACCGGACCTCCTCGAACGACTGGGACTGGATCAGCGAGAGGAAGTCGAGCATCTCGAAGATCGAATCGAAGCTGATGTCGACCTGGGAGGCGAAGCGGTTGGGGCGGGTCAGGGTGAAGGAGCGGCCGCTGCCGGTCGTGCCGGTGACGGTCCAGCGGACGTACGAGGTGCCCTCGCCGATCTTCTGGAAGGTCCGATCGAGGTTCGACAGCAGGTGGATCGCGGCCAGGGAGGGCAGGTCGACGTCCATGTTGACCTGCGTGGCGCCGGCGCGGGTGAGGCCGGTCCCGGCGGCCGAGACGGTCGAGGTGACCGGGATGGGGGCCGGGCCGGCGCCGAGCCGGGCCCGGATCGCGGCCAGCCGGTCCTGGTCCACCGTGCCGACGACCCCGCCCAGGTTGGCCACCTTGAAGGGCCCGAAGAGGTTATCGGGCTGGATGTACAGGGCGTCGGCGACGTGGGCGCTGTAGGCCACCTTGCCGCCGAAGGTGAAGGGGTGGCCGAAGGCGAGCGCGAGGCTGTCGCAGACCGCCGTGGTCGTCCCGACGCCGCCGAAGGTGACGTCCCCGTACGACAGCGCGGCGGCGAAGTTGCCACCCGGGACGATCTCGGACGGGCTGGCCGACGCCGACGGGGCGGCCGCGGCCCGGAACGGCGCCGCGGCGACCTTTCCGGAGCTGGCCGTCGCCTGCGCCACCTTGTCGTAATGCGCCCCGGTGAGACCGGAGATCCCGAGCGGCAGGGGGAGCTGGCGCATGCCGGCCTGCGCCTGGGCGGCGGTGGCGGCGCCGGTCCGGACGATGCGGTCCTGGAGCGTGGCCGACAGCCGCACCCTGGTGGGCGGCCGCTGCTGGGCGGCGGACGGCAGGCTGAGGAGCTTGCGCATCTCCTCGGCCGGGGTGATCCCACCGATCCTGGACGGCGCGCCCGAGAGCCCGTAGGCGACCGCGCCCAGCAGCCGGCCGTCGCCGGTGTAGACCGGTGAGCCGGACATGCCGAACCAGATGCCGCCCGCGGCCTGGATGGCGGGCGAATCGGTCTCGACGATGATCATGTCGAGACCGGGCGCGATGCCGTCGGCGAGGACGCCGATGACCCGAGCCGTGAACGGCTCGGGGGTGGTGCCGCTGCTGACGGTGTACCCGGTGCCGGTGAGGCCGGCCGTCACCTGGCTGACCGGGACCGCGGCCGGGCACGGGTCGGTCGGCGCGGCCTGGCCGGCCGCGGGCGCGGCCAGCAGACCAAGCGCCAGCAGGGCGGCGATGGCCACGGCCACGACGGCGCGGCGCGCCCGCGGCCCACGGCGGTGAAGGGGGGCAGAGCCCATGGGATCCTCCTCGTCGGAGGCGGGAGGGCCGCGGTACGGCCGCTCCGGTGGACATGGTGGTCCGAGCCGACCGCGCCAGGAACGCGGCCTGGCGGCGCGGCGGCTCCAGGACAGAGCAACGGACGGGTAGCCGGCCCTGGCCGGCTCGCTGGATCACCTCGCCTTAGCAGGAGCGCCGATAGCCGGTCAACGGTCGACGGTCGGAGGTTGAAGGCGGGTGGAGGGTCACGGGGTCATGCCGCGACCGCACAACTTGAACACAATCCTCAGGGTGCTCATCTCACCCCTGAGGTACGGATTGCTCCTCACGGACATGTAAGCCCCAGAGGAGAGCGAAGTAAAGAGCCCGACCACGCCTGACGCCGGACCGTTACCAAGCGCTGCGCTTCAAGCCCCTGGCGGCACCACGGCCGCATCCACCCTGCTCAGCAGGTCCGCGAGCTGGGCCGCGTTGGTCACCGCCTGGTCCCGGTAGCAGTTGTCCAGACGCCACCAGGCGCTGTGGGGTCCGGCTAAGCGCCAGACGGCGCCCCCACGAGGATCAAGCCTGCCGACCGCTTCACCCGGCCAGATCTGCCTTCGCCCTCATTGTTGTCAGCTGGCCTGGAGGGCGGGCGGCGCGCCGGCCGGGGTGGCCGCCGCTCCAAGCCGGGGGTCGCCCGCGCTGACCCCCTCCGGGGATGGGATTGGGGCAGAGCCCATGTTGGCGTCGGGTCGGTTTGTCCTCGTCTGCCGGATCGTCCAGACCTCGCCGAGCATCTTCAGGGCATCGGCCACCATCTGGACCTTGCTGCCCTGCCGCTCCATGGCCTCGACGCCGACCTCGGTCACCTCCAGGCTGAGCTGGCGGGCCAACCACAGCGCCTCGACATCAAAGGCAAAGCCGTCCACTCGGGCTTGGCGGAAGATCTGCTGGGCCGCTGCCCGGCGAAAGCCTTTGAGCCCGCTCTGGGTGTCTCCGAACGGCAGCCCAAGCGCGCCGCGGATGGCCAGGTTGAAGACCCGGCTGGCCGCCCGCCGGGCAATGGGCCCGCTGGCGCCGCCGGCGCGCGTGCCGATCGCCACCGGTGCCTGGTCAAGTGCGGCCACGATGCGGTCGAGGTCGCTGGGCTGATAGGAGCCGTCGGCGTCGGTGAAGACGACCAGGTCTCCTTGGGCGGCTAGCATCCCGGTCCGCACCGCGAACCCCTTGCCGCGGTTGGGACGGTACGACAGCACCCGGACCCGCCTGTCGACCGCGGCCACGGCCTCAGCCACGCTGACGGTGGCATCGGTCGAGCCGTCATCCACCACCAGGACCTCGACCTCACCGGGGTCCGCTGACAGGTGGGCGCGGAGCGCCTGCAGCGTCCCCGGTAGTCGTTCGGCCTCGTTGTAGCAAGGCAGGATCACCGTGAACGCCGGTGCGGTGTGCACGGGCGCACGGCAAGCCTCGTCGGCGTCGCCGGTCGGCCGCAGGTTGGCCAACTGGTCCGGTCGGGGGTTCCTCGACGTCGTCGCGGCGCTCACGTGGACTCCTCACCTCAGACCGGCGGCGTTGTCGGGTGGGTCAGGAACCCGCAAGGGCGGGGTATTCCCCGGCCGCCCTTGCGGGTCCTGCCATCAGGCGCGCCGTCTTTGCAGGGCTAGGCGCGGCGACGTCGACGGGATCCAGCCAGCAGGCTCGCCCCGCCAACCACCAGCAGGGCAAGGGCGCCGAACAGCATCGGCAGGGAAGCGGCACCCGTGAAGGGCAGCGGGCCACCCGCCGCCTGGGTGGTCGTCACGCCTCCGATCGAGCTGGTCGGAGCCGACGAAACCGTGCCGGCAACCGAGCTGGTGGTGGCCTTGTGGGAAGTCGTTGTCACCCCTGCCGTGGTGGTGGTCGCCTTGGCCGTGGTCGTCGTGGCCCCAGAGGTGGTCGTGGCCCCTGACGTCGTCGTGGCCCCAGACGTCGTCGTGGCCCCAGACGTCGTCGTGGCCCCAGACGTCGTCGTCGCCCCAGACGTCGTCGTCGCCCCAGACGTCGTCGTCGCCCCAGACGTCGTCGTCGCCCCTGAGGTGGTCGTGGCCCCTGAGGTGGTCGTCGCCCCAGAGGTGGTCGTGGCCCCAGAGGTGGTCGTCGCCTTCTCCGTGGTCGTCGTCGCCTTCTCCGTGGTCGTGGTGGTCCCCCCCGCGGGG
>Ga0081538_10003783_pt1 | contig 14158 bp, 11 predicted proteins | sample TabmetS5T2R1_FD_71022 | JGI IMG/M metagenome (GOLD analysis project Ga0081538, IMG submission 71022) | Tabebuia heterophylla rhizosphere microbial communities from the University of Puerto Rico - S5T2R1 | ecosystem: Host-associated > Plants > Roots > Rhizosphere ... | reverse complement strand
AGACCAAGGTGGCGAGGGTGCCGCCGAGCAGCGATGTCGGGTTGACCCAGCTGCTGATGACGTCGCCGGCCGCGTTGCCGACTGGCACGCGGCCGGAGGCGACTCCGCCAGCGACCGTGCCGAGGAAGAATGGGGTCATCAGGGATGCGCCGCGAAGGTGGCGCCGAACAGCCGGCGGAGCGGCAGCTCATCGACGACCTTGCGGAACGCGAACCCTGAGCCGCGGAGGATGATGCCGACCGCGGCGGCGGTCAGCGGCAGGTACATCGTCGAGAAGACCGAGGCGAACGTCGTGGGGAACCCCGTCCACAGCACCACGACGACGAAGATCACCCAGACGTGGTTGGCCTCCCAGACCGGGCCGATCACATGCTCGATCAGGCGCCGCTGCGCCGCGCCGCCGCGGGCGCCCCCCGCGAGCAAGTCCCACATCCCTGCGCCGAAGTCCGCGCCGCCGAACAGCGCGTACGCGGTCACCGCCAGCCAGGCGATGGCGAGCACGACCTCTGCGGTGGTCATGCCTGATCCTCGGTCCTCACCTGGCGACCTCCACTGACCGGGGGTCGGGCGAGGCCACCGCGGGGATCTCGGGCAGCGGCTCACGGGCGACCCGTTGCAGCGCGAACACCGTGCCGGCGGTGAGCGCGGCGTAGACCACGATCAGCCCATACAAGCCGTAGCCGATGCCTGGTGACGCGGTCACCGCGTCCGCGGTTCGCAACACCTGGTAAACGATCCACGGCTGGCGGCCGACCTCGGTCACGACCCAGCCGGCCTCCATCGCCAGCACCGCGCCGGGGCCGGCGGCCAGCGCTCCCCATAAGAACACCCGCGCGCGTGGCAGGCGCCGGCGCCGCCACCAGGCCAGCCCGAACCACGCCGCCAGGGCCAGCTGAGCGAAGCCGATCGCGACCATCAGCTGGAACGCGGTCCGCACGACCGGCACGTTGGGCCAATCCGCAGGGGGCACCTGGTCCAACCCGGCGATCACGCTGCCTGGGTCGTGGTCGGCCAGCAGCGACAGGCCGCGCGGGATCTCGACGCCCCCACGGACCTGGCCAGAGACTGGGAACCCGCCGATGACCAGCGGGGCGCCACGCTGCGTCGTGTACACCGCCTCCATCGCGGCGAGCTTCGCGGGCTGGGTGTCCGCCACGTGCCGCGCTGCCCAGTCGCCCGCGATGATCATCGCCGGGGTCATGGCCGCGGCGAACGTGAAGGCAAGCACGAACGCGAGGGTGTGGTAGCGGTCGCGGCTACCCCGCAGCAGCTTCCAGGCGTAGACGGCAGCCACCCCGTACCCAGTGACCATGTAGGCAGCCAGGAGCATTTTCGTGGTGAGCACCGGGGTGCTCGGGTTGAGCATCGCCGCCCACGGGTCAACGTCGATGACGCGCCCGCCGGCCAGGCGGAATCCGGTCGGGTCCTGCATCCAGGCGTTGGCGGTGACGACGAACCAGGCGGACGCGAAGCCGGCGACAGCCACCGGCACGCCGCTGGCGAGGTGGGCGCGGGGCGGCAGCCGGTCCCAGCCGTACAGGTAGACGCCAAGGAAGATCGCCTCAAGGAAGAACGCGAAGCCCTCCAGGGCGAACGGCAGCCCCATGACCCCGCCGTAGGGTCCGATCAGGCCGGGCCACAGGATCCCGAACTCGAACGACAGGATCGTCCCGGAGACCGCCCCAACCGCGAACAGCACCGCCAACGCCCTCGCCCAGCGGTGGGCAAGGACGCGATACGCCTCATCCCCTGTCCGCAGCCAGCGCCACTCGGCCAGCAGCGCGAGCACGGGGAAACCGACGCCGAAACAGGCCACGACGATGTGCCAGCCCAACGACAGCGCCATCTGCGCGCGGGCGGCGGTCAGATTCGCCAGGTCCACCAGGCTCAGCGCTCCCAAACGGAAGTACGGTCACGGCAGAGACGGGCTCAGGGGACGAGGAGCCATTCGTACCCCTACGGTAGGCGTCATGCGCCGCGCATGGGAGGGTAGGGAGCACGATGAGGGCGAGCTGGAGAGGCCTCTTGCGGCTGGCGTGAGCAGATGATCGCTGCGCTTGGGTTCGGTCTGCTGATCGGGGCGGTCCTGGGATTGCTCGGGGCTGGCGGATCGATCCTAGCCATTCCCGCCCTGGTGTATGGGGTGGGGGAGCCGGTGCGGCAGGCAATCCCCGCATCGTTGCTCGTGGTGGGGTTATCGGCGCTGGGCGGGATCGTGGCGCGGCTGGGTCAGCATCTGGTGCGCTGGCCGGTCGCGGCGGTGTTCGGTGGGGCGGGCATCGCAACGGCGTTTGCCGGGTCGGCGGTGGGCCGGCTGGTCTCCCCGCAGGTGCTGCTGCTGGCATTTGCCGCGCTGATGATTGCCGCGGCGGCGGCGATGCTCGCTGAGCGGGCCGATCCGCATGGGCTTTGCGCTGGCTCCCAGGGGCGGGTGAACTGGCGCGCCTGCCTGCCGCGGGCGCTGGCGGTGGGCGCGCTGGCGGGCTTCTTGGCCGGGCTGTTCGGGGTAGGCGGGGGATTCGTCGTCGTGCCCGCGTTGGTGCTGCTGCTCGGGCTGGCGGTGCCGGACGCGATCGCCACCTCGCTGGTGATCGTCGCGATCAACGCGGCGGCCGGGCTCATCGCGCACCTGGATGCGGCCAGGCATCTCGACCTGCTGGTCGTGGCGGTGTTCACTGCCACGGCGCTGTCGACGGCGGTGGCGGCCGGGTGGGCTGGCCGTCGCCTGCCAGCGGACCGGTTGCGACGATGGTTCGCCTACGTCGTAGTGGCGGCGGCAGTGTTCGTGGCTGTTCAGGCCATCGCCAAGCCTGCCGTCTGGGGAGGTGAGTGAGAACGTGTTTTTCCAGCAGTTCTTCTTGGAGAGCTTGGGCCATGCCTCCTACCTGGTGGGTGATGAGCGTACCGGGCAGGCGCTGGTGTTCGACCCGCGCCGCGACGTCGACGTTTACCTTGACGTGGCCCGTGCCCAGGGCCTGAGGATCGACTACGCCTGCGACTCTCACGGCCATAACGACTACCTGTCTGGCCTGGCCGAGCTGGCCGCCCGCCTGGATCACCTCCAGCGGTGGGGATCAGCCGCGGGCCAGCTCGGCTACGCGCACCGGCCGCTCCGCGACCACGAGGAGATCGAGATCGGCGATGTCGGGATCCGTGTGCTGCACACCCCCGGGCACACGCCCGAGCACCTCAGCCTGCTCCTCTATGACCGGCAGATCAGCGCCGATGAGCCAGCGCTCTTGCTGTCAGGCGGGGCGCTGCTGGTGGGCGACCTGGCCCGCCCCGACTTGCTCGGGGGCAAGGACCAAGCCCGCCAGAGCGCGCAGATCTTCTGCGAGACGATCCAGACAAAGCTGCTGCCGCTGCCTGACCATGTCGCGGTATTCCCCACACATGTGGCCGGGTCGCTGTGCGGAGGCAACATCGGCAGCCGCTTGTCGACGACGGTTGGCTATGAGCGACGCACGAATGCGACCTTGGCCGAGGTCTCCTCCAAGGCGGAGTTCGTTCGCGAATGCCTCCGGTTGGATAACCTGCCCGCTGTCCCGCCGTACTGGCGCCGCATGAGAGCCCAGAACATGGCGGGGGTAGCGCCGCTCGGGGTGCTGCATGAGCCGCCCGCGCTGCCCGTCGAGGAGTTCCGGGCGCGGCAGGCCGAGGGCGCGGTCGTGCTGGACGCGCGCTCCCCGGAGGCCTTCAGCGGCGCTCACCTCCCCGGGGCGCTCAACGTGAGCTTGGGGCCGGCGTTCGCCACCTGGGCAGGCACTGTGCTGGATGCCGGCGCCGGCATCCTGCTCGTGCTCGACCGGCCCGGCGACGTGTGGGAGGCCACCTGGCAACTGCTGCGCATCGGGTACCGGATACCGGTGGGCTGGCTGGCCGGTGGCATCGCCGCCTGGCGGACCGCCGCTCAGCCCATCGAGGCCACTTCCCAGATCACCGTGCATGAGCTGAAAGCCATGCTCGATGCGGGCGAGGTCAATCTGCTGGATGTCCGCCAACCCGCCGAATGGGCATCCGGCCACGTTGAGGGCGCAACGTTTCTCACCGGTGCCGACCTCCCCGCGCGCCTCGACGACGTGCCTGGCGGCAAGCCGCTGGCTGTGACCTGCGGTAGCGGCTACCGGTCCTCTGTCGCCGCCAGCCTGATCGCCCGCGAACGCAAAACCTGCGCCTTGAATGTGCTCGGCGGCATGACCGCTTGGAGCGCCGCCGGCTACCCCCTCATCCGAGAAAACCAGTAGACAGAAGTAGGCTTCCCCGGTCGAATTTACGCAGGGGACCTATGGGGCAGACGTATCACGGGCGTTGGACGGAGCCTCTCTTATATGAGAGAGAGCATCGCCACCCAGCCGCACTCAGACACTGCTGCGGCGTCTTTCTGAGATGCGGCCTGAGGGAAGGTCAACCGCCAGGGGTTGGGGATGACGACGCAGCTAGAGACCCTAAACGGCTTACAGCCTCATCAACGAGACCAACATTTTCTTAATACGAGCAGGCGGTCGCAGGCGGAGCAAGGCAAGCCCAACGCGGCTCTTCCCATGGCAATGACGCGGGCGCTGGAAATAGGCGATGTGGAGCTGTTGGAGCGGGAGCGGGAGCAGGCGGAGCTTGCGGAGCTGCTGGCTGCCGCGTGCGGGGGAGCGGGCCAGTTCGTGATCGTGGAGGGCGTGGCTGGAATCGGCAAAACCCGGCTGTTGGACGCGGTCCGCGCTGAGGCAAAGCGCGCGGGAATGCAGGTGCTGGCCGCTCGTGGCATGGATCTGGAGTGCGGATTCATTTATGGCGTGGTGCGCCAGCTGTTCGAGTCCGTTGTTGTTGGGGTTGATGAGGCCACGCGGGTGGAGTTGTTTTCCGGGGCGGCTGGCCAGGCGGCAAGCTTGTTTACTCAGGTTGATCCGGCTGGGGAGCCATCTGAGGCTGAGGACGCCTCATTCGCGATGTTGCATGGGTTGTTTTGGCTGACCGCGAATCTGTGCGCGCGCCAACCGGTGGTGTTGTGCGTGGACGATTTGCATTGGGCCGACGCGCCGTCGCTACGGTTCCTGGCGTATCTGCTGCCGCGGTTGGAGGGGCTCGGGCTATTCGTGGTCGTGGGGTTGCGCCCGGCTGAGCCTGGCGCGGACCAGCACCTGTTGACGCGGATCGTCACCGATCCGGTCGCCAAGGTGGTGCGGTTGGCGCCGTTGAGCCAGGAGGGCTCGGGCAGGCTGGTCCGCGCGCTGCTGGGGGACCAGGCCAGCGACGCGTTCTGCGCCGCCTGCCACGAGGCCACTGGCGGCAACCCGTTGCTGTTGCGTGAGCTGGCCGCGGTGGTGGCCGCTGAGGGCCTTGCGCCAACGGCTGCAGCGGCGGGCCATGTGGTCAAGCTTGGCCCGCGGGTGGTGGGCCGGCGGGTGCGGTTGCGCCTGGCGCGGTTGGGGCCGGCGGGGGAGGCGGTGTGCGAGGCGGTGGCAATTTTAGGTGATGGCGCTGAGCCCGCCCATATGGCCGCGCTCGCTGGGCTGGAGTTTGCCGAGGCGGTTGAGGTGGCCCGCCAGCTTATCGATGCCGGGATTTTGTACCGGCGCGGCCAGGCGCACGGGCATGGGGTGTTGGGGTTAGCTGGGGTGGTGCTGGGGTTTATCCACCCGTTGGTCCGGGAGGCGGTGTATGAGGGGCTTTCGGAGACCGCGCGCCTTGCCGGGCACGCCCACGCCGCCAGGCTGTTGGATGAGGTTGGCGCTCCAGTCGAGCAGGTAGCCGCGCATCTGCTGTTGATCCCGCCGATGAGCGATCCTGCGGTGGTGGCCGCTTTGCGGCGGGCGGCTGATGAGGCGGTTACACGCGGGTCGCCTGATAGCGCAGTGCTCTATCTTGAGCGCTGCCTTGCGGAGCCGCTGTCCGAGGCTGAGCGGGCCGAGGCTCTCCTGCAGTTGGGCGCGGCCGCGCGGCTGATCGACATGGCCAAGGCCGAGGACTGCTTGGCCGCGGTCCTTGCCGTCACTGAGCAGCCAGAGCGGCGGGCTGTGATCGCGGAGACACTCGGGCGCACGCTGTGGATGCTCGGGCGGTGCGGCGACGCGGTCGAGGTGTTGTCGCAGGCGGCTGGGGCGTTGGGCGAGGAGCAGGCCGATCTGCGCTGGCAGCTTGAGGCGGGCTTGGTCCATGCGGCTATGGCAGATCCGGCGTTGCACGGGCTTGCCGCCGGGTATGCCGGGCGGTTGCGGGATGTGCCCTCAGACCCAGGCGTTGGCGGGCGGATGGTAGATACGGTAATTGCGTTGTATGACACGCTGGCTGGGGAGCCTGCGGAGGCTGTGGCCGCCCGCGCGCGGCGGGGAGTGGCCGACGGTGTCCTCATCGAGCGGTCGTGCCGCGATGAGGTGTTGGCGCCTGGCTATGTGGCGTTGATCGCCGCCGATGTGGATGAGGTGATGCTGCTGTTCGACGCCTGGTTGGCCCAGGCGGACCGGCGTGGCTCGATATTGGCGGTTGGGATCGCGAAGGGCCTGCGTGGCCTGGCGTGGATGTGGCGGGGGTTTTTGGCCCAGGCTGAGGCTGACCTCCGCGAGGCGATGTGGGCGATCGAGACGACTGGAGCGGTGATTCTCCGGGCGTTGGTCGGCGCTTGGCTGGCGGATGTGTTGATGGAGCAGGGCCGGTTGGATGAGGCTGAGGAGGTGTTGGGTTCGGTCGGGCCGCCTGAGCCGTTGCTTCCTGCCGGCTATTGGCATTGGGTGTTGGACAGCCGCGCGCAGTTGCTGATGTTGCGGGGGCGGTTCGAGGAGGGGCTGGAGGCGATGGTGGCGTGTGGGCGGCGGTTCGCGGCTCACGGTGGGCAGAACCCGGCGTTGGTGGGATGGCGGTCGGGCGCGGCGTTGGCGTTGTGGGCGCTTGATCGGCGTGGTGAGGCGCGGGTATGGGCGGGTGAGGAGGTTGAGTTGGCTAGGCGTTGGGGGGCGCCGAGGGCGTTGGGGCGGGCGTTGCGTGTGGCGGGGGTGGTCCAGGGTGGTGAGGAGGGTCTGGGGTTGTTGCGTGAGGCGGTGGGGGTATTGGAGGCCTCGCCGGCCCGCCTTGAGTATGCGAAGGCGCTGGTTGAGTTGGGTGGGGCGTTGCGGCGGGCGGGGCAGCGTGGTGAGTCGCGGGAGTGTCTGCGCCGGGGTGTGGAGCAGGCGCAGGCGTGTGGCGCTGCCCCGCTTGTCAAGCGTGGCCGGGATGAGTTGCGGGTGAGTGGTGTGCGTCCTCGGCAGTTGGAGCTGTTGGGGCCGGCTGCGTTGACGCCGGGTGAGCGGCGGGTGGCTGAGCTGGCTGCTGAGGGGCTTTCCAATCGTGAGATCGCGCGAAGGCTGGTCATCACGGTGAATACCGTTGAGGCGCATCTGACCAGGACGTATCGCAAGCTCGGTATCAGCGGCCGGGCGGAGCTTGCCCAGGTCCTCTCTGACCCCGCCTAGCCGCACGCGTCGGGGGCCACGGGTAGGGGGTGGCCACCAAACCGTCGGGGTCGCGTTGCGGAAAAGCTGGGGGGCGTGGTGGGGGCATCCGTGATGCAAAATGTGGCGGCTTGGCTCACGATTGTTATGCACTCCGCAGGATCTGTGCGGAATAAGAATGACTGCCCTCCCCTCACTAAAGGGAGCAATTTATGTCCTTAGCTACTCATGGGCAGGTGCGTTCGCAGGCACCGGGGAATCGGCGTGTCATCCGAGGCAAGCCGCGCTGGCCTGCAGACTTTGTTATGGCCGCCGCTCTCGTCGCCGTCATCGGGATGCAGCTGCTGCTACCCGATCAAGGCATGTGGCATCACCAGTTAGCGGTACTCGTGCTCGAAGTGCTCCTTCTCATTGGCCTTGTCGCCAAACCCAAGCGGATCGACCGCGAGTCGCCGCTGCTCCGAGCAGCAGTCTTGACGTTGATCGCCGCCATCAGCCTGACTAACGCATGGTCGGCGGTGCTCGTCGTTGGCGTGCTCCTGGGCAGCGAGGGCCAGACCGGTGCAGCGCTGCTCGTATCCGGCACGGTGATCTGGTCAACAAACGTCATTGTGTTCGGTTTGTGGTACTGGGAGCTTGAGCGAAACCGGCCCTACCCCGACTTCTTGTTCACTCAGGAGCAAAGCCCGGACTTGGCCCCGCCCGACTGGGAGCCTGGCTTCACTGACTACCTGTACTTGTCATTCACCAACGCCACCGCGTTCAGCCCCACTGACGTGCTGCCCCTCTCACGCTGGGCAAAGCTCACGATGATGCTGCAGTCCGCAATCTCCCTCAGCACCATCGCGCTCATCATCGGCCGGGCAGTCGACACCCTCAACTAACCAGGAGATGGGGCCTCCTGCCACAAGTGATCACAGACCTTAAGTGCGGGCGACATCGCCGTCCATGTTCAATAACCGCAATCGTGTGTGCTGCAGACGGTCCATCATCACGGCGGCCACCCGCCGCACCAGCTGGTAGCCAAACGCCGGGTCGGCCTCGCACTCCTCGCGGATCCACACTCCGGGGAACGCGATCGCGTTGACGGCGTTAAGCGCGTACGCGTCGAACTGCCACCGGTACGGCGGGAACATCCATGACCACCCCAAGACGTCACCACCGTGCAGTGTCTCGATCCGCACAATCCCTTTTCCCGGGGTGTGCACTTGGAGGGCGACATCGCCAGCGGTGAGCACACGGAATGTGCCAGCCGGCTCGCCCTCCCGCAGGAGGTAGCGGCCAGCCGGGAAGTGCTCCTCAGTGGCGCAGCGCGCGAGTCGCTCGACATGCGCCGGGTCAAGGCCCGCGAAGAAGTGATGGCTGGCGATCGCGTCCCGGATGGTCATGTCAGCCCTCCTGCGCTGAGGCCTGGTGAGCGTTCACGGCGGCTCCCCTGCCGGCGCCGCCTAGCCGCAGACCCTCATACAAAACCTCTTCTCGCTCAGCGTCCACCGTCAATGGCTCCGCCTGCGCTCAGCACAGGGCCGGATGGGGCCTGGACCGCTGAGGGCGGTCGGCAGCGGGAGCGAGGTCTTTCTGGCCTGTCCGGCCGGCCCGCGCTCGGCGATGGTGGGGGATGAGGAGGCGGTGATGAGCGTGAGAACGAGCAGTGCCCGCGGCATGCTGCGTCTGGCATCGGGCTGGTGGCGGGCATCGCCGCGCAGCTCGCCGGTCAACCGGGCGCCGCGCGGCTGCTGTGGGCTGGGGTCACGGTGTTCAGGGCTGTGGGGGTGACCGGCTCGATCGCCGCGAGCGTGCGCCGGCGTGAGGTAGGTGTTGACGTGATCGCGCTGCTCGCGATGGGTGACGCTCGCGCTTGGTGAGGAGCTGGCCGGCGCGGTGATTGCCGTGATAATCGCGACTGGGCAGGCGCTCGAGTCCTCTGCCAGCGCCCGGGCCAGCCGCGAGCTGTCGGCCCTGCTGGACCCGCGCGCCGCGGACCGCGCGCCGCGTTACCACGGAGGGCATGGCGACCATTCCGGTCGATGATGTCGGCAGGGCGATCGGCTGCTCGTGATGCCGGGGAGGTCGTCCCCGTCGACGGGTCCTGCTCGAGGCGCACGCGGTGCTTGACGAGTCCGCGCTGACCGGGGAGTCGCTGCCGGTAGAGCGGGGCCGCGGCGACCTCATCCGCAGCGGCGGGTCAACGCCGGGCAGACCTTCACGCTGCAGGCGGTCGCCAGCGCCCAGGAGAGCACCTACGCGGGCATCGTCCGGCTGGTCGAGCAGGCTCAGGCAGGGGAAGGCCCCGTTCGTCCGCCTCGCGGACCGGTACGCGCTGGCCCTCCTGCCGTTGACGCTAGGCATCGCTGGCGCGGCGTGGCTGACCTCACATGATCCAGTCCGCGCGCTGGCGGTGCTGGTGGTTGCGACGCCCTGCCCCCTGATCCTCGCGGTGCCAGTGGCGATCATGTCCGGAGTGTCCCGGGCCGCGCGGAGCGAGGTGATCGTCAAGGGCGGCGGGGCGGTGGAGGCGCTGGCCTCAGCCCAGGTGCTCCTGCTCGACAAGACCGGCACGCTGACGGCCGGCATGCCACGGCTGCGCGTAGCAGGTTGGATTGGCCGTCGCCAGGTTTTTTTCACATTTGGGGGGGATTGTGAGGCGACCCGACGCCTGCGTCTCAGCGGCTGTCAACGTGCGCCGCTGCCGCTCGTCTGACAGCGGCGGCATGGCCTTGAGTTTGCGCGCTATCGTCTCCTCAGTGGCTGCTGCCTCGGCCGCCTAGACCGCCGGGCTTGGCTCGTGCACCCCCGATTGATCGTTCCAGCCGCGAGCGGGCACTGCGTGGCGCTCTCACGCGGGCGGGTACTCCAACCGCATCTACGCCGTAGACAGCGCCGCGTCGCGAAAGTCTCCATCAGGCACATGGCATATATCCGAGGTCCCTTGCAGCGTCAGCACTGCGAGTAGTCCGACTGGCTCGGACTCCGCGCACGTCAGTTGGCTGTATCTGATCTATCCATGCCGTCTAGGGTTAGCAAGCCTGCTCGTGTCAAGTTATCACCAAGTTCGCGAACCCCGTCGTCCCCTGCTAGCGGCTGCCACACCGTACCATCTGTCACGGTGGCACAGTGTGGCAGTCAGCCATGCCCTAGTCCGTCAGAAGTTACCCAGATATCTGCGCCAATAACTTTCTCTGCCAGCCATTCGGTGCGCAAAGGCGCTCAGCTGTAGGCAGAAAATGTTCTCATGCCGGTAAACTCAATCGTGATTACCTCGTTATAAGCGAAGACGCATGGAGACAGCAACGCGAAGTCAGTGAGCAGTAAACCCACTGGTTATCGGTATTTATCGATCGAGCACGTGGGAAACTTCGGTCTTGCTATCCGCCTTGTCTGCTTCTGTGCATCCACGCTTTCAGACCAGAGGCGAATTGATGGCGTTAGTCATCCACCGTTCTCGCACAGGCACACGATAAGACCCTCGATGGTCCCAGCAATGGCGGTGTCGTTCGCGCCCTCGCTCGGGTCGAAACGCAACCGGTACGACGCCGCGACCCGGCAGCCCATCAGCCGCTCGTCGGTAGCCTTGACGATGCGGCCGCAGAGCCGGCCCTCCATATACCCAGGCTCGTGACACTGCTGGCAGGGATCGAACACCGGCTGGCGGTGAGTGCCGACATTCGTTGTTCCCGACAACGTGCCGCGCACCCGTGCTCCACCGCCGCGCCAGTCGAAGACGCCGGTGTGCAGCCCACGCTTCTGGCCGTCGCCGTCGAACGCGGTGATCAGCCGACGTACGCGGAAGTCGCCGTCGAGTAGTCCTGAAACGTTGGAATCACACGGCGGGTGCGCAGTGATCTCGACCCTAAGTCCGTGGTCGGTTTTGAGTGTTCGACAGTCCTGCTCATCGCAGGTCTGCAGCTCTCGGTCGAGCAGTCTCAGCTCACCTTGGGCGTTCTTCGAGACGGGGTACAGACAGAACGGGTTGTCCCATAGCTCTCCCGGATCGTCGAGACACCCGCATCGGTCGCTGTTCATGCCTTTTTCCATCGATTGCTCCTCATGGGTTTCTTTTCGGTCGCCGGATCAGTTCCGACCCGCTAAAGAGGCGGGGCACTGACGCAGTGATACATCCTCAGAGCAGGACACCTCAGATGAGAGGATGTCTCTTTGAGGGAAAAAGACGAATCAGAAGCAAGCTCACGGCCGAGCTCAAACGCGACGCGTCGAGTTGGTCCACTCCAGCGGCAGACCAGTCGCCCAGATCGCTCGCGACCTGGGCATCTACGACTCCACCCTCGGAGCCTGGTCAAACAAGACCGTATCGACCGCGGCGAGCGTGAAGGCCTGACGCCCTGCATTAACGCATCGAGCTCGCGATCACACCAGAACTCACCAGCATATAAAGCATTGCCAGCTGCTCGGCTCGGGTGATTAGAACCATTAACCGCGATGCTGGACGGTTTCGCAGAGGACGTGGCCAGATGGGCGAACGGCAGGGCCCGCCACCTCGTGGCAGCCGCTCACACGGCACGCCGCCTCGCCCAACGCCGGGCCGTGCCCATTACCTTCAGTTTGCCGCGAGCCGCTCGTCGAGCTCCTCAGTCGCCCACGTGGGCCAGTGAGGCGGGAAGGTCGCGCGCACCATGTGTATGGCCTTCGTGGTGATGCCCAACCCGTGCGCGTCGGCCTGGTCAAGCGCGGCGAGCGCCTCCGCGCGGGCGCGCTCTGGCTCATTCAGCCCGACACCGGCCCGCGTGAGATCAAGATGCAGCGTGGCGCGCCGAATCGGCACGGACGTCCCGTCGAGCGCATCCTCCAACAGCGGAACAGCGTCACCGTAACGGCCGAGGTTCAGTGGCCGCAGCGCGGTGAACACGGTGGCCCGGATGCCGTCCCAGCCAGAGAACTCACCGTGCTGGGACCAGAAACCCCAGCTGGGCTCACTGCGCCCAGCCAGGCGCGCGGCGTGGAGGGCTTGCTCCAGCGCGCGCCGCGAGCTGGAGTCATCGTGTGCGGCGGCGAGCTCACGGGAGAGGTGCCCGTTCACCCAAGCATGGCCGGCTGGGCGCAGGCGCTCGCCCAGCGCAGCGGCTGCCCGCAACGCCCTCAGCGAGGCCGTGCGGTCGCCATATCCGGGCATCGTGCTCTCCGAGACCGTCCACGCGGTCGAGGCGATGGCAAGCGCCTCAAGGCGCTGATCCTCAGCCTCCCGGGCCAACGCGAGCGCGTCAGCGAACCATCGGTCAGCCTCGCCCCGCCGCCCAGCGTCCAAGGCAGTGTGCCCAGCGAGGGAGGACGCGTCGGAGGCGACCGCGCGCAACCGGGCGCGCGCCTCAGACGACATGCTGGCTTTGGCGACGCGGTCGGTCAGGACGCGCGCGTGGGCGATGGCCGCGCGGACGGTCTCACGGCTCGGGGTGGTGAGATACTCGCTCGCCAGGTGGGTCGCGACCCGCTCAGCGTCCACCACGTCGGCCATGCCAAGGCTGCGACGGCCCCCCAGCATCTGGCCCAGCGCGGTCAGCGGGCCGACCGGCAGCAACGCCGGGCCAAGCAAAACCGCCTTGACGCCCTGGGCGAGCAATAGGCGTCGGTGCACCTCAGCCTTCCTCTCTTGTTTGGTGGCGTAGGTCCAGTGGTGGGCGGCCTCGAGGGTGTGGCCCAACCCGAGCTCGGCGACCGAGTCGACGCCGAAGTACGCGCGCAATGCGCAGGCGTGGACCTCGTAGGGCTCGTGCTCGCGGTTCTCCCAGGACAGCAGCCGGTACTCGCTCATCATCGTCGGCACCGCGCAAAGCGGCGCGAGCTCGGCGACGACGTTCCTGCGTTTGCGTAACGGGCCTTCGGCGGTCTCGCGGCGGAGCCGCAGCTCGGTGACGACCTCCAGCTTCTCCATCTGCCTGCCCTTGTGGGTTAGCTTCTCGGGCGGGTGTTCGCGCAGCGTAGGCATCGGTGCCCACGGTTGGGGAGACCAGACGCAACTTCGCACGTTTCGCCCGACCCTCCTACCGCCCTCTTTTCGCAGCCTAAAGGTCACACTCACCCGGGCAGGCAAGCCAGCTCGCTGGCGGCGTAGGCCGCGTCAGCCACGACGTGGATCCGCCGGTCGGGGTAGCAGCGAGCGAGCAGGTCAATGAGCTGGCGTGCCACCACGCGGTTGAGGCTGCCGAGATGGCGGTCACCAAGGAGGCGTCAGCGCGCAAGCTCAAGGCCATGCCGCCGCTGTGAGACGAGCGGCAGCCGCAGGCGTCGCTGGCCGCTGAGGCGGTAGCTATTGCTGCCGCCGCCCAGCGCCGCGCTCGCAAGCAACCCCCTCCCTTAACGCCATCGAGCAAATACTCCCCACCAAACGTGGAAAACGCTTGGCATAAGCCAACCAAGCCTGCTACTATACGAACATAGGTTCGAGCAGCAGGGGGAGGTGAGGCCGATGGACGAGCTGCGGTCAGCCGTCGACGCCCTAGCCACCCTCGACCTCGACGACCTCGACAACACGGCGCTCGGCGAGCTAATCGTGGAGGCCTGCCGCCAACGCGACCGGCTCGACGGGCTGTGCCACCGGCTGGTCGGCGAGCACGACCGGCGCCTGGCGTGGAAAGCCGACGGCGCGCGGTCAGAGAAACAGTGGCTGGCCGACCGCTGCCGGCTCAGCCCAGGCGAGGCCGCCAGCCGGGCGAACACCGCCCGCAACCTCGACCGGCTGCCGGCCACCGCTGAGGCGGTGGCTGATGGCCCGATCAGCGCGGGCCAAGCCC